>ERZ1292623.1469-Hain-H51-01um-R1-1469-length-22672-cov-11_pt1 | contig 22672 bp, 19 predicted proteins | sample MGYA00564398_ERZ1292623 | MGnify/ENA primary metagenome ERZ1292623 (study PRJEB36523, sample SAMEA6512633) | groundwater metagenome | collected 2019-01-07 | study: AquaDiva: Metagenomics assemblies of 32 groundwater samples | reverse complement strand
ACCAAACGAAGTCTTAGAAGAATACAGAGTGTCGGATATTTAAGTGTACATACCGCCCCGATTAAATCGGGGTAAATTGTTTCATTGTTGAATTGCTGCAAAACGCCAATCCGCCTGTCGAACGCAAAAAATATTTTCTTTCCATTTAGCCTATCACTCCTTGCTTTCCGAGGTTCAACCTCGAAAGGGCTGAGACGTTAAGCTAGTTTAATCTGGAAAGCACGAGAGGAGGCTTGGCGGGAGCTTTTGGTACTTTTTCGGCAAAAAGTACAAGAAATCTACAACATTAAGATAAGAAAATATCAGTTACATTATACGAGGGTCTGCGTCGGATGATTTTATTTCTTCGCTAGTTGAATGCGGAACAGTGGCTGCATCAAAAATTACCCCAGCTTTTTTAAGCTCTCCAGCATGTTTTTCGCTAACTTCCGCTCTAAGAAAACCTTCCGGCAAAGTGTCTCTTGATCCTGCAGCTGTAAAAGTATTTACTGGTTCTCCTTCAATAGAATCAGTATAAACATATTCGCCTGTATTTAATTCTCCTTCGCCCTTCTCTTTTCCTTTGTCATATCTAAGCTTTTTTGATCGCCATTCTAGAAAAGCATCTCTGTTTTTTTGGTCTATCAAATCAATCTCCGGCATAATAGGGGATATTATACGCGCAAAAGAAAATTTGTCAATAGAAATAAATTGTTCGATTGTTGAATTGCTGCAAAACGCCAATCAGCATGTCGCATGCAAGAAATATCTTCTTTCCATTTAGCCTATCAATTCGTGCTTTTCGAGGTTCAACCTCGAAAGGGCTGAACGAACTAACAAATAACTTTCTATATAAACTCTTCTACCCTCTTGGCCCTTTCATGTTGACAAAGCGTTTTGAAATCTTTAATCTAAAACTATACCTTCCGAATATGTATAAGAATTCCGATAAAAGAACAGCTAACCCCCCCCCAGGCTCTCCTGTTTCTTACACAAGAAGTTCAAATAGAGGCTTTATTTCCAACTTTATCGACAGAGTTAGGGGTCTTTTTTCCAAAAGAAATGCTGCTGTAGTTGGTCTTCTCTTTCTTGCAGTTGGGGTCGGCGCAGGAACTATTGCAGTACAACGCTCCACCGAATACCGCCAACGCGCAGCAACCACTACAACTACCGTATATTTTCCATATACTCAATCTTCTGCTCATAGCATAGACCTAGATAGCGATGGTTATGATAACAGTGCTGAAATGATTATAGGTACAGACAGATTTAGTCCTTGTTCTAATAATATTAATCATTCATCTTGGCCTCCTGATTTAAACAATGATACTAAAGTTGACAATACAGATGTTGCTCTTTTAAACAGCCGCGATAGATCTAGTTTCGGGGATTCGAATTTTAATTTCAGATACGACCTAAACGGGGACAGTAAAATAGACATTCAAGATTCGCAGATTTTAAAGTCTTATTTAGGAAGGACATGCTCCGCTACTACCCAGTATAATTATACGGTAATAAACACCCCGGCTGAAATTCTACCCTCAATACCATCTTCGCAATATAACCCGGAATATGCAATAGTACCTGTAATATTTCTTCCAAGCGATACGAATATTAGTATAAATACATATAAGTCATCTATTGAAAGAAACTTTAATGAGGTTCGAGCTTGGTATTATAAAGTTTTTAATAAGACATTTGAGTTGGAACCTGCTGTATTATATGTAAGTAAATTATCAGAGCGTACTATTTACCAAAAATGGAAGCCAGATTCTCACGGCTTATGGATTGAGGGATTAAGAGAAGCTTTAAATGCAAATGGAAAAGATCCCTGTAATTCGAAGAGAATCTATTATTTAGTAACGCCGCTTAAAACACGGGGAGGCGCTATGGGAAATGACGCATTTGGTTGCTCAAATCCTCTGCCGGGACATTCATCTATTCCATCTAACATGGGTAAGCTAATAGGTAATGTCATTGATAGCAGCTGGCCCGAATCAATCAAAGAGCCAGTCAACGCTGAAGGAGGCGTTGCTCATGAGTTAGGTCATTTATTTGGGTTTCGATGTTATTATCGTGGGACAGAACGTGAATGCGGAATGCTTCCTCATGCTACATCCTGGGGTTCTATAATGTCTGCCTGGTGGGATTTTCGAAGAGGAGCTACATTTACTCAGGGCGAGAAAGATCTATTAGCAAAAAGCCCATTTCTTAAGAGTATTGCCGGCGTATCAATCCCGACTCCACCGTCTAATCCAACTGGATTAGTCTCGGCTCCTCTCAAGCCGTATGCGTCAACCCTAAGCAGTCCTACACAATCCTGCTCGGGAGTTACTGCTCAGGCAAATCTTTCATGGAACTGGGTCTCTAGTGCGACGGGTTATAAAATTTACCAATGGGATGGGACAGTAAATCCGGGAAAATGGAATTTACTTACAAATATAACATCAGGCTCTACAACAAATTTCCTCTATGCTCCGCTTGTACAAAATTCAGGATATACTTTGTACGTTACTGCTTATAATTCCGCCGGTGAATCAACACCAAGCAACCAAATTGGTTTTACTGCAATTAAATGCTCCTGTGCCGTTGGACAGAGACAATGCGGACAATCTTGTGTTTCCTGCGGTGCAAACCAATATCCCGCCGCGTGTAACGGTACCAGTCCCATCTGTTGTCCCAATAACTCTTCTTACTGCTCTTATAACGGCGGCTCCTGTATTCCTGCCTGCTCCGGCGGTCAATATCTCACCTGCACACCTACGACTCAAGGATGTACCACTCCGCCATACGAATGCTTTGTGTCAGTTTGGGTCTATAAAGACACCAACGCAAATGGCATTTTCGACGGCGGGACGGATTTTCCAATTCCAAATGTACCGGTGGTTATTAGCAGAATCTCGTTAGGTGGAGGAATTACCATAAATAAAAATACTAATGCTGTCGGTTATGTATATCTTTCTGAAGCGGGACCAACTTCGGGAAACTACAGATATAATTATGGACTATCAACAATCCCTGCTGGATACACGGTTACAACTACAAATGCCAAGAATTTTGTGTGCAATTCATCAACCAGCAGTGATACTCTTTCTGTAGGATTGAAGCCTATATAAACTCTTCTACTCTCTTGTACTTGTGGATTTCGGCGGGGGCAAACCAGAGGGTCTTTTCGAAATTTGCTTCCTCAATGCTTGTGGAGACATGTACAAGATTCATAACTCCTCTTTTCTCATCATTGGCATAAGCTGCCGAGTCAGTTGAGAAATCCCCGCGGATAGTCCCCGCAGGAGATGAAACAGGCATTGTAGTTCCGGCTATACTCATCGCATTTTCCACCGCGTGCTTTCCTTCAAGGAGTATCGCGATTATCGGGCCAGACTTTATGTAGTCAAAAAGCCATTTATTCACCATTTTTCCAAGCTCCATGGCATCATCTGTGCCGAGTTCTTTCTTCGCGTCTCTCCCGTAAGAATTGTAAGTCTTTAAGGTCTTTTCTCCCCAACGCTTTAAAGTTTCAGGTTTTCCGCTTTGGTAATGTTTGAGAAGTAAATCTTCAGAGGCTGTCACCATTTTCATCGCGACAATTTTAAGCCCGGTTCTCTCAAACCGCTTAATAATTTCTCCCACCAATCCCCTTTTTACGCCGTCGGGTTTTATAAGTATTATTGTTTGTTCCATATCCTGAAAATTTCTAAGCTCTAATTTCTAATTAACCTAAATAATTTTAGATCAATTAGAGTAATTAGGTCAATTAGGTTAATTTTAGTAACTTTTCAAATCTTTGTCCATCAGCAGAATGTCCTGAGCTGGTCGAAGGATCAAAATTCCCTATCACCGCAAGATTCAAGGTCGAAGCTATGAGATATTTTTTAGCTACTTCAAAAACCTCTTCGGTCGAGATTTTATCAATCTTAGCTAAATAATCAGTGGGGTTTTCTACTTTATCTTCAAGGATTTCCTGCGTTCCATAAAATCCTGCAACCGCTCGCGAGTCTTCAAGCTCTAAGACTAAATGTCCTTTAAGATATTCCTTTGCTTTGGAAATTTCCTTGGTGGTAATTCCGTTTTTCTCAGTCCTTATACGGTGGTACTCCGCAACAATTACTGAGATCGCCTCATCAACTCTCTTAGGATCAATTCCGGCAGTTGAGACCAGAGTTCCGCAGTCCTGATTGTGGTCAGAGCTGGTTCTTATATAATAGCCAAGTCCTCTTTTTTCTCTTACCTCGTGAAAAAGCCGCGAGCTCATTCCGGATCCCAAGATTCCTGCAAGAATCCCGAGAGGATATTTCTCGTCGTTATTAACAGGAACAGTCCGTACTCCAAGTGCAATGTGCACCTGCTCGGTGTTCTTCTGCTTGATAAGTATCTCCGGTTTATTTTGCTTCTCAACGACTTCGACAAACTTTTTTGTGTCAAACTGTTTCATTTCTCCAAAATATTTCTCAACAAGCTCCGAGGTTTTCTTCGTATCGACTCCGCCTGCAATTATTACTGTCATATTTCCCGCGGAATAAAGGCTTTCCATGTAGGAAGTAAAATCCTCTCTCATCGTACTTTTTATTACATCTTTGCGTCCCCCGATATCCCACCCCATTGGCGTATCGCCATAAAGTAAACTTTCATAAATGTCCCCGATTTTCCGCGCCGGTGTATCTTCATAAAGGTTTATTTCCTCAATTATTACTCCCTTTTCTTTCTCAATTTCCTCGGGTTTAAAGAGAGAATTCTGAAGCATGTCAGAAAGTACATCAAGGCAAATTTCAATCTTATCGCTTGCCGATTTTATATAATATCCGGTCGTTTCTTTACCTGTAAACGCATTGAATTCTCCGCCAATTCCATCAATTAGGCTTGAAATGTCCATGGCTGAAGGTCTCTTCTTCGTTCCCTTGAATGCCATGTGTTCCAGAAAATGCGAAGCTCCGTTGTTATGTTCGGTCTCGTATCTTGAGCCTGCACCGACTAAAACCATAACAGTAGCGCTTTCAAATGAAGGCATTGGGATGGTAAGAAGTCTTAGGCCGTTTGAAAGTACTTGTCTTTGGAATTGCATAAATGATTAGAATTTGCTGTTTGTAATTTTTGATTTTTCAATCGTCAATTGTAAATAGTAAATTGTCAATAGTTGTGTAGCTTGTCGCTGAAACTGCATATTAATATTAATTAATGTATAAAAAGAGGTCAGAATCCCCTCCTGACCTTGGGTTAATAATATCACAAGCATCTTCAGTTGACAATCTATATTTACTTTGATATATTTTGTCAGCTATGGGAGAGATTTTAAAATTTGGCGCAGAAGTGGAAGCGGTACATATCGGAGATCATAAATTTGAATTTTCTAATGTTGCATCAGAAAGGCTCATCAGATTTTTAGCATCTTCCGGCCATTCTATTAAAGGCGGCGAAGGTCCATCTTCAGAATTCGAAGGCATTACTCCTAGACAGATCGCAAGAAATCATTATGGCTTGAGCGATGGTTATTATGAATTCGACAGAGTATCAGGAGAATTAATTATCGACGGCGCAAAGCCAGTACGATTTGAACAAGAAGTAAAAAAATCACATACGACATTCTTCCGAGGAATAGTGGTAAATCTTAACCAGCCCCAGCTCATGAGGGGATGGGCAAGTACTGCTAGAGAGCTTGCAAGAAAAGGATACGATAAAGCATTAATTGTTCCATTCTCTAAGGATCGGCCTTTTGCTGATACGATGTACCCACTAAATCCTGGAGATGAAGTACTTTATCCTCTAAAACCAACTCAATCTTCAACCGAGCGAGTACTTACTGCTTAGTTTCACATCTTCTCCGGCGAGTCGATGCCTAAATGAATCAGGATTCTGAAGATCTGAATTCTGTGAGCTTTTGTTTTCCTGGTTTGTACTCAAAAACTAATTTTCTCGGATGACCTGGTCTTCTTTCCCCAACTTTCCTATTATCAAGCATATAAGATCCTCCAATAAGAGGTTTCAAAAGTCTTGGAATACGGCCTTTTTTGTCCCATCTGGAAATTGTTCTTCTTGTTTTCTCCATCTTTTCGATTTCATCAAGAGGTAAAACTCTTTTTAATTCATCCATATCAAACTCAGGTTTATAATGTTTCAAGACCTCTTCTGCCGAAATTACTTTAGCGTTGAGACCAAAACCCTCAGCGTGATTTTTAATTCTCTCCCTATGATAATCCCAGCTAAGATATAACACTTCTTCAGATTCTATTCCTCTATATTTTAAAGCACTATTTAAGGCTTCGATTTGAGTTGTGGTTTGATTCAAGTCTTGGTCCCCAAACTGAATAGCTCTTTCTGGTGGAACCTGTGAGCCATTTGGTCTTTCTTTTGTTAAGGCTTCCCACATAAGATCTCCAGTGCTAAGAGTTTTATCTCCAAAAGAAGCATCACTAAATAGGTATATAAAATCTACTACTCCGTTTTTAAAAATTTCTCGAGCGGCATTAACAATAAATGCGGAATAAAAAGACAAACGTACCTCTCCCTTTCGTGGCCCTTCATCTTTTAAATTAATAGCATACGGATCAACAACCAAATATGTGTAATGTTTTCCTAAAGCTTCAGGCAATTGAGCATTTTGCACAATTTCAGGATGGGCACTCTCTTTTGACATGACGCTATTATATCAAATGCTGTCAAGCGAATCTCACATCTTCTCCGGGGATTCGATGCCGAGGAGATGCAGGCCATTTTTCAGAACTTGCCCTACTCCGGAAGTTAATTGCAGTCTAAATTCTTCAATCTCCCATCTTAAAGAATGGAATAACATATTTCGACAATTTCGTTGTATCATATATCGATATATAATACAGTGAGCAATTGATTTAGGAACTAAATTAGAGTAGAATCATTCTTTGTTATGCCTTTACCAGAACAAGATACCCCCGAAAGGGAAATAGCAGAAGAACGAATCTATAGAAAAGTTATAGATTTAGTTTCGAATGTGGCAGTAAGACGAAAAAATCTCCCTTCACAAGTCCATATCCTTATTCAGGATGAAATAACAGGAGTAAAAGTTGCAGCTTTCCTTTTGGTTCAATATATAGGAAATAACGGAATGACTAAAATAACACCTTACTCTGGAGCGGTTTTACCTTCTGAAGAAACAGTTATGGACGCAGCAGATATATTGATTAAGGCAAATCCAGGCATGCCAATGATATGTGACAAAGAAATTGCAGATGAATTAAGTCAAAACTCGCTTGTATGGGTGGAGGAAGATCATTACCGACTTGAAGGAAGACCAGACGGGGTTTTGGAAGTTTTTACCCCCTACGGTGCTCTCCAGTCGCTTGAAATAGCTCGGGAGCTAGGCGCAAAAAGCGTTCAAGTTTATACTGAATGATTTCCTACTACATCTTCTGTGGGGCTTCAATGCCCAGAAGATATAGACCGGTCGAGAGGATTTGGCCTACTCCGGAAGCTAATTCCAGTCTGAATTCTTCTTTTTCACTTCCCACCACCTTGTGCTTCTGGTAGAAATTGTTAAATGCCTGGGAAAGTTCGAATAAATAATTGGCAAGCGTATTTGGTGAGAAGTTCTCCTGCGCATCTTTAACTATTTCCGGAAATTGAATTAGCAATCTCAAAACTAATAGTTCTTCCTTCTCCAATTTTGTATTTTGAATTTTGGATTTATTTGGAATTTGTGATTTTGAATTTGTGATTTTCGCCAGAACGCTTCGAGTTCTTGCGTACGTGTACTGAATATACGGCCCTGAATTGCCTTCAAGACTTATCGACTCCTCAAAGCTGAAGGTGATATCGCTTTTGCGCGAAAACTTCAGCATAGAGTATTTCACGGCTCCTACAGCTACCTTTTCCAAAGTCTCTTCATCCATTCTCTTAAACTGAGATTTTAATCTTTTCCTCGCTTCATTCAAGAGCCATTCGCCCGCCACTACATTTCCCGACCGCGATGACATCTTGCCGTCCTTCAGATTTACAAATCCAAATGCATAATGCGTAGTTTTCTTCGCAAGTTCGGGCAAAACCTTCTCCATCGCTTCCAAAACCACTTTGAAATACGGCTCCTGCTCACTTGCGGTAATAACTATTGAGCTGTCATATTTGAAATCCTCATATTTTAGCTTCGCAAGAGCCAAATCTTTGGCTTCATAAGTCGCGTAACCTTGCCTGCCGGCAGGCAGGTCTTCACTTGTCACAAAAACCCGCGTGTGATTTCCGCGGAAAACCATCGCTCCTTCATGCTTTTCAAAAATTCCGTTGTCAATATTTGCCAGAACTATTTTCCTTCCCGGCTCCGCGGTCTGACTCTCAAAATAATATTTATCGTATTTTGTCCCAAGCCTTTTGTAAATTCCTTCAAAATGCTCAAGACTCCATTTTCTTCCCTCTTCCCAAAGTTTGTTTAAATCAGGGTCCGACCCTGCATAGAGTTTTAAATTTATTTCGGCAATCTCTTTTTTGGCCTTTTCATCTTCTTCATAAGCCTTTGCTCCTGTTGCGTATGCTTTCCCTAATGATTTAATCTTTCCCTCATGTTTTAGTTTTTTAAAATCGTCAATGGTCAATGGTAAATGGTAAATTCCATAAATCGCTTTTGCCACATGCATTCCAACATCTCCCTGATAATTTGCGCGGAGCAACTCTGCTCCCTGAAATTCCATAAGCCGGGCAAATGATTCTCCCAATGCAATATTGCGCAAATGGCCAATATGAAATTCTTTGAAAGGATTGGGATCTGCAAATTCAAGCATGATTTTCTGGGATTTTAAACTAGACCCGATGCCATAATTTTTTGAAGATGCGATATGATCCAGTTGGGAAATTAAATATTCACGGGACAGAAAAAAATTGATAAATCCGGGAGCTAATGCTTCAATCTTATCTATATTGGGTACTTTTTTTTGAAGCTGGTTTGCAATATATTCTGCAAGTTCGAGCGGGTTTTTGAATTTTTCCTTTAATTTGTGAAAAGTCGTCATTGCGACGTTGGTGGAAAAATCTGCATGCGATAAATCCGACGAAAAAATTATTTCTTTTTCATCGACATTTAAGGATTTTAAAACTTCCAAAACCGCAGCTTTTATCTCTCCTCTAATTTCCATAACCAACTTTATTTTAACACAGAAGACTTAACATTAAGCATGCGGTTTTATTAACAAGCTGTTGAGAGCTAACGAGGTCCGACCTCGTCAAACTCGTCAAACAATTTTAAGCAGCAGGTTTTTGTGGAACCACAAGCGGAGTCAATCTATCTTTAATCATTGTTAAAGCTCTTCCGGCAATTTCAAAATCACTCGGAGTCATTTCCGACTCATAAACCTTTATTTCACCACTTGGTACTGCAAGTGGTTTCCGAGTAGGATCGATCTTAGCCCCTGAAGGAATGTAAGAAACTTTCTTATAAACTCCGTCTTTTGTAAAACAGTATTATGTCGCAGCATTATTTGCTAAGCTAGGATTTTTCTTTGCATATACTTCAAAAGCTCCACGACTGGACTCATCAGCGTGAACACCAATGAATAATTCTCTGTCTGTAATAATTCCCAACTTTGAAGAATATTCTGAAATCCCATCAATGAAATTAACGCTTGCTGGTTGTCCATCTACTCCAACTACGTCTTCTACACGGCTCGTAAATTTTATAACGTTTTCAGAAAGCCTAAAGAAAAATACGTTTTCTGTTCCATAAAAAGCGTTATCAGGAACTTTCTCCATAAGCTCTGCAATTTCATCCTCCATCATCGCGAGCTTTATAGCAGCAAGGCGAAATCTTTCCTCTTGCGTTTCGGGTTCTTTTATATCTTTATGGTCGGCTGAGGGAGCTTTATCTGTATCTTCAAAATAATGCTGCGGAATTTCTTTAGGTTTTCTTTTCTCTCTTAATCTTTCGAAGGTTTCGGCTGGAGTTTCCTTATTTCCGTTCGGGCCCTCTGGTATTTTCGATTCATCTGCCATATTCACCCTCAAGTCTAACACATTCAAAAGAATTAAAACAACATAATCACGCTAATACTAATATACTAGTATATTAGTATTTAACTGAATTACAGAAAATCTATTAGTTGATTGGCTTATTGGAAATTTGTTGATTGGTAATTATTCCCGTCGGGGTTGACACACTCCCTCATAATTGATACGTTGGTAATGGAGACTAAACTTGTTTTTGGCGAGTTATTAGTTCTAAGTTATTAGTTATTAGTTTAAAATATGAAAATTCTTCTTGTTGATGATGACCAATCGCTTGCCACTATTATCACTACCGCCCTCGAAAAAGAAGGTTATGCCGCAACGGCTTCTTATACAGGAAGAGGAGGGCTCGATAGGGCTAAGTCAGAACTTCCCAACCTTATCCTACTTGACCAAGTTCTTCCTGATATTTCAGGCAACCAAGTCCTAAAAGAACTTAAAATTGACGAGCAGACAAAAAATATCCCGGTCCTTATGCTCTCAAACTTCGGCCAAACCGAAATGGTAAACCAGGCTATAAATGAAGGCGCGGCGGATTATATATTCAAATACCAAGTCGAGGTCTCAGACATAATAGGCAAAGTCAGAGATGCATTGAAACCAAGCGCGCCAATTGCTTCCTGAATATGGATAGGAATAGCAAAGACTACAGCTTAGTAATTACAGAGGTCATTAAAAAACAAATGATAATTTTGGGCCCCGATATCACTCTTTCAAGAGCAAGGAATGTAAAAGGACTTAAGGTGGATGATTCAGGAACAGTAACTGAAATCTCAGGCCCCCCACAGGAATTAATACAGGAACTGATAGACCAATTCGTGCAATTATCAGGGCTTATTGTCCAAAAAACCATGGAGCCAATCCTTGCGAATTATTCGCAGGATGGATCTGCATCCGCGGCAATTCTTAAAAGTGTTCAGGCACAAATTAGACCCGCGCAATCTCCCACACCGAGAAAACCTGAAGATAAACCTATGGAGGAAACTAAATGACTGACATGACGAGATTTTTATCAATAGCCGTTCAGGCCGGTGCATTTATCTCCGCTTTTGCGGCAATTGCTGCTGGACTTATAATGACAAGAGTCACGAAGAAGTTTGGTACTGGGATCCTGGCTTCGGGATTTAAGACCATTTCCGTCGGAATTTTTCTTATAGCTCTTGGAATTATATTTGATGCAGGACAAGTATATTTTAACTTGACAGGCAATGAGCAAATAATAATCATATTGACAGGACTTAAGGAAATCTTTTTCGTAGCAGGCACTTATATCATCGTTATAGGAAGCAAGAGAACGGCTGACAAATTAGAAACTCTCACCAAATAGAATGAATGCTGCCCTTATTATCTCCATCTCTTCCGCAATTTTCTTCGGCCTTATTGCAATCGCGGTTTCATTAAGAAAAGACAGAAAAGAAAAATCTTTGGGTAGAAGTACAGGAAGCTCCAGATATAGTTCTGTTGAAGAAGAATTCGTTCACATGATGGTCCATGAACTGAGAGCTCCTCTTACTAGTGTCAAAGACGCTTCAGAGCTTCTTATAACAAGCTCCACATCTCTTACAGAAGAAGAAAAAGGACAATTCCTAAAAATTATAAACAGGCAGTCAAAAGCACTCCTTGAGCAAATTTCCGAAATCCTTGATGCTGCAAAATTTGAATCCGGAGCTTTTGTGCTTGAAAAGAAAAATGAAAACGTCCAGGAGCTAATCAGCGAAAGGATAAAGATGTTTGAACCTCAGGCTGCAAAAAAACAAATTTCTATCTCCTCTCATATAGATCCGCTTCCCCTGGTATATCTTGATTGTTTAAGAATTGATCAGGTACTCAACAACCTTATTTCAAACAGCATAAAGTTCACCCCTCCGGGCGGAAAGGTGGCAATTGAGGCTAAATTGGCCGGAGAAAATGTAGAAATTTCAGTATCTGACACTGGGATTGGAATTGATAAAGATGTGCAGGGCAAGATTTTTTCAAAATTTTATCAGGCAAGAAGTCCGCTAAGGCAGGAGGAAGGGTCAGGAACCGGGCTTGGCCTTTATATAGTTAAGAAGATTATTGATGCCCACAAAGGCACTATAGCTCTTGAGTCTGCAGGCGGTAAAGGAACCGTCATGAAATTTAGTCTTCCAATTCAAGAACAAGTGCAAGTAAAAGAAGATAATCCCCTATCGGCACAATATACAATGCCCAACTAAGCCGTTTTTGATGCTTTATTACGATAAACTGCAATAAGCAAAGATAAAATCAGGAAATAATAGCTTACTACAAACGGCCAGGAAATCGAAATATTAACAGCTCCTGAGAAGCCTGAGAATATATTTACAATACTTTCAAAGTAAACAAGTAAAGGTACACTTAAATAAATTATTACTCTTCCCAAAGGCTCAAAAACGATTGAAAGAAGGAATCCAACCCCGCCGAGGATCATAATAATCGGCACAGTCCATAGGACTAGCGCATTTATCACCACAGAAGATAAAGAATAAAGGCCGAAATTGGCAAGAAGAATTGGCAAGGTAGCAATTTGAGCAGCAATTGTAGTAGAAACATCCTGCCCTACAACAATAAAACTAAAAAATTTCTTAAGAAAACCAATTTCATAAAAAAGCGGGCGCAGGAAAATAAGTCCCGCTGTTGCAAGAAAAGAAAGTTGGAAGCCTATATCCCAAACAACAAACGGCGAAAATAAAATCATAATATAAGCAGTTATGAAAAGTGAATAGGCTGATAATCTTTGCCGCCCGAGAATCTGCGCGGTAAAAACAATTATTCCCATTATTGCGGCCCTCACTATTGAAGGCTGAAATCCTGCCAGCAAAGCATAAAAAATAATTCCCGAAATTGTAAGGACTAACGCCGTCTGTCTTTTAAAAAAAATTAAAAATATTGCACTTAAAAATCCTGCGGTCAAAGTGACATTCATCCCCGATGCTGCGATGACATGCATAAGTCCTAAGAGTTTTAGATTTTCTAAGAAATTGGTGGAGAAATTAGATTTAATTCCAAAAACTATACCAAGAAGAAGAGCTGAGTTATTCGGAGATAAATTTCTTTCAAAAGTAGAAATAATTAATTGGCGGACGTTATATAGAACTGCTAATTTATCCTCTTTAGCTTCGATTTGAGGACTTTTCATCGTGATAAATCTGCTTCTGCTCTTTAGCAAATTGATTGTTAGACTGCCATTTACTCTTAGGATTTCTCCATAATGGTATTCTTTTTCAGAAGAAGTATTGATATTTATTCTATTACCTTTATAAAAAAGCTGGAACGACTGCTGATGTCCTTTCGGAGTCGGTTCTGTCATAAGTCGTGAAGTAAAATCTACATTCTGTCCCTCTGAAAGCTCTGCTTTATCTAAAGTAATGAATCTTAAAATTAAAACTGATGTGAAGAATAAAATTATGAAATATTTTACCACCTGAAAAGTTAATAAGCTGAAATTTTGCTTTTAATCTCGGAAAAAATCTTACTCCCTACAGCTTTCTTACTTAACAATTCATCAACTGTCTGATATGGCCTGTTTTGAATAATTTTTGAGGCTGTAACAGGACCTACGCCAGGTAATGTATCCAGTTCCTTATCCGATGCCGTATTTATATTTATGAGGCCGTCTATTGAACCCTGCGAAGTGCTTGCTCCCATGACAGAAGAGTTAATTGAACCTGCGCTCGTCTTCTCGCCTGCTGCGGGTATGTAAATTTTAAATCCATCCGTAAGCTTTGAGGCAAGATTCATTGTCTTTGCAAACCAAGCTCTATCAGCATTGCCCGACAGACCGCCTGACTTTACTATCAAATCTTTAAGCCTTGCGTCTTTGGGAAGCTCATAAACGCCCGGGGAAATTACCGCACCCTCTATATCTACTATAATTTTTGCTTCAGACATTGAAGCGTTTCCGATTTCTCCCGAAGGTTTTTGGAGTGCAGCATCATCCGAAGACTTTGAAGCCATTAACCCTATCAAACCATAACCTAAGAATATCAACCCCAAAACTCCGAAAATTATGGGAACCCAATACTTTCTTACAATAGGAGATAATTTTTCTAAAATTCTATCCGTTTCCATTGGGCAGTTCCTTTAAAACAAAGTTTATAATCTTCCCCGGAACATAAATAATCTTTTGGATTGGCCTATTATCTAAGTATTTTTGTGCCTTAGGACTTCTGCTGGCAGTTTCGGTAATCTTCTGCTTATCATTAACATCTCCTAAATCAACCGTTAAAACATCTCTTACTCTTCCATTTATCTGAACAATTATGTTCGAGTTTTTTTCTTTCAGATATTTCTCTTCATATCCCGGCCAGGATGCCTTATGAACCGAATTTTGATTTTCTATGATGTGCCACAATTCTTCGGAAACGTGCGGCGCAAAGGGAGAAATCAACTTAATAAATGTTGAAATCTGCTCCTTTGATATACTTTGTTCCTTTGCTAAGAAATTGTAATATTCCATCATCGAAGCTATTGCAGTGTTATATCTTAGCTCTTCCAAGTCTTCTGTAACCTTCTTTATAGTCTTATGCATCATTCTCTGCGCTTCATCAAACCTGTCATTCTGAGGCTTTGCCGAAGAATCTGGATCCTTCGCTTTGCTCAGGATGACATTGTGCACCAAAGTCCAAACTCTCTTCACGAACTTGTGCATTCCCTCAATTCCCGTGTCATAAAAATCTCCTCCTTGTTTGAAAGGACCGAGAAACATTAAATATAATCTTAAAGTATCAGCTCCAAATTTTCTTATATATGCGTCGGGAATCACAACATTTCCGCGGCTCTTGCTCATCTTTGCCCCTTCTTTTATTAGCAAACCATGCGCGCGGAACTTCGAGAAAGGCTCTTCAAAATCAATTAAGCCCAGATCTTTAAATACCATAGTAATAAATCGTGAGTACAAAAGATGAAGTACCGAATGTTCCGCTCCGCCGATATACATATCTACAGGCAGCCACGCCGCAGTTCGTGCGGAATTTCCAATTTTTGAAGACGAAGGCAAGTCATTTGAGAATGAATTGAAAGCCGTCTGATTATTCTTGCTTTTTAGATCCTTAGTTTTAGAAAGGGTTTCACTTAGCGAGCCGTGTAAGCTTTGATTTTTTGTCGAACCTGAGCGAGCGTCATTCTCAGCATGTGCCTGCTGAGTCTGAGAAAAAGCTGGAGATGGAAAAGGAACATCATTAATCTCTGTAGAAATATATCTGAAAAAATACCATGAGCTATCAAGAAACGTGTCTGATACGTCAGTTTCCCGCTTCGCAGGTCCTCCGCAATTCGGACATTTCGTATTTACAAAGCTCTCAATACCTGCAAGTGGCGATTCTCCGGTACCTTTTGGCTTCCAATCCTTTACATCAGGAAGCAAAACCGGCAAGTCCTCATCTTCAATCGCAATCCATCCTGGATTTCCGATTTCTCCTTTATTAAAACCTCCCTCATTTTTGATTTTTGATTTTTGATTTTTGATTTTTTTAGCGCAGTTTTCGCAGAAAACGAGCGGTATGGGCGGCCCCCAATATCTTTGTCTTGAAATAAGCCAATCTCGAAGGTGATAATGAATTTTTCTCTTCCCAATACCCTTCTTTTCAAGATCATCAATGATTTTGGGTATAGCATCAGGTACAAAATAATCTTCCCAGTCCTTCCCGGAATTTATTACTTCACCTGAACCTAAATAGCACACTCTTTCTCGATAAGCCGATTCATATAACATTTCCCAAATATCACTATACTTACGTACAGTTTTTTCAAGGGTTTTCATCTTTTCCCAAACAGGATTATTTTCTTCAAATAGTTCGATTGAAGCTATTTCTCCGTCACCAAAAATAACGATTAATTTTTCACCCACTAAGTCGTGCCATGCATTTTGCAAAACAGATTCTTTAGCAATCTCAATAAACCTCAAAAGATTTTTTTCTTTTACCTCGTAGATAGCTGAATCTTTATTTTTTTCTTTAAACCTAACGCCAAGCTTCTCCAGCTCCTTTATAAATTTATCAAAATCTTTACTCCAAGCTCTTTTTACATACCCTATGTAAAAGTCTTCGATTGGCTTGATCACTGGTTTTATTTGGAGATTATACTTTTTGGCGAATTCGTAATCTCTCGTATCATGGGCAGGAACTGCCATAATTGCTCCGGTTCCGTAACCCATGAGAACATAATCTGCGACCCAAACGGGAATTTCTTCATTATTTACAGGATTTATTGCTGTTAAACCTGTATCTATGCCTGTCTTCTCTCTTCCCTCGGCGATTCTTTCCTGCTCTGTTTTGCTTTGAGCTATTTTGATATATTCTTTAACTTCATTGAATTTTGAATTTTGAATTTTGAATTTTGAATTTAGGAGCGAAGCGACGATCGGGTGCTCAGGCGCCAAGACCATAAAAGTCGCACCATACAATGTATCAGGTCTAGTCGTAAATACATTAATTTTGTCCCGCCCCTGGCGGGATTGAACTTTGAATTCTACTTCGGCTCCTTCGGATCTTCCGATCCACTGTCTCTGAGCGATTTTTACTTTTTCAGTCCAGTCAAGCCCATCAATATTGTTTAATAATCTTTCTGCGTAATCTGTGATCTTAAAAAACCATTGCTCAAGATCTTTTTTCACAACTTCCGAGCCACATCTTTCGCATTTTCCGGTAATAACCTGCTCATCAGCCAAAACAGTCTTACATGATGGACAAAAATTAACCGAGGCTTTTTTCCGATAGGCCAAGCCTTTTTTGAAAAGCTGAATAAAAATCCATTGCGTCCACTTGTAATAATCAGGATCATAAGTCTCGACTTTATTATCCCAGGCAAATCCATTTCCGATCGCATGAAGCTGTCTATAGAAATTTTCCTCTGAAATCCTTGCCTGCTCTTTTGGATGACGGCCTACTTTTAAGGCGTAATTTTCGCTATGAATTCCAAATCCATCAAGTCCGATAGGCTCGAAAACATCATTTCCCTGCATTCTTTTAAACCGCCCGTAAACATCCGAGCCTGTGAAAGCGTACATATTCCCCACATGCATGCCCTCAGCCGAGGGATACGGGAACATCATGAGGTTATAAAAAGGTTTTCCTTGTCCTGCTTGCCCTGAGCCCTGTCGAAGGGAGCCTGCTTGCGGTGAGCCAGCCGAATCCACCGAAGGATTGGCATCCAAGTCCGGCTGATAAGTTTTATTTTTATTCCAATAATCTTGCCATTTCTTTTCAATTTCTTGAGGATTGTAATCCTGTTTACTCCTCGAAGCTTTAGCGAAGTGGGGCCATTTTTTTTCTACTAAACTTGGGTCATATTTCGGAATTACCGTATTAATCTTTGATGACTGCTTTTTCATCTTAGTTTATCGCTCGAAGTCTTGCTCGGCCTTCGTAGCCACTTCGGCGAAGGAGGCACGAAGTTCGACCATAACTGGAGTATATCACAAGAAGAAATCATCTTCTATTCGTGGTTTCCATTTGGCGACAACTGAGTTTGCCTCGAGAAATAAGATGTAAATCCATTTGAAAAACTATTTTTACCACCGGGAACTTGCTCGGGTAGGAAGGTAGAGAAAGCAGAAGAGATTCTCATTTGAAATCTGGCTTGATCCTTACCGTCAACCGTTATTTCGTAAAGCTTATCTAGACTATCTGAATCTACCACATAAGCCGATCTACCAACAGCTAAGAAGATCGCAAATGCTCTACCAGAATCATTTACTTTAAAATGGGGCATAAATGTTCCATTATCAAATCTTACAGACGTATCATATCTGCTTCCGATTCTAATTATTTTTCCCCTACCGTGTCCTTTTCTTGATTTAAAGGCCGCAACTTGAACGATAAGTATGCCGGGGATACCAAAACTATCGCCATCAATTTCAAGCTCTGGTTTTTCTGTTTGATGTGCTCTAAAATCATATCCTAATTTTTTTTCTTGATCAACCACGTTTATCTATATATCATAAACTTAAATCTTCCGCAACAATCTATTGCTTTTTAGCTTCCGATTCTATACCATGGGTTTATGAAAGTCCTACTCCAGTCGTTTCTTATTCTATCTTCAGTTTGCGCTGCTATCATAACTTTTATAAACCTTGCCTACGCTCAAACTTCTTCCAATCCTGATTACGTAATAGAGCATCAGGAGCTCGAGCAAAAAACCTATCATCCTGAAAACGCAAAACAGAATAATCCAAGGCTAATAGTGGGAGAAAATTATCAGGCGGTGCTTGGATTTGGTGATATTCCGCAAATAAGTTTTTTTTCAATCAAAATCTCAGGCACAATACTTGATTATGGAAAGCTCTACCCAACCAATCCAATCCTGCGGGAAACAATTATAGAAACCGAGGGACAATCTGCGCACGGATACAGCGTTTTGGGATATGAGGATCATCCGCTTGCAGATGAGTCTTTCTCAAACCTGATACCGGACACTTCCTGCGACCGCGGACTTTGCTCTCAGGCCACTTCGGCAATCTGGAAAGACCATCTTACTTATGGTTTCGGATATACTTGTGAAAGTCTAGATAAATCTCTCTGTGTTGGCTTCGAAGATACTAATTCGTATAAAAGTTTCCCCGATGCATCCAAATCAGAAGCATACCAGCCAGTTTTGAAGACAATCAACTCAGAGAACAGTAAAGCTAAGATTATTCATAAACTCAACGTTTCAGCTTCCCAGAAGAACAAAATCTATTTGAACAATATAAATTATCTGGCTGTTCCCAACCTTTGATATGAAAAAATTCTTTTTATTAATCTTTATATCTTTTAGTCTTTTAAGCTTGCCTAAAACCGTAGAGGCTGAGCAAAAAGGGATTGGTGTTTACCCCCCAATAATTAAAATAACAGCTTCTGCTCCATCTGATATATCAGTGCCAATTTCGGTGAAAAATATGGAAGACAAGCCAATCGAAGCTACTATTTCAATTCGGCCTTTCAAGATAGACCAATCAGGAGCAATTAACTATATTTTATACAAAGATTATACCAGGGAAGTCTCAGCCCTGATTGAGACAGTTGTATTACAAGAAGAGAATCAAAATGTATCAAAGCTGGTTTTTTCGCCCAACGGGATAAAAAATCTAAAGCTAAAAATTGACATTGGCAAAGATCAGAAGGAAAAAGATATATACTTTTCTGTACTTTTTCTGGTAACCAATCAGGATTCTTCGGAAAACACACGCTCCCTACTCTCAATAGGCACCGCAACGAATGTTCTTCTTGCAATTGGAGAAAATACTCTGCCTTCATATCAAGATAGATTTTCCTCCTCAGTTCTTACCTCGGAAGGAAATTTGAAGTTCAAAATAACTTTAGCAAATACAGGAAAGCACTTTATGAGCATCAAGCCTCAGTTAATTATAAAAAATGTATTCGGTAAGGAAATTGAGATATTAAATCTCAAAGAGGAAAACATCCTGCTGGGACAAACAAAAGAATTATCCAACACAAATCCTGATAATCTAGTGATTTCGGGCAAAAAGTACTATTTTGGCCCGTACATAGCTATTTTGAGCCTAAATACTGCCGGTCAGGAAACTATATCAAACAAGAGCATAACAATATTCGTTTTACCTGGAAGCACTATCTGGCTATTAAGCGCTGGTACCATCATAATCTTACTAATAATCCAACGAATAAGAGTAAAGAGAAGGAAAAAAAATTAATCATTTCACATTTCTACCTATATTTACAATCTAAAATAACATTTAAAAAAGTATATCACTCGCCACAAGCATTTGCTAAAATAAATCCTCTAGTACGATTTTCTTTAACAAATTTAGGAATTATTTAGGATTTTTGATCAATTTTAGCAGCCTTAAATTCATCAATCTTGTGTCAAAATACTTGATTTAGCCTCAACTGATATACTTCAACTATATTTGATATTAAAATGTATATTTAAGAATATGAACAAAAATAGAACTTTGAGCCCTTTTTTACTTTTCATATAATTTTCTATCTTTTTCACATACTATAGTCCTTCGAATTTTAATAACAATAGATATAAAAGTATATCATCTTCTATTTACTCTAGGGTATTGACATATAAATCTCTAATTGGTTATTCTGAATATGTACCCTTTTTATTCTATATAATTTATATAATCGGTATAATTTCGAAGCTAAATGCTATTTTCACGAAAATTTGACCGTTTAACCAAAAATGGAATTTATCAATCAATTTATTGAGTTTCTTTCAAAAAATCGAGTATCTTCTATCAGCAGAAGGAACTATATATCTGATCTTAGGTACTTTATGAATTGGTATAAGACTGCTTACAACGAAGAATTCTACCCCGAAAAGCTAAACACCTCCACGATTGAAAGTTTTAAACTGCAAAATTCAAACGAAAATATACTTTCCTTTAGAAGAAGACTCTCCTCTATTAGGAAGCTTGCGAAGTTTGCTCTTGAGAGCAACTATATAAACTCAGACCCATTCAGTCAGGAAAAAAGCTTAGACCTGAGCTCAAGTGAATATCCGGATACTAATGGATTTAGAAATCACCTCCATGAAAAAGGAATTTCTTCAATATCTATAAAAAACTATCTATCAGACGTAAATCAGTTTGCTGAATGGGTAAATAAAGTCAGTATTTCAGGCTCAGATTGGATTGTTCAGAAAAACTTTTTCGAGTCCTTGAACACTGAATTAATTGAGGAATATAAAAAAAGACTATCAAGGCTAAATTTCTCTGCACCGACCATCAACCGGAAACTATCCTCGATAAGAAATCTAATATCTTGGGCAAGCGAAACAGGAAAAATCCCGCATAATTTTCTCAAGAATAAACCAACTTTTCCTTACAATGCGAAAGAATCTTTTATCCCTCTTGACGAAAATCCTCCAAATCAGACTAATGACGAGAATATAGAAGCAGCTGGCTTTGAATATTCTCATCTCCCCCCCCTTAGGCTTGCACAAAAGCTTGGTATAGGCTCAGCCCGATTACTGGATTTCTTATTAATTGATAGTTTGATAAAAGCTTCAGACAGCTTGGGAAGCTTATTCTCCAAAGAAAAAAAGGATTTAATATTCAGCTCAAACAAGGAAAAAGTGCCTTTAATTCAAGATCCTTTAAAATTCGTAAATATTAGCAAATCGTTTTATGATCCGCTAAATGTTTCTACCAAGAACTTATCCCTTGGTCAAAAAATTCTGCATACTATACGGTTTAGTAGGCCAAAATGGTACTTAAAGTATCATAGCTATGCAATAGCTCACTATATACATTTCGGGATTCTAATGATGCTTATGAGTGTTTTTGGGTTTGGCCTGTATCAAAGGTTTTGGGGACCTCCCAATCTCAGCGGCGTGCTCGGAGCTTCATTCTCTCCTTCTCCAAGAATTATAACTGTAAGAGAAAAACTCTCAGATTCTTCAGGCAATCCCATTATTTCACCTTCGGATGTAAGATTTGCAATATATGATGATGCAACAGCCTCAGGTTCATCTTTGCTGTGGGAAGAGGTAAATACAATAAATCCCGATGAAGGTGGAAATTTTTCTGCTTCATTAGGACAGACAATCCCCATTCCTCCTGAGATCTTTATCTCAAATCCATCTTTGTGGCTTGGCCTAAGCGTTAGCCAGACACAAGAACTAAAACCCCGCCGGCAATTATCCCAGGTAGGCTCAGCAGATGACGCACAAACTCTCCAGCGTATGGGCATAGCCGGGCTCGATAACTATACCAATTCTATTCTAGCGCTTGATTCAACGGGTAACATCACTATCGGCGGCGGCGGATCCCATACTTTTCAGGCTGTTGACGGCCAGCTTATTCTCTCGGGAAATAACCTTACTCTTACTACTGTTGCGGGCACGAATTCCAATATAGAACTGTCTCCTGATGGCTCAGGAAAAATAGACATTACCAAACCTATTCATAATAGCTCAGACTATAGCAATATACCAAATGCCATTGGGAGCGTGGAATTCGATGATACCGTAAGCATACTTGCTACATCAAGTGCGCAATCGGCCCTTACTATCAACCAAACTGATCTGGGACCTCTTATTAGCGCATATGCTGGGGGTATTGCCAAATTCACCGTAGACAATTTTGGCAATACCGGCCTTTCCGGCCATCTTAGTCTTTCGGGAAATAGCCCCAACATATTTTCAACTTCCCCAGGCACAACTTTGTCAATTGGAGCTTCCGGAAATGGAACGCTGGTCCTTCAACCCGTAGCAAATGGAAACATAGAATTCTTCTCAGCGCTCAACTCTTTATCATCTTCAGGCAATTTGAGGCTCACAGGAGACATTATTCTTGCAACTCCATCTGCTACAACTTTCGGCGGAATTAAATATGCGTGGCCTACAAGCGGTCAGTCAAACGGGTATTATCTCAAAACTAATGGCTCAGGAGCTCTGTCATGGTCGGCAGTTCCTGACCTCACGGGAATTTGGGATCAGACAGGCCGGGGAAACGTGGGACTCGGAACAACATCTCCGAATTTCAGGCTTGATGTTCAGGATTCTAAGACCGCCACGGCCGCGGCACAAATATTTAATACGGATACGGGCGGGTCTTCAACAGGAATGGTGGTTAAGCTTGGAAATACTTCATCAACTACCGATATCAACAATAAATGGGTTTCCTTTGAACAATCAGGAATTGGAATTGTGGGACTTATAAAAGGAAACGGATCAAGCGGAATTACCTTTCAAGGGAATGGCATTGCTGACTTCGCAGAATATCTCAAAAAAGATCAAAATGAATCAATAGAGTACGGAATGGTGGTTTGTT
>ERZ1292623.1468-Hain-H51-01um-R1-1468-length-22675-cov-25_pt1 | contig 22675 bp, 23 predicted proteins | sample MGYA00564398_ERZ1292623 | MGnify/ENA primary metagenome ERZ1292623 (study PRJEB36523, sample SAMEA6512633) | groundwater metagenome | collected 2019-01-07 | study: AquaDiva: Metagenomics assemblies of 32 groundwater samples | reverse complement strand
CAGAAAAAGGGGATGATTCGGAAACGAATCATAGTGAATGAATTCTGTGCTTTAGGATTTCAGGTGTTGCCGGAGGAGAGAACCGCCCGACTCCCGATCGTTCATGGTCGGGGCCGAGTCTCACCATAAGGCAACCCGGGCGGGGTTTCCCAGCCCCGCCCGGTTCATTTAAGGACCCGCCCATTCCCAGCCGCGGGTCTTTCTTTTTGTACCGCCGCTTTTCCATTTGTCATCATCAATGATATATTGTTTTCACAATGTCTGGTTTCTAGCTTCTGGCCTCTAGCCTCTATTTTATGGAAGATAATGTAGCTAAAATCAAAGAGCGGCTGGATATCGTTGATTTAATCGGCGGCTATTTAAAGCTTCAGAAAGCCGGAATCAATTTCAAAGCCAATTGCCCTTTCCATAATGAAAAAACGCCGTCGTTTTTTGTTTCGCCCACACGGCAAATTTGGCATTGTTTCGGATGCCAACTTAGTGGCGACCATTTCAAGTTTTTAATGCAGATTGAGGGGCTTGAGTTCATCGAAGCGTTAAGAGTTTTAGCCAAAAGAACCGGAGTTGAGATAAGAGGCTATGACAAAGAGCTATCCGGCGAGAAAAATAAAGGCTGCGAAATCTCCGAACTAGCGTCTAAGTTTTTTGAAAAACAGCTTTGGGAATCGGAAAGCGGAAAGAAAGCCCTTGAATATCTGAAAAATAGGGGACTGGGAATCGAAACAATAAAGGAATGGCGGCTCGGCTACGCGCCTAACACCTGGAATTCTTTGAAAATATTCTTAAAGGATGCCGGCTTTAGGGAAGAAGAAATTTTCAAGGCCGGCCTGACCGTAAAAAAACAAGAAGATCTAAGTTCTAAGTCCTATATTCTAAGTTCTAATTACTATGACCGTTTTCGCGGAAGAATAATGTTTCCGGTTGCCGACATAAATTCGCAAGTCGTTGGTTTTACCGGCAGAATATTTGAAGAGATAACCGGCGAAGTCGAGGCGGGTAAATACATAAACACTCCTCAAACGGCGATTTACGATAAAAGCAGGATTCTTTACGGTTTGGATAAAGCCAAAATTGATATCAGGAAAAACGACCGGGCCATTGTGGTTGAAGGCAATATGGATGTGATTATGTCCCACCAGGCCGGAGTCAAAAACGTAGTCGCTTCTTCGGGCACGGCTCTGACCGGTTGGCATTTGAGAATCATTAAGCGCTATACTTCGAATCTTGATTTGTGTTTTGACGAGGACCTTGCCGGCGAGACCGCGGCCAAGCGGGGGATTGATTTGGCTTTGTCGGGGGGATTTAATGTGGGGATTATTAACCTCCAGCTTCCAGCCTCCAGCTCCCAGCTTTCCAAAGTTAAAGATGTAGCTGATTTAGTTAGAGTAGATTCTCAAGAATGGTTTGAGGTTTCAAAGAAAAACCAGTCAATAATTCAATTTTATCTTGAAAAGGCTTTAGCCCGGCACGATTTGAAAACTGCTTTGGGAAAAAAGAATATCGCCGGCGAGGTTCTGCCAGTAGTAAAACTGATTGAAAATAAAGTGGAGCAAGCTCATTGGCTAGATGAGCTTTCAAGTAAGCTTAAAGTTGGGCAGAAAATACTGGCTGAGATGCTGGCGGGGATGAAGCCTGGAGTCGGAATAGATTTTTTCAAGGAGAATCAATTGGCCAGTTTTGAACCGACTGGGCGTCTCGTTCTTGAAGAGACACTTTTGGCTCTTCTTTTTAGAATGCCGGGCAAGTTAAAAGAGTTTTTCCCGGCTGGCTCGGAAGAGGAATTTGAAATTTTTCAGGATCGGCTGTATAATAATATATTTCAGAGACTTAAAACCGGCCAAGTTTTGTTTGAGGTACCTCTTTCTTATGAAGACAACCTTAGATTGGAGCTGGTTAAATTCAAATCAGACCAGTTTTTCGGCGACCTTGAAGAAAAAGATTTGGAAAACGAAGTCGGACGATTGGTAAAAAACTTGAAAAAGGAACTGATTTTGGAAAAAATCAAAGATTTGGAAATAAAAATTAAAGAGGTAAAGAGCCAAGACGAGGTGCCTTTGCTTCTTAAAGAAGTTCAGAAATTCTCAAGTAAATTAGTGTCTCTTTGATGTCAAAAAAGAAAACTAAAAAGAAAAAGACCAAAAAAACAGGTCCGAAGAGAAGGACTGTTTTAAGGCAAAAGAAAAGGAAGTTCACTAAAAAGATTCGTGGCAAAAGAGGTAGACCGAAAAAAATAAAAAAAGTTGCGGTGAAACTAAAAAAAGAGCGGAAACCCCCTCGACAGGCTCAGGGTAAAACCGGAGTTTTTCAGGAAGACAAAATAAATCAGATGATTCTTAAAAGCCGGCACCGGGGATTTGTGACCGAAGCCGAGATTCTGCAGAATTTTCCGGAGGTGGAAAAAGATATTGCCGGGCTGGAGAAGCTTTATGAACGGCTTGAAGCTTCTAATATAAATGTCATCGAGAGCGGCAAGGTTCTGGAAGAAGAAAAATTAAAAGAGTTTGAGAAAGATAAGAAGCTGGAAAAAGAAATAGGCGAACTCGGTTCTGACTCGGTCCAGCTGTATCTTCGCGAAATCGGCCGCTACGCGCTTTTGAAGCGAGAAGAAGAAGTGGAGTTGGCTAAAAAAATTCTTCGGGGTGACGAAGCGGCTAAGCAGAAACTGATTCAATCCAATTTACGGCTCGTGGTTTCAATCGCCAAAAAATACATCGGCCGTTCGCCGAATCTGACTTTGCTTGACTTAATTCAGGAGGGGAACATCGGGCTTTTCCGGGCGGTCGAGAAATTTGACTATAAAAAAGGGTTCAAGTTTTCAACTTATGCCACTTGGTGGATTAGGCAGGCGATAACGAGAGCCTTGGCTGATCAGGCTCGGACTATCAGGATTCCGGTCCATATGGTTGAAACGATAAACCAGTACCAGCAGGTGGTGAGGCGTTTGGTTCAGGATTTGGGACGAGAGCCTTTGCCCGAGGAAATCGCCGCCGAGATGGCCATAGATGTGGAAAAAGTCCGTCATATCCAGAAAATTTCGCAGGACACGGTTTCTTTGGAAGTGCCGATAGGCGACGAAGATGATGACAGCGTTTTGGCTGATTTTGTGCCGGACGAGGACAGTATCACTCCGCAGATGTCGGCCAGCCACCGGATTTTGAAAGATCATCTGACTGAAATTATAAGCGAGTTAACCAGCCGCGAGCAGAAAATTTTGGAAATGAGGTTTGGTTTAAAGGACGGAGTGACCCATACTCTTGAAGAAGTAGGGCAGGTTTTCGGCGTCACCCGCGAAAGAATCCGTCAGATTGAAGCGAAGGCTCTGGATAAAATCAGGCAGCATCACAAGATTGAGAAACTGAAGGACTACTAGAGTTTTTCAATTTCTTTCAGATCTTTGTCAGGAAGGTATAGAAGAATTATTCCTAAAATAATTCCTCCAAGGGCAGTGTATAAATGAGTTCCGAAAAATCCTGTGTCTATAAAATCTAAACTATACCAAATTCCACGCCAGATCAGGACCAAAGATAAAACGATTGTGAAATTCTTGGCGAAGTATCGGGCAAGATTTTTTTTTGGCATGATTTAAAAGTTACCTAGCTCCGGGGGGAGGATTCGAACCTCCAACCATCTCCTTACACTTAATCCATAGTTTTCACTAAGGCGTGGACTATATCATCACCCCTTTGGGTGCTTCGGTATCTAGTCTCTACGGTGCCCTCGTTTAGCGAGGTTCCCACGGTATTACCATTTTAAAGGTTTTACCGTTATCCCGAAGTTTTTCAACCTAACTTTCGTTAGGAAGCTGCATTATGCCAGCCTCAAGTTCTTGATGACAGTTAGCACACACGAGGATGCATTTATCTAATTCAGTTTTACCCCCACACCCAGAATGCCACGGGCGTAAGCCCGTGGATGAATGGTTTCTGTTCGCGCGAAGCGCGTATCGGCCAATGCCACACCCGTAAGGGTGTGGGGGTTTACTTTTTCCCAATTGCTACTGCCCTAATCAATTCTTCTCTCCGGTCAGCATAGGTTTTTTTATCCTTCATTAAATAAATTATAACAAAATAGAAGAATAAATGTGTCCACAGGGAGCCGCTCTACCGTTGAGCTACCCCGGAGATAGATAACCTTTATATTAAATTGTTAATTTTATCGATTCGATTATTTTATCACTCGGTTCAATAAAATTCAACTAAAAGAACCAACAAAGGTATCAGGAACCATTTAGTCATGATACAATAGTTGCAATATAGGCAGAATATTAAGAATAGATGTTGGGGGAGAGATTTATCACGTTTTAAACCGTGCTAATGCCCGTATGACTATATTTAGGAAACAAAAAGACTTTGAAGCTTTTGAAAATATACTCGAAGAAGCAAAAGACAGATATTCAATGCGAATACTCTCTTATCAAATAATGCCTAACCACTGGCATTTTTGTTTATACCCAAGAAATAATGGCGACCTAGTAGCATTTATGGGTTGGCTTACTCTTACCCATACACAAAGATGGCATGCTCATTATCGCACAATGGGCACGGGACATTTATACCAAGGTAGATATAAATCGTTCCTGGTTCAGAAAGATATTTATTTTTTGCAGCTTTGTCACTATATTGAAAGCAATGCCCTGCGTGCTAAACTGGTTAAAAGAGCAGAAGATTGGAGATGGTCTAGTCTTTGGAGAAGAGAATATGGTACGGATGAACAAAAAGGACTACTTTATCCTTGGCCGGTAGTAGAACCTGAAAACTACTCAAAATGGATTAATCAACCTCAAATAGAAAACGAATTAGAACAAATAAGAACTTCTATATTTAAAAGTCGTCCCTACGGAGAAGAAATGTGGCTAAATAAAATGGTTAAGAAGTTTGACCTAGAAATTACATTAAGACAACCCGGCAGACCAAAAAATGGTTCCTGACACCTTTTTACTCTCTTTAAATTTTATAAACTTGCTATATTGCGGAGGCTGATTTATCATAAATTTAGTTCAATTTAGTTTTAGTTCTTTGAGTTGATGTCCGACTCAAGAAGGAGGGTAGGGTCATGTGTGATTTCTCCGTTGTGGCCCCGAACCGGCGGGACTATCGTCCGGGAGAGGAGCTTGTCATTACTCAGTTCGGTCGGTACACGCGCGGGACTGCGTCGCCCGGCGATCTCACGACCGCAGTCTGTTTGAGGAGCGGGGCTTGTTTGAAGATTCTGGAGCTCCCCAAGGAGATTCAGAAGTCGCTCGAATTGCCAAAGGGGGAATTGAGCGCGATCTTCATGCAATTACCGAACCGCCAGAATGTCCATCGGGATGCTCTGATGTTTGAGAACGGCCGGACGATTCTGATCAACAATCTTCCGATCGGTCTAACCATGACTGTGTACAAGGGGAGAGAAGATATCCTGGGCGCCGCTACTCCGGAGTTAGTCGTCGTTGCAAGCCGCTAACTCCGCTCGTCCTCGCGATCCGTGGTGAAATATGCAGTATATAATATATTGTATATTTCACCATCTAAATTTAATACTCAAGCGCAATGAAAAACGCGTCTAAAAAATTATTTCATTATTAACCATGATTAACCATGGAAGAAATACAATCAAACAAAGATTCATACCAGTTTAAAAAAGAAAAGAAATTAGAAAAACAGCAGATATCATCTCGGAGGTGGATGATAAAAAGAACACTCAAAATAGCAGTTTCCCTTATAGTCATTGCTGGTGGAGTCGGCGCGCTTGTCTGGTATAGTGCGACACGACCAACTACCCCAGAAGATGAGATTTTATCCCGAAGGGGCATCCATTGGCATCCGGAATTGTTTATTTTTACTAAAGGACAAAAGCAGGAAATCCCTGCTAATTTAGGTATTGGTATTCGTCACGAATCAATCCATACTCACGATTCAAGCGGGGTATTACATTTAGAGGTACAGGGACTTGTAAGAAAAAAGGATACACAATTAAGAAGATTCTTTGAAATTTGGGGGGAACAGTTCAACCAAAATTGTATTCTCGAATTCTGCAATGGATCTAATGGCACTGTAAAAATGTTTGTGAACGGCAATCCAAATACAGAGTTTGAGAATTACCAGATGCAAAATAATGATAAAATTGAGATAAGATATGAATAGATTTCATAACTCAAATAAAAATAGCTATTTTAAGTGATTTATGTTATTTTTATTAAATGAAGTCTAAGAGCGCTGAATTTGAACAAAACCAAGCCATTACCTCTATAGCCGTTTTTATTGAAAGTTATAATAAAAGCATTCCTAAAGATTTTCCGCGCGCGACAACCGGGGCATTAAAACAATTTCAAATTATACACCCTATGCTTTTTAAAAAAACAAATGACTGGTCAATCGATAAACATCGCAAACGATTGATGGACTGGCTTTTTTCACGGTAATAATTATTAAAATGACAGATTCTAAAAAAACAGGACCAAAAGATGTGTTCGGTCAATTACTTGCCATTATCGGCCTTTATGTTTCGGTAATCGCTTTCGGGGCTCTAATTTTCGGGTTGGTTAATTTGTATTTCCCGGATGTTTTAAATTATGACTACGGGCAGTTTGCCAGAGGATCTTTAAGGTGGCCACTTGCGATACTGGTGATTGTTTTCCCGCTTTTTATCTGGTGGAATTCCTTTCTTCAGAAAGATCTTGAAAAAAACCCCGAGAAAAAAGAGCTTAGATCAAGGAAGTGGTTTTTACATTTTACTCTTTTTGCGGCGGCAATCGTTATTGTCGGCGACTTGGTATCTTTGGTTTTCCGATTTTTAAACGGCGACCTGACTGTTCAGTTCGTCCTTAAAATCCTGGCGGTTTTCCTGATCGCTCTTGCGGTGTTTATCTACTATCTTTGGAATATCCGCAAAAGCGTTCCGGCGATGAAACACCCCAGAATGAAATGGTTTGTCCGGAGCGTTGTTGCTTCAGCTACTTTCTTCATTGTTTTCGGTTTTTTCAATGCCGGTTCTCCGTTTAGCGAGCGGGAACGGAGATTCGACGAGCGCCGGATTCAGGATCTTCAATCAATTCAGAATGAAGTGATAAATTATTGGCAGGCCAAAGAAATTTTGCCTCAATCTTTGGATCAGCTTAAAGACAGTATCCGTGGTTTTAGTCCAGCCAAAGATCCCGAGACAGGGGAGTCTTATATATATAAAGTACTCGGGCCTTTGGAATTTGAGCTTTGCGCCGTTTTTAAGGCTTCTAACAAAGAGAGCTGGATCGGAAATGAAGCCAAGCCGGCCCTTCTGGCTCCGCGCCCAGATTACTATCCCGGCTACTATTCCGGCTTTGACGAAAACTGGCTCCACGAGGCTGGCCAGACTTGTTTCAGCCGGACTATAGACCCGGATCTTTTTCCCCCTCTCGAAAAAGCCAGATAATTTGAAATTTAGAATCGAAGTCGCCGATACTCCTTAAAGGAGTTCTCGTATCAAAAACGTTTCGCTACTGATCGCGGGACGTTTTTGTTTAACTTAAAGGGCATTTGATATAATTAAACAATGAAACTCAGGTTGGCAAATTCAGGCGATTTAAAAGCGGTTAAGGAAATCGCCGGCTTGCTTTATATTGATATGCCCGATTTTGTCTGGGATACCGAAGAGTTTATTAAGAAACAGATTAAGAGAGGGGAGTATTATATTGGCGAAGAGAACGGAAAAACGGCTGGTATGGTCAGTTTACGTGAGAGAAACGGGATGTTATATATTGAAACTTTAGCTGTGGTAAAGGATGCGCAATCGTCAGGCATAGGCAGTAAGTTAGTTGAATTCGCCAAAAAATTTGCCAAAGATAAAGGATTTAAAATTCTGCGCACCACCTCTTTTTACGAATATGGGGTTAAGGATTTTTATATAAAACAAGGTTTTCGGCTTTTGGATGAGCCGGGCGAATATAACGGTCATAAGTTTTACCGTTTGGAATTTAAGTTATCCACAGTTTAATTTGTTTTACTTTTTTTTAAAAAATATAATTAAAGTTAAGGTCGTTAAAATTTTAAATTTTTAAATTTCCAAAAATTATATATGTGGGATAAAGATAAATTGATTATAGCCGCAGTTTTGGTCGTGGTCGCTTTTTCTATCGGGCTTTGGTCTGGTCAGAGCCGGGGCTACAAAAAAGCCGAAGCCGACATAAAGAAAGTTCAGGTCGAATCAGCTAAGAAAGCGGCCGAAGATGCCGCCAAGGCGGCCAATCCTTTCGGAGTAGCCAATCCTTTGGGAGGAGTCGAGGCTAATCCTTTTGAGAAAACCAAGAAAATTCTTAATCCGTTTTAATACGGTTTTTTTATGAATAAAAAGTATAGCTTTAGTCCAATTGGTCTTATTGTTTTAATGACGGCTGTCTTGATTTCTTTGGCGGCTGTTTTTAGTTATGTTGAGGCCGAATTAGCCGAAGGCGTTACCCAAGAACAAATTGACGCGGCCTTGCAAGATTTAAGTGAAGTTTATGGCCAGACCGTGACTCACGAACAGGCAAAAGAAATCTGCAGTCAGGATAAATACGCGGCTGACTGCGCCGAAATCGGCAAAAGACATAATCTTTTCGAAAAGAAACGTTTAGCCCAAGTCGACATAATTTTAGATGAAATAAAAGGTCAGGTGGCTGATCAAATAAAGAACTGTCAAAATATCGAATGTTTGGTTGGTGTGGCTCAGAGTTTGGCTACTAAAATTTCCAGAGAAAATCCTTCTTTGGCTTCGCAGATTGATCTGACCCCGACCATAGTCCGGGAAAAGAAAGAGATCGTGGAGTTGGCCAAAAGCGCTGGCCTGACCATTGATCAATGCATTGATATGGATCCGGATACAGCCCCGGTTGAAGTTTTAAGGGGTTGCGCCAAATTATCCAAAGAAAATAAAGTTAGAAAATACGTTCCAACCGAGGCCAGAGCCCAGATTGATGCGATTGGCGATTCTACCGAAAGAACCGTTCAATTTAAAGAAGCTTTATCAAGCGGCAAATACCAGTGCGGCGATAATACGGTTTCTGGCTGCGGCAATTTCTGTTTGAATCCGGGAGCCGAAGCCAGAGCCTCCGGAACTTCGGCTATCCCCGAGGTCTGTAAAAATATTGCGTCGGATTTTTTTGGCTCCAAAGGAGTCAGGGAGCTTGAGAATTCTTACAACCGGGTCAGCGGAGTAGCTGATTACTATTATAAAAAAGCCCAGAATTTCGTTTTTACCACTTTGGACGGCCGGACTTTGTCCAGTCCTGACCAGATCGGCCAATATATGGAAGCCGAAGGCAAGGCCGGCAATGTCGAAGCAATTTCAAAAGGTATGGACTTTATGGTTTCTCAGGGTTTTGCCACCCAGGCCGATAAAGACTTTGCAGTTAAAATGGTGGGCAAGTTTAGAGAAAAGGGCGGGGTCAATAATTTTGATGTTTGCGTCCAGGATCCCAAGGCCTGCAGAGATTTCATCAATGACGATTTCCAGAATGATTTTGACGTGATGGATCAGGTTTTTGAGATAATGAGAGCCGAAATAGGTTTTAACCCTAACCTTTGCGAGCAAGGGGCGCTTGACCAGTCTATCGGTTTAAAATGTTTAGAAGGAGGCAAAAGGGCCTTGCCGAAAATCGAAGCTTTAGCCGCAACGAATCCGGAAGTCAGACTTATTGTTGAAGAAATTAAATCTCATTTGAATAGAGGCGACCAGCTGGCTCAAAAGAGAAGTGAATTCACGAGTGGAACTTTTACCGGCCCGGGGGGCTGTAAGAATGAAAGAGAATGTTTTGTTTATTGCTCTAATCCCGTGAATGGCCCGGAATGCATTTCTTTCGGTTCCAAAGAGAAGCTTTCTGGTTTTACCGGCGATGAGGCGGTCATCAAATATCAGCAGTACGAATACACTCTTAAAAGACCGGCTATTGAAGAACAGAATATAACCAGCGGCCAGCCGGTTTACGGGCCTTATGGAGACGCTGTTTATCAGCCGGGCGGACAGCCTCCTTATGGACCGTCATCTTACGGACCTTCGTCTTACCGGCCATCTTACTACCAGCCCTACCCGCCATATCCGCCTTATCCGCCGGGGCCTCAAGCGCCCGGGACACCAGGAATCCAGGGACCGCAAGGTTTTGGGCCAAGTCCAGAGTGTCTTAGAGCTATTACTTCCGGAGATTTTGCTTCGGCTAAGCAGTTTTGCGATGTCGGGATTGGCGGACCCCAGCCTTTTCCAACTAATCCGCCGATTTGTCCAGCTTCGCCTTATATAGAGTGTCCGGCCGGCCAGTATCATGAATCGTTTAGAAACGAAAATGGCTGCTGGGTAGATGGGCCTTGTAAGCCAATTCCGACCTATTCTCCTTATCCGACTTATCCGGGGCCCTACCCAACCGGCCCCGGCGCTAAACCCCAGTGTTCTGACGGCATTGACAATGACAACGACGGCCAGACCGATTTTCCGGCTGATCCAAGCTGCTACGGACCTGAAGACTGGGATGAGTATTATCCGGTTTCAGGAGGCAAGCCAGATTACACTCCGGGTCCGGGCGGGATGCAGAAATGCTTTTATCCAAACGCGTCAAAAGACGGGAAGCCCCTTGGCTACACAGTTTGGTGCGAGGCTGATTACGTTAATTGTCATGAAGGCAGTCCGTCGGGCGCGGCAGTGAGCACAAGCGGCCTAAGTCTTGGGGCGCCGAATAACTGCGAAGGCGGCTGGCCCCAGCCAAGCTATACGCCTTGGCCGTCTTATTCTCCCGGACCCGGCGGCTCAAGCTGTTCTCCATCATTGATTAGTCTTTTAGGCACCGGCTGCCATCAGATGTACACCGATTCAACGGGTCGGCAAGTTTATTGTGACGGGCCGATGACTAAGTCAGCCAAAGAAGGGGACAGTGCGGCTAGCCCGGGATGTTCCGGCGGCGGACCGGTTTGGACTCCTTATCCAAGCGGCTGGGAAGGCCAGTACCCGGGCCAGTGTTCTGACGGGGTTGATAATGACGCCGACGGATTAATTGATTCAGCCGACACAAGCTGTGCGACCTCTCCTCCGATTGGCGTCGGGAACTGTCCGGCCGGCTATCATTATCATGGCGAGCAGGGCGGGTTCTGCATGAACGACCGCGAAGATTATGCCGGCACCTGCTACAGCGCTGACGGAAAATCAGCCATAAAATGTCCCGCATATTCGTCTCCCCAAACTTGTCCATCCGGCCAGTGGTGGGATCCGGCCAGAGGCTATTGCGTTGGTTCAACCAGTCCCAGCCCATACCCGAGTCCGGGCGCCTTTGGCTGTCCGGCCGGCTATCATTCTCATTCTGACAGCGGCGGGTATTGCATGAACGACCGCGAAGATTATGCCGGCACCTGCTACAGTTCTGACGGTAAGACAACGATTAAGTGCCCGGCCTATTCATCGCCTCAAACTTGTCCTTCGGGCCAGTGGTGGGATTACGCGAGGAGCGCCTGCGTATCAAGCACCGGCACTTATTCTCCTTATCCGACATACTCGTCTCCGACATCAAGCGGTTCTTGCCCCAGCGGTTCCCATATAATGTATGTCAATAACGCCGGCGGCTACTGTATGTCTGACGCTGATTCTACAAAGTGCGGACCATTAAATTCCAGCAGCACAAGCAGTTTTGGTTCATGTTCTTCATATCAAAGCACAGCTACTACTTACACTCCCGTGCCTTCCTGTCCTTCGGGCCAATGGTGGGATTACACTACAAACAGCTGTAAATCAAGCACCGCAGGCAGTTACACTCCCGTGCCTTCCTGTCCTTCCGGCCAGTGGTGGGATTATGCCAAGAACGCTTGCTCCGGCTCGGTAACCTACACCCCGGCGCCTTACTCCTGTTCTTCGGGCTGGTACTGGGATCAGGCCTCTAATAGCTGCCGGCAGTCAAGCACTTCGCCGACTTACACGCCATATTCCGGATATTGCGGTGATGCTGTTTGTTCCAGCAGTGAATCGTCTTCAAGCTGTCCGTCTGATTGCGGGAGCGGTACCGCCACTACTTACACACCATATCCGACTACTGCTTACACCCCGTATCCGTCCTGTCCTTCGGGCCAGTGGTGGGACAGCGCTACAAACTCCTGTCAGGGCAGCACCACTACTTACACGCCTTACCCAACAACCGAGTATTCACCGCCGCCAAGCACTTATTCCCCTCCGCCGGAATCATCTCCGACGCCACCGCCCCCGACCAGCGGCGTCCTCTATAACCATTTTGCCAGTCTTCACTGCGCCGGTCTTGACCGGGTTTGGGACGGCAAGTATTGCCAGCCGGAAGGATTCCTCGCCAGAACAATCGAAAACACTTGGGCTAATTTCGGTAAACTCTTAGGCTTCTAATTTCTAAGAGGAATTCTAGCGGTTGTCTGGCTCTGGAAAAAATTAAATAAGTAACATATTATTAAATAATGGATAGAGATGTAAAAAATTATCACGGTTTTTGGCTTAAAGAATCAAAAGCATTTTTGTTTTTTCTTTTTATGATTGCTGTTTTTTGGTATGTCAGCGCTTATTCGCGATCGGTTGTGCCGGAGCGAAGCTTTACGGTTTCCGGCGAAGGGGAAATAGTAGCCGTGCCGGATGTGGCTGAGATAAATTTTGGGGTTTTGACTGAAGGAGGCAAAAATTTAACCGATTTGCAGAAAGAAAACGCCGAAAAAATAAATAAGGCGGTTTCTTTTTTGAAAGAAGAGGGGATAGATGAAAAAGATATTAAAACACAGTTTTATAATATTTCTCCGCGATATCAAAGCATTCCCTGCCCATTGGTTATTTTTGACGGTTTTTCTCGGCCATGTCCACCTTCATCAGAAGTAATTGGTTACACTATCAGCCAGAATCTTTCAGTTAAAGTCAGGGATTTGAACAAGGGCGGCGATATTTTGGCCGGAGTGGTTGAACGCGGAGCCAATAATGTTTCCGGCCCTAATTTTATGGTTGACGATCCGGTTAAATTCCAAAACGAAGCCCGCGAAAAAGCCATCAAACAAGCCAGAGAAAAAGCAAAATCAATGGCTAAAGCTAGCGGCTTCAGAGTCGGCAGACTGATTTCTATTCAGGAAAGTTTTTACGGCCCGCCGATTATCTACGGATTAGAGGCCAAAGGTTCAACCGGACCGTCAATTGAGCCGGGCTCTCAAGAAATAATTTCGAATGTCACTCTTATCTACGAAATTCGGTGAAAAAAAGTTTTCGGATTTTACCGAAGACCAGCTTCGTTTATTTAAAAAACTGAATACTCCCAGGAAAATCCAGGATTTCCTGGAAACATTAGAAGCCAATTTCGAATTTAGAAAAGTAAATTCGTCTCCGAAATTAGTTTTGGAAAATAAGAAAGCCCATTGTTTCGAAGGAGCGCTTCTTGCGGCGGCAATCCTTCGTTTCCATGGACACAAGCCCCTTTTAGTTGATTTAAAAACGACGGTTGAAGATGATTATCATGTCATTGCTGTTTTTAAAGAGAACGGGCATTGGGGCGCCATCAGTAAAACCAATCACGCCATTTTAAGGTATCGCGACCCGGTTTATCGGAATATCCGGGAACTGGTTATGTCTTTTTTCAATGAATACTTTTTTGATAATGGCAAAAAAACACTGCGGAGCTACTCACGACCGATCAATTTGTCAAGATTCGATAAATTCGGATGGATGACTTCGGAAAAAAGTTTGGAATTTATCGCTAAATCGTTTGACAATATTCCTCATGTTCCGATTTTAAATAAAAAAATGATTTACGGTTTGCGGAAAGCCGATCCTCTGGAAATAAAAATTACCAAATTCGTCCAATGGAAGAAGAAATAAAAATATTTTTTTGTTTTTTTAAAGTTATCCACAGATTTTTATTCTAAATTTATTTTAGAGTGTTATAATTCTATTGAATAGAATCTTTAACAAAAATATTTTTTCAAAATGGCAGAGTAGTCGCCTGTCATAAAAATAATGGGACAAAAATATATTTTGTTCCATAGACAAATGGCTAAAAAAAGAACAAGATTATAATCTCTTCAGGAGATTTGAAAAATAAAATCCCGGGTTTAACCCGGGGTTTTATTTTTAAGATTAGTCCGCCGTTAGAGGATATATAACTGGCGGGAAATACCTTATTTCATCAAAAGGCCAAGCCCGGATAAAAACTTTGCCAGTAATAAAACGCCGGGGCAGAATTCCCCAGCGCCTGGAGTCGGAGCTAAAAAGCCTATTGTCGCCCAAGACAAAGTATTCATCTTTTTTCAATTTTATTTTTAAATTGCCTTCGGTAATTTCTTCGGGACTAAGATATTCTGATTCGTCTAATCTAAATCCAAGCGGCTCTTCTTCATTTAAAATCCTCACTTCATTATTCTTTATCTCAACGGTTTCATCAGGCAGGCCGATGATTCTTTTGATGAAAAATTGTTTTGGGTCTTCGGGGAAGCGGAAAACCACCACTTCGCCTCGCTGCGGCTCTGAAAATCTGTAGCTTATTTCATTTATTATCAAATAGTCTCCGTCTTCAAAAGACGGTTCCATTGACGCCCCTTTGACATAAAACGGTTGGGCGATGAAGTAGCGGATCGGCAGGATAATCACTAAAGCCAGGATAGCTATTTTGATTATTTCCCGGACAAATGAAAAAAAACTTCCTTGATTCTCTTGATTTTTTTGACTTTCATAATCGTATTCCATAACATTTAATATTATGAAGGTTATTGTCGGTCTGGGCAATCCCGGGAAAGAATACGACCAGACCCGTCATAATATAGGATTCAGAATTGCTGATTATGTAAATAAAGAGAATGGCGGAAGTTTTAGTTTTGACCAAAAATCAAATTCGGAAGTTTCAGAAATGAAAATAAACGGGGCTAAAGTATTATTGGTAAAACCTCAAATTTTTGTTAATAATTCCGGCAAAGTTGTTAAAAAAATAATTGAAAATTATAAATTGAAAATTGAAAATTTAGTCGTCATCCACGATGATTTAGATATTCCTTTCGGCAAAGTGAAGGCGTCTTTCGGGAGAAGTTCAGCTGGCCACAAAGGAGTTGAATCAATAATCAAAGCTCTAAAAACAGATAAATTTTATCGAATCAGGGTTGGAACTTTCAATAGCCAAATCGTCAAAATTAAAAAAGTAAAAGATAAAAGAAAAAAGGTGAAAGGGATAAATGATTTTGTTGTTGATTATTTCAGTTCCAATGAGAAACCAAAAATAAATAAAGTGATTAAAGACGCAGTCCAAAAAATCATTTCTGTCTTATGATTGAAAATCAAAAAATATTTTTAAACGCCCTAAACTGCATTCCCGGAGTGGGATATAGTACCTTGAAAACCACTCAAGAAAATTTCAGAGGAGATTTCGAAGCCGGTTTTAAAAATTTTGAAAGCCGGTCTGAAAAAAAAATAGATCCTGAGAAAGAATGGTTAAAGCTTGAAAAAGAAGGGATTAAAATGATTGTTTCCGACGAGCCCGAATTCCCGAAGCTTTTAAAGCAGATTCCGGATTCGCCGATGTTTTTCTATCTTAAAGGGGAATTGAAAAAAGAAGACAACTTTGCTTTTGGGATAGTCGGAACCAGACTCGCCACCGGTTACGGCAAAGAAACAGCTTATACTGTTGGTTTTAAACTGGCCCAGGCCGGGCTATCCATTGTCAGCGGGATGGCCACCGGCATTGATACAGAGGCTCATAAGGGGGCTTTATCGGCCAAAGGCCGGACATTAGCCGTGGTTGCTTCGGGTCTTGATGAAAAGAGTCTTTTCCCTCAGGAAAATATCGGACTTTCAAGAAAAATTATAAGCCAAGGCGTTTTAATTTCCGAACATGGCCTTGGTATGAAAGCGGACCGGGAAAAATTCGTTGCCCGGAATAGGATTATTAGCGGTTTATCAAAGGGCGTTTTGGTCGTTGAGGCGCCTTTAAGATCAGGCGCTTTAATCACGGCTAGGCACGCTCTGGAGCAGAACCGTGAGGTTTTTGCCGTACCCGGCAATATTTCTTCAAGAATGTCTTTCGGAACCAATCTGCTCTTAAAACAGGGCGCCGCTTTAGTTACCAGAGCCGAGGATATTTTGCAGGAATTGAATCTGAAATTTAATTTTGAGCCGTCTTCGGGCATGAATTTCAAGCCGGCCGATGGAATAGAACAAAAAATATTCGGCATTTTGGATGGAAGCGGGGAATCAAAACACATTGACGAGATTGCCCGGGCTTCCAGTTTACCCGTCAAGAATGTCAACGCCGCCTTGACGGCCATGGAGATGAAAGGAATAATCAAGAATCTTGGAAGCGGGTTTTACGCCCTTGAAGAAAAGTATCTGACGTCGGTTGAAGATGAAGAAGTTTAAAACATATGAAATTAATTGTAGTTGAGAGCCCGACCAAATCTAGAACTCTAAGCCGTTTTTTAGGCCGCGAATATTCGGTCCAATCTTCTTTCGGCCATGTCCGGGATCTGCCCAGAACCGTTCTCGGAGTGGATGTTGAAAATAATTTTGAACCGAAATATGTGATTCCGCCGAAAGCCAAAAAGACTATTGCTTCTTTAAAAAAAATTCTTCCTAAATCTGAAAGAGTGATAATGGCCACTGATGGAGACAGAGAAGGGGAGGCGATTTCGTGGCATTTAGTTGAAGCTCTCGATTTGGATAAAAGTAAAAAAACTGTTGAAAGAATAGTTTTCCACGAAATCACCAAACAGGCGATTGAAGAGGCTTTGAAAAATCCCCGCGATATAGATATGAATCTAGTCAATGCCCAGCAGGCCAGGCGGGTTTTGGATCGCCTTGTCGGCTACAAGTTGTCGCCGTTTTTATGGAAAAAAGTAGCCCGGGGTCTTTCAGCTGGCCGGGTCCAGTCAGTAGCTTTGCGTTTAATCGCCGAACGAGAAAAGGAGATTGAGAGTTTTAAGCCCGAAGAATACTGGACGATTGGAGCCTGGCTCCAATCGTCCAAATCCAAAATCCAAAATCCAAATGACAAAACAGAATTTGAAACTCTATTAACCAAGATAAATGGTGAGCCGATTCCGAAGCCCGGAATAAAAACTAAAACCGAAGCCGACAAAATTTTAAAAGATTTAGAAGGCGTAGATTACATAGTTTCAAAAGTTGAAAGAAAAGAAACTAAAAAAGTTCCGCTGGCGCCTTTTGTCACCAGCACCCTCCAGCAGGAAGCTTTTAAAAAATTAAGATTTTCTTCCAAGCAGACAATGATGCTGGCCCAGCAGCTTTACGAGGGGGTTGAGCTTGGCGATAAAGGCGCGACCGGCTTGATCACTTATATGCGGACGGATTCAACTAATCTTTCGGAGCAGTCGCTTTGGCAAGCCAAAGATGCAATTATAAATTTATTCGGCGAAGGCTACTATAATGGTTTCCCGAGAAAATACAAAGTTAAATCACGCTTGGCCCAGGAAGCTCACGAAGCCGTCAGGCCGACCGAGCCGGCCCGGACACCTGAAAGCATCAGAAGCCATCTGACGCCCCAGCAATTCAAACTTTATGATTTAATCTGGCGGCGGTTTATGGCCACCCAGATGAAAGAAGCGGTTTTTGATACTATGAGCGTTGAAATAGAATCCGGCAATTACATTTTTGGAGCAAACGGGCAAACATTAAAGTTTGATGGTTTTCTTAAAGTTTATCCTATGAACTTTGGCGAATTAGTTTTGCCCGATTTAGAAGAAAACGAGAAATTAAAACTTCTGGAATTAAAGCCGGACCAGCATTTTACCAAGCCGCCGCCGAGATACAATGAAGCTTCTTTAGTAAAGACTCTTGAGAAATACGGAATCGGCCGGCCTTCAACCTACGCCCCGATTATTTCAACTATTCAGGACCGGAATTATGTCCAGAAAGACCGAATAAGATTTTTTCATCCGACCGAAATAGGCAGAATGGTTAATGATCTTTTAGTCGAGCATTTTCCGGATGTAGTTGATATAAAATTTACCAGCAATATGGAAGAAGAGCTGGATCAAATTGCCGAAGGAAAAGAAAACTGGGTTAAAGTGCTCAAAGAATTTTACGGGCCTTTTTCGGTAAATCTTGAAAAAAAATACAAAGAAGTGGACGATAAGACAGTCGAGGAAACCGACGAAGTCTGCGAGAAATGCGGGGGCAAAATGGTCATCCGAATGGGCCGCTTCGGCAAGTTTTTGGCTTGCTCAAATTTTCCGAAGTGCAAGAATACTAAGAATTTAAATAATAACCCTTGACATTAAATATCCATCGTATATACTTCAGATATATGAAAACAATGATTAATATCAAAGCCGATAGAGAAATAAAGGAAAAAGCGCAGATGGTGGCGCAAGAACTCGGTTTACCATTGAGCACTATTATTAATGCCTATCTTCGCCAGTTTATCCGCAATAAGGAGGTTCATTTCTTTATTGAAGGCGAACTCAAGCCCTCGGTAAAAAGACGCTTAGACCGTCTTTACAAAGACGTAAAAGAAGGAAAGAATCTTTCTCCTGTTTTACATAGTGCTAAGGAAATGGATGATTATCTGAGTTCTTTAGAGAAATGAACATAATACTCCATAGAAATTTTGAGAAAAAATTTATTAAACTTCATCCAAAACTCAAAGAACAATTTAAAGAACGGCGAAATCTATTTTTAGAGAATCCATTCCATCCTCAACTCAATAATCATCCTCTAACCGGTGATAGAATTGGTCAGTGGAGCATCAACATTACCGGCAACTGGCGCGCAATTTATGTTTTCAAAAATAAGGATACCGTTGTTTTTATAGATATTGATATTCACAGTAATTTGTATAAATAAAAAACAAAACCGCTGGCCGGAGCTAGGCAGTCAGCGGTTTAGAAAGGGCATAGCCCACCTCTTTATGTAGGAGATGGGTTTAGATTTGGAAGGTTCGTTTGGCCGATTTCGTCAAAGACAAAACCGTTTATAGTAAGCCAATCGTTGCTAAACATTCCGAAACTTACTTTGGGTACGAGCTTTTTTGAAAGTCCGATATCCTCGAAGATTTTTTTGCAGATATGGTCAGTCAAATCAGCTCTTCGGCTTTCCACAAGAGGCAGTTTTTTTTCTCGGCCCCAATGTGATCGGGTCGTGTACCAACGGTCCGAAATCAGAACGAAGTCTTCCAATTCACGATCTTGGCCATTGTCTCTGCCTTCTTCGGCCAGCCAAGTCTGGAAAATGAAATGGGTGATTCTTCCGGTTGGGCGGTGTTCTGCAATACCAATACCCTCAAACCAATAATGGGACGGATTACTTTCAGTGTATTCTGAACCTCTCCGGCGTTGGCCGGTCCACTTTTCGCCTTGGAGTTTTAGATCATACTCCTTTCCCGATAAAGCCAATGTTGTAGATTCACCGGTTCTGAAATCGTGGTCGCATTCCTTCATCTTACACCTCTCTTGTTAAACGTCGTCACTAAGGTTCATAGAGAAATGATAGGTTTATAAAAATAAATTGTCAAAAACCAAACCCCGTTGGACTTTTTTCGCCGGTTTGGTATAAATAAAATTAGGACATTAATTGGTTCACCAACAGGTAAGGAGGGTTTATGGTAATTCGTTTCCCTTTCTTTATAAGAAGCCGTTGTCCATTTTGTGAGATTGGGATAGTTAAGGTTAAGGTGGTGCGAGGACCGGTGAAAGGAAGATTTTATCATCCGTTTAGGTCTGGCCACCCGGCAATGAAAAAGGCTGAACAGCTCGGCGTTAATACGCGTAGGCCTCATGCACCTTGCTTGGCAGGGAGAAGATACGCATATATTATGCAAGGAAGAATTATTCTTCCGATTCAGCCTTTTGGGGAACTTCTTGATAAAATCGATCATTGGAGGAGAACATGAACGTTGAAAAGAAAAACCTGTACGTTTTGATACGTGGAGGAGAACGTCGGCCGGCGTATGCTCTACGCTTTGTGGATTTGGATGAGGCCTCTAGTGTTTATAGGTTTATGGAGGAGATAGAGATTAACTTTACCCATAGTTGGTGGAAACTGGGTCGTTGTTTACGTCCTTTTGGTTACTCCCGGTTTTGGTTTAAGGAAACTAGGCCAGGAGATCTGATAGGGATATACGATCTGACAGATCCTTATCATGTGAAAAGTATGACCAGGACCATAGTTGACGTTTGCAAAATGAGCTTCGAGTACGAACGATTACTCGGGACTTTATTGCAAACAAGAATGACCTGGCAGGAGCGTATTGCTCGTTTTTTCAGAGGAAAGGAGAAATTTATATCAGTTGATCAGGTTTCGCATCGTCCCGACTCGGTTCTCCACCGAGTCGTTTTTTTCTAAGAAACCAACCCCGCTGGAGTCTTTTATAGGTTTTGTGTAGGACAAATTGTTGACGACTTGGCAACGTTGCTTCGGCAGCGTTTTTTTTCTTTTGGGCTTCGCCGGCGAGTTCTGACGAGACGTAATCTGATTAAGGCAGGGCGAAGGATGCTCTCTGGATTATTTGTCTAAAAAATTCAGAGAAGAAATTGGCTATACCCGAGCAATCTGCTATCATTTTAAAGATGCCCGACACAATCCTCAAAGTCGAAAACCTGAATGTTGAGTTTGACGGCAATAAAATCATTCAAGATTTAAGTTTTGAAATTGATAAAGGCGGGATCGTGGCAGTTATTGGTCCGAACGGGGCGGGGAAGACGGTTTTGTTCCGGGCGCTTTTGGGCTTGATTCCTTATGCCGGGAAAATAAACTGGCGAAACGACGTCAAAGTTGGTTACGTGCCCCAGCGGTTCATTGTTGAACGGGACCTGCCTTTAAGCGTCAAAGAATTTCTAGGTTATAAAAAGGGTAAGAAAATGGCCGAAGTTTTAAAATGGGTTGGCCTCCACGCTCATTTATTGAATGTTCCGCTCGGCGCTTTATCCGGTGGAGAGCTTCAAAAAGTGCTGATCGCGTTTGCTCTTTTGGGCAACCCCGAGGTTCTTCTTTTTGACGAACCGACCACCGGCATTGATATCGGCGGAGAGGAGACGATTTATAATCTACTCCGCAAGTTAAAAAATGAGCATGACTTGACCATTATTTTCATCTCCCACGATATTCATGTGGTTTATCAATATGCCGGCAATGTTTTGTGCTTAAATAAGAAAAAAATATGTTTCGGCCCGCCCCACGAGGCTTTGAGCGCCGAGGAGCTGAAAAAACTTTACGGAACCGAAGTCGGAATTTATCCTCATACGCATATATGATTGACCAAAATTTATTATTTTCATTCATTGCGGCGGCCGCAGTCGGAGCCGCGGCCGGATATCTGGGTTCAGTTATGGTTTTGCGTCGTTTGGCTTTAGCCGGCGACGTCTTAAGCCATGTTGCTTTGCCCGGAATCGGCATTGCTTTGATTTATAACTTAAATCCTTTTCTTTTGGCTTTTGTTTTTTTATTCGCCGCCTCACTAGCGATTTGGCTTTTGGAAAAAAGGACCCAGCTTCCGACCGAGGCTTTAATCGGGATTCTTTTCGTTACTTCTTTGGCGGTCGGAATAATGATGATTCCAGATTTGGAAGAGCTCGGTGAAGCTCTTTTCGGCGATATCTCCAAAATTGATCTTTTCGACGCCTCTTTGGCGGTGTTGCTTTCAACTTTGGTTTTTGCTGTCGGCGCTAAAATTTACAAAGGTTTGATTCTTGGAACGATTTCCGAAGACTTGGCCGTGGCCAGCGGCATAAAGTTAAGAAAAATAAATCTGCTTTTTTTGGCTCTAGTGGCAGTAGTCGTGGCTTTGGGCGTGAAAGTGGTTGGAACGTTATTGATGGGCGCTTTGATTATAGTTTCGGCCACGGCCGCCAAAAACTTGAGCCGGAGCATAAATAAATACGCCGCTTTAAGCACAATTTTCGGGTTAATAACCGCGCCATCAGGCCTTATAATTGCCCGAGTTTATGAATTGCCGCCCGGCCCGATGATAATTCTAGTCGGCATCGGGATATTCCTTTTAAGCCTGCTGGCTAAAAAGTAAATGTATATTCTTTCCGCATCAAGTCTTGCTCTATTCAACGATTGCCCGCGTTGTTTTTACTTGCAGGTGAAAGAGGGGATCCGGCGGCCCCAAGGCCTTCCGATGCCTCTTTACACCAAGATGGATCTTTTAATCAAAGACTATTTTGACGGATTCAGGGCAAATGGCCAATTGCCGCCCCAGCTGGAAGGCCTAGTTGAAGGCCGGCTTTTGGAAAATCAGGAGCTTTTGAAAAAATGGAGAAACTGGCGGACCGGGTTGGCTTTTATGGATAAAAAAGCTGATGTGAAAATCGTCAGCGCTTTAGATGATTGCCTTGTTTCTGAAGATAATTTTTTTATCCCGCTGGATTACAAATCAAAGGGCGACATTAGAGAAGATTCGCATATTTTTCACCAAAACCAGTTGAATATTTACACCTGGCTTCTGGATGAAAACGGCTATCCGACTAAAGACGTCGGTTATCTGGTTTTTTTCGCGCCTTTAAAAGTTAAAAGCGACAACACTATTGAATTTAATATCATCCCAAAAAGAATAGATACTTCCAAAGAAAGCGCCAAAGAGATTTTTTATAAAGCAATCGGACTCTTAAGCGGTTCGGTTCCTGATAAGCACGGAAAATGCGACTATTGCCGCTGGGCCGGAGATGTTCATGATTTAATCTAATTAGTTTGACCAAAATTAACCTATTTGCTAATATAGCTTTATCAAGAGTCCGTGGCGTTCACCATGGTCTCGGAATCATCCGGTTCTTAGAAT
>ERZ1292623.1467-Hain-H51-01um-R1-1467-length-22677-cov-9_pt1 | contig 22677 bp, 16 predicted proteins | sample MGYA00564398_ERZ1292623 | MGnify/ENA primary metagenome ERZ1292623 (study PRJEB36523, sample SAMEA6512633) | groundwater metagenome | collected 2019-01-07 | study: AquaDiva: Metagenomics assemblies of 32 groundwater samples | reverse complement strand
GTTTTAACCGGAATTGTAAATTATAAAGATTTAAATGTTGCCGCACCAATCGCAATCGCAATTGATAAAACTGGTCAATCTTTGGCATGGCTTTCACCACTAATTAAAGTTGGCGCAATTGCCGGATTGAGTTCTGTAATTCTTGTTATGTTGATGGGTCAACCGAGAATTTTTTATTCAATGGCAAACGATGGATTGCTTCCGAAAAAATTTGCATCTGTTCATCCAAAATTTAAAACGCCACATGTTACAACAATTTTAACTGGAAGCATTGCGGCAATTGTTGCGGGATTATTTCCAATCGGAATTTTAGGTGAACTTGTTTCAATCGGAACTTTGCTTGCATTTGTAATTGTTTGCGCTGGAATTATTGTGTTAAGAAAAACCAATCCAGACATTGCAAGACCATTTAAATCACCATTCGTTCCACTCTTTCCTATTTTAGGAATTTTAATTTGCGGATTACAAATGTACGCATTGCCAACTGACACTTGGCTTCGATTAATTATTTGGATGGTAATTGGTGTTGTGATTTATTTTACTTACAGCATCAAACATAGTAAAGTTCGAAATCAAAATAATTAATAAAAATGGAAAACGAACGAGAATTTAAACGAGGATTAAATTTATTTGATTCAACTATGTTAGTAGTTGGGTCGATGATTGGTTCTGGAATTTTTATCGTCAGCGCCGATATTGCAAGAAATGTCGGCTCTACCGGTTTGTTGATGGTCGTTTGGCTAATCACTGGCGTAATGACTTTGATTGCCGCATTGAGTTACGGCGAACTTGCAAGTATGATGCCGAAGGCTGGCGGGCAATATGTTTATTTGCGCGAAGCTTTTAATCCTCTCGTTGGATTTTTGTATGGCTGGACATTTTTTATGGTAATCCAAACTGGAACGATAGCCGCAGTTGGAGTTGCGTTTGCAAAATTCAGTGCGATTTTATTTCCTTGGTTTAGCGAAAAAAATATTTTATTTGTTTTTTTAGGATTAAATATTAGCGCGGCGCAAATTTTAGCAATCACCTCGATTATACTTTTAACCGGAGTAAATTTGGTTGGGTTACATCAAGCAAAAATGGTTCAAAACATTTTTACATTTACAAAAACTTTAGCGCTGTTGGGAATTATTTTACTTGGAATTTTTTTTACAAGTAATGCCGAAGCTGTCTCTGCAAATTTTTCGAACATTTGGAATTCTACTTGGACTCATTTTGAAAATGGAAAAATAATTTCTGTTGAAAATTTATCGGGTGTTATGATTTTGGCGGCAATCGGAACAGCAATGGTTGGCTCTTTATTTTCAAGCGATGCGTGGAATAATATCACATTCACCGCAGGTGAAGTAATAAATCCTAAAAGAAATATTCCATTAAGTCTTTTCATCGGAACAATGTTGGTTTCAGTTTTATATCTGCTTGCAAATCTCTCGTATGTTTTACTTTTACCATTAGTTGGTTCGCCAGATGGCACCGATGCGGTTAGTCGCGGAATTCAATTTGCAACTTCTGATAGAGTTGGAACTGCGGCGGCATCGCTAATTTTTGGAGAAACTGCCGCAGTAATTATGGGGGTGCTAATTATGGTTTCAACTTTTGGATGCAACAACGGTTTGATACTTGCTGGCGCACGAGTTTATTATGCGATGGCAAAAGATGGATTGTTTTTTAAAAAAGCTGGCGAGTTAAATAAACATTCCGTTCCCGCGTGGGCGCTTGTTGTGCAAGGTGTTTGGGCATCGCTACTTTGTTTGAGTGGAAAATATGGCGACTTGCTTGATTATGTTATGATGGCGGCGCTTATATTTTATATTTTAACAATCGGTGGAATTTTTATTCTCAGAAAAAAACAACCCAACGCTGAGCGACCTTATAAAACTTTTGGCTATCCATTTCTTCCTGCGATTTATATAATTCTTACAACTGCAATTTGTGTTGATTTATTAATTTTCAAACCAACTTATACTTTACCCGGAATTTATATTGTTCTTTCTGGCATTCCAGTTTATTTTATTTGGAAAAGATTTACAAAAGTTTAAAGAAAATTTTTATGTATAAAAAAAGTCCGATAAGTCGGACTTTTTTTTTAAACTTTTCGATTTGCTTTTATCCAATCATAAATTGCATACGGAAGATAAAATAAAGTCATGAATAAAAAACTTGTAATAAAAAGAAGTGGTAAATAAAATGAATCGCTCATAAAAGAAGTAATGTTGAAACCGGGTGGCTTTGCGCATAAGTACATATAGTTTGTATCAAAAAAATAATTAAACAATCCGATGAACGCTACTAAAATTACCGTTATACCATAAGATGAAAAAAGAGATGACCATGTTGGACGAAATTTTTCTGTCGCCATTAAAAATAAAACACCAAAAATAATTAATCCGTGGCTTAAAAAAGATTGTACAAATCTAAAACTCGGGAATGTTTCGGTAAAATTTGGAGTTAAAATTGCTTGCAGTGCGCCAACCGCCCAAAAATAACAGAGCGAAAATGTTTTTTTATTTTTTGTGAAAACTGTGTACGAAACTAAAAAAATACTAAACCCACACAAGTGAAGTGAAAGCGAGGTTTGAATGCTCCATCTATTGTTTAAAATATCAAGAATGTTGTAAAGTAATTCGTCACCTAATAATCCAATAATTATAAACCAAGAAATAATTTTTTTTACTTGTTTGGATAATTTGTTCCCATAAATTAAAACAAGTGCGTATGAAATAAAAATTATTACAAGCGTCCAAAGATGTTGCGCACCAAAAAGTTTAAATGTTATTTCTTGTTGCATTATTAGCCTCTAAAAATTATTTAGGAATACTAACTGTAAATTTTGAATGCAATATAATATTATTTTTTATAATTGGAAATAAAATATGACTGCGGAAAATATATTTACAACCTCTTTATTTTCGTTCGATTCTGCGGATATACACAAATAACGAAAATGCAACGATAGTAATTATGAGAGATGAAACTCCCAAGCCCCAGCGACGATAATAAAATTCTTCAACAGCGTTTGCGGCTTCTAAACGGATAAATTCTGAAACATCAAATCCTTTTTTAGTAACTTCAAGAAATTTTTCGTTATTGAAAGAATGAATCATTGTACGCGCTTCCATTCGAGATTGATGTGCTTCGCGAAGTTTAAATTTCGCTTCGGATATTTCCATTCCTTTTTGTTCTGCCTCTTCAACATATAAAATTGCTTCTTTCGAAACTTTTTCCAAGCTATCAATTATAGATCGAAAAATTTTTGCAGTCGCATATCCTTTCGGAAATTTATTTTCCTGATGACATTTTATACAAACAGATCCTTGATTTATTCCAAGCAATTGATCGGTTGCATCAACAACTCCGTGGTTACCATGACAAGTTTCGCATTCAGGAAATTCTTTTTCATCGAATGCTTTTTTATGCGGGCTTGCAGAAAATAATTCTGCATTTAATGCGTGACAACTTCCGCATACTTTTGAAATTGATGAGATTCCGGGAGGAGTTGCTCCGTGATTTCCATGGCAATCATTACAAGCTGGCGCGCCAAAATCTTTTTTCTTGAGTAACGTAACTCCGTGAATACTTTTTGAAAATTCTGAATATTGATCTGTCGGAATTTTATATTCCTTCATGTAATCTTTATCGGAATGACACTTTGCACAAGTTTGCGGCAAATTAGTTGGATAAACACTCGAACGAATATCTTTTGCATTTTGAATTTCGTGGCTTCCGTGGCAACTTACGCACTCTGCAGCTTTTACATCACCTTTAATATTTTTCTTTCCATGAAGACTTGTGCGATATTTTTCTAATTGGTCGATGGCAAGTGATGGATTATATGTTTTCATAAACGAAGCATCGGCGTGACATTTCGTGCATGTTTTAACAACTTTTAAAGGATGAACAGGCGACGCAGGATTTTTTACCGATACAATCCCGTGCGAATTATGACAAGTAACGCATTGCGCAATATGTTCTTTTCCCGATGTTGCAATTTTTCCATGAACACTTGTTTCTAATTTTTCTAATTGATTTATCGGAAGAGCGGATTTGTATTTCGAACTCATCTTTGTGCCGGAATGACATTTCGCGCATGTTTTTGAAATCGCATCGCCTTTCGGGATTCCGATGTAACCCGATTTTTTATTCATCGCTTCATCAATATCCTCCGATTGCGAATTTCCTCCGTGGCAATCTGCACAGGAAATTCCTTTTTGGAAATGAATATCTTTTACAAATAGTTCCGATTGCTTATCGCCAAGCGATTGATGACATTCGAAACATTTATCGGAAGACTCGGAGAAAGAAATCGAAAAAGAAAAAAATAAAATAAAAATAAATAAAAATAAATTTTTCATACTAACCATCCGATGATGGTGAAAACAATAATGTATAATATGGCAAACAAGCCAATATAATTTACGAGACGATTTGCTTCTCCTCGCGAACTTTTTCTATCCCAAAATGGAACCATCATCCAAACACCACCTGCCACAGCGAACATCATAATTCCAAACACTTCCCCATCAATAAATAAAATTTGTGGTGGAATATATTTTAATGTTTGAAACATAAATAGAAAATACCATTCGGGTTGAATGCCTGCTGGCGCCGAAGCAAATGCATCTGCTTTTCTCCCCAATTCCCACGGAAAAAATACTGCTAGGATTGCTAAAACATTTAAGACGATTAACCATAAAAGTAAATCGCGCAAAATAAAATTTGGAAAAAATGGCATTGTTTTTCGTTCGGCAATTTTAGTATTTTCATAACCCATCGGCTCGCTCATCCCTTGTCGTTGAACAAGTAATAAATGAATTGCAAGAATCAATGTAAAAATACCGGGCAAAATTGCGACATGAAATCCGAAAAACCGAGTGAGTGTTGCGCCTGTTACATCTTCACCGCCACGAAGAAAAATCATAATTGAGTCGCCAATAAAAGGAACTACTCCAGCAATATCTGTCCCAACTTTTGTTGCAAAAAAAGCAAGCTCATTCCACGGAAGAAGATAACCGCTGAAACCGAAAGCGAACGCAATAAATAACATCAACATCCCGGTGAGCCAAGTAATTTCGCGCGGCTTGCGATATGATTTTTCAAAATAAACACTGAACATGTGGATAAAAAGTGCGAGTATAAATAAATTTGCCGCCCAACTATGAATAGAACGAATGAGCCAACCAAATTGTACTTTCGACATTATAAATTGAATACTTTCAAATGCAAGTTCTTCTCCTGCTTTGTAATATAATAGAAGAAGAATTCCGGTGAAGACTTGAATGATAAAAAGAAAAAGAGAAACTCCGCCGAAATAATACCAAATTGTGTGGCTATGAACTGGGACATATTTTTTTCCCATAAATTTTACAACTTCTTCGAGTTCAACTCGTTCATCAATCCACGAATAGATATTTTTAAAATATTTTTTCATATTTTTTTGGAAACAAAAACTTCTTCGTTTTTAATTATAACTCTAAATTCGTCCAATGGTTTTGGTGGCGGACCGGAAATATTTCTTCCGTTCAAATCATATTTTCCATTATGGCAAGCGCACCAAATTACGCCAAGTTCTTTTTTAAATTGAACAGTGCAATCCAAATGAGTGCAAGTTGCGGCAAATGCGCGGACATCTCCGCTTGAGGTTCGCACAACAATAACTGGTTTATTTCCGAAACGAATTATTTGTCCACTATCATTTTCTATTTCGCTTAGTTTTCCAACTTTCACATTTTTCACTTCTACTTCGCGTTGCTTCGGCGGTTTGAGATATGAAAATATTGGATACAAAACGGAAGAAATGAGTGCAATTATTCCACCACCAAAAATATATTTTAGGAAGTCTCGTTTAGTTTTGGCTATAGAATTTGTTTGGCTCTGTTTTTTGGACATAGTTTGTTTAGTTTCATAATAGCAAATATTGTGCCAAACTTATTTTATTGGCGATTTAACACATTTTACAGATTTATTTTTGCAAATTTGATACTCAAATTATCAAAAAAAAGAATTATGGTTTTGGGTGCTTAATTTTTTCCCAATATTCAGCAAAAACAAATGCTTTAAATGTCGGGCTTTTTTCGTTGTGGCATTTTTTGCATTGAGTTTCAACTGCAACTGAATCTGCATATTCCGTTAATCCTGCCGCGATTGATTTGGCTTTGTCTTTCATAATAGCTGGCGATTTATAATTTGAACCAGCGCCGTGACAAATTTCGCATTGCACTCCATCTTTGATATCAAAATTTTTTTCAAGTAAATTTGCATCGGCAATTGAAACTGGAGCATGGCAACTTAAACACTCAGCAGTTTCTGATGGCGCAGAAGTAAGTCCTTTTTCTTTTGCAATCTCAATTGCTTTGTCTGATAAAAGAGTATTAAAAGCGCTAGCATGTTTTGCTTGTTTCCAAATATCAAATTGCTTTCCTTGTTTTTCGGTTTTATGACACATGCTACAGGCTTTAACTCCAATAAATTTATTCTCTTTTTTTTGTGAAAAAACAACTACACTAAAAAAGAAAAATATAATTATTAAATAAAATATTTTGTTGTTCATCTTGTCTCCTTTTTGTTTTTTTTATTTTGCTGTTACTGAATGACATTCGACGCAGTTAATTACATCCCATGAGTCGCCAATATCAACTGGATGTTGATATTTAACTCCATCTACAGAAACATTTTTATTTCCACTTTCAAATTTTTGCGCAATTATAGAGTGACAAGCGTTGCAATCTTTTGTTAAAACATTTCCTTTCTCGTCTACATGTTTTCCATCGTGGCATCTGAAGCAACCATTTGAATAAAGATGCCCAATATTATTTGGATAAAACTTCCAATTAGTTCGCATCTCTGGAAAATAATTTCTCTTGTAAATATTTTGTATTTGAATAATCGCTTCATCAATTTCAGATTTTTTTTCTTTTAAAAGTTTTGGATAATTTTCTAAATAATAATTTTCGATGTAATGTTTTATACTATCAAGCGCACCTTTGGATGTGAAGTATTCATTTTCAAGCGCAGTAACTGCAATAGTTTTTATCGATGGAAGCGATTTATTAATTCTTTCGATTGAAATATAATGATTAACCGATTTTGATGGTGGATGATAAATATGTGTTGGGCGATTATGGCAATCGATGCAATCCATTCTTCTTACTTCTAAATTTTCAAATTCTTTTTCGCCAATTAAATTATCGGTGCTTTTGTAAGTAACACTAACGCCATCTTTATTTTTCGATTTTACCCACGGGATTACTTGTCTTTTTTCATCGGTTGCGACAAAAGTTACTTCGTTAGAAGTATTCATGTGCCAATGAATTCCCGAAGTATTCCCGCTTTCAATATTTCCTCCTCCAATTTTCATCAACATATCGAGTGTAAATTTTGAATTATTTTCATCGGATAAATAATAATTAAAAGTTCGTTTTTTTTCGGCGTAAAAATGTTTTGGCCAATGACATTTTTCGCAAGTTTCCTGCGCTGGTCGAAGATTGTCAATCGGAGTTGGGATAGGACGAGAAAATTTTTTAAACAAAACCGAATAGACTTGATACGAACCAGATATTTTTGCTTTTACAAACCACTGGGCGCCAGAACCAATATGACATTTAGCACAACCAACTTTTGCATGTGGCGAGAATTGATATGCTGTGTACTCTGGGCTCATAACTTCATGGCAAACTTCTCCGCAAAATTCATCGGAGTCGGTGTATTCGTAAGCTTTGTAACTTCCAAAAGCAGAAAACATTAAAAGTAAAACCGTCCCAACGGAAAAAACTATAAATGCTGAAAATTGTTTCGGATTGTTTAAATCGATTTTTGGAAATTCAAATTCTTTGTGTTTTCCCGATTTTATTTTTCTTGACTCGCGAAGAATACCGTATGAAATTAAAATTAATCCGAAAATTAAAAATGTGGGGAGAATTACAAAAGCAATAATTCCCATATAAGGTTTTTGATCCGTTGCAAATGTTTCGAGAATTATCAAAAACAAAATCAAACCAAAACTTATAAGTGCAATTGCAACTCCAACTATTGTAGTAAGATTATAAAACGATTCTGGAAATTTTTTATTTGGCATAAGTTATTTGTAAGTAAATATCATTGCGTAAATTATCCAAATAATAATGCTAAAGCCAATCGAAAGGGCTGTCCACCCAAAAAATTTTATCGCGCTAATTACAATTGGTGGATATGGTTCAACAAAAAGTTTTTCAAGTTCGCCATTTTTAACAAGCTCTTCGTATTCGGCTGGCCTATCTTCTTTAAATTCATCAAGCGTCATGTTGCCAGTAAAAATTACAATATCCATCGGAAATTTTTCAGGTCTTAAATGTGTGTTGAAAAAATGAATTGTAAAAATAAATCCTGTTGCTAAAAGTGCTTCATCGCTATGGATAATTGTTGCAACATTTATAATCCATCCTGGGAAAAAAAGAGTAAAAAATTCTGGAAACCAAAGGGTCATTCCTGTCGAACCAATTACAATCATTCCCCAAAAAACAGCGAAATAATCGAATTTTTCCCAATAAGTCCATCTGCCATATTGTGGGCGTGGGGCTTTGCCTAAAAACCATTTAATTGAGTCGCGCAAATCATGCCAATCTTTTTTTGTAAAAACCATTGTGTGAGAACCACTTAACATTTTTTTCCAACTCCCAAATTCGTTTTTCTTTCTTAAATATAAATCTATGAGATGTGTAAAAAAAACAGCTGTCATTAAAATTGCGGCAAAGCGATGCGCTAATCCCGCAGATTCAAATCCTCCAAAAAAATGTGCTAAAAAAAATGACCAAGGCGTGTAAGAAAATTTTAAAATCATTCCAGTTATTGCTAAAGTTATAAAACTTATAATCATAACAACATGTAAAATTCTATTTAAGCGAGAGAATCGAAGAATATGTTTTTGATTTTGTTTCGTCATTTTTCACTTTCGGTTTCTGATAATTTTTTTAATCTTTTTTTTCTTCTCATTTCAAGTGCTCGCGGTAACCATAAAATAGTATGAAGCCCAGAAATTGCAAATGTCCCAATTAATAATCCTGTCATTCCCCAAAATGTCCAATACAAATATGGATATTTATTTTTATCATGATGTGTTGCATGAGTTAAATATCCTGCAAATTTTTTATTGGCTTCGGGATGACATTTTTGACAAGTCTTCAAAACATTATTGCGATGAAGAGATGAACGGCTATCGCTTGTTGGATAAATATTATGAGCACCATGGCAATCGTAACATTTTGCAGTTTTTGTATAACCGAGTTGCAAAACTTTTCCATGATAAGTTTCAAAATAAGTAGAAGCAATTTCTTTGTGGCAATCACCACAAGTATTCATAATGTTAAGTTTAAATCCTTCCGCATCTGTTCTTGATGTGGAGTGAACGGAATGACATTTTTTACAAGATGGTGGTTCTTTTCCATCTTTACCAAGCGATGTACCATGAATACTTTTTTTAAATGTTTCTTCAATCCCATGATGACAATTTGCGCAAGTTGAAGCAATATTTAAATTATGTATTGAAGATTTTGGATCACTCTTTTTTAAAATTTCGTGCGCAGTGTGGCAATTAGTGCAAGTTGCAGTTACAATCAATCCACTTTCGGTTAATCCTTTTCCATGAATTCCTTCGGAATAATTTTCAACAGCAGTATGTCCAACTCCTTCAATTCTTTTAGCGGCTTTTTCCCCGTCACGATGACACTTCGCGCAAAGATTTGGAATATTCCTTGCAAATGTTACAGATTTTGGGTCGGTTTTGCCTGTAACAGAATGCGTTCCATGGCATTCAACACAAGTCGGAGAATTCGCATCTCCTTTTATAAAAAGTTTTCCATGCTCGCTACTTAAATATTTTTTACCAACTTCTTCGTGACATGTATTGCAATCAACTTTTTTGGTAATTGTTTCGCAAGCTCGTTTATAAAATTTATTTTCTATAATATGACATTGACTGCATGAAATTTTATTATGCTTTGAATGATTAACTTCATCGAGATCTACAAATAATATTTTTCCATCTTTTTTGCTTTTAATTTTTTCCGAGTGGCATTTCATACATTGTTCGTTTGAAAGTGCTTCGTCGTAAAAAACTTTTCTAATTTTATGTGGCTGATGACAATCCACGCATGCGGGAAGAATGTGCGATTGCTTTTCCCACAATTCTCCTTTAATAATTTTCTGATGAACGGTTTCAATTCCTGCATGGCATTGAGTGCAAGTTGCGGCAATATTTTGTTTTGCAATTGAAGATTTAGAATCAGTGTGCGGTAAAATATTATGAGCGGTGTGGCAAGTTGCACAAGATGGAGCAACTATTAATCCTTTTTTTAATAATCCCTCGCCATGAATACTTTCCGTATAGTTTGTTAAAATACTATCTTGATGAATTTTTCTTTGTCGTTGAACTTTCGTTCCTTCGCTATGACACTCACCGCAAGTAAATGGAATTTTTAATGGATTAACTTTTGAACGAGGATTTTTTACATTTAAAATATCATGCTTGCCATGACATGTTATACATTTTGGCGCAAGATTGTCTCCTCTTTTTTCTGCTAATCCGTGAAGACTTGTTTTTTCTTCGTTAGAAACTTTTTCGTGGCAGATACCACAATCAACTTTTTTTAATTCATCTTCGTGCGGAAATTCTGCATCTTTTAAATCTGCATGGCATGAAATACATTCTAACTTTTTATGAATTGAAATTGATAAATGTTTTTCATCAACAAACATTTTGATGCTTTTGCCGTTGCGTGAGCCAAGTAAAGTTTCATCGCTATGACAACCCAAGCAATCATCGCTACTTTGCGAAAAAATTATTTGAGTTAAAAACAGTAAAAATATTATATTCTTAATTAAGTCTTTCACTTATCCAATTTTTAAAATCTAAATCATTTTTCATCTCGTTCTTAATTATGTCTATAAATTTCGAGCCATTTTTGCTTATAAAATCTTCAAATAAAATGGCTGAATTTGAAAGTTCTTCTCTTTTTATTTTGCCATTTGTGAATTTTAAAAATTCTAATGCGATTTGTTTGAAATGTTTATCGTGATGATGACGATAATTTTCGATTGACATTTTTCCATCAATCCAAGTTAAACTCATCGGATACTCGCTTGGATGAAAAATTACAAAAAACCAATGCCAAACAATTATTGCAAGTGTTGCAAGTATCGCTTCGTAAAAATGAATAATCTCTCCAACTTTAACTAACCAAATTGGCGCCCAATCGCCAAAAATTGTTGGGAACCATAAAATGAAACCTGTAATCGCCATTACAACTGTTCCCCAAATCAGCGCCCAGTATTCGGCTTTTTCGGTATAATCGTATTTCCCAAAATCTGGTTTTGTTTTATTTATTTTTAAATAATATAAAATATTATTTACTGCATCTTTTAAATCAGAAAATTTTGGAATTATATTTTTTAAAATATCTTTTCCACGATTTGTAAAAAATAAATATCCAATATGATAAAATCCGAGAGCAACCATTGCAACTGCCGAAACCCGATGAATATTTTGTCGAGCAATTTCTGTCATCCCAAAAAATTTTAATCCGTTTGCCCACCAACTTCCCGGATATTTTAAAGCAAATCCAGTAATTGCTAAAATTATAAATGAAGTAAAAAGAATAAAATGTTGGACAACTTCATTTTTTGTAAATCGAGGAATTGAAATTTTTTGCGCAGAATTTTTTCTCTTCTTTTTAATTTCAAAAACAAAAATTAAAATATTGTGTAAAAGCATTCCTCCAATCACAATAAAAATAACCCAAATATAAATTTTTGTAACCCAATAAAAAATTGGTTCGGTTTCTTTTTTTGTTTCGGAAGAGTGCACCGAACCAAAACTGAAATTATTTTTTGCACCATAGTGACATTTTCCACAGGTCTTAACTAAATTTGATTTATGAACCATCGAAGTTGAATCGCTCGACGATTTTATATTATGCACGCCATGACAACTTGCGCAATTTGCAACTTCTACTTCGCCTCCTCGTGAAGCAAGCCCGTGATAACTATCGGAAAAAGTTTTAAATCGATCGTTATCAATTCCGTATTTTCCCGTTAATTTTAATGATGAATGACACGGAGAGCAAACTTGCCCCGAAATATTTAATGGCGCAGTTGGCGAGCGTGGATCATCTTTTGAAAGAATATTATGTTCGCCGTGACATTGTGTACATGACGGAGAATCGCTCTCACCGTTTGCTAATGCTACTCCATGAATACTTTGACTATACAATTTTGAAATTTCAGTATGACATTTTCCGCAAGTATTAGGAATATTTTTTTTATTTACGGGAGAAGTTTGCTCACTTCCTTTTTTCATTTCGTGACTACCGTGGCAATCAATACAGCTTGCAACTTTTGTATTTCCATGTTGTAATGCAATCCCATGAACACTTTTATCGTACGAAGAGATAAATTTTGTTGATGGAGAAGTTTTCGCTCGTACATTCGGATTGTTAAGATGACAAGATAAACATAATTTTTCCTGCGCAACTTTTAATGAGAGTGAATCTCTATCAACACTTACTTTTGCAATTTTATTTTGATGACACAAAATACAATTTGGCGCCCCTTTAACTTTTTTCTCAAATGCTTTCCCGTGAGATGATTCGGTAAATTTTTCTGCAACTTTTTTATGACACTCTCCACAAGATTTGATAAGATTTGTAGAATTAAATTTTGAATTTTCGATTTTTGGTGAAACTATGTTATGTGTGCCGTGGCAATCTTTACAAGTTACATCGGGTTTTGTTTTGTTTCGAATTGCTTTTGCTAATTGCGGATGAAACAAATGTTTTTTCTCAACTCCGTTATGACATTTTAAACAATTTAGTTCCGCAATATCATCTTTGTGCGGAATATTTTCAGCATCAAACCCAGTGTGGCAACTAATGCAACCAAGTTTTTTGTGTGGAGAATTGTTTAAAATCTTTTTATCAACAAAAAGTGAAACCTCTTTCCCGTTTCTCTCCAAACTTAAAGTGTTATCGGAATGACATTCAAGACATGTTTCGCTTGTAGATTGCGAATTGGCAGATTGAAAAATTGCCAAAATAAAAATCAGATAAAAATAATTTAGGGTTTTCATAGTTTTATTAAATATACGGCAACTATTGTGCCAATTATATTTTTGATAATTATATTGGATTTCATAATGTTTTTGAGGTTTTTTAAGTTAAATATTTCAATTTAATGCCAAAATAAAGAATGAATTCTTATTTTGTAGAATTTTTTTCTGGGATTGATGTAAGTTGATTTTGTAAATCTCTATGATAGATGTAAGTTCGATTTAAATATTTTTCAATTTTAAATTTCTTTTTTGCGCGATTGTAAAATTCATAATCCTGACCGTAAATATTTTTAAATCCATTTAACGATAAAAACATTTTTTGCTTGCCAAAAAATGTAGCACCAATAATACAATCGTCCAAATGAATTAATTTCGTTTTATCTCTTGCGTCGGGAACAAAATAATTCCCTCCAATTATTTTTGCTGGCGAGTAGATTAAATCAATCTCACGGTTCTCATCCATAAATTTTATTCTCGGGGAAAGATGGTTCTCATCGTACTCATCATCAGAATCTAAAAATGTTATGTAATTCCCTTTTGACAACTTTAATCCTTTATTTAAAGTTTTTGGGTGCCCTTGATTTTTGTGATAAAAATATTTTATGCGATTATCTTTTTTATAATACTCAGTTACAATTATTTTTGTCTCATCAGTAGAGCCATCATCAATTACAAGAAGTTCAAATTGAGAAATATTTTGTTTTAAAACAGATTTGATTGCGCGACTTAATAATTTTGCGCGGTTAAAGGTTGGTATAATTATTGAAAGAACAATTTCGTTACTCATTACTTAATTTTACAAATCGAACAATCTCCATCGCATCGCCAATCGGGTCAACCGAAATTGATTTGAAATTTTTATCTACTCGTGCCTGTAATCTCATCGCCGCCAATCGCGCTTCATCGGGAATATTTAAATCGATTGCGGCAGATTGCAATATTTTTATAAAGTCGTTTTCATCTAATTTGTAAAATTGTTTTAAAGCAACTCCAGCAATTCTTCTTGATGCAGTTCTAACTCTTGCGGGATGACTCTCTTTTTTTGCAATCGCAAGTTCGCGAGAAACATCAATTAACCATTTGTCCATTTTAATTGTAAATTATTTTCCCAATTTCACATTCATTGCATTTATCAAACTGACAATAATTATTGTAAAGTTGTAAGAGAGATTGATTTTGCCAGCCAAAATCAATGCTTATTTTGTTTTTTATAAATTGCTTTTCCATCGCATCATTAATTGAATTGCTACTCATAGTTTTAATAATTTTCGCCACCGTGTTTGCGTTTTCTGAAACTACAAAATTATTATTTGTTTCGCCAAACAAAATTGCAATTGGCACAACGGCGTTCATTAAAATATCAATTTTTCTCTCATTACCAAGCATCGCATGTTTTAAATTTGTTTCGCTATCAAATGTGTAATGGTAATCCCAAAAATTATCAGTTGGGGTTTTAATAATCTCTTCAAGCATAATTAGTTTTGTTTCTGGTTTTGTAATTGGGTTACTAAAAATCTCAATCATATTTTCAAACATTTTGTTTGATAAAATATCAGAAACAAAATACGAACCAATTGCAATTCTAATTTGTGGCGAGTTTGCTGGACGAGTTGGCGCGCTTCTCCAAATATGTTTATCCATTTTTTTAATTGTTCCAACCTCAACGATTTCATTTAGAATTGATTTTAATTCGTGAGTTTTTATTTTTGCAGTTGGGCTTAATAATTCATTTTCGTTTGGAATTAAATTTGCACTGTAAAATAATATGGCTTCAATTTGGTTTTGCGATGACTCAATATTTTTTTGCAGATTGATAAAATAATTTAAATCCGTATTTTCAGCTAAAGTTTTCATTGCGTTTCTATTTTTCAAAAACCCAAGCGCTTCAAATATCGCCTCATAAAATAATTGATGCCATTTATTGTTTTGCAACTCATTAAATCTTTTTCTAAACTTTTCAACTTTCTGTTTTATTCGTTCGTCAAATAATTTTATCATCCAGCTATTAATTTCATTAACTGAAATATTATCATTTTTTTGTGCGCAACGAATTGTTTTATTTTGTGAGTGGAACTCGGATTTGCTCAACTCTTCAATTAATTCATCAATCGGCCTATTTATGAATTGCGAAAGAATCACGGTCGGAATTTTTCTCTTCAAATCGGTAAATATTTCCCCATTCCCTAAATAATTTTCGTAAACCAAATGCAAAATTACATTATTATAATTAGCATCATTTTGATGTTGATGCAAGTTCCAATCAATAAACTCGCGGTGAAATTCAATATCTCCAGTATAATCCTTCCCATCAATTGTAATTTTAGCATTTCTAAAATCAGGTCCGCTACCGCGCTCGAGATTTCCAAACTGTTTTATTATAATTTTTTTGTTGTCGGTTGTGCGTAGGTTTGCGCTTCCCAAATATCGCGGGTGCCAAAGATGTCTTAAAATATCTTCTTTTGGATTATTCACTTTTAAAAGTGATTAATATTTTTTGTGTTGATTAATTTCCGTTTTTAAATCTATTGCGGCTTTACGCGCCGCTTCTGCAAAATCTATTCCGCTGGAAGAATATAAAATTCCTCTGCTCGAATTTATAAAAAGCGTTCCCTTTTTTGTCAATCCGTTTTCAACAACTTCCTTTACGCTTCCTCCTTGCGCGCCAATTCCGGGAATCAATAATGGTGCGTTCGGAATAATTTTTCGAATATTTTTCAACTCACTTGCTTTTGTCGCACCAATTACAAATCCTAAATTTTTCTTCCCCCAATTTTTAGTTTGATGTAAAACTTCTTCGTATAATTTTCTTTTTCCAACTTTTAAAAATTGAAAATTCTTCGCTCCTTTATTTGAAGTAAGTGCTAAAAGAAAAACTCCTCGCGTTTCATCTCTTAAAAATGGTTCAACCGAATCTTCTCCCATATATGGATTAACTGTTGCGGCGGTAAAATTTAAATCTTCAAATAAAACTTTTGCATATTTTTCCGATGTGTTGCCGATGTCTCCTCTTTTTCCATCTGCAATAGTTACAATATTATCTGGGATTGCTAAAAGCGTTTTACGAACAATTTTTAAATAGTCATCGCCAAGCGCTTCAAAAAATGCAAGATTTAATTTGTACGATGAAACAACATCACTTGTTGCTTCAATAATTTCTCGCAAAAATATCCACACGCCATCTTTTTGCAATTGTAAATGTTTCGGGATTTTCAGCGGATCAACATCAAGCCCAACACAAACAAGTGAGTTGCTTCTTCGTTTTGAAATTTCTACAAAATCTAAAAATTTTGTTTTCATTTTAAATATTCCGCTAACCAATCGAAAACTGTTTTATGCCAAAACTCGCTATTTTGCGGCTTCAAAACCCAGTGGCTTTCATCGGGAAAGTATAGCAATTTCGAGCGAATTCCCTTCCTTTGCAATGTGGTAAAAAGTTGCATCCCTTCGGATAGTGGAACTCTAAAATCGTTTTCGTTGTGAATTATTAAATTTGGTGTCGAGAAGTTTTTCGCAAACATGTGCGGAGAAAATTTATTGTACTCTTCAACTTTATCCCACGGCGCGCCACCATGTTCCCATTCGTCAAACCAAACCTCTTCGGTTGTCCCGTACATCGAAACAAAATTATAAACACCGCAATGCGTTACTAAAGTTTTAAATCTTTTTGTATGACCTTGAAACCAATTCATCATATAGCCACCATAACTTGCACCAGCCGCTGCCATTAAATTTGTATCGATGAACGAATAATTTTTTGTAACATAATCTAATCCTTTCATTAAATCTTCGTAGACTGCTCCGCCCCAATCGCCAGAAATATCATTTGTAAATTTTTGACCGAAGCCAGTTGAGCCAGTTGGATTCGGAGCAACTACAACATAACCTTGCGCCGCCCAAAGTTGCGCGTTCCATCTGTTGGACCAACCATTTTGCCACGCACCTTGCGGACCACCATGGACCAAAAACACCAGTGGATATTTTTTTGTAATATCAAAATTTGGTGGACGAATAAGCCACGCTTGATTTTTTACTCGCGCACCATCGTACCAAATTTTTTCAACCATATTGAATTTTATTTCAGCAAATAATTCATCATTAATTTTTGTCAACTTCGTTTCATTTGATTGATCAATTTTAGTTAAATAAATTTCTGCCGGTCGATTAAGCGTTGCTTTTGTAAAAGCAATCAATCCATTATTTGAAATTGAAAATCCCGGGACTACTCCAGTGCCAGTTAATTTTTTTATTTCTTTTCCATCAACCGAAATCCTCCAAAGTGGTTCTTCGGCTTTTTCCTCACTCGGCGTTAAAATATATTTCGAGTCGCTTGTCCAATCAAAACCTGTAACAACATAATCCCAATTTTGCGAAATGCTTTTTATCTCTCCGCTTGCTCTATTATAGAGCATCAATTCCCATTTATCCGCTTCAAACATTGGGGTTCGTTGTGCGCGAAATGCTAAAAATTTTCCATCGGGCGAATATCGCGCATAAGCATCAGCCGCTAAACTTGTTGTGATTTGCTTTCGCTTCTTTGTTTCAACATTTACAGTATAAATATCATGATTTGTAACCCACGCTTCTTCGCGAATTGGAGTTGGTGTTGCGGTGTAAGCTATTTCTTTTGAGTCGGGCGACCAACCATAATCATCTCCCGCAGAAAAAGTTGATGAGTTCGGAACTGCATCGCGCTCGCCGGGAGTTAAATTTTTCGGTTCAGTTCCATCGAGGCTTTGTACAAAAATATGCATTCGTTTAAAATCTGTCCAACTATCCCAGTGGCGATAAAGCAGTTTGTCAAACAATTTTGCTTTGACTTTATTATTTTCGATTGCATCATCTTTTTCTTTATTTGATTTGTCGCTTTCGCTAAATGGTTTATCTGAAAATTCTGGATAAACTGATGAGACGAACGAAATCATTTTTCCATTTGGTGAAAAATATTGTTGCGATGCACCTGTGGAAATATTTGTAATTTGTTTTAGATTTTCTCCATTCACATCCATCACAAAAATTTGTGGCGTTCCACTTCGCGAAGAGGTAAATGAAATCATTTTGCTATCGCTCGACCACCTGGGATGATTATCGCTTTTCGGATTGTTGGTTATATTTTTTGCTTCTCCTCCGTTTGATGAAATAATCCAAATATCGCTGTTTGATTTGTTCTCTGTTTTATTTACTTCGCTAATTACAAAAGCAACCCATTGTCCATCTGGTGATATTTGCGGATCGCTCAATCGTTTTGCACGAAAAAGATCTTCAACCTCCATCACCCTTGTTTGCGATAAAAGTGTAAAATTAAAAATTGCAAGTATAAAAAATAATTTTTTCATCGAGATTCCTTTTTTGATTTTATACAATTTAAATGGAAAACATTAAGCAAGCAACTTTAAACAATTAACATTGAACAGTTATCAGTTATCAAATAATTGTGGGTAGGAAATCGAAATCGTCGGTCGCAGACTCGACTCGGCGAGCGGAAGACTTAGAAAGTCTCTTTTATCTTGTCTCCAACTTCACTCCAACCCCTCTCCTTAAAAAAGGAGAGGGACTTTTTTTGTGAGTAAAAAAAATCTTTGTGAACCTTGGTGACTTAGTGCCTTTGTGGCAAAAAAAATAGCCACCAAGACACGAAGATGAACACAAAGACTATTTATTGATAATAGATAATTTTGTCATCCTTCGGTTTATCCGCCTTGGTGGACAGGCTCAGGATGACAGTCACTCTGAGCTTGTCGAAGAGTGGCGCGTGGGAATTGCTAATTGTCCCGAAGGGATGCCTTTGGTGTTAACTGATAACTGTTAAAAATTCTTCCACATCATTGATTCCATTGGGCGTTTAGATAGGCGATTGTATTTTGCGTTTTTCTTTTTGTTGTATAAAACTTCAACTTCTCCATCAACTACAAAATAAATAAGTTGACCGATTGGCATCCCGGCATAAATTTTTACTGGCTGACGAACAGAAATTTCCAAAGTCCAATAATTGCAAAATCCAACATCGCCTTTGCCGGCGGTAGCGTGTATATCAATCCCAAGTCTGCCGATAGAACTTTTCCCCTCTAAAAATGGGACATGTGCGTGGGTTTCGGTGTATTCTTCGGTTACGCCCAAATACAATTTGCTCGGCACCAAAATTAATCCATCATTTGGAATTTCAAAATATTTTATCTTGTTATGTTTTTTGGCATCAAGAATTTCATCTTCGTAAATTGCTAAATTTTTTCCGAGATGAACATCATAACTATTTGAGCCTAAAAATTTTCTGTTAAAGGGAGATATTTTTATCGTCCCTTTTTTCATTTCTTCAATAATTTTTTTGTCTGTTAGTATCATAAGTGCACAAATGTAAAATAAAAAAGTTTAAAACCCAAAAAGAAAAATAGTTTTTCCCTTTTTATTTTCTCCATCTCAAACCAAAATAAAATTAAACGGGTTCGATTATTATTTCTTTCCCGATTAAATTTTTATTTATATTTTTTCAATCGATATTTTTGGATTTAGTTTACGAATTCTCTTCTCAAAAATATTATACAAAATCGGTAAAACAAATAATGTTAATAATGTCGATGTTATTAAACCGCCGATTACAACAGTAGCAAGTGGTCGCTGAACTTCTGCACCTGTTCCGTGCGATAATGCCATTGGAATAAATCCAAGACTTGCAACTAAAGCAGTCATTAAAACAGGTCGCAATCTATCTGCCGCGCCTTTGATGATTGCAAATTCAAGCTCGTGTCCCTCTTTTAGTAATTGATTGATGTATGAAATTAATACGATACCATTTAAAACTGCAACACCAAACAAAGCGATAAAGCCAATCAACGCAGAAACGCTGAGATGTAAATCTCGAACGAGCAAGGCAAATATTCCACCGCTTAATGCAAATGGTAAATTCAACAGTATTAAAAATGAATGTCGCAGATTTCCAAATGTTGTGAAGAGCAGAATAAAAATTAAAAAAATTGAAAGTGGAACAACTATTAACAATCTCTGCATTGCACTTTCTTGATTTTTAAATTGTCCTCCCCATGTAAAATAATATCCCGCTGGAAGTTTTACTTTTGATTCAATTTTATTTTTTGCATCAGCAACAAAACTACCAATATCAGTTCCGCGAACATTGCACTCGATAACAATTCTTCGTTGTCCGAGCTCGCGGCTAACTTGAACTGGTCCCTCTTCCGCCACAATTTTTGCAACTTCGCTTAGCGGAATATTCCCGCCAGATGGTAAATGCACCAATGAATTTTCAATTGCTTGAATATCACTCCGTTTATTTTCTGGGTAACGGACAACAACATCAAATCGCGCTTGTCCTTCAAATATCTCCGATGCTTCTTTACCGCCAATTGCAATTTCAACAACTTGTTGAACATCGGAAATATTTAATCCATGTCGCGCAATAGCATCTCTATCAAAATAAATATTAAGATATGGTTGTCCAGAAATTTGTTCCGTTGAAACATCCGCCGCACCTTTGACTTTTCTCACTACTTCAGCAATCTCATCTGCTTTTTGTTTGAGCACAGCAAGGTCATCGCCAAATATTTTAATTGCGACATCAGACTTCACTCCCGAGACCAATTCATCAACGCGCATTGCAATTGGTTGTGTGATGTTGAAATTTACGCCGGGAACATGTTCGAGTTCTTCAACCATTTTTTCTACTAACTCTTCTTTTGTTTTTACAGTTTTCCATTCAGATTTTGGTTTGAGTGTTATATAAATGTCGCTTAAATTTACACCCATCGGGTCGGTTGCAATATCTGGGCGACCAAGACGACCAACGACAAATTCCACTTCGGGAAATTGCATAACTATTTTTTGAACTTTCTTTTCCATCTCAATAGATTCGGTTAACGAAATACTTGGCAGACGAATTGGTTGAATAAGAATTGCTTCTTCATCAAGTTCAGGAATAAATTCTGTCCCCAGCAATGGTATTACTGCAAGTGATGTTACAAATAATGCAATAGTAAAAGAAAGTACAATCCATTTTCGTTTGTGAGCCAGAGGCTCATGCGCCTTTGGTGAAATAATTTTTTCCAACAGAAATGTATAGTGTCTTCTCAGCCACACGGTCATTTTTGGTTCTTTGTGATTTGTTTTTTCTTTAAGAAAAAATGAACTGAAAACAGGAATTAATGTTAGCGTCAGTATGAGTGAACCAACAAGAGCAACGACAACGGTAATTGCCATCGGCACAAACATTTTTCCTTCAATTCCTTCCAATGTAAGAATTGGAAGATAAACCGCAATGATAATAAGAATGCCAAATAAAATTGGTCGCCCAACTTCTTTTGCGGCATCTTCGATGATTTGAATCTTTGTTTTCTTCGGGTCTTTATGTAAAAGTTTTCGTTCAAAATTTTCTACCATCACAACAGAGCCATCTACAATCATTCCAAAATCAATTGCGCCAAGACTCATTAAATTTGCAGAAAGTTTTAACCACTCCATTCCGATAAATGCAAACATCATCGATAGTGGAATTGATGAGGCAACAATTAAACCACCGCGAACATCTCCAAGAAAAATAAGTAGAACGGCAAAAACAAGAAGTCCTCCTTCAACAAGATTTGTTTTTACAGTTGAAATAGTTTTGTTTACCAAATCTGTTTGATCGTAATAAGCATGAATTTTTACATGCGGAGGAAGTGTTTTATTTATCTCATCAACTTTTTCTTTTACTCGTTCGATGACTTTTCGGCTGTTCTCTCCTTTCAACATCATTACAATTGCCGCAGCAACTTCACCTCGTCCTTGCATTACAACTGCACCTTGCCTCACCTCTGCGCCAAGTTGTACTTTGGCAATATTTCGAACATAGATTGGAGTCCCATTTTCATTCTTCACAACAATATTTTCAAGATCGCGTTCGTTCTTTGCCAGACCGATTCCACGGATAATATATTGTTCGGATGAATGTTCAAGAAAATTTCCACCTGAGATGCTATTATTTTTTTCTACTGCTTCAAATACTTCTTGCAGTGAAAGTTTGTACGATAGAAGTTTTTCCGGCTCAATCAAAATTTGATATTGCTTCACCAATCCGCCAAAACTATTTACCTCGGTTACTCCCGGAACAGTTCGCAGTTGCGGTTTAATAACCCAATCTTGTAATGTGCGAAGTCCCATCAAATCTACGCTGTCACTTTCAAGAAAGTATTGGTAAATTTCTCCCATCCCCGATGTTATCGGACCCATTTTAGGTTCAGGTACATTTGGTGGAAGATTTCCCTTAACACCTTGAAGCCGTTCAAGCACAAGTTGTCGAGCAAAGTAAATATCAACTCCATCTTCAAATACTACAGTTACGACCGTTAGCCCAAACTTTGAAATAGAACGAACTTCGCTGAGTTTTGGCAATCCGTTCATTGATACTTCAATTGGAAATGTAACTAACTTTTCAACTTCAACTGGTGAAAGCCCCGGCGCTTCCGTAATGATTTGTACTTGAACATTTGTAACATCGGGGAAAGCATCTATCGGTAGATTTTTTAACGAGTTCAAACCAAATGCAATTATTAAAATTACCATTGCAACAATTAGCAATCGTTGTTTGAGAGAGAATTCTATAATTCGGTTTATCATAA
>ERZ1292623.387-Hain-H51-01um-R1-387-length-47904-cov-18_pt2 | contig 22681 bp, 20 predicted proteins | sample MGYA00564398_ERZ1292623 | MGnify/ENA primary metagenome ERZ1292623 (study PRJEB36523, sample SAMEA6512633) | groundwater metagenome | collected 2019-01-07 | study: AquaDiva: Metagenomics assemblies of 32 groundwater samples | reverse complement strand
AAAATAACCCTACCTCTACTAGTAGGATTATTTTTTTGGTTGTGCGCGGGAGAGGATTCGAACCTCCACGCCTTACGGCGCTACCACCTCAAGGTAGTGCGTCTGCCAGTTTCGCCACCCGCGCATGCCTACCTATTATGCACATGCCTGATTTTTTTTCAAATAAAAAACCGTTCCACTCAAGGAACAGCCTTTTATTACCCCTGCTCCTCTACTACCTTTACTTTCTTTGCCGGAGCTCCCACTGTTGAAGTACCTTTTGATTTCACTTTACGGCGCAATGCTTTACGCGAAAGATCGCGGATATAATACAATTTTGATCGGGAAACTTTCCGAGGAAACTCAAGCACCTCAATCTTATCAATAAGCGGGGAATGCAATTGGTATACCTTTTCAACGCCAACGCCTGCGATCGTAGCTCGTACGGTAAAAGAAGCGCCCGGCTCATTACCATGCTTGCGCGCAAGAACGATGCCCTCAAAACGGCTAATGCGCTCCTTGTCGCCTTCTTTAACGCGTTCAAAAACACGGACCGTAGATCCGCTCTTCAAATGCTCTATGGATGCCATATCTTTCATACGATGAATGTCTGAGTAGTGTAGAGAAAGCGCCGGCTCTTGTCAATAATACGCCCATGCTACAATGCAGACATTATGAGGATTGTGATTGATATTCGCCTTCTAGGAAGAGGCAATGCTTCGGGTATCCGTGAATATACTTACCATATTATAGAGGCATTATTTGCCCGCGCTCCGGAACATGAATATATTCTTTTCTATCCCGGTCTTAAGAAAAGCCCACTCCCCACTTCATGGACAGGACGTCCTAACGTTTCGGTCGTCTCATGGCGGATACCCAACAAACTCCTTGAGCTAGGGTCCTATCTATTCCCACGTTTCATGGCAATTGATGCACGTCTCAAAGCAGACTTAATTTTTAGCCCCCATATTAATATTCTCGTGAGTCTCCACACTCCACGATTCCTTACGATTCATGATCTTTCGTTTATTCATTATCCAGATTTTTTTGGTTTAAGAGAGCGGATATGGCACAGCATGCAACACGTAAACCAACAGGTACGACAAGCAGAACGGATTATTACGAATTCATATTTTACTGAAACCGATATAGTAGAAACACTGAGAGTACCTAAAGAAAAAATTTCTGTTGTTTATCCTGGCATCCATAAGAACTTTAGAAAACTTGATGAAAACGATCCGGCGATGAACCTTTTCATAAAGAATAATAATATCCAGTATCCATTCATTCTTGCCTTGGGAACTATTGAGCCACGGAAAAATATCACTGCGATCATTCAAGCTTTTAACGCACTTAAAAAGAAGCCTGAGCACCGCGAACTTCGCCTTATTATCGTCGGGAACCCAGGCTGGCTCCATCGAGACACTCTGAAAGCGGCTGCAGTCTCAGAAGCGAAAGATCACATCATCTTCTGGGGAAAAGTGAAGAACGAGGAACGGATTTTCCTGTATAATAAAGCAGAAGCACTTGCATATCCTTCATTTTTTGAAGGTTTTGGATTCCCCCCACTTGAAGCGCAAGCATGCGGATGTCCCGTAGTCACGAGCGATCGCTCCTCGTTTGTAGAAATTATCGGAGCAAGCGGAATAACGGTTAATCCGTGGAGTGTATACGATCTGACTTATGCATTGCATAGCATCATGACCGACCACGACCTGCGCGCAAAACTCATTGCGAAGGGACTTCTAAACGCTAAGCGTTTCACGTGGGAAAAAACTGCAGAAGAGCTCTTATCCGTTTTTATCAATGCCAAAAATAATCTTAGACATCCTTCCGCCGTCTCGCGGCCATAAAGAAAATCCGGCACCAAAACCCACGCCTGTTCACTTAGAAACCGCTTCTGCTTTTCACGCACCGCTTATCATAGAAGCGATTCCTCTTGTTTCCCTCAGCCCCAAGAAGCACCGTGGCATTTTCCAAAAAGGTCTACTCACCGTTCTACTCCTCCTCGTTCTTGCGGGCGGAGTCACTATGGTAGGTTTTTATGATCTTAAAAAAACAGTGGACAAAGCTGTCCCTCGAGTAACCGCAGATTTTTTGGAAGCGAGCGACTCTTTGCGCAATTTCGAAACCGGAAAAGCAAAGTCTGCGCTCTTTAGTATTAAAATGAATGTTGATCTTATTACGGATAAAGCGCGGCAGTATGGCATATCAACACTCGCAACATTTTGGAGCGCTATTGTTCCGAAACTAAAAGCAGTCCCCGATACGCTGAAAAATATAACCACGCTTAGCGAAACTGCATTGCGGTTCGCGGGCACGCTCCATGAGCTCCGCAATAACTCCTTTACCTGGCTCATGCACCGCGAGGGCAGAAAAGTACGAGAGAGTATAAGCGCGCTTTCAGAAAATTTAGACACGATGATTGCCGCGCATGCGGGATTAAAAAATCAAAGCCTCGCGCTTGCCTATCCTGTGGGCAATAATTTCCTTGATGTAAACGCAGATTTATATTCAACCCAACGTTTTCTTAAAGCTTTTTTGGGATGGTTTTCCGAACCGCGCGATAAGCGATTGCTCGTGTTATTCCAAAACCCGTCAGAACTCCGCCCGGGCGGAGGATTTTTAGGAAGCTATGCCGATATCACACTGGACCCTGACGGCATACGGGATATCGTCGTGTGGGACGTGTATGACCCGGACGGTCAATTGGATGTGAAGATTCTCCCTCCGCGAGAACTCCAAGGAATTACGACCACGTGGGGCGCACGCGATGCAAATTGGTTTTTTGATTTCCCAACCTCGGCGTCAAAAGTCATCTCTATGTTGGAAAACTCAAAGATATATCGAGAAAAACTAACTACCTTTGATGGCGCGATTGCTGTAAACATTAACGTATTCCGCTCTATACTCGCGCTTATCGGCCCCATAGAACTTCCTGAATACGGACTTGTTATCACTCCCGATAACTTTCTTTCTGAAATACAGCGCGAAGTTGAATCGGGAGAGGATAATAAGAACGGAGAGCCAAAGCGCATCCTAAAGGTACTTGCTCCTATGGTTTTTGATCGACTAGGATCGCTCGATGATACAGATAGGCAAAACATCTTTAAGATTTTTCAGCATCATGTGAGTGAAAAAGACATTATGTTTTACTTTAAGGATTGGGAGTTTCAAAATTTCATGCAGCAGGCACAAGTTGCGGGAGATGTCCTACCCCTACCACTCCACTTTAAAGGAGATTATCTCGCGGTCGTCTCTGCAAACGTAGCCGGCGGCAAAAGTGATGCCTTCGTGAGACAATTAATAAAACTTTCTACTAAGATAGACGTTTCAGGTAAAATTGATAATTTTCTCACTATAGAACGGACGCATGATGGCGCGAAAGAAAAAGACCCGTGGTATCGGGCTTCTAATAAAACTTATCTCAAAGTTTTTACGCCGCAAGGATCAGATCTTTCCTATGCCAAAGGTGGAGATATATTGCCGCTCAAATCTGTAGTTGATTATGAAAAGAAAAACTATCTCTTTGACACTGATCTCAGAAATATTGAAGCAACACGCAAGAGCAACGAAGAATACGATATGGAAATGTTGGAGGAGTCCGGAAAAACCGTATTCGGAACCTGGGTGAATACCAAAGCAGGAACGTCAAAAATGATCACGCTCCAATACACAAATTCTGTAAAACTCTCCATGCAGGAAAAAGAAATTCCCTATCAATTTATTTTTGAACGCCAATCGGGAGCAAAAACAGCAATTGATATTTTACTAGATGCACCGGAGGGATACATCTGGAAAGAAACCGGAACCGCGAATTTTAATTACGTAGATGAGAATCCAGAGGGGCGGATTCAACTCTCGCTAACACTACTTCAAAATCCGACGGGAGAACAGCCTCCGCGCGAATAGTCTTCTTGCCCGGCATCGTAAACGTAAGGGAAGCAGAGTGGAGCATAAGGCGCGGAATATTGAGACTCTCTGCTAAATGCTGTTTTGTTTTTCCTCCATAGAGAACATCCCCAAGAATAGGATGGTGCAAATCATTTAAATGTACGCGAATTTGATGTGTGCGCCCCGTTTTTGGAATTACTTCAACAAGGGAGAGGGGTTCACTGCCAAGCACAAGACGACGGAGGACACGATAATGCGTTTCAGCGTCTTTTACCATCTTCGCACGTCGGATAAATGTCGTATGTTTGGTAGTTCCCGGGTTTAGGCCAATTGGTTTAATGATAACGCCCTCTTCTTCTTTAGGAATGCCCCATACGAGTGCGAGATATTTTTTTTCAATCGCTCGGCTCTGAAACATTTTCTTAAGTTCATAAAATGCCACATTGTTTCGAGCAATAACTATACATCCGGATGTATCCTTATCCAACCGATGCACGATACCAGGTCGCACATCTGGTACGTCCCCCACTCCTACAATTTCAGGATAGCGAGCCATAAGCCACGCAGTTAACGTGTGTTCGTCTTTGCGAAAAGCGGTCGTCGCGTGCACGAGCATCCCTGCCGGTTTATTCAGCACAACAAAATCAGCTTCCTCTAGAATAATTTTTGGCTCTTCCATAGAAACTTACTCGCCTAATACATTCCTTCTCCGAATCGCGATGTATGTAATAATACTTCGATTAATATCACGAAGCGTAAGAACAAGACACGACGCAATCAAGACCAAAACCGTTTTTATCGCGAAAGAAGTACGGACAAAAGAAGCGGTAAGATAAGCTAATGATCGAAATGGATTCCCATAGGAAGCAAGAATAGTATTTTTAACCACATGCTCAACAAAAATTCGGTCTGCAATAAGGCCGAAGAGGATAATAAAAAAGATTATTTCAATAACAAGAAGCGGAGCGGTTGACCGCAAAAACCAAACTCCGTATACCCGCCTCATTATTTTTGCATGCATTTCCTTGGGATCCATGGGGAGTATTGTACTTAATAACTCATTTTCTTAAAGATTCGTTTCGCCCTGAAGAGCCGCATTTTAAGGGTTGAGAGTGGAATGTTTTCTTGTTTCGCAATATCATGATACGACATATCATCTAGATAATAGAGCTTTAAGAGCCTTCCTAAATGTTCCGGCATTTTCGCAATAATTTCCGCAACCTGTACTTTAGCATCAGCAATACTAGCGACGTCGTGAGAAGGAGCTACGACCGCATCTGTATCGTACCCCACTGCATCAATATATTCCGTCCTCCCAATCGACTTTTTTGCTTTTTGATAATGAGTGAATGCCGTATTCATGAGAATACGATACGCCCAACTCTTAAATGAAGCGTTCTCCTGTTTTCTAAATCGTCCGGCGTTCAAATAAATTTTTGTAAATGTTTCCTGAACGATATCTTCTGCTTCAGTTTTATTGCGCATGACATCAAACGCCTTCTTTAAGAAAGGCATTTCGTACCGCTCCACAATAATGCCGAAATATTCGGGATCGCGAATGGAAAGTTTTAAGATTTCTTCGTCAGAATGATGCTCGGAAGACATAGATGTAACGTGCGCATATTCTAAAACAATTCTCCATATTTAGTCAAACTCTAACTCGCAAGTTCAAAAAAATTCTGCATGAGCGCCGCAACAACAATAGGCCCCGTACCACCCGGCGTGGGAGTTATAAATGAGGCAACTGCGCTACAGGATTCCACATCAACGTCTCCAAATGTTTTACCTCCATTTTTTGCGTAACCGAAGTCAATCAAAACCACGCCTTTTTTAATAGAGTCACATTTTAGAAACGCCGGCTTTCCTGTCCCGGTAATCACAATATCAGCATCTTTAAGCGTCTCGACGTCAATCGCGCCGTAATCCATATGGCTCACGTTCTGTCCGGATGCTTTAAGCCATGCGGCAATTGGCTTTCCTACAAGAAAACCTTTTCCGATAACCGCGATGCGCATAGCACGATGATCCATATGAAGAGCGGAAAAAATATGTTGCACGGCGATAACGGTCGGCGCAAGAACGCGGGCCTTTGCAGTTAAGGCATCAACATCCTTTTCCGGACGAATGAGCGCCACAATACGATCTCTACTTACACTCTCCGGCAGAGGAAGTTGAACAACAATCCCTCCCACCGTTTCGTCATCGTTCAATGATTCAATAGCGTTGGAGATTTCTTGCTCCACCGGAGAAACTTCTCGCACCTCAACATGGACGCCAAGACTTTGAGCGATATTCTTTTTCTTTGCGACAAAACTTTTGCTCGCGCTATCGTCCCCTATGTGAATCACGACAAGTTTTTTTTGAGGAATCGCCTTTGTACGAAGCGCCTCAAGCATTCCATTCGCAATATCATTTCCATTAATAAGCATAAGAAGAAATATAATCCTAATCGAGTGCACGATACGGCAAAGGAAATTGAGATGCAATTTTCTTCACCTCATTTCCAACACCGCGCGGATTTTCTCCGTCCATAAGAACTCGTTTTATACATAATGCGATTTTTTTCATTTCTCTCTCTTTCATCCCTCGAGTAGTAATTGACGGAGTGCCAAAACGAACACCGGAAGGATACTGCGGACTTTTATCCCCAGCGAGCGTATTACGATTCGCAAGAATATAAGCAGTCTCCAAGAGCGCCTCTGCGTCTTTGCCATTCATAGCGAGAGGACGAACGTCCAACAGAAAAAGATGATTATCTGTTCCTTCGGTAGCTATAAGAAATCCGAATTTTTTAAGCTCTAATGCGAGCGCTGTGGCGTTAGCGCATACTTGTTTAATATAGGTCGTAAAGACAGGCTTCTGAACTTCTTTAAACATCCACGCGATTGCCGCAATCGTAGAATTATGAGGACCTCCTTGGAGACCGGGAAATACCGCTTTATCAATCGCTGCAGAAATGGTCATCTCCGAATTTTTTCCGCCTTCTGAGGATACCTTTGAGAGTCTGGAAAATATAACCGCACCGCGAGGGCCACGTAATGTTTTGTGAGTCGTTGTCGTAACAACGTGAGCATGCGGAAAAGGGCTCTCATGAACTCCTGCAGCAACAAGGCCAGCGATATGAGAAATGTCAGCTACATGATATGCACCCACAGACTTTGCAATACTACCTATGTGCTTAAAATGAATTGACCGCGGATAAGCACTCCCCCCAGAAATGATAATACGGGGACGATATTCCTTTGCCGCATGAAGAAGCGCGTCGTAATCAATACGGCCAGTTGCAATATCAACGCCATACGAAATGGAGCGGTAATAGATGCCAGAAAAACTCACCCGATGGCCGTGCGTTAAATGTCCACCGTGAGAAAGTTCAAGCCCCATTATCGTATCCCCTGGTTTTGCAAGAGCTAAATACACTGCATGATTTGCCGGAGACCCAGAATATGGCTGAACATTCACTGCCCATTGCTTAGGAGAAAGTTTGAAAGCGGTAAGAGCATTCTGCCCGGCAAGTAATTCAATATCATCGTAATACTGATTACCCGGATAATAGCGCTTCCCCGGATAGCCTTCGGAATATTTATTTGTTAAAGGAGACCCCAGAAGTTGGAGCATCTCCGGACTCGCAATATTTTCGGAAGCAATAAAATCAAGCGTATCTTCTTGACGCTTGATTTCCGCATTCACCAGTTTTTTGAGCTTTGTATCCATTTAGTGCACGTGCGTGGGATCGGACCACGGACCTCTTCGATGTCAACGAAGCGCTCTACCACTGAGCTACACGCGCAAGGAAATCAGTCATTATCGTAAACCAAAACCTCACACAAGTCTAGAAAAGATTGAGCAGGAAAAAGGCCCGCATGATGCGGGCCTATAAACAAACTTCAACTAGAGCATGTATAACAAAACGATTTACTTACACGTTCTCCCCGAACACGTAGAGAGGCGTTCCGCCCTCTCGCTCATAGCCTGCATCATTTGGTCATAGCACGTATCGGCGTGCTTACTTTCAATCTGATACGGATCCGGGGTAGCACTACAATTATCCGCAACAAAATTATAAAGTTCCTTGTCATCAACTACGCCATCCTTATCATAATCATGCTCTGCGTAAATATAATTCTTAGTAAGCAAGGCACGATACTCCCAAAGAGGATTTTCGATTAAGAGATCTTTTCTCCATTCAGAACTTCCTTTTGCTATAAGATCAAGAATTGATCTTCCATCCATCACTTTAAGAGCTTTTGCGTCCGCAAGATCCACAATAGTTGGAGCAAGGTCAATATTGGATATCAAATCATCATACACGACACCCTTAGGAAACCCTGGTCCCCGAATAAGAAGCGGGACGCGCGCTGACTCTTCGTAGATCTGTCGCTTACCATTTTGCAAACGATGTTCTCCTGCCTGCAAACCATTATCAGACCAGAATATGATAACAGTATTATTTAATTCTCCCAGCTTTTCTAATTTATTAATAATAGCGCTAATACCATCATCCACTGCGGCAAGAGATTCAAGTCTGAGCTGATACCTTTCTTCAATCACATCTTTCTCCGCATCAGTGATAAGCGGAAGTGCTTGTACCCAAGAAGGTTTATCAGAAACATCGGATTCATTATAGGATGGAGGGGTTGGTAATGGCAGATTACTGAACATCCCAGCATGACGAGGAGCAGGAATGGGAAATTCACCGTTCGCCTCTACATGAGGCGCTATATAATTCACCGATAAGAAAAATGGTTTTTCTTGCGTTGTTTGGGTTTCAATAAATGTAATCGCCTTACCCGTCAACACATCAGTGTTGTAGTCTACCTCATCAGATCCATATTGAACCTTAACGCCATTCTCCATAAGTTCGTAATTAAAGAACTTACTAAATACCAGAGTTGAATACCACTCATTCCATCCGGGCGGCTGAGTGGGAAGATTAAAAGGCCCTCCTCCACCATTATAACCATTCATATATTTACCAATATGCCCGGTATAATACCCTGATCCTTGAAGCCATATCGGGAGAGTGTTTTCATGATCCAAAGCCTGATACCCACCATTACTGCCACTATTATCCAAAACACCATGATTGTGCGGATACTGCCCAGTAAGATATGTCGCACGAGAAGGGCAACATAATGCATATGCAAGATAAAATCTAGAAAAATCAACCCCTTGGTCTTTAATAAGTTCTTTTGTATTGCGCATAAGATATGTTCCATCGGGACGCAATACGTCCATAGATGAGAAATCTTGATCATCGGTTAAAAAAACCAAAATATTTGGCTTTGTTTGAAGAACATGTGGTCGCTTTTCAGCTCCCAGACCACTAGCTCGCCCAACAACAACAAGTACAAATACTGAAACTAAAATGGAAAAAAACGAGACTTTTGCAGGAGAAATGATATTCATATATTACAAGTATAGATATTGTGCTATAAAAATCAACTCACATCTCGCAAAAAACCGATGCCTTAAATGGCATCCATTTTTTATTTTACAAGGGTGGGCGTTGGAGGGATCGAACCTCCGACCTCAGTCTTATCAGGACTGCGCTCTACCACTGAGCTAAACGCCCGAAGTTATAGTCCAACGGGAGATTGGATAGAGATCCCACGTTCATCTAATATGCGGTTTAATGTATCAAAATCAAAGCGAACAGGCAATGCTGACCCGGATCCGCTCGTGGAAACTGCGGATTTAACCTGAATTCCCAAAAAACGAATAGTCAAAAAAGAATAAAAAAATAAAATGCCAGCAATAAATACCGCAGTTCCGATAAAGATCAAATCTTTCTTTCTCTTGGGGAGTTGCATGGGTTATTGGGAAAAGATTTTGCCTCCGATTTCCGCGATAGACGCGGTCCCCTTCACCGAAAGATCTATAGATTCAACGGAAACAAAATAAGATCCCTTTTTAAGACTATCAAGAAACGCAAGAATAGCGGAGGGGTTCCCGGTAAGTGAGGCGCTAAAATAAATAAATCCAAGCGTTTCCTCGGTCCTCGCACTCTCCGTTCCAAAGATAAAACTCGGCTTCAATCCCTGAGTTGCAGCAAGATCACGAAAATATTTTGGGAATGCAATGAGTTCGTTCTGCGATGGCAAAAGCGTACCGAAAAGATCTGCATAGGGTTTTGCTTTACGAGCATCTTCACGGAGAAGAACTAAAGAGTCCAGCGCTTCAAGCTCCAATCCGAGCTCATCATAAAGCATAGTAATTTGTTCGCTCCGCCGTTTCATGTCAAACCCTAAAGCAAGAGTGCCTACGAAGAGAATTGCGATAATGCCAAAGACGATGGCAAGTTCAATTGAAACTTTTTTCTTAAATTCAACATCCATGGATCGCTATAATGTTATGATACCATAAAGAATACAAAATGACGGAACATCAGTACTACAACGCACTCGCTTCTTCTCTTGAGTCCAACTACGGAGCATTGCATAAAGCCCGAGAACAATGGGTGGACTGGCAAAATGCATGGAAGCATCATGCGAAGGACTCGGTCATACAAGTAGAAACAGCGTGGGAAAATCTTTCCCGCAATGCCATCAGTCTTATGTTAGACAGTGACCTCGAGTTTCCCGCACCGCTTAAGGAAATATCTCATACTCCTTTTGGATTGTATGTCCGCGGAAATAAAGACACGCTCACGAAGCCTGCTATCGCTATTATTGGAACACGAAAAGCTTCGAAAGCAGGTATGGAACTTGCCCGTACCTTTGCGCGCTCGCTCGCGGAACACGGTATAACTATCGTAAGCGGACTCGCATTCGGAGTTGATAGCGCTGCGCATCGCGGAGCACTTGATGCTGACGGCTCAACAATTGCCGTATTGGGTAATGGACTGGACACAGTGTATCCAAAGAGTAATCTACATCTCGCCGAAGAAATTATTGATCGTTCCGGAGCGATTGTTTCTGAATACCCGCCCGAAACGCCTTCGCTTCCTCATCGTTTTTTAGAACGCAATCGTATTGTAAGCGGGCTTTCCCTCGGCATCCTCGTCATTGAAGCACCAACACGCTCGGGATCCCTCGCTACCGCCCGTTTTGCTCTTGATCAAAATCGAGATATTTTTGTAATCCCGGGACCGGTTACAAATCCGAATTACGCCGGCTCCCACGCCCTTATTCAAGCCGGAGCAGCACTCGTTACATCTCCAGAAGATATCCTTAAACTCCTTCCTGAAGCGGTAGTTGGGACAAGAACACAAAATACTCTCTTTGCTCAAAAACTTGACGAAACACAAAAAAACATTCTGAATGTCATACAGACTCATACCGGCATAGATGCAAACGGGGTCGCAGAAGCGGCCCGGGTGCCAATACGGGAAACCAACCAAGCACTTACCGAGCTACTGATCATAGGGGTTTTAAAGGAAGCTCACGGAAAGTATTTTGCAGTATAAACCAATTATGACAAAACTAGTCATTGTAGAATCCCCCACAAAGGCAAAAACCATAGGCCGTTTTTTAGGCAAGGATTTTGTTGTCACTTCGTCCTATGGGCACGTCCGCGATCTTCCAAAAAGCAAGCTCGGCATTGATGTTGAGCATGATTTTCTACCCCAGTATATTATTCCGACCAAAGTTAAAAAGCGCGTCACCGCACTTAAAAAAGAAGCGGCAAAGAGCGATTCTATTATTCTCGCAACTGACGAAGACCGAGAAGGAGAAGCAATCGCGTGGCATCTATTACACGCACTTGGTCTTGCTGACGGAAAAATAGAAAAACCAGTATCACGCATCGTATTCCACGAAATCACAGAAAAAGCGATTCAAGCAGCATTAGAGCATCCCCGATCCATAGATGACCGGCTCGTTGACGCACAGCAAGCACGACGCGTTCTGGATCGGCTCGTAGGATACAAACTCTCCCCCTTTCTATGGAAAAAAATAGCGAGCGGACTTTCTGCAGGACGCGTACAGTCTGTTGCGCTCCGCCTTATCGTCGATCGCGAAGATGAAATCAGAGCATTTGTCCACCAGGAATACTGGAGCGTTGATGCCGTCTTTGCGACGAATAAGAACGAAGAATTCGGCGCCTCCCTCGTAAAACAAGACAATGCCGTACTGGATAAGTTCGCAGTCCCCAATCAATTATCCGCAACGACGATTCAAGAAGATCTCCAAAACAAGAAAGGCATAGTAGAGCGCATTGAGAAAAAGGAGTTGAAAAAAAATCCTCCTACCCCATTTACGACAAGTACGCTTCAACAGGAAGCCGCAAAACGGCTCCGCTTTTCCGCAAAGAAAACAATGCTCATCGCCCAGCGCCTCTATGAGCAGGGATTTATTACATATATGAGAACCGATTCGTTGAACCTTTCAAGCGAATCAACGGCGGGAGCGAAACAGTGGCTGAGTGATCGCTTAGGAGAACGCTATGCCAGCGATGCTCCACGGACATTTAAAGCAAAGTCAAAACTTGCCCAAGAGGCTCACGAAGCTATCCGCCCCACCGACCCATTCCGCGAACCAGAAAAAACAAAACTTGAAAGTCCCGCAGAAGATAAACTCTATGCGCTTATTTGGTCCCGCTTTATGGGCTCACAAATGCCACAGGCAATTGTAAATTCAACAACTTATGATATTGCGGTTCTAGGAGACAAGCATTCCTATACTTTTCGTGCACACGGAAAACAAATGATCTTCGACGGATTTTTGAAAATCTGGAATCAAAAATTTGAAGAAAAAGATCTCCCAATTTTAAACGAACAGGATAATCTCACGCTTGCCAACCTTATGCCAGAACAGCATTTTACGGAACCGCCTGCACGCTTCTCGGAAGCAACTCTCGTAAAAGCACTTGAAGAACACGGTATCGGCCGCCCCTCAACCTACGCACCGACCATCTCCGTTATTCAAACCCGAAATTATGTCCAAAAAGATGCGGGTAAATTTATTCCGACCGAGATTGGAGAGCTTGTCCACAAAGTAATGAAAGAGCACTTTCCGGAAATCGTGGATTTGAATTTCACGGCAAATATGGAAAACGAGCTTGATGAAATCGCAGAAGGCGGAAGAAAATGGAATGGTGTTATTAAGGCATTCTATGAGCCGTTCGCTAAAAAACTTGAACAAAAATATGCTGAAGTAGAAAAACAAAACGCTGTTCCGGAAAAAACGGATGTGATGTGTGAAAAATGCGGGAAACCTATGGTGATTAAAATGAGCAGGTTTGGAAAATTTCTTGCCTGTTCCGGATTTCCGGAATGCCGTAGTACAAAAAAACTGGAGGGATCCGGAGCTGGAAAAGAACCGCCAAAAAGCACAGGACTTAAATGCCCGAAGTGTACTGAGGGAGATGTTATTGAACGGCGCGTAAGTCGCGGCCGCGCCCGGGGAAAAATATTTTGGGGATGCTCTCGCTATCCAAAATGCGATTACGCAACATGGGAGAATCCATTAGGAGAACAGAAAGAAACTAAAGGAGAAGATAAAGAAGCTCAAACTGAAGAGCCGGAAAGCGAGGAAGACACGGAGAAAGAATCTAGTATCTAGTAAATAGAAGCTAGAATATTGGCAGTTCTTTATTTGTATTATTAGTCCGCCAGCCGGCGGATTAGTACATTAGTATTAATACATGTCCTAAAAAACGATTTGAGGCGGCTCCCCAGATTCTGAAACCGCATCTACGTTACCCGCAAGCTCACTGGGTGGAATCCGTTTCTCTTTAAGCTTGCTCACAATACCATAGAGTTCTTCGGGCGAATAAAAGGTAATGGTAATCTTTCCGGTTGCTCCGGAACGCTCCACTTTTACTTTGGCGCCCAATACTTCTTCCATTTCACGTTCTGCAAGCACGATTTCCGGATCTTTCTCTCGCAAAGCATCCTCGCCCAACGTACTTGTTTCCTTTTTTTCTTTTAAGCTATGAATACGGGCTTTCAAATCTCTTACGCTCATATTATTCCGCATAAGATCTTGAAAAAGCATTTGCTGTTCGGCAATGCTCGTGACCGTTAACAATAAACGTGCCTGGCTTTCACTAATCGTCCCACGCGCAACTGCGTCTTGAACTTCTTGAGGAAGCACTAATAGGCGGACTGAATTCGCCACCACTTCTCTGCTTTTGCCCAAACGCGAGGCAATCTCCCGTTGCGTCAATCCGAATTTATCCTGCAGCTTAGCGTACGCACGTGCGGATTCAATAGGATTAAGATCAACGCGCTGAATGTTTTCAATGATTGCAAGCTCTAATCGTTCCTTATCAAGACTCACGCTCCGGATAATTGCGGGTACACGCTCCATTCCCGCTATACGCGAAGCCAAAAGACGGCGCTCGCCGGCAATGAGTTCATATTCAACTTCCGTTCCTGTTTCAGTAACGCGTTCGATTTTCGTAACTACAATTGGCTGTAAAACGCCAAATTCACGAATAGATGTCGCAAGTTCTCGAAGCCCCTCTTCATTAAATTCACGACGAGGCTGTTGAGGGTTTGGTCGTATTTTTTCTGTTTCTATTAAAAAAACTGGTCCCTGGACCGGAATATTTTCCATTTTATTCTCTTAACTTTACCCGAATTTGCTGATATAATCAACGGCATGGCACATGCCGGAGTGATGAAATTGGCAAACATGCGCGACTCAAAATCGCGTGCCGCAAGGCTTGTGGGTTCAACTCCCACCTCCGGCACCACAACTAAAAATCTTAAAACACTTGCTTATATTATTGGCATAGCGTTGGGAGATGGCAATCTCTCAAATCCAAATAAAAGAGCAGTCCGGTTACGGGTAACTTGCGATACTCAATATCAAAACATTATCAATAATATTTGTAATGCTATTCATGAATTATTGCCATTAAACAAAGTCTCTATAATACATCGAGCAAAAACTTATATAGATATTAGCTGTTATTCAAACAAATGGGAAGAATTACTTGGATGGAAAGCAAGCGGAGGATCAAAATATGTCCAAAAAGTTTCTATCCCAAAATGGATTAAGGAAGACCACAATTATATAATACCTTGTTTAAAAGGACTCATAGAAACAGATGGATCTATTTATTATGATAGGAGTTATAAGATGGTAAATTTTGTAACTATAATACCCCAACTAGCAAAAGATGTGTTGGAAATGATTACAAAATTAGGGTTTCAGCCATATCTCTATAAAAAAATTGAAACAACTAAGAAATCTAAATATACTATAAGAATTTCTAAAAATGTAGAAGAATTTATTGCAAAAATTGGGATTGAAAAAATTATTCAATAACACGCAAAACCGAGGATTTTTAAAGAGTTCGGCAAAGCCGGACGACGTGAGTTTCCCACCCTGGGCACAAATAAAAAACTACCATTTGGGTAGTTTTTTACCTTCAAGAATCAGTTCAACGATCTCCTTCCGATATCATGTATATCATGTTCTAAGTTTTGTTCTAATTCCTCCACTTCCCGCAATATTCTGTCTCGCTTATCTAATTCTCCCGATGTAAGCGTTCGTCCCTCACTGCTCGCCGCTAAATCCTTCAACTCATCCATTAAATTCTTACGTATTTCCGTAAAGCTTTCGTGAAAACGAGTTTCTGTCTCACGCAGTTGCTTTTCCATTAATCCCTGCTTTAGAAGGGAAATCTTCTTCCTAAAATATAGGAATATCCCTACGATAATCGCAATAAAGAACACGGCAATACCCGCAACCACGATATAGCGGACTTGAAAGCCAAAAATAGTGAACCCCGTCACGACCGATCGGATAACGCGAGGATTAGATTCCCCTGAAACCAACGTTCCGACTTTCTGTCGTGCCCGCACCTCCCAATTCCCCGCCACCAAATACGTTTTTTCTGCAATTACCCATTCTCCGAACGAATCTGCTTTGACCGTAAATTTAATCGGTTGAGTCCCCTGTTTTTGAAGTGTAACAGTGACTATGGCGTTCGGATCTCCCCGGCCCTCAATATAAAGCATGTCTTCTAGCGTATAGAAGGTGTCCGGACTGATAGAAATATAGGGCTCGGGCGGCGGAGCCTGGTTAGCAACTCCCGAAATACCGCTCTCTTGTGCATAAGCAGAAAAAGCGAGAAAAAAGAGCGAAATGAGAAGAAAATAAGTAATACGCATATTATAACTTTCTGATAGCGGGCTTAACTCTTATTTTTTTACCGCTTTGACGCAAAACTTCTTTAATATGCGGATGATTTTTTCTCCAATAGACCAGCCCCACGCCGGCAAAGAAAATCGCGAGAAATACGAGAAGCGGTGAAGCGAGTCCCCACGGGACAAAGAAGAAAACAAGATCAATCCCCTCGGGAGACATAAATTGAAATATAGAAGATACGATATTGACTGTTTCAGATTCGTCTCTAAAATTTCCTGCAGCATCATACGCTCTTACAATAAGTTCATAACGACCGGAACGTAGCGCAGAGAATTGATAGGGACTGGACGCTTCAAAAAAGAACGTGGAGTCAGTTGGTCCGCTTTTTAACGAAACAAGTTTTACTTCAAAATGGTCAAAACCGGAAAGCGAGTCGGTAGTAAAGAATCGGATGATTGGGCTCCGACTGGAAGTCCGCGATCCCGGAGAGATATCAACGCCAAATACCGCTGGTGGATCAGCATCAATACTTAATGAATAATGACTTACACCTCCCCAACTCCCTCCTGCTTTTTCTCGAACATGAAAATACCATATTCCACTCGTAAGATCACTGAAACTTGCTTCTGCCTCAAATGAATCAATTTCCGTATCCGGTGCTCCATTGGGATCGTGATCAAGTGAATAACTAAACCCCTGTGTTTGAGATACTGATGTCCATTTTAAAATAGGATTTATATCTTTATACCATTTCCCCTCTTCTGGATGCGTAGGCGAGAAAACATCGGGACCCTGTTGAGGAGGAAGAATGAGTTTGAACGATGCCGGAGATTTTTGCTTCAATACATCCGTACCGAATCCATCGTTGGATAAAATGGAATTATTATTGCCGAATTTTATAAATGCTTCTCCAGGAGCAACGACACGAAATGTAAAAGACTGGACCACTCCTTCTGATGTATTGATACCCGGTGAAGGAATACCTCCTACAAAATAGATTCTCCCTTCTTGATTGGAAAATGTGGGAGGGCTCGCCCAAATTTGCACGATAGATTTTCCAAGGCTTGGATTTGCAATCTGAAGCTTGTCGGGAGGAAACTCAAGCTCAACCTCTAATGTATTCACCGGTTCGTTCTGCGTATTTAAAATAACGGAAACATCAAACGTGCTTCCTAAAATAAATGAGCCCGTAGCAGGAGTAAGTCGGAGCGTTGCAGCATGTGCGTGCAAAACAGAGGCGCCAAAGAAAAGCGCAGCCGATGCCAATATGACAATAGTTTTGTTCACTATAAGTAAGTATAGAGCACTCTAGCGCTTGAAGAAATTAACAACCCTGCCAATAAACGACACGGTCGCTGAAACAGCGGTAATCACTGCACGTTTAATCACGGTTACGATACCAGTTGAGACCGCAACGACAGTTTCTTTGACGGTTTGATTCTCATTAATAGTTGATCCTGCTTCGGCAAGCGGAACCGTGCCTTGAGTTTCGTTAGGTCCTGTTCTAAAAGCTATGCTATCTGACCGAGCCGGTATTGGGAGTCTCGTTGTCCAATCAGAGAAAAGAAAGCTCAAAACTCGTGTCGTAACAATACGCGGGTTCGTAAGGAGGATGCTTAAATCTTTCAAATTAACTTTTCCATCACAGTTGAAGTCTGATCTGCTAAATCCTTCGAAATCACAAACAGCTTGCGGAATATTATCAATAATCGTTCCTAAGAAAGGAGGAGTTGAAGTTCCCGTAGGTGGAGGAGGAATAATTCCTCCACTTGATCCACCACCACCTCCCCCACCTCCAGATCCGCCACCTCCTCCGCCAGCCGACGGAGTTGAATCCTCCTCGCTAAAATATAAAAACCCTCCTCGAAGCTCATGGCTCGCGGAAGTTGAAATACCTATCGCGTCTTGTGCAACTGAACTCCATAGCTGGAAATTAGAGGAAGCGCCATAACCGGACCCACCGTCAATAACGGGATCCTTTACAATAAAGCTAGAAGACGTGAAATCAGTCGCAGACGCTTGTAACGGAAAACACAAAAGCCCCACCATACTTATAATGGTAAGGCCTCGTGCACTCCTATAGTAGATTGTACTCCGCATACAAAAAACCTTTCCAAACAAACGAACCTCTATTGATTTTCCTCGTATTGCCGTATCGCAGTCACTACTTGGGAATCATCCTTCAGATCTTCAAAGAAAAGAATCTGATCACGGTTGATAGCCATCTCATCAACTGGTCCATGTAATTCTCCTCCAAGCTTTACGAGATTAAGATTCGTTCCCGGCTGTCCTGATCCAATAGGTTGCAATGTCTGTGTAACTTGAAGATAAAAAACATTGCTGAGTCGCGGAAACTGTCCATTAGCATTCGTGAGCGTTCCGAAATACACTTGATCGTTGGTGAGAAAAACCGCTTGATAGGAACTATTTCCTAAAGCAAGAGGGAGATTCCCCGTAAGCCACAGCACGACGCCAATCGCAACGATTAAGAGAATTACCAACCAAATCATCCCTCCTTTGCGCGAGCTTGGATTCGAGACTTCACGTTCAGTATTTTTTTCTGGTGCCATATATGCGCGTTAAAAAATTAATGTCGACCTATGTAATTAAGTATAAATCAAGAATAACTCCTATACAAATGAATTTCTTTTATTCCTCCGGAGCTGCGGGGGGTTCAGTTTCCGAAAGAACTTCTTCTGGTTCTTGAGAAGGAGGTTCAACTGGGGGTGGTTCGGGAGGAGGAGGTTCCGGCGGTATAAATGAAGCACAATCAGAATCCGCAAGATCAATGAGCCCGTCACTATCATTATCTAACGTGTCAGCACAAAATTCAGCAGTATCCTCGGTTTGAGAAGGAGGTGTGATAAGTGTTGTCGCATTTGCCGGATCAGAATAAGGAGAATCCCCAGCTACATTAGTAGTAAAGAGTCGGTAGTAATAGGTCGTATCAGGTTCAAGCCCGTTATCATTAAACACGGTTATATTTTTTTCTACTGATCCAATCACAAGATAATCCAAACCATTAGTACTCCGTTGAATCATAAACAAATTCTCGTCCGAAGAAATATCCGACCACGTTATAGTAATTTCGCTTGAAGATTTCGCCTCTGCACTAACATCAATAGGTACACTTGGTGGATTTTGAGGAGGTTCGCCCTCTCCACTTCCTCCTCCGTCTGGTGGTGGCGGAGGTGGGGGCGGATCATTGTTTCCTGATGATCCCGAGCTTTGCGAAGAATCTCCGCCTGCCTGATAAGTCTGGAAGATAAGCCAATCAAACGGAATATCGTACGATACGGGAGACACAATCCGTACTGTAAAGCTTTGTCCCGCTGATTTTCCAACAACTGCAAGAGAAGCATCTGTTCCAATAGTGGGCGTCACAAATATTTTTGCATCACTCGTAACGAGCGCGTTATCAATAGTCACCGTGTCCGATCCTGCAGGGATCATACCTGATCCGCTCATTTGATTCGCGCCCGAAGGAACGGTGATAGTTCCGTCCGGAGTAATCACTAATTCGCGCGTGAATAGTTTTTGAATCGCGGCTACTTTTACCACAATGCTGTCAAAAACATATTTCATTACTTTTCCTGCACTTTGCGTAAATACCGCAGTAAAATCATTCACCGCAGCGAGTACGCCAGCACTCAAACCCTGCGATTCATTTTCAGAAGTACCCACAAGAGCAAATTGTGGATCAATTTCCGCAAGAATTGTTTTACCATCTTCGGAGCCCGCATAATCTTCAAGAGCTTTTCCGATAACCATACCCGATCGCAGAGCTTTAACTGCAATACCCGGCATTTCACTTGATGCAAGATAATCCCCCGCCTTAATTTCACCAGCCGATGAAGAAACGCGAATCGGCGCTCGTCCTAATATCGCAGTGTTTACAACGCCATTTCCTAGGACAAGAAGAGACACGCTCTTATCCTCTGCGACAACACCAACAAGGTTTTGAGCTGAGTCACTGATCGCAGGCTCCGTTTCAATAGAAGAAATTCTTGTTCCTGGAGTATAGGTTCCGTGGACGTAGGAAAGTACCGTTCCTACTGGAAATTTTTCGTTGTTTTTAATTGCATATCGAGAAATAATAGCAGTTTGATCAGCATCTCCTTCACCGAAAGAAGAAGATTTTTGACTACTAAGCGGCGGACCACCAGGAGGATCATCCTGCCAGACTTTTACGTAGTCAATAGTAAGACTTCTCGTAGCAGTAGTTGTTGTCTCTCTAAAGAAATTGAGAACCATGCCTTGAGCAGTAAGATTCGCAACATTAGTTGCAACCAATCTTCCATTAATATAAAATCTGACACTTGAAGATGCGGCCTCAATACGAAGTATCTGAAATCCCGTAGTAACAGGAGCAACCCCGGTGTCTGTAGATGTCGTCCCACCGCACGCTACGCATTCGGTAACTGCAAGCCAATTACCTCCATCGGATTGGATAAATGTCGCAGTGTCAGTACTTGACGATCCTGAAGTCGCATCTTCTGCAAAATTGGAAAACCCAGCGTACACATTACTTGTTGAAAGATCGTCAATGCGCAAAGCAGTTTCAAAAACAGGATTATAATTCAAAAAGATAGGCACGTGCCCACCTGTTCCGTTATACCACCCAAAGCTACATCCGTTACCTGAAGTTGAACCTGTCGTTAAGACCCCGGCGCCGTTCGCGTCTGTTGCATTACCGTTCAGCGTACAAACACCATCTACATCAAGATTCATTTGATCGTATTGGACTAATGTACCGGATCCATTGTCATCCGCCGTATCGTCAGCTACGCCAGCAAAAAATTCATTGTAAAAATACCGCCACGAAGAGTTGATGCGTCCCGCTACGTAAAATTGATCCAGAAGACCCGCAACTCCTTGAGTGGTTGTGCCAACGCCAACACGCGCGTAATCAAGCGCGCCCGTAGTTGTTGACGTAATAAAAAATAATGGATTTTGACCCGGACCGTCAGTGGTCGTAGTCGCAAATTTAATACCACCCAAATTTGTCGCACTGCTCGTAGGCACAACAATAAACTGCGACCGAGTCGTGGTGGCAAAGACAAGATCATTGTAAAGCGTTGTTGTTGCCGTTATTTGCGCCGTTGACGATGCGAATATTCCTCCCGTTGCGTTCGCAAAGAAGAGATCTGATCCGGAACTATTTTGGAGCGTAAATATTTTTGCTACGTTTCCCTGCGAACCAGCTTTTATTGTGAATGCCCCATCTGAACCAGTAGTTCCTGCTCCTTGAGGAGCACCTCCACTTCCTAGGGTAAAAGCAAATCCTCCTCCAGCCCCACCATTAGAATTACCAGAAGCTGCCGTTCCTCCCGCTCCTCCCGCGCCCGCAGTGAACGTAAATCCTCCTCCAGCTCCCCCCGTACCTCCGTTTGTAATAGTCCCTTCTCCTCCCAGACCTCCAACACCCGCAGTTTGTTGGATACTACCTCCATATCCTCCCGCTCCTCCCGTTCCTCCCGAACCCCCAGCACCTCCTCTTCCTCCCTGGAGCACTAAGGGTCTTGCCTCGTTGCCAACCCCAGTCGCTACATCAACCGAATTCCCAACTTTGATTGTTGTAGTAGCAGATTTGCGAAAACCACCCACATCAGTACCATTAGCTGTTCCTATCGTAAGCGTATTATCATTTCCTACGTTTGTAGTAATTTCATAATCCCTACCGCCAATAAAAGTCATCGTTCCCGTTGCAACGATATTTGAAAGTGTTGTTGTGCCTGAAATAAAGGCTGTTCCGTGTACAGCAAACGTAGCAGATGGAGTATCGGTTGCCACACCAACAAAAGAACCAGTGTCATACAGCACTCCTGTTGAAATATTAGACGCAGTTGTCCAACGAGCAACCAAATTTGCAGATCCCGATCCGGTAATAGATCCCCCCGCACTAATACAACTTCCATCAGATCCCCTGAAACATCCCGCAGAAAGTTGGATACCGTTTGCAAACGTTGAAGTTCCAGAAGTCACATCAAGTGCAGTCGCTTGAATACCTCCTCCAAAGGTAGAGGTAGCTGACCCTGTGTAGCGGAGAACACCGGAGACCGCGAGTATACTGGTCGTTGCATTCGTAGACGTGGCATTCACCATCGTGAGATTCGTGATGGTTGAGGTTGCGTTGTTCACGAGGAGTGATGCATTCAATGTCTGCTGTGCGGTCCAGGTGTTGGCATTACCAAGGTTAAGTGATGCAACAACATCTCCGGTTGTAGGAGAGATGGTGAGGGTGCTGTCTGCGTTAGACACGGAGGATACCGCACCACTACTTCCAGCACATGAACCACTTTGCAGTTGGAAGCATCCGCCCGTAAGCCGAATACCATTCGCAAAAGTTGAAGTTGCGCTGGTAGATTTCACATTTAAGATCCGTTCTGTTTCTATGCCCCAAGCAAAAGTTGATGTTGCCGTAGTAGATGTCGCATTGATATTGCCGATTGTAAGCTGGGGTGTGCCAGTAGCAATGAGCCGCGTTCCGTCATACCCGATCAAAGCATTGAGAGGAAAACTACTTGCATTTGTACCTCCGTTTGCAATCGGTAAAATACCCGTAACCTCCGCGCTTGCGAGATCAACCGAAGTTCCCAGTGTTGTTTGTAATTGAGTTCCAGAAACCGTAAGACCTGTTCCTAGAAGATCGGTCAAATGAACAGAATTGATACGGATAGCTCCAAAATCATGAACTCCAGTTGTCGTTGCATTCGTAGACGTTGCATTCACCATGACGAGATTCGTGATGGTTGAGGTTGCGT
>ERZ1292623.1132-Hain-H51-01um-R1-1132-length-26392-cov-5_pt1 | contig 22681 bp, 38 predicted proteins | sample MGYA00564398_ERZ1292623 | MGnify/ENA primary metagenome ERZ1292623 (study PRJEB36523, sample SAMEA6512633) | groundwater metagenome | collected 2019-01-07 | study: AquaDiva: Metagenomics assemblies of 32 groundwater samples | reverse complement strand
CGGCTCAAGAACATTGTTCAGTGGAAATCGCGGCTGTGGGCAGTAGCAGATGACCCTTCTTTAGTAGATACCGTCTATTTCACTGAGACGAATAAGGTCTATGCGTGGCCCAATACACTGACTGCGTATCCGACAGGGCAGGACAAAGAGGGTGTCATAGCGTTTGCACCACGCCGTAATCAGCTGGGCTTGCTAAAACGTAATGGCGTATGGCAAGTGAGTGGGACGTCGTCCGGCACAGGCATATCAGCAGCTAACCTATCAGTAAGTCAAATTGCTTTTGATAAAGCGGGCTGTGTTGCACCGGATACTGTTGTTGTCATCAACGACAGAGCATATTGGCTTGGCAAAGATGGCGTCTACGAGTGGAGCGAGAACGGGGTCAATAACATTACGAATGCGACAGTCGCGTCGTGGTTCAAGACCGATACCTACTTTGAGCGGCCTAGGTTTCCCAACGCATTTGCCAAGTATAATGAAGTCAAGCAGACCTATGACTTGCACCTTGCGGCACTCAACGCCTCAACGGAAAACCGCTGGGTCTCGTTGAGCTTGAAGAATATGCGGTGGTATGGGCCACATTTGACTGGGTTGTTCACGCCTACACATGCCGCACATATGGCCGATGCGGATGGGCTGCCGCTAGCGCTCGTTGGTGGGTCCAACGGTATAATTTACACCGCCAATTCCGCTAATTTCCGCGATGGTGCTGCAACAGCCATAGACTTTGACTGTTATACCCCGTTCTTCTCCGCCGATGCACCAGATATCATGCATGTTTGGCAGGAATTATCTGTGTTGAGCAAGGTGGAGACGGGTGGAACATTAACAGTGACGCCATATGTGGGCGGGTTGGATGCTGCGGCAGGGACGGCAATATCGCATACGCTTACGACAGGTCGCGAAAGACTACGTCGTCTTGGAACCGGACGTTTATTCTCATTGCGCCTGCGCGAGAACACCAATAATCAAGGTGTGTCTGTGTTCGGAATTGAATGTAATTTCTTCGAGGCCGGGCGTAGGTAATGTCGTATACTATTGGTGGTGGTGGCGGTCCAGCAGGCGCTACAACTGTCGATGTGTATGCGCTAGATAAGCCATACGACCTCTACTGGCCATTCACCGAAGACCAAGTCCAGCAGATTAATGAAATGTTGGACATGTTGTTCAAGGCGCAGACAAGAGCCCGAGCAGATTTAGCCCTAATACAAACTGCGTCTCTTTTCTCAAGAGTTGTCAAACCGCGGGATGAGACGCGGGATTATAGCGGGAACACGGTAGCCGAATCTGACTTATATCTGCGCTTCCCCGTTGAATCTGGCGCTAAATACACCATTCGTGGTGCTGTTCATTGGGACGACTTGAGTAACACCGCTGGTGCTGGCTTAGCGTTCCGTATGACTGGTCCAGCGAGTCCAACACTGGTGTCTATATATCGAGAAGCTTTTAGTGCTGCAGCTAGTTTGGGCATAGATACTGTTGAAGCTTTTGATGCTGCCGACGTTACTGCTTTTACTGGTGGTGGTCTTACCGAGCATACTTTGGTGTTCCATGGTGTCATACACATTGGGGCGGCGGCTGGTGAGTTCCGCTTTGATTGGCAAGGACAACTCGGTGTGGGCTCAAACGACGTTACACTACGGGCTGGCTCGTATATTGAATACCTTAAGGTTAATTAAAGGACTATAGTTATGGCGTACTTTCCTCCTGGGCGCACTCCGGGGTTTAGCTATCCGGCTCCTACCGGGCAGTCATCTGGGCTATTGCCTGATAGACGTGCTGGACGTGGGCAGCAACCAATATATCCACCGACTTCGCCGTCTGGCTATGGTATCCCTGTGACGCCACCTGTGCAGACTAGTCCATTTGGTGGAGGCGTTCCTGGGTCTACGGGACAGCCAACGGATCCGAGTTTTGGCGGTCCTGGGTCGTCAGTTAATATTGGACCAGAGGGAAATGTGCTTGGTGCCACCTTGACACCTAATCTTGCCCCGCAGCAGGCTGGCTTTCAGCGGCAACAGACAGAGCTGGAGGGACAGCAGGCTACGACTAGACAGCAAGCCGAATTAACGCACCAAGCAAAACAAGGCACAGAAGCGGCAACGTCACAGCGAGCGTTGCAGGAGCTTATTGGTGGTCAGCAGGCTGCTCTTGCAACGCAGCAATCGGCTGCAGAGCAGGCCCTATTAGCGCAACGTGCCTCATTGGGAGAGAATGCGTTTCAGTCTAGACTCAAAGCTGTCACTGGTTTAGTGGGGCAAGGCGGTGGCAGTCCCATGGCGCCTCGTGAGAGTTATGGCGGCAATATTGCAGCCAATGAGCAGGGAGCACGCAGTGCAGCTTTTGCTAGAGCAAAGGAGTTCGCTGGAAATAATGCACTCGCAGCACTAAAGTCTGTACAAGGACTGACCGCAGATCGTGGCCTAACGGGCTCAACATATGAAGCGGGATTGCTTGGTGACGTGATTGGTGGCGCTGCAGGGCAACTGGGCGATTACGGCAGGGAGCAGTATATTCAAGACTTGAATCGCAGTGCTGATATCTCAGACATGCAGTATCAGGGCAATCTCGCACAGAGAGCGCAGGATGTTACGCAGCGAGGGCAGGATATTGCAAGACAACAGGCACTGTTATCGCTATTAAACATGGGAGCCATCTACTAAAGTGAACTTTACTTGGGAGACCTCGTAAATGGCTAGACGATACTGGGATCCATCAGAGGCCGAACGCTCTAGATTTCTCACGCAGAATCCTGGAGATATTGGTCGTATTAAAGAGGCTTTCTCAGAAGAGGTTCGTGATACTCCTGCGCCCGCCGCCGCGCCCTCTCCGGCAGTCACTGCGCTCACGGGTGGTGTCAGTGCTCCGGAATCTCCTGCGATTTCGGGATTGAAGGCTTTCTCACCCGTGTCCGTCGGTGCCTCACCATTTGCTGGACTTGGTGCTGGTGGAGGTGGTGAAACTGGTCCTATGCCAGATGCCACTGATCAATTGCCGTTGCCAAACGATTTCGTGGGTGGCTTACCATTGCGTCAGAATCTAGGTACCCGCATATATCCCAATGAGTCGTTCCCACTAGCTGGATTGAAGCGAGCGTATTAGCAATGGCACGTAAGCAAAAGCCTTGGCAATATGGGGACCCTGCACCAACGTCATGGCGAGAGGCTGCGGAGCATATGAAAGATATGCAGCAGAAGCCAAAGAGAAAGAAGTCTAGCTTTATGGAGCGGTTGGAGCAACTATTGCAGGAGAAAGAGCATGGCAAGGTCTAGGGGCACAGGCGTTGTGTCTGGGGGTGGGGGAGCATTCCAGTTTGACCCCAACAAGAATATCTTTGCTCCGGGTGGTCAGCTTGCAGCGAGTTATGCAGCAGGGAGAGCACCCCGTTCAGCAGGGGCAGGCGGGGGTTATTCACAAGCGTCAAGTCCGGAGTGGCGCGGGATTCAGCAGCCAACAGAGCCAGGGATTCCAATGGGCTCCAATATGCCGATGCCGCCGTATAGTTCAGCGGGCTTGTTCGCCAGAGCGGAGGAACGCAGGAATACGCTGCGGAATGAAGCTGCTAATAGGGGTGACTGGGACGCTATAAACGTGTGGGGTGCGGGCAAGCTAGATCCTAAGTGGGATGCGTGGTTTCAAGCGTTGCAGGAGCAGGGCGCGGACAGATTAGCCGGCGGTGCTAGTCCTGCGGGGTCTAACCAATTACGTGGCTTCAGCGCACAACCGCAGTTCCTCACGACTGGAACGCACTTTATGGGACGTCCCAACTTAGACTATAAAGCTAAGACGCAGCAGGAACAAGAGATTTATAACCAAGAGCGGGCTAAGCGTGGGATGCAACCGAAGTGGAATAGTCGCGCTATTGCTGGATTGAGAAGTTTGAAAGGGTATTAATATGCCTCGTACTGGACCACAAGCAAGTTTTTGGCGGGGTGCGCCAGGGCAGCAGACGCTTATTGAGAAGCTATTAGGCATTGAAAAGGGTGCTCCACTAGATACGCCTTCTATTGCCGAAGTGGGCGATGTTGCTGGCGATATTTGGGGTCGCTTGTCTAAAGCGCCTCAGCCCGCACCGGCTGCTCCGACTGCACCGTTTGGGCCTCCAGAGTCTATGGCTACGCCTGCCGCTCCAACCACACCAACGGCCATGACTCCACGTTATGGACAGCCTTTTGGGGCTAACACTGCTATGTCTGCGCCAAGAGCAGGAGAATATGATCTTCCTACACAGATGCCAGGGATGCGTGTCAGGGGGACCGCATCTGGTGCTGGCCCTCGTGCTGCAGACGTGCTTGGGCCTTCATCGCCATTACAAGCGTTGAAAGAAGCTGGCGACACGCGTATGCAGCAACAGCCGTACATTCCGACTGAAGAATTATATCGGTCTGCGTTTAATGAGCCGGAGTTTAAGACTGCGGTGGGCGGTGTGTATCGTGCGCCGTCATCGCAGAAGTGGGCGCAGCAAGAGTTGCAGGAGCGCACGGGCACGGACGAATTCCAGCGTATGCTTGGTATGAAGCAGCAGGAAGTAGTTGGGCAGGCCGAAGCGCAGATGCATCCGACAGCGCAAGCTGCGGCTGAAGTTGAGGCCCGCAGGAAAGCATATCCGTCACAGGCGCAGGCAGAGGGTCTCGCGGAATCGGCGGATATTCAAGCCGAAGCATCGCTGCAGAAAGCACTGCTTGAAGCACGACAGGGCAACTTGAACTCGCTGCGGCAGCTGTTGGGGCCATTGGCTAACGCGTTTGCGGACATTGTGACTGGTCCAGACGAGGATATGGCTGCGGAAGCGTATGGCGTCCTGCTGGACATTCTTAAGCGGGGCAGTGGGGCAGGAGCGTTCTAGTGGCAACTAGAGACGAACGACGGGCATTACGCCGAGCGCAGTTCCAGAGGTTTCTGCAGGAGACTGCACAGCCGGAGTCCACTGCGTGGGCGCCGCCGGAGCCAGAACCTAGCAAAGTCTCTCGAGTAGTGCCAGCACTTGTTCGTGGTGCTGGTATGATGGTGGGGTTTGCTCCGGGCGTTGGCGCACTTGCTGGTGGGGGCTCTGAAGCATTAGCTGAAGTGCTTGAGGGTCGGTTCTCACCCGCGGAGATTGCAGCTGCTACTGCGTCTGGTGCTGTAGGTGGTGCTGCTGTCCGAAGTATTGGTAGGAATATTGGGAAGCCGCTTCTTGCTGGTATTAAGGGTGCTGGGTGGGGAGCAGCGCAGCCTATTGTGCGCAGTGCTATTGATCCTAATTATGACCTAACACCAGAAGATGTCGCGCTGAGTAGCGCTGTAGGGGGCGGGTTTGCTGGTGGTTTCGCAAAGCTAATGCGACTTCTAGCGGGACCGGAGCTTCCAGCGCAGGCGGGTAAGCTATTTGAGGTTGAGACTACAGCACGACCCGGCGGGAGTGTCTTTGGTGGCGGTAAGGTTACTGCTAAGAAAGGTGGGAAGACTACACTGACTGGTGCGGAGTTGACACCTGTGAGAGCACCGTCGGCTATTATGGAAGCTGCGGAGCCGAGATGGAAGGTTCCGTCTGCGGCACAGCCTGCAGAGGACGTTGCTGCGGCTGGAGTGCCTATCAGAGCACCAGAGACGACAATGACGCCCGCACAAGCTAAGGCGCAGGCTAATGCAGATGCGTTGGCTAGTATTGAACAGCGACGTGCTGGGGCCGGAGTTGTTGCACAACCGCCCACATATGCGGAGACGGTATCTGCGGTGACACCGGAAGGTACTCGTGTCTCGGAAGCGACCAAGTATTTGGACGAGGAAGCGAGCAAAACGGCAGAATTGGCACAGGTGTTAGGTCTAACTGCGCGACAAGCGAGGAATATCCCGCCTGCCGGGCCTGCGAGAGATGTGTATATTTCGCTGCGTGAAGCTGGTATGCCACATGCGAGTGCGTTGAAGCGGGCGGCTAAGGGACATATTCCGCCTAAGTTGGGCATACCTACACCTACGCCTGGGCGACGTGTTGTCATAGAAGAGCCTGTCATGCCGCCTGTAGAGCCTCCACCTGTGCCCGCACAAGTTACTGGGCTTGAGTCACTATTTAAGCAGGACAAAGTTCTTACACCTAAGCAAGAAGCGCAGGAGAGGTCGTTCCGAGAGTTGCAAGAGCGCCTGTTCGGAGAAGGTAAGGTTCCGACCACAGCAGTGGAACCCACACCTGCCTTGCCAGGAACGATGGAGGCTATTGCAGAGCGGAATCCTGCCACGTTGCTACCGACTGGGGTTGGCGGTAGTGCGGCAGAGGAAGCGGCTACTGCACTGGAGGCAAGACGAGCTGCGGAGTTGGCAGAGTTGGGGCATCCTGTAGAAGCTCCAGTTGCACAACCGGCTACACCATCTTTTGGCAAGGCTGCGGGTATTGGTGGTCTGGGCGACCTGTTGAAGGTCTACCGCACTAAAGCTGGAGTGGCTGGGCAGAACTATAGATTCGCTAAGGAAGCGGCTGAGAAGGGGGAGATTCCGTCTGCTCAATACGCTAGGGAAGCTCTGATTCGAGAACAAGCGGCTGCTAGGGCCGCAGGACAGCCTCTGGGACGCGCTAGGATGCCCCAGGAGGCACAAGCTCCGGTATCCCCTACCCCAGGTATTCCGACGGCTACAGCGCCTCCTACAGGGGCTCGTGGCAAAGCTGAAGAGCTACTTAAACTGCAAGGATGGAGCGATGAGGAGATTGCACAGTACTTCGCCGATGCTATGCCGCCAAGAAGCAGTGAAACTGGCGCTATTGACCCAGCCCTATTGGCCAGTTTGGGCCTTGGTGCTGCCGGTGCGCTTGTTGGCGGGGCTACAGACCCCTTTGACAACCCCATCCTGAGTGCTGCAGCAGGGGGTCTGGCCGGTGCTACTGCTCCCTCGCTGGTCAGCGCGGCATCTAGACTTGTGCAACGAACGGCAGCGGATCCCAGTCTTCCGCCCAGCATTAAGAATGTTATTCAGTCACTTGCTGGTGGTGACAAGGAAAAGGTCGCTTCCACTCTGTGGTCTGAGATACCCGATTACCTGCGAGCTAGCCTGTTATACTCGCCCAACATCTTCAGTAACATGTGGGCGGGACCATGGGGTGCTGGCATGGCCGCAGGGCTAGAGCACTACATGGCTGGGAGTCCAGTTGGCAATGCGATTCTACACCAGATGACACCAGCTAACTGGACTAAAGAGTTCCATAATGCGGTACCAGAAGCACAACGGATCATTCACGATGCGATTGCTGTCGCAGCGGAGCGTGCCGAGGGCGTACCTGGGGGTTCTAATCTCTTTGCGCGGTTCATGCAGGGTCCTGCCGTGGGCATGATGGCTGGAGATATTGCGACACGTAATATCCTGCAGAAAGCTGGACTGTCCGAAGAACTTGCACGTAAGTATACGCTGACGTCTGAGCCCGCTATCAAGGAACTTGAAGCACTTGTGCGGTTCCAGCGGTCTGGACCACTTGGGCGTTTATTGATGCCATTTGCGAAGACTTTGACGAACATCACTGAACAATCTGCTGCGAGAACACCTATTATCGGTAAGTGGATACAGTCAAGATATCCTGGTTTAGCATATGCACCAGAGATTCAGGCACAACAGCAGGTTCTCGGTGCGGCTGTTCCAACGGCTGCTGGCGCTGTAGGATACTTTGGTGCTCCTGAGGAAGACAACATCGTATCAAACCTTGGTGGCAAGGCATTGCGAGGGTTTGTCTCGAATGTTGCTGGGCCGTACTCTGGACTAGCCTCTGTGGGCTACGGAGTGGGTCGTGCGCTTAAGGCTAAGCAGAATGCTGGTATTGGTGACGTGGTTGGACGAGCGGGGTCGGAAGCGCTGCAGACAATTCCGCTGCCGAGCACAGACGTGCCTCAGAGCTACTGGAATGCACTACGAGACTTACTCAACGGGGAGCCCAAGACAATACCATCTGGTGCTATACCAGGGGCAGGTGTGATCAATATACATCTCCGCGATATTGCACAACATGGGCGCAAGTCACGTTCAGATAGACCAAAACGCGAGGGGCGTTAGGTAATAGTAGTAATGCTCGCGCGTACGTTGCGCTTGGAGATGTAATGATAGAACTTGCTATTTTTACAGTAACATCAGTACTTGGCGCAACGGTGTGGGGTGTGAGTCAGTCCGGCCGGATATCGGTGTTAGAGCAGCGGCAAGCTGATATGAAAGAGCTAATCGAGGTCAAACTGGAGAACATTGATAAGCGTCTCCAGCGAATAGAGGTCGCGCTCAACGGAGCATTACATCGGAGCGAATAATGTCGGTTAAAGCGATTATTGATGGTGTGTTGGAGCGTGAAGGCGGCGGTAGAGTTACCAACGATTCTGCTGATCATGGCGGTAGGACCCAATACGGCATCTCAGAGCGTAGTCATGCAGCTGCCTGGGCTGACGGCAAAGTCACGGAGGCCGAAGCGAGAGATATCTACGAGTCCAAGTATTACAAAGGTCCCGGCTATGACCAGATACCAGACTCACATGCTAAGACGCGAGAGCAGCTTGTAGACTTCGCAGTCAACAGTGGTCCGTATATTGCGACACAGAAGCTGCAGGAAGCTGTTGGGACTAAAGTAGACGGCAAGTTTGGCAAGGAGACTTTGGCCAAGCTGCTTGCCATTGACGACCGCAGCATCGCAAACCTACTCGCCGTAGCACGTATCCGCATGTTGGGGCGTATTGTGCAGAAGAATAACACCCAAGCTAGGTGGATATCCGGCTGGCTAAACAGAGCGACTGAATGGATTCACTAGGAGGCCGATATGGGGAAGCGGCTCTTGTACTGGGGATTTGTGCGGCAAGAAGCTAAAGCGATTGGTAGTGATGGATGTACGCTAGTGAGTGAGCTGTACCATGACTGCTGCAGCCAACACGACCTTGGCTACCGCTATGGCAAGGACCCCCGCTCGGCGTATGCACTGTACCTTGCCGATACCCCCAACTACTGGGTACACGCCAGAGACGTAGACCGTAGCTTCATTGACACACAGTTCCGCGAGTGTATCCAAGTAAAGTCTAAGCTTGGTCGTTTCAGCCCCATATCGTGGCTCCGTTGGACTGCCGTTCGAGCCGGTGGCTGGAAACCTTGGCGAACATACCGTAGAAGCCCTCAGAATGCCCCAGGAGCGACGAGAGATGCCTAACCCTGCCCCCGCTATTAACGCACTCAAACAAGCCATGCAGGCCCGCCAGGAGGCTCTAGCGGCCACACAACCCACCCTCCCCCAGCCCGTCGGAACACCTGCGGCCCCTCAGCGAGAAGAGATGACACCTGCGATGCGAGCCCTGTTTGCCCAGCAGACGGGGATTGCGGCTAATCCAGCCGCACGGGACATCCAACTTGGTCCTGACCCCGAGGAACTCAAGCGTCGGGCGGATGCTTTAATCAACCGCTATGGCGGGATGTAACACCCATGCCCAACCCCCTCGACATCCTCAAGCGGCTAAAACCAGTCGGCCCCTCAGTGCCAACGGATGATGCAACTGCTCAACAGTGGCAGGAGCAGAACTTGTCACCATTGCAGCGACGTCTGGGCGAAGGCTTGACACAAGGGACAGAAGCGGTGCGGGGTCTACTTGGTCTTGGCAACGACAGCCAAGCGAGTCGTTTCGGTGAGATATTGGGAGCAGTGAGTCTTTACCCACCCGGTGCTAAAGCTGCTCGGGAGTGGGCGACACAACGATTCTTAGAGAAGGCCAAGTCTCTGTATCCAGAGCACCTAGGCCCCCAAGTGGAACAATTGGTGCAACGATTCCCAAGGACATCCGCTCACATCAACTTGAAGCCTAGTCAGGCCATGGGCTCTACAGAGGGCGTATCCGAGTGGAATAGAGCACTTACCAATGAACCGTTGGGGCTGCAGGGTAGTCGCTTTAAGGTATTGATGAACGAGCCGCTCAATAAAGGTGCGGCATCCCCCGATACGTTAGCGCACGAAATGGCACATATTGCTCAACGTTTGGGCAATAAGCAGGCTCCAGAATTATATAACTTGGCAGGCAGAGGTTTAGAAAGCGATGCGCTCTTGCGAGGAGACATTCCAAGCACTGCAGCGAATGTAGGCTACTTAGCCAACCCCTTCGAGCGTTCCGCTAGAGCTATTTCCATGCGTAAGGTGCATGGTATAGAACGACGTGTCCCAGTCGCGGAAGCAATGGAGTCAGAACTAAAGGCAGCGCCAAATAATCCACACCTCCGCAATGCCGTGCATATCATGCAAGAGCGTAGGACTGGACAAACCCGTCTCAAGCCCAACGACCCATTCACAGTCAGTAAAACAAGTCGTAACCCACAATCCCGCCAAAGCGTGGAGGGTTTAAAAAGTCTGGAAGCCGATTGGGGTAAAAGGGGTAATTTCGACCGTGTGACAAGTCCAGAAGATTTACCCAACGTTGTCGCTACCTCTAATGTAACACCAGAGACTAGGCCCCCATACTCATACAAAAACAACGCTTTACTAACACGCAGAACATCAGGTCACAAAGGCTCCGGCGAATATCACGGCAGAGCTAAACTTAATCCCGACTTGGTGCGAGACATTAGAGCAAGAGCTGCGGCTGGGCAGCGAATAACCGATATTCACAAAGACTACAGCGATTTAAGCCCCGAGTCCATTAGCGCTGTCATCAAGCGAGACACATGGGGTTGGGTCAAAGATTAATGCTGAAGTGTTTAGACTATATGAGCCCACTTTACCGCCCCTCAGGTATAGTTGCGCTTACAGTTCCTACGCGCAATTATCCTTGCGCATAAACGTCTAGACGCAACTACGGTGTCGGCTTGACAAATTCGTAAAAGTGTGCTATAATTGTATAGTCCCAAACGACAATACAAACCGCCCGGAGGGCTCTGAATAGCGCAGGTGCCCGTGTATCAGCTAACAAAAGTGGAGATTGTTTGACTACGGCCCAACAGACAAAGCCCAAATGTCACCCCGATAGCCCACACAAGGCGCGCAATTTATGCCAAGCTTGCTACGACCGACTGAGATATACGGGCGCTTTATCTGCATTACTGCCCAAAGTACCTAAGTGTCATCCCGAGAGAAAGCATTACGGCCTTGGTTTATGTCAACAGTGTTGGACAGAAGAATATATCAAGCGTAACCCAGAAAGAAAGCATATATCTTATCTAAAACATAAAGATAAACAGCTTCAGGCCCAACGCCTACGACGACAGGAAAATAGAGAGGTTGTGGCAAGCTATCATAAGGAATACCAAGCTAGGAACCCAGACAAAGCGCGTAATAATCAGCTTAAACGTTTGTATGGCATCACTTTGGCTGACTACAATTGCATGCTTGTTGCCCAGAAGCAACTATGTAAATTTTGTGGAGGCCCCTTAACAGGAAAAGTAGTCGTAGATCACAACCACAAAACTAGAATAGTCCGCGGTATTGTTCACCAACGCTGCAATATAATAATTGGGTTTTTCGAAACGCACCCGTCTCTCTTTCGCAATCTAAATAAGTATCTGGGTATAAAGGATTGGGGATTGGATGAAACTGAATAAGCCTAAGGTTTTGTTTTGGGACATAGAAACATCTCTCCAGCTTGCAGCTATATTCCAGCTTAGTGGTAATGAATGGATAGATCCAAATAATCTTATTACAGAGCGCTTCCTAATTTGTGGGAGTTGGAAATGGGAGGGCAATAACAAAGTCTACAGTGTGTCGGTCTTAGACGACCCCATGAGATATAAGAAAGATCCCCATGACGATTATCATGTTGTTAAAACATTGCATGGAATACTTTCACAAGCAGACATGCTTGTTGGTCACAATTCCGACAACTTCGATAAGCGCTATTTAGATACGAGAATTCTTTATCACGGTTTAGATGCTTTACCCCCGATAGCTTCAGTGGATACTTATAAAATAGCAAAGAGTCGCTTCAATTTCAACTCAGCTAAATTAGATTACATTGGGCGCTACCTTAAGGTGGGGAAAAAGATTAAAACATCTCCTAAGCTTTGGCTTAGAGTGCTGAATGGGGATGCCTCGGCAGTCAAAGAAATGGAAAGATACAATCGAGGGGATGTAGAACTCTCAGAGGCTGTCTACAACAAGTTGAAGCCCTACGCTGCGTCACATACCAACTATGCGCTCTTTGGCATCGAAGGTTGCCCACGCTGTGGTAGCAAGCAAGTGCAGTCGAGAGGGCTCCACCGCGCTATCAGCCGCACATACCGTCGATTCTACTGTGGCAGTTGTGGGGGATGGTTCCGAGCGGTAGCAAATGAGAGAGATACCAAGCCAACTACGCGAGTACTGTAATGGCCAAACCGCTGTTCCGGCATCCTGTAGTCGTAGTTAAATGGCTAGACGCTCACGCCCGGCCCCAGGCGGTTGAATACGCGGAGTCTGAGGTAGACCAGCAGCACAAAGCCGAACCTGTTACTACTTTGGGCCTCCTTGTCAAAGAGAATGAGGCTGGTGTAAGCCTATACACGGAAGAAACGGGTCCCGACGGTATACGAGGCTTGTCCTTCATACCGAGACAGATGCTCGTCAGCGTTGAGCGATTCAAACTCACACGTACCAGACTAAAGAAAGAAGCAGTTATTACTAACCCCACCTAGTCGCACTCGCGGCAGGAGTCAAGCTATGAAGCGTATCACTGCATCACTTGTTGCTGTTCTCTTGTTTGTTGCCACGTCGCTCCCTGCGCAGACAGTGACGGGATGGAATGTCATTGCACAGCTATTGCGCAAGTCCACAGTCTTTGTGCAGGCGGGTCAGAGTTCCTGTACTGGCTTCGTCATTAATGACAGCGCCAAAGACAAGAAGGGCAATGATGTAGACCTAGTGCTCACTGCGGCACATTGTGATTGTACAGAGCTATACGCTGACCAGCGCCCAACCACGATACGCACCAAGGACGTCCAGAAGGACCTCATGGTGCTTGAAGTCGAGGACTTGGACAGACCCGCACTGAAGCTCGCCAAGACTAACCCTGCCATTGGCGACGAGGTCGCATCCTTTGGCTACGGCTACGGCTTGGAGCGTCCTGTGTTCCGTGTCGCGCACATCTCCGACGACAATATCTACATTCCCTTCGAGGGTATCGGCGGTCCGCTTATCGCCATCGACGCCAGTTTTGTGCCTGGACAGTCTGGTGGTCCCGTCGTCAACCAGAGCGGAGAAGTCGTCATGATTGTGCAGCTAGGCACACCTATCGTAGGCTTCGGTGTCGGAGCCGAGACTATCAAGGATAAGGTGGGGAAATTCTTCGGAGCGAAGAAGTAAGTGGGAGCCTATATGCGAAAGATACTTATTACTGCCGCTTGCACCTTAGCACTTGTTGGACTGCTGCACGGACAAGCAGGGGACCGCTATACACTGCACCGCGTGAGCACAGATGCAGATGTCACAGCATGTGGAGCGGCCAAGGGCAAGGCTGCATTCGTAGCAGACATTGACGAGGGAGGCAATCTTACAAGCGAATGGGTAGCGTATTGCTTGGTTGCTGAGAAGTAAATTAGTAATTACAACGTGGCGGCCAAGGGCTAGGATTAATCGTCCTAGCCCTTTTTATTTCCAGTCATGTGCGAACAAGTCATTGGTGCCTAAGCCTCTCAGCTTGAATATAAACAAGGCACAGGCGTGCCACGCGACGGCGATGATATGCGGTGTTCCAGTCTCAGCATCTAGCCACTCGCCCATTTTGAACTGTTGCAGATGTCGTTCTAGAGCGTCCATAGACAGGCTCCACTTGTAACCTCGCTCCCAATTACGGTCCTCATACTTAGCCGCTCCCCTGCCATAGTGTTCTGCTAGTGCCCAGACGAACTCGGGTGGGATAAGGCTAAAGCGAGCTAGCTTTTGGCCTTTCTCGCCCCCCGTCTTCTTGTCTTTGACGCGGACTTCGGCACTACCCGTCTTCGCGCTGTCATTGGACTCGTAGGGATACGGCTTATTGCTTGCTGCGGTATAGTTCTCATCCGCTGCAGAGAAGAGTTCTGCCCATGAGAGATTGCCCCGACTATCAGACATTATCGGACTTCCTCAAGAGCCCTTATGGCTATAGTAGCTATCTTAACGAACTCGCCCTGCAACGCTTCTTTATCCGCGTTATACCAGAGTGCTCTAAGTCTTGCTATCTTCTCTTCCAGCAGCAGAATGTGTGGCGCGTAGAATTTATATTGTGCCCGCTGTGGATTAGTAGTAAGGTCTCGTGGCCACTTCGCGTCCTGTGTTGCTCGTTTAGTTTCGATTAGGTCAACTATCTCAGATCGTCGCATCAATTTATATCCTCGCCACCTGCAGTTACAACCCCGCCTTCACTACGCAGTCTAAGTGTAGCTATCTGTATCGCTCTCGCTGCATCATTCGCATCAAGAAACGACATCACAATAAGCTCCCAGAAGGGTTGGCCGAACACATCCCCAATCATGCGGAACGTGAGCTGGCTGCCGTCTGCTAGCTCCTTACTTACGCGGTCGAACGCAGCTTTATTCGGTTTCATCTATTGGTCTCTCATAATACAATAGTTGCTAGGATGGCGGTGTCTATACTTATCTTTTCTTTAACCATGTCATACGTCGTAACTTCTAAAGTATGCTCATACTCGCGGTCAACTAGCTCCAGAGTATCCGCTTCAAACACGCGAGCGGAGCCGTCCATAAAACGAACCTCTATTTTCATTCATTACTCCCTCTAAAGTCCGGCACACTCTAGCGCTTCCTGCACCGTATTAACAACTGTATACCCGCCCATGCGGCCTTCTCTGTTGTAAGGTGCGTCCAGCAGGAACAAACGTATCTTCCACATAGGACCCTGCGACAATGCGCTTCTAACACAATCGTTGAGTGTGGAACCCTTGTCGTCGATAAAGAACTCCGCACCAATACTACGTAATACTGGTACTTTATCTGCAGCAATCAGAATCGTTGGGTAATTGATACCTGCGCGGTAAAGGGCGACTTCCGTCTGGTACTTAACATTGTGCCCTGCCCTATTAGTAAGGAACACAACCTGCTTATCCTGTCGTGACAGGGTGTTCAGTCGCTTCAACGCCTCCGTCGCACCGTTACGCAACGGTAGGTCCCGCCAAAAGTGCGAGTTCTTCGCCGTGATGCGCTTCCAGACGTTCCTGATAACTTCCTTTGGGTAACCATAGTGAATCTCCCAGTCCCACACCGGCGCATGGAGTTCAATATTGGTGCGCCACCCTTCTGGTAGAAGGTCTTGGCCGTGCTCTTGAGCAAGCATGTTCGCATATGGCGTGATAAAGTCATAGAACACGCCGTCGAGGTCCAGTGCTAGGACACTCACTTTTTCTCCTTCAGAAAGTCCGTTAGTGGGCTTGCGCTATAGACCAACTCCGCTACAGCAGGTTCCCAAATCTCTCGCATGAGTGCGCTTACTTCAGATAGCTTTGCACCGCCCGTGTCAGTGTGAGGTCTAGACACCCATTCTAGTAGTCGTGCCTCATTTCTAGCGTCCTTCTCCGCCTGCCAGTCAACGTCAGGGAAATGATTGGCTAAATCCTCTGTGCTGAAGTAATCGGCGTATTCCGAAAGGTCGAGGATAAACCCTATTTGTTCTTTAGTCATTATAAGCTGCCACTAACGCTTTCGCCACTTGGTCCACACCTTCTTCATATAGCGTATTCTCTACGCCATCGCCAATACCTAGACGAACCGAGGGAAACACCACATGCAACAACTCATGCACCAGGATTAGCTCCATCGAGTCCGTCTCCGGTGTATGGAATGCCTCCTGCAGTATCTGAATATCCGCGAAGTGCTTTGTCGAGCCGATACCGCAGTCACCCCATTGCTTGCTGCTGGACCATGTCCCAAGCGGGACCTGTACGACATTAATGTCCCAGTCCTCAAGGCGTAGACGCTGTTGCCATATCTTCAGCAGTCGCTGTAACTTGGCATTAGTCACGCGTATCTAAATCCTTCCATACGAAGTTACCCGTCTCCGGGTCAGTCTCGCAGTGTTGTGCCTTCCCGCAGCGACATATGCAAGTGTCCAGATTGATCCACACCCAGTTGTGCCAGCCGAGCAAGCACAATAAACGGCTAATATACCGCATTACTCCTCCCCATTGCCAGGGAACCGGCGTATATGCGTTATAGCGGGCTTTATAATACCGCTCCAGATGCCATAAGTTAGTGCTATACCGCCAACCAGCACGACAACTGTGCAAACAGTATAAACAACTATAAACACTATAGCTACAAGTAGTTCTATGATTGGCATGCTATAGCCTCAGTGAGCCTCACTCCAGTTGTTCCCCCATTTCGCCTCTGCTGGTAGAACAATCCCACCAAGCTCCGGTACGGGTTCCTCAAACGCTTCCTTAGCCAGTTTAGCATAGTGTTCGACCTTGTCGTGGGGGATTGAGAAGTCGAGTTCATCGTGAATTTCCATGACCGGCAGCGAGTAATGGTCCAGACGTTTCTCATACCATATCTTAGTCATCACTCGCAGCAACGCATCAAACGCACTGGAGCGGCCAAGGAAGGCTACAGCATATTTCCAACGATCCCGGCGTGGGGCACACGCGCTACAGCTACACCAGTATAACTTGCGAGGGTCGTGCTTAGCAAACCTATCGTTGGACTCGCCGTATTTACTGCGACTGAAACACATTAACCTGCGCCCAAAAGCATTCGTGACAACAAGCGGATTATCCTGGGCGCGTTCCCACAGTTGTTCTCGGAACCTTGCAGTCTTTGGATACTCGTGCAACATGCGCTCGAATATCAAACGGCACTGCTCTGTCTGCTGCTTGGAAGGTCTCTCTGTCTTGAACAAGCGACAGGCAAGGTTCCAAGGCGACTCGCCCTTGTCGCCAGCGTGATTAACTATCTTCCCCTGCGCTCGCGTCAGTGAGAGGTTGAACGCGCTGTTGATAATTGCCGCAGTGCCTTCATGTGAAAGCCGCTTCTCCTGTATGGCACGAACACGGTCCCAGTCATCCATCTCTATAGCGTTGGTGTATGTCTCTACGGAGTTAAGGTCTACGCCGAGTATCACATGATCGGCACATAAGGGAACCACAGCACTCCGCAGTTTGATTTCGCGAGGATCATCGACGGGTCGTGGAAAATTTTGAATGTTTGGACCGCTGGCAATAGCTCGGTCTGGGCTTCCACAGACATCGTAGCGGGGATGTATAAGCCCATCTGATCCGACTTTATCGAAATCAATGGTGCCGTCATCACCTTCCTCTGCTTTGCCTAACCAATGTGCATCATTCGCACCCTTGCCAAGGTCTATGATGGCCTCGATGAATTCCCTAGCCTCCTGCTTGAGCGACAAGTCACCAAGTAGCTTCTCCCACGTCTTGCGCTGCCTGTCTTTCGGCTTGATGCCGAACTGCTCCTGGCAGATGTCGAGGACTTTGTCGCTGCGCCATGTTGGGTAGCGACGAACTACCTTTTTGCCGCGCTCTTCCCACAAGCGGTATTTCTCGACGATAAGCTCCGTCTTGGCTTTGCGGGCATGATGGATTTGCTCTAGCACGTTGCTATCTAATCGGACGCCCTGTTCTCGCATCCTCGCAAACACCGGGGACACTCTGTGCAGTATATCAACGGTGTTCTCCAGCTTGTGCTGTTTTACAAGTCGCTCCAATGTTGGATAGGCCCAGCTACAGGCCCCCGCGTCGAACGCACACGTCTTATAAATGTCTGTCGCATACTGCTTATGTTCAAGGTTCCAGCGATATCCTTGCTTGCTAGGCAGCAGCAGCATGATGGAGCGTAAGTCAAGAGAACCAGAGCCCGCAAGATGCGAATTCACCGCATAAAACATCAAGCGGATGTCTTTAATCTTAGGCTCCAGCCAAGAGACGTCGATGTCCTCACTAGCAAGCTGGCGGCAATCTGCATCCAGACCATTCTGCGTAATCACAGCATCGGACCTGTGCAGCACGTCTAGACATTGTGCCATAGTTACGTCAGTGCGGTCTACGGCGGTGGTTTTAAGCCCCTCCGCCCACGCCAGTCCCAATATATCGATCCTGCCCTTCGACCACTCCGTATCGAAGCCTGTGATCAACGGAGTTCCTCCAGTGCCGTATTCCACGTAACGTAATCCGGTTCTATAACACGCTCGGTGTTGGCCGCTACGCGCAGGGACGCTTGCCCATGCCCAACAAGAGACGGTTGCCGGAGAATAAAGGCAGGATGCAATGAAAAGACGTAGCGGATGCCCTCTTTTGTATACTCCCGCCCTACGCGACCTGTTACACCCTTGGTGTCATGGCCCAGTTGTTTATCTACAGCGTCTTCGGCTTCAAGCTCTCGTTTGAAGTGCAGGCGTTGTGCCGCTTCCCCAAACAATACAATTGTCTCTACGCCCTGTAAGGATGGATCATAGCGACGACAGTATGCTTCCGCTTCTGCACGCTCGTGACCTGTAGGGTATGCTCTCCCTTGCTTATTCTCCGGTGGAAGACACCGGAGGGTATTCGAGTAAGTGACTTCATCACGCTCTAATGCCATCTGTAGCTCTGGCACAGGACGTGCTAACCACTCACGGAGTGCAAATCCTGCAGACCCAACGAAGGGAACACCCTGTGCAACTTCGTTCTTTCCGGGTGCCTCGCCCCAGAATATGATACGAGGGTGCTTGGCAAGTTTATCGGGACAGAAGCCAATGCCCTTGTGCTGAAGCGGGCACCCGTCACAGCTGTTAAAACCTGTTGGTTTCTGTAGCATGTCAAGCTATTCTAAACACACTACACCTTCGGCCAATGGATCAACAAGTCTCGCTTTCACAAGCGCCAACATCCACTCTTTCTCAGCACGTCTCTGCGCTGGGGTATAGCTTTTGAAACGTTGTAGCAGCTGCCCTTCATGCACCCTCCGCCCCAATATGACCTTCTCTACAATAGTATACGTTGTTCTGTCTGTCCTAGTATAGTCAGGACCAAACAAGCGTATCCAGAGTTCCCCATCTGTTGAGTGTCTCAAGCTTTCATCAAACAGCCCATATGTTTGAAATAAGCTCCGTCGCATAAGCACTGGACCCCAGCGAGGCTTGCGTGGGGGCGTAGCTGCGACACTCTCTGCTAGCGTGTAGAACGTCTCCAAAGACGTATGTGGATCTATATTGATGGCTCTTCCTCTAGCGGCCCCGTGGTCTACAATAGCGTTTGTAAGCACCAGCAGTGCATCCTTTGCGAGTACATCATCTGCGCCAAGCGTGAGTATGAACGGCTTACTGGGGTCAGATACCCGAATACCGCGATTGAGTGCAGCAGCTACTCCGGTGTTTGCAGCATGCGGTAATATGCGTAATTTTCCTTGTGCTGCGTGCTCGGCAATCTGTAGGCTCATATCAGTTGAGCCATCATCGCTCACGATGAGGTCCCAGTCGGTGTAGCTTTGGTTTAAGGCAGACCGCACCGTATCTGCTATAAACGCGGCACCTTTGTATACTGGGATGATAATAGTGACCATGTTTTACTATATGCCCTCAACAGCCTTGCAGCAACACACCGTTACCGTCGGGGCGACCAGATGTGAGTGGGCTCGCACAGAGCTGGTACTTTTGATTGACAGTGTATCACTGCAAGGTTACATGAGGGTTGATTGCTTATTAGAGGATCGGTGCCTTCTTCGGCGGAGTCGCGCTGACAGCCTTAATCATTTTGTAACGATTGTCCCTGTCGTCTTCTGCCAACCTAACGTAAACGGTCTTGCCAAACAAGCCATGAATCTCCAGCCCTCCATTGCCATTGCGCTGGAATTGACGCACGCCTGCAACGTCCTGCAGCACATGCAGTCGCTGCAGTGTCACGAACGGTCGGAACAGGTCGTCCCACTGCGCGCCTTCGGACTTGACCTTCGCCTGCTGTGCCACAACGGCAGCAACAGTCTCCGCAGTCAAATCACTAGGACGGTAATTGACCATATACCGCATATTCGCTGTGCGCTCATCCGACTGCCGCTTGACAATCACCTGTAGCTTGACATTGCGACTGTCGCCATTCGTACTAGGCACATCCTCCGATGCGAACGTCCGCTCATTGCCGTTACGATCTGTTGACGTCCGCTGCTCGACGATGGTTCCCTCGTACCATCCATCGACAAACGGAGTGCTATCCGGTGTCCCGAATCCACTAAGATCGGGAATAGACGGGATTTCCGGGAGTGAAAAGTTTGTATCCATGTAGTTGTTGTTTTCCTTGTGTGCGCTATGTTTACGTCCCGCCTATGCCGTAGCGCTCGGCGTAGGAGTTGCTTTGTGTACAATGCCTATCCACAACTTAGTATTCTCCGGGGGAACTAGGAACTTATGTATATCTGGTGGCTCATCAAAGCACGCCAAAAACATTTGTAGGTCTTCCTTGGAGAGTGTTATGTATTCGCAGTCACCAAGCTTCTTGTATTCCATGTTGTTACCGCTCTTCTTGCTTGAACCTTGTACCACAGTCATAACATGTCCATATCGGCGGTATCGTGCAGAAGCGCTCGCCCGTTGGCACATGCCCTAATCTGCTACAGACTTCTCGCAGTTCTTCCAACTGCTTTTCGGGTAATGTTCCCAGATAGTTAAGACGTTCTATGATGTCACTCAGCGCGTAACGCATTAGTCGATGGCCTCACTCGCTCCAGTGCCCATCGCCAGTGACAAGCACTTCTCGTAAGCTCGTGTCTGTAGCATGTGAGCGGTCTTGGCCTGCCAGACGGGACTGCGTGATACGAACCACTCACTGAGCCACGCCTGATACTCGCAGAATTCTTGGTGCTTGGGGTCGCCTACGCGGATACGGCACTTAATGCCCAAGTCCTGTGGATAACCAGCTTTCTTCAAGGACTCGACATTCTCGCCACCCTTCGGAATACTCGTCCAATCACGCTGTGTCTCGATGAACTGGGGCGGGCCAAGGTCAATACCCTTGTTACGCGCTACTGCCTTCTTGCCCTCCAAGGTGAGATTGACGCTACCCCGGTTCGGATCGAACCACACTTCACTGCTCAACGGCGACACCCCAAGCTCATAAGCCCGGAGTGCGAATATCATCGCCTGTCGCAGCGTGAGATACATCGTGCCGCCACCCGAGACCGGGTACGGTTTTTGAGTTAAAAGAAACGCCATGACATTCGGAGTCAGATTACGCCAGTCAAGTGTGTTCATATTGGCCATAGCCTTGAACACAGGCTTGTCCACGTCCTTGACAAGTGCGAGCATGTTATCCACAATGGGCTCTTCAACGACTTCGGCGTCTTTCAATCCAACTATTTCTTCTGACATATGTATGTATACCTCTGTTTTACTTACGGTGTTCCTTTGGCTTGAACCCTATCTCTGCTCCCTCCATGCCCAGACAGAGAGGTTGATACGGGCACACACTAACAAAATTCTTCGTCACGATTGCGCACTGGTCACCACAACAGATATAGTTGTCAGAATCTGTGCCAAGGCTGTAGATATAATCCGCCAGTGCATTGAACCCTTTCTCCCATCCGGCTACTTCCTCTGGTGTGAACGGATATACAGGTGCTCGAAACACAGCATATGGCTCGTCCTTATATGCGAACTCGTAGAGAATGCCCTCCGCTCTCGCTAATACCGCGTACAGCTTTGTCTGTAGCGACATCTGGAACTTTAGTATCTGCTCAGATATTTGCTTGCCCCTACTCGTGCTCTTGCATTCATGCAGTATCTTGCCATCGTGTGATAAGCCATCCAGATAACCCACAAACCTCTCGTTCTCCACCCGTTTCTCACTGCCGTTGCGCACGCCGTCGTCTGGACTGAACTGCTGATAATACGCTGTGGCCCATGCCTGCATTGCAACCGCATACTTCAGTGCAATCTTCTCTGGCACCCACCCCTCAGTTTGTTCGTGCCATGCATCGAGCAGGAACTTGAGATTCTTCTGTTCGTCGCAGCGTTTGTAGAAGCGGTCAACGAAGCCGGACCAGAGAATTCCGCAAATTTTATCGTGCGAGAAATCTTGGACGGATTGGCCAATGGGCTCTAAGCGCTTTATGTAACGAAAAAAGAATGCTTTCGGCGATTCGAGGAAACAACTTAAGCTCGTCGCGGAAAGTTTGAATGGTCGGTTAGTCAATAGCTACCTGCCACTTTCCATCCTCGCCACGCACTTCAATCTTCAGGTTCTTGGGCGCCGTGTCTTCGTCAACCCTTTCAGCTAGTGTCTTACCTGTAGTGAGTTCGCTTACCATTAACCTTGCCCACGCGATGAACGCTTTTGACTCGGCCATACGACGAAACGCAGCCACTTTATTGGTATACTGATCACGCTCATCTGCCGAATACCCGACGGCCCCAGACGGGTGATGCGTAATCCGAACGGCGGTATGTCGTCGATTCTTATTTTGACCCCCGGCTCCCCCGGTACTAGCAAGACACTCGACCCTACAGTCTTTGATTGAGACGCTGAATAGCTTTTCACGCACTACGCCTGTTCCTCTCCGACTAAGCTACGCAGTTCATCTACATACGGTGCAATAATGGCGTTATATGACTCTGCCGCATTCTCTGCCCAACCCCATAGCTTGTTCATGCCGTAGTTGTGGGCCTTAACAAACTTTCGCACAGACTCTCGGAGTTGTTCTAGTTCGTGATAGTATTGGTCGTTGTTGGACACAGGCATGTAAGCTCCATTAGTAACCGTTAAATGCGGGTCATATGCTACTTGAGGTTATACTTTGCCATAATCAGTTCGCTTGCTGAGGCGCAACTACGCCG
>ERZ1292623.1465-Hain-H51-01um-R1-1465-length-22704-cov-12_pt1 | contig 22704 bp, 22 predicted proteins | sample MGYA00564398_ERZ1292623 | MGnify/ENA primary metagenome ERZ1292623 (study PRJEB36523, sample SAMEA6512633) | groundwater metagenome | collected 2019-01-07 | study: AquaDiva: Metagenomics assemblies of 32 groundwater samples | reverse complement strand
TAAGTAAAATTTTAGGAGGATAAAAATATGGCGCAACTGCTTCCAAGAACACAAGCTTTGTCAGCATTTTCTTATGATGTGTTAGCAAATGGTAAACGAATAGGTAATTTACAGTCATTTGCTCCTTCTTCGACTAAAACATTGACAAGGGTTCGTCAATTAGCTTCAACTTATGCTGGAGAGACAATAGAGGTAGTTCCAAGTATTACAGACCACCAAATTACCATTACTGTTTTGGAGTTATACAGAATAAAAACTCTTGAAGCTTTGGGATATAGCAATTTTGCTTCTATAGAAGATTTAAAAGATTCTATAGAAATAAAAGAGCGAATTACTAAGCCAAGTGGGGATGTGATTTCTATTGATTATCAGGAGTGTTGGGTGCAGAGTTTCAACAAAACTGGCATTGCAGCCAACGGAAATGTCGTTACCGATAACGTAGTACTTTGGGTTACCCGTATAAGGGTGGGACAGTGAGGGTATGTTTAAAGATGCCTCTGATAGAATTCAGGATGTTGATAATAACTCTTCATATCAATTAGTTCATATTACCGATAAAAATAAAGATAAATTTGTTTTGAAGAATAAGTACGGTGAAGAACTTCATGTAGAATTAAAAGAATTTGCTGATTTGTTGGATATGATTAATAAGATGGAAAATACATATATGGGAAAAGAAGTGGTAGCGTCTAAATTTTTAGTGGGAGATAATATGTTAGAAATAATTAAAACATTTCAAAAAGAAGCAAAAGCATTAGGACGAGATAGTAATTCTGTAGAGGAATTCAAGATGTGGTTTGAGGCGAATGAAGATGAATTAAAAGATGCAGTAGAAGAAAAACTTGATTTTTATGAATATTTTGTTGAATCAGGAGATGAAGAATGGTTTAAACATCATGTTCCTCAAGATTGGGCTAGAGAATATCTTAAAAAAGAGTATCTAAAAAGGAAGCAAAAAAATGGAACAGGAAAGTAATAAAACACCAGAACAGATATTTTTAGACATAGATTCAGAAAAAGACCAGTTTAACTCCCCTCAATATTCAATATTTTTAGATACTCTTTTTTCATTGGGGTCAATTCCGGAAGAAACGTATAAAATTTTTGATGGGTTGGACGTAACATTAAGAATATTAGCACCTGTGGAGAATTTAGAAGTAGCTAAGAAAATAGATAGTTGTCCTGGATTTTCTTCAAGAGAATATGTACTAAAGTTAGAGACACTTGCCAGAGCAGTTGTAAAAGTAAATAATCAATTTTTAAGATTTTCCGAGTCCATGGTTTCTGAATGGCAGGAGTTTAGGAACATAGTAGAAAAGCCGACAGAGATTGAACAGCAGAGATACATAATCCAGTATAGATTTAAACAATTCATAATTGACGAAATTTTTAAGAAGTATCAGGAATTATTAAAGAAGCAGGAGCAAGTTTTTGCTGATTTAAAAAAAAATTAAAGAATAGGGTAATAGTAATAAATTTAGCAATCTGTTCACACTTCAAAGTTTTGCCAACCGAAGAACGATTCCAAAATCTCTCCTGGATACAAAAAATTATGCTATATTACCAAATTATGGAAGAGAAGAAGGAAAGAAATGACCTAATAGTTGATATTTTTGACATGCTTAAACCCTGGTTAGATAAGGAACTCTGGTCTCATGTAGAGAAGAATAAACCAAGAGAGAATGTTAATTGGGGAAAGAGTAACTTGGAGTAGAAGATGGCCGATGAAGAAGTAAAATTTAGAATTGGAATTGACCCTGCTACTAAGCAAACAGTTTTTACTGATATAGACCAAATAGGGAAATTGTTTGAAAAGGCGCTTGCAAATACAATCCCTGTTGCTAGTGCATCAATTACACTATTTGGGGAATTGGTTGAACAATTAAAAAAAGGTGGACAAGGGGCATTTGAATTAGACCAAACATTTGCAAAAGTTAAGGCACAGAGTAAGGAAATAGGTGATAGTATGGATATTGTCTATAACCAAATTTTAAAATTAAAGAAAGAGGGGAAAAGTTGGGATGAGATAACAAAAGAATTAGGGGATAAGTTTAGTAAGTTAAAAGACGATACGGTTGAATGGTCAACAGTTATAAATTCAGCAGTTCAGCAACTAGGAAGTCGTTTAGGTGAAGTTGGTGGAGCAATTTCAAATATGGTAAGCGGAATGAAACAATTTGCTGATGCAATTGACAAGTTAAATAGTACTAGTGGGGTATTAGCATTACTAAGTGCATTAATGAAAGTAATAGATGCTTTAACAAGTATGCAAAAGATTTCAGTAGATTTAAATAGAACAGCTTATGATGTTGGTGCATCTATGGGAAATTGGGGGGATAGGGTAGGTTTTACTGATAACATCATGTCTTCGTTAGTGGGTAAATATATAATGACCAGAGAAGAAGCTGGGAAAATAGTAACAGGACTTGCGCAAATAGGTGCACAAACTGATGAAATAGCTGGTCTTAGTGAGGTTATTGCATCAAGAGCCGCTTTATGGAAGGAAATGACTCCAGAATACCAGATTAAAACAATGTCTGATTATATGAAGAATTTTGGGTTAAATGCAACTCAGGCAAGTGAACAATTTGACAAGATTGTCGTAGCGGCTAATACACTAAGAAGTATTATACCTGCTTTAGATGTTAGGGATTTTCAAGATAGAGCAAACCAGTTGGCGATTAGTACTAGAGCTTTGGGGTATAATTTAGATGACGCCAAAAATACGTTATCTTCTGTAGTGGCATTGTTAAAAGATGCTAGGACTGAAGCAGTGGATATGGTCAGAGCGCAGGAAATATCTCAAAGAGTTATGGAAACTGGACTAACAAATGTATCACAAATGGCATATATGATTCAGCAATTTGGTGGGGAAGAATATGCAAAAGAAGGATTGGTTGGTGGAATAGGTAGATTTATAATGAAACCTGGAGAAAGAACGGATATGCAATTACAATATATTCAACAAATGGGGGGAATAGCTGCAGGAGGCGCACCAACTTCACCGGAACAATGGGCAGGAAGTTTGCGAATAGCTATGGAAGGTGGTGCTATAGGAAGGATGAGTGAGGAATCTATTAAATTACTGGCTAACAGTTTAGCTGAACAAAAAGATAGTAAAGGTATTCAGAAAACTTTTTCGGAAAAAATGAAAGGAATTGAAGATAGTGCTAAAGCAGAAGCTGATGCATTACGGGACGCTCGATTGAAAGGAAGTGCGGCGGCTAAAGCAACTCATACTACTATGGATGATATTAGTAAATTATTGACTAGTTGGTATATGGGTACTGTTGGGGCAAAAATGGTAAGAGAAACAGTTACAGGGATTGAGGAAATGAGGTTTGAGAAAGGTCTTGAAGGAGAAAGAATAAGGTCAGGTGATGTTGGAGTAGAAATGATGAAATTAGCCACAATAGCTAAGATGCTTACGTCTTCAGGAAGAAAAATACCTATGGGTCTTGCAGGGGAAAGTGAAGTTATTTCTGGGTTAGCTGCTAAAGATAAACTTACTAGGGAGGAAATTGAAGCCGGAGCGATACTTGAAGAAACTGGAGCAATTAAGGTTGGTAAAGTGAATTACAAAGCATTGTTAAGAATTGAAATTGAAAAGCAGACAAAAGGAGGAGCAGTAATAAAAGCAAACTGATGAAGTATTAGCTAAATGGTGGTGAAGGAAAATAAGTATGCCATTACCTCAAAATTCAGAACAGATAATTTTTCAATCACCTCAATTGATAAATGAAAAAGGTCCTGAGTACGGGGTTGTTCAACTTTTAGTGAACCCAGAAACTCTTACTCTTACTTGGAAAAAGGTTATAAATAGAGTAAGAACAAAGACCAGACTTGTTACACTTTTTTGGGGTGAAGAACCTGTTAAATTTACTTATCGAGGGCAGACAGGATATGTATATCCTTCTTTTTCTGATAGGGAAGGAGTATTAAAGAAGGAAAATGCAGAGAATTTAACTATATTGTCTAATGCTACAACTATACTTGATAAGCTTGAGGTAGAAATAGTGCATGGTGGTCCTTATACATATGAAACAGCAGCTGGTAATTTGCAAAATATAACGGCTCTTAGGAACGTAATTAAGAATATAAATAGTAATTTACTGGTTCCAAGAGGGGGTTTGTTAGCTAATTTAAATACTAAATTTAATAATACTCAAATTCTTTGGTTATCTGAAAAATATAAGATTTTAAAGAAATTGGAATTATTTTATAGGAAGCATCAAAATCCAGATGACGCGTTGATGCAGGTGATTTATAGGGACTATACTTTTAAAGGATATTTTGAAAGTTTTAGTTATACAGACGATGCAAGAAATCCCTGGAATTGGATTTATACAATAGATTTTACAATACTTGACTGGAAAGAAAATATAGAAAAGAAATTGGAGATGGACGGAGAAATAGTTTTAATTCAAGCGGGTGAGAATATTAAAGCTGAATATTCAACATTAGAAGAGGGAAAAACTTTGTCTAATATCGATGCTGAAGGTATTGTATTTGGTCCAACGGGGTAGAAAAGTGAACACTTTTGAAACTAAGAATAAAGATAAATCAAGAACATCAACATCATCCGAAAACAAATTTTCTCCTTCGGCGTATATTGAGGTTAATCCGAGCAGTAGAAAGGAGAGTTCTGAATATGGGGCTATTTTAATACGGTTTGATTGGTCTCTTTTAGAAGAAGTATTAGCGGCTATGCTGTTTAAATCTTTTGCTCCTTATGACGAAATGACAACATCTAGTGGTCAGACAATGTTAAAAGCTTTAAAAGAAAGTTTAGTGCGTGGTGCTTTAAGCAAATATTTAGAAAATAATAAGTTGCTTGAAAGAAATGATGTTAGTTTTTTACTTAATAAATTAGTAAATGAAAAATTATTGTCTGTAAGAGTTTCGAGGGCAGATAAAATAGGTTCTGGAACAGCAAATATAGTTTTAGAGAATTTTGATTATCAATGGTTATTTCAAGATGAAAATGTGCCTATTTTATTTGGGCAACCTCTGTTCCAGGAAGGTTTATATTTAACTATAGATGCTATGGGTAGATACAGCTCCGATAGATTTTATAGGATATTTGCTGGGTCTGTTTGGTCAACCAATGTGACAGATACACCTACAGATAGAAAAGTTACAATTGAATGTAAAGATTATAGTAAAATGTTATCTTTATCAAGATATAATATCCATCCAGCATTTTTAGAAAGTGACCCCGCATTGGTTCAGGGAAAGGCTACAATTTTTCAAACTAATCTTGTTGATAGAGACATAATAAATTTGGCTAAAGAGATGGTTCCTAATATTAAGGATAGTAAGTGGTCAAATACATCGGATAAATTTAATGTAAAAGCAGCTTTTAGAGAAATGTGGGATGGAGCTAAAACATCTCAAGTTAGTTCCGATGTATTTTTATTTGCCCCAAGTCATAATGATTTTGGAAGTAATGATATAATGATGGCTAATTTTCAACATTCATACGAAATTAGTAAGGCTTCTTATAATTATGACGCTAATTCATATAAACCTTATGCACTTATTTGGGGTGAGACAGACAATAAAGGAATACCTTTTGATGTTTATAAGACTATGTTCGCTTTTTCCAAATTAAGAGTTAGTGAAACAAAGAGTAGAGTCGATGTTTTAAATGAAGTTTCTAAAGCAACATTTTTTGCGACTTATATAGATGGGTCTGGAAATTTACATTTTCATCCATATAGGCATGATTATCTTTATAATGATGGGGAAGGTTCTAAGGATTACTGGCCAATACATCAAATAATGGACGGGATTTTTTTAAAAGAACAAAAAGTAACTGGGGATTTAAGCAAAGAAGTTAAGATATTGAATGTTGAAACAACAGTAAAATCTAGTGGACGAGTAGAACATCCTGGTATTTATAAATTAAACACTGATGAAGTAACTAATGAAACATATACACAGAATGAAGAAGATATAGTAACGGTATTACATGTTTATGGAGAAAGTGATTTTGGTATTTTTGAAGGTATCAGGAATTTTCATCCTGAATATTTCAGACCTGTAGTTATATGGGAAGATGGGTGTAGAATGTATGGATATAGAGAACGAAAAATTTCAACACCAGCCTTTGGAAATAATGAGATAGCTTTACAGATGTTTGCTATCGGTGCTTGGGTTAGAACTTATTTAGAGAGAAAAAAATTATCCGTTTCTATGGTTATGACTCCAGAAATCGAAGTAGATAGACCATTTTATATTCCTTATAAAAATATGGTTTATCATATTATTGGAGTTAGTCATTCATATAGTGCCGGAACAGATAGGGGTCCTGGAGAATTTATAACTACAATTACTTGTAACGCTGGAAGACCTTTTGACCATGCTAAATTGTTGATTACAAATTTATTTAGAAATATAGGTTCAGTAGATACTTTAAAGAAAATATTTGCAGATAAAGGTATAAATTTACGATTAGAAACTAATGAAACACAACAAGCAAAACGAAAAGCAAATTTTATAAGGAATATAAAAAGGAGATAAGATGTCTTTTGAAGGATATATGTCAGACGACCCAGTTATTGGTAGTTATTTGATTGGGATTGTTATTGGTCTTGGGGATAAAAATCCAGTAACTAATTACACTAATCATACTGTAGATATTCAGGTATATAGGTTGACTGAACCTTTAAAAAGTGTTCCTCTTATTCGTTCTCCTGGTAATGTGTCTTTACCGAGTAAAGGAGATATAGCTGTTGTATTGTGGGATGATAGGGAGAAACCTATATGTATTGGAACATACCCTGCTTTTATAAGTGATGGTGTTAAAGATAAAAAAGATTACAATTTAAGAGAAGGTGAGGTTCTTTTACAGACTAATTCTGGTGGTAGATTGATGATGTTGAATTCAGGTGTTTTAAGATTTGTAAACTGGCAGGACCAAGGATTAGAAATAGATGGTTTATCTGGTGTTACTATTTTGAAAAGTCCTAGTTTAAAAGAAGATTTAGCTGGAGTTATAGAAAAGAGTGGATATGTAAGAAGGAAGAGTAATATTAAATCGGCAATGGGTTCTGTGTTTCCTTTTGAATTAGATAATCAAGAGGAGATAATGAGGAAAGTAGGGGTATTAAGTACTCCTGGAACTATTACTTCAATAAATTTAGCTGGACAAGAAATGTATGAAAAGAAAATAGAGATTAAAGTTCCTGGGTCTCAGCTTCCTGCTTTACCAGAAGGAATAAATATATACGAAGAAATCATAGCTACTTCTGTGATTAAGAAAGATGCTGTATCTGGAACTTACGAAGAAGATTTATCATCTCAAACTGGATTGCCATTAAGAAAAAAGACTATTTTTTATGATGATACAGGAATAATCGAACTTATAAAAGAAGAAGTAGACGCACTAGGAAATGTTAAAATTTATATTAGTTCGTTAGCAACTACTGGGATAAATGTAAATGCACTAATTCCTGTTATGGCTAATTTTTTAAGTTTGAACTTAACAACAACTGGAATAACAAATATAACTGGAAGTCAAATAAATTTGAATGGAGGAACAGATTTTGTAGCTTTAGCCAATCTATTAGTGCTAGCTTTTAATACGCATACTCATACAGGAAATTTGGGGTCTCCAACATCTCCTCCAATTGTTCCTTGGACAGCGCCTATGATAGGGTCTTTGACAGTAAAAAGTTCTTAGGAGTAAATTTATGCCTGACATTAGTCCATGCTTGCGTGCTTGGATATATAGTCTTACAGCCCCCTTAAGGGGGCAATTAAGAGAAATTCTTTACATGATAAAGAAAATGATTGAAGCTAAGTTGGCAATGATGTCAGCGTTAGTTGGTAGAAATGATGTTATAGCCGCTTATTATCAAATATCAGCTAATAGAATAAATGATTTTTTAAAGCCAATAGAAAATATGTTAGGAGCTTTACCTTTAGAAAAATTGAAAGGATGTAATGACGGAAGTCAATTGTTTGCAAATATAGAGAATAGATATTGGGATTATAAGGCTATAGCTGAGGATTTATCATATAAATATGCTCAATTTGGATTTGCTTCCAATTGGTCTAATAAAATTAAAGAAGAATTACAATTACAACTTGATAGGATTGACCAAGTTATAGATTATTTAGATTCTTTAATTAGTGGAACTTTAAGTCTTGGAGCTAGAGTAAGGATATATGAAACTAATCAAACAGGAACAGTAACTTCAGTTGGCGTATCCACTGTAAATGTTAATTTAGATGTTGGTGGTTCTGTTACAGTTCCAGCGGGTGATGTTGGTATAATTACATGATAATAAGTCGTCTAAAAAGTCGTCTCGATGGAAATAAAGTCCTTTTTGATTTTCAAACTGAATCGTCTATTAATAATAAATTTGATTTGATTATTAATCCTCAAGGACAATTAAACAGAGTTATAGGAATGGATAAGTTGGCTCAGCAGATTTTAAAGTATATGCTGGTTTTAAAAGGAACGTATCAAAATGATTTAATAGGAACTGATATAAATAATCCAGTTCTTGCAAGAAAAAATGAGCATTCATTAAAGACGGATATAATAAATAGTTTATCTGAATATAGTAAATATCAAGTAGAAAATTCAAAAATAGAAACAGATATTTTAGGGTGGAACATATGGAGAACACAATATCCAGAAGATAATGATTCTTGGAAAAAGGTAAATAAATATCTTATAGTAAATAATTTTTACTATGATGAGAAAGATTTAAATGCTAATGAGGTTTATTATTATAATGTAGAAAGAATTAGAAATGTAAATAATAGACCTGTTTCTGATGGGTTAGGAACTTATTTGGGAGTAGAAATTCCTGTGGAAGATACTTTAAACGCTATTGTTGGGAATAGTTTTATTGTAGTTCCAGTATATAATGCAGTAACTCTTTATTGGAAAAAGGGAATAAGTTATTATAGAGAGGAAATGTTGAGAAGTGTTACTAAATTGACGGCAAGATTTCTTCCAGGCGAACCGAGGAATTTAATGATTTACGCTGAATTGACTAATTTAGAAAAGGCAAAAACATCAGTAACTACTACTGTGAGGTAATAAATTGTGGCTATTTTAACAACAGCTCAGATACTTGAATACATACAAAACTTTATAAAAGCTAAAAATCCTCAGACAGATGCTCAGCCAGGGAGTGATTTATATGATGTTGTATTTCATGCCAATGCTCAAGTAGCACGGCGGATATTTGAAGAAATAGAAAGATTACAGAATAATCAAAGTATAGTAACAACATATGGAAGTGATTTAGATTTAATTGCCAGAAATTATAATATTACAAGAAGGGCCGCAACATATGCTACAGGAGAAGTTGCTTTTTATACAAGTAATTTTTTAGTTGATATATCAATTCCTGTAAATACTGTTATATCAACTAAGGGAACAAATGTAACAACGCCGATTAGATTTAGAACTACTAAATCTGTTGGAATGGATGTGGAAAATAAATCAACATATTTTGATGGAACAGCAGTAAGGTATCAAATAAGCACTCCTATTATAGCGGAAAGTCCTGGAACAGTTGGGAATGTGGATGCACAAATAATAAGTCAGATTGTTACTTCTGTATCTGGAATTGATGGTGTTATAAATAATGAGGCAACTTCTGGTGGAACGGAAGAGGAAAATGATTCATCTTTACAGCAAAGATGTTTAGAAAGTTTTGTTGTTTCAAATATAGGAACTATATATGGATATAGGAAATTATTGCAGGACAATTTTGAAGAAGTATTAGATGCTCAAGCTGTGGGTCCTTTTGATGAAAATGCTGTTAGAGCAACTGGGGTAGACATATATACTATAACAGCAGATATAGACGCAGAGGCTAATCAGGTTCAAATTCAGGAATCATTTACATATAATACTGGTGATAGTGGCTACACTCCTATTTATAGACCTGTTATTGATATAGATGCAACGGATGGAACAGCTTTTACTGGATTGAGGTCTTTTATTAAGTATCCTAATGTGGACGCAGATTTTCAATTTATTAGGGATTATACGGGAGAAAGAGGTTTATCTGTACGGTCAGCAGATAGAATTGAATGGCTTGTAGCAGGTATAAAACCAAACACTGGTTCTAAAGTATATGTAACTTATACATATGACCAGAAAATTCAGGATTTACAAACTTTTATGGATTTGGATGAAAATAAAGTAGTCGGCGCAGATGCTTTAATAAAAGCTGGATTGAAGGCCAAAGCCTATATTGAACTTACTGTGTCATATTTTCCTGATGTTGCGGCGGATGCAGCAGAGGAAAAAGTATCGGCAGCTCTTTCTCAATTTTTAAGTGAGTTTAAATTTGGAGAAAATTTAGAACTTAGTGATTTAATAATTGTAGCACAGACTGGAAAATGGACAGATTATTCTATCACGGAAGTTGACTATGTTACATTTGATGAGAGTAATTGTTATATCTATATAGAGGAATTGAGTACTACGAGATATATGTCTGGGGGAGTTATCACAATAAACGTAAATGAGTACATTAGAGAAGGTTCAGTTACAATTAATTAAATATAATTAGAGGAGGAATTTTATGATTACTGCGTTTAAGCCAATTGGTGTTGGAGCAAACACGGCGGCAATAAATGTTTTTCGTATTTCGTTCAGTACAGCTTTGTCGGATATTCCAAAATTAAGGGCATATGATTCTTACTCGGCCGATACAACAGCAAATACAATTTTGATTGGGACGGCATATTTGGCTTATCCGATGGTTGCGGCAATAGGTGGAACAGCTCCTGGTGCAACACCGTGGTTCCCAGCATCACCTACGCCAGGAGATACCAATGCTGGAACGGCAAATATGTTGAAAGGCACTACATATGGGATTAAGTTAGCTTTATCAGCTCCTGGCGCTGGTGGGAATGTGGTATTTAATCTTGCATATAAATTTCCATATGATGTTACTACATTGGCTACAATGGAACACGTAGTTGTTTGTGAATATCAGTATACAGGGGCAGCCCCTACTGTTACTTTTGCGGGTAATAAAACTCCTGGGACAGAAGGTTCTCCAAACTGGGTAAGTCTTGATAGTTTAGCTATTGGAACAGTTCCATCTTCTGGAAATGTTACTCAAGTTAGTCCGTGTGATACCGGTAAAGGTGGGGATGGGGACGCAACTTATAGAGCAAGTATTCCATCATCTGGGACGGCGTTTCCAGATGAGATATGGGTTAGGGATTTTTAATTTATGATACAGGTTCATAATAGTTGGAAAATTATATTTGAAGATAAAACAGAACTTATGGAATCCGATTGTCAAGTTTGGAACAATGCTCCTAAAGATAAGAAGATTGAAAAAGTTATATTTTATTTTCTTAATGGGTACTCTATAGAGTTTGAAAGATTTAGCAATATTTGTGTTGCTAAACTTGGAGTAGGAATTTTGTTAGGACAGAATTTTGAGCATATAGGGTATGTAATAACTGTTATATACGATAATTTAGGGATATTTAATAATTATAGAATTTCTAACGAAGGTGTAAAAGTAACTGTAGGAACACTATTAGAATTAACTGTTCCTCAGGAATATTTAAGAGGAGGTTTTTATGCCTAATTTGCCCATAGTGGGGTCAAGTTATAATGTCTGGGGAACTGAGCTTAATAACTGGCTTTTATTTGACCACCAGACCTCAGGGGAACATCTTACAAGGAGAATACTTTTAACTGGGTATCAATTAGACCCAGCAGTTAAAAAAGGGGACGTTGTTTATTTAGATTCGTCTAGTATATTAAAACAAGCTTTTGCTGACGGAACTGAAAAACAAAATGCTATAGGAATGGTATTGTCATTAGATAATACCGCAATAACTTTAGTCGGGCATTGTGATACTACATCTCTCGTTGTTGTAGGTAATGTTTATTATTTATCTGATTCAACGGCAGGTAGAATAACAACCACTCCTTCTTCTAGTATTATAAAAATTGGACAGGCTGTAACAACAGATTCTATATTTGTAGATATAGATAAAGAAGTAGATTTTTCAATAAAGATAGTTAATTCTACTTATACTTTGGCTGAATCTGATTTTGCTGTTATATGTGATAGTAGTAATTCTGCATTTCCGATAAATTTGCCACCAGTGGCTAATATAAATAAGAAATTTTATAACATTAAAAGGGTGGGAAATAATCTTGTAACTGTAACAGCAAATGGTAGTGAATTGATAGATAATAGCGCAATAACATACGTTTTAGCTAATAGGGAAAATATTACAATACAATCTGACCCTGTTGGTAGCGGTAGTTTTCCGCCTGGTTGGTGGATAATATAGAGGTAACAACTTGTGGCTGTTAATTCTTATTATGGTACACATTATTATGGCGCAGAGTTTTATGGTGGAACTGGTGTTTTCGTCATTGGGCATTATCTTTATGCCGACGTAAATTTTTCGGCTGAAACCGCAAAGAAGTATTTATACGGCGACGTAAATTTAGCGGGAACAAAGCAGAAGTTTTTAGTTGGCGATGTATTTCTTGAAAAGACAGCTAGGAAATACATATATGGCGATGTTGACCTTGTAAATACAAAAGAGAGATATTTATATGGCGATGTTTATTTAGAGGCTTTTAAGAGAAAGTATCTCTTTGGCAGAGTTAGTTTTATATATGGACTTTTGCCGTATGAGGTTGATGAGTTTCAAGTTATAATTGACCGACAGAAAGTTAAATTTTATTGGAGTGATTCAATAGTTGTATCAAATAAGCAATATAAATTATACGAATCTACTGATAATGAAAAAACCTGGGATTTATTAGATACAATAACTGATACTGAATATGAATTATCAAGTATTCCATTTGACATAACAAAGAGAAGTTATAAGATTGTAGTTACTTCTGGTTCTTTGACAAGTTACGGTATTGTTAGCTATCCTGTATATTCATTTAGACGAGCTTTAAACGTATTTGATAATGGGTATTGGGACATAGACCCAGAATCTAATTTATATAAAATTTTTGAGGGGATTACAAAAGAAGCTCATTGTAGGGCAGAACTTGAAAAGGATTATACAGATGTAGATTCAAGTATTCAGAAGATTAGAAATGCCCGTATTAGTGATGTATGGGGAACGGCATTTGACCAAGAATCAGCTACTGTTGGAGAGGATTATAGAAGGAAAATATGGGATTTATTTATAGGATTTAGAAACACAGTTACTTATAAAGGTTTATATCATATAACAAAAGCATTTACTCATATTCCTCCAAAGATTAGTAAATTGTCAGAGGATGGGTGGATTTTAGGAAGAAGATATTTAGGTAAGGATACAATACCACTTTCGGAACTTACGGCTTTATATGGGAGTTTTTTTAAGATACATTTACCTAAGAAAGTAAAGGGGTCAGTATATGCAGTTCCTGATTCAACTACGGTTTTTGATTCTACAGCAACAACATATAGAGATTATTTAAGTGACTCTAATGACTATTATAATGGTAATTATCTAATATTTAAATCTGGGAATAATGCATATAAAACTAGAAAGGTATTGGATTATTCTTATACCCCATCTATAAGTTCAGGGAGATTTACTACAGAACCATTCCCATATGATACTACAGTAGGGGATACTTTTTTTGTGTCTCCTGTGGATATTGAGGTTGTTGAGGATTATATACGAAAGGGAATGAGCTTACATTCTTATTTATTATTTAAATACTATCCAGATTATATTTCAGAAACTTATGAGACAGGATTTGCTGGATATTTGCATAATATGGAGTTAGTTCCATCAAGGAGATTACGTGTTATAAATCCTGATGATGAGTATGACGATGATGGTAAGATTGTTCAAGCAATGTATGATTCTGGAAATGGGTTTGCCAGAGCATATCCTTTATTGGATTTTGGAGCGCAAGGGGTAATTTGTTGGGATAGTATAGAATGGGGAGATGCTGAAATTGATTTTAAAATATTTGTAACTTTTTCTAATGATTTAAGTGATTGGACTTATGCTATAGATAGAACAAGATATGTTAATTTTATAGGAATAAAAGAAGAAGATTTAGCTGAATATATTAAAGAAGGGTCTGAAGTTGTAGCCGATACTTCAGGCGGAATATATGTTAGAGACGTGGATTATTTAATGGATTATAGGAATGGGACTATAAGAAGAACAATAACAAGTGATATTCCAACAGATATATTTGTGGAAATTACTTATGATACGGAATGGGGAGAAGTGGTACAAAATACAACATTGAGTTTTACAAAAGAGTATATGAGATATAAATTAATTGTCAATGGAGTAAAAAATACATCAGATTGGGAGTTTGGGGGATTGTATGTTAAGAAATTGCAGGTATAAAGGAGGAATTTATGAGTCCAAAACGCACTGATTTTGCAAATCTTGTTCTTGTGTCCGAAGAGGACATGGATAGAAGTGAATGGTATAGAATACAAAGTGAGAAGGAAAGATTAGGGGCAGTTAATACTGGATATGATACTGATTCGGCATCTAATCTTTATTATTATGGGGTTGTTAAAGAACCTGTAGATTTAAAATTTGTGGGAACTGAGAATACGATTTATACAAACAATTATTTTACATTACAAACTGGGTCAGCTTTTACAAGATTTAAAGTGGATACTGATTTAAGTATTACTCCTACTTATGATGGTGGCGACCATATAAGGGTTGGCTCGTCTCAAAATGTTACAATAGCTCATGTAACTACAAGTGATACTGATAATTATGCTTTTCTTTGTTATGTTGAGTTGAGAAAGAGCAAAAAATACGATGAGTCTGGACAAAACGCATATTTTGTAGATAGGCAAGATAACTGGATACTAGTTCAAATGACACAGGCTCAAGTAACTTCTCTCAGTTCTTATACTTTAAATCCTAATGGATACGTAGATGTTACAAATATTGCCGCTCCTCATTTAGATTCTTTGCTATCTAATGATGAGAAGACTTATACTTTTGGGGGCTGGTCTATTCCCAGTGGGATATTTACAATTAATAGTTTTAGAGTAAATCATTATAATTCATTATTTTTAGGAAAGGTGGAAGTAACAAGTACATCCCCAATTCAGTATAAATTCTATCATACTTTACCTGGGTCTGATGCTCTTTATGGTGTTTTATCAAGACCAGGTTTTTCAGTAGTTGACCAATATCATAGAAATAGATTTGGAAATGGAACTCAAACTGACGGAAATCCTCATGGGATGCACTTAACAGATATTGATGGGTATAATGATACAGAAGTTGACCATAGAAATTTACATCATAATAATGGAATAATGTCTCCAAATAAGTTTACTACTTCTTTGGAATGTTTGATAAATGGGACAACAACTCCAGATTCTGTTTCTGTAACTCAGCTCGTAAGCGGAGACTATTTATTTTTACAGGGGAAAAGAGTTACAAGTGTGGCCACTACTTCAGTTAGTTTTTCCGATAATCCTGCATCTGGCGTGTATTATATTTATGTTCAGGCAACTGGTTCTCCAACAATTCAATCCTCTTATCCATACGAATATTATACAGGAATTTTAGCAAAAGGAACTTCTGTTCCTTCTGATGGATTTGTTTTATGTTCTATATATTATGACCAACCTTCTCAAACTTTAAAAGCATATAGCGGTGACCCAAGATACTCAGCAGGTAGTACAACTAATCCAGTTACGGATTTAAGAGTATATGGAGTTGTTGGATATAGTAAAATTCATTCAGTTCTCTTTGAGGGGGATAGAAAAGAGAATGTAATACCTTTTGGAAGTTTTGAAGTTTTAGATAGTGATAATCAACTTAAAGGATGGTCTACTGGAACTCCTGGAGCAAATTTAATTCCTGCAAGCGGGAACAGATGTTTAAAGGTAGGAACTGGATTGACTGATGCAAGTTTGTTGTTTCCTTTTGATGCAAATATAGATTGGAGTTTTAGAGTTAAATTGCATACTGATGGAGCATCTTGTACTTACCAGATTAATTTATTGCTTTATAGAGGAAAGAATAGGACAAGAGATAAGGTAGGTTCGGCAACAACTCCATTGGCATCTGGAACAGTTACTTATTCATCTTGGACTTTAGCTGAAAGCGAATTTTTATCGTCTACTTCTATAACATGGGATGGTGTTTTTACAGATAGAGATGCAATAGGTTGGGCGGTTGCAGAGATTTCCGTTTCTTCTGGAAATTTATATATAGACGATATTATTTTAAGACCTAAAATAAGAACAATTGATATAAGCAATTCTCAAGTTACAACAGCAAAAATAAATGATGATGCTGTTACTAAGGATAAGTTAAATGCCGATACAGCTGGATATGCTCTAGCACAGCATACAGATGGGTCTTTAAAAGTAGTTGCCGATGAATCTACATTATCAGTGGATACTGGAAATGATTGGGTAAAGGTTAAAGATAGTGGTATTACAAATACTCAAGTAAATGCAACATCAAATATAGGATTGGTTTATAATGACGGAACAGTATATCAAGATACAGGACAGGATACAGTAGGATATGCGATACGAATAGTTTTTGCTAATGGCACAACAAAGTATGTTCCAGCTACTAATACACCTGGCGGTACTTGTTTTAGTAATTGTTTTGCAAGTTGTTTCGGTAGTTGTGATTGTGATTGTGGTGGAGTATGCAGATGGTAATTATTTTAAATAAAGGGAGGTATTATTATGGATATTTCTAGATTAAATAGACCAACTGAAACTATATGGATTTTAGATATTGACGTTGTCAATAAAAAAATAGCTTTGGTGAATGGTTCTAATAGAATAACGGTCTTTGACGGTATTCCTACTCTTCCTAAAACTCATAATTTTTATGAGGTATCTTACGCTTCTGATATTCCTTTAAAGGATATTACTAGTGTAGATGTAAAATATGTTTATACTACATCATCTATTGATAATATTTTGTTTTATGTGTATTTTAATGGGGATTTGAATGATTTTAATTTATCAGCTATATATTTGATTTCACCAAATATTGGGGTATCAAATGTGGCATTATCAAACATAAATAATAATTTTAATACAAATAAGGTTTTTGTAAATTATAAGATGTCTGATTATAATAAAGTTTTATTGTATTCTTTGATATTTGATAAAGTTAATTTTAATGTTATAGCTCCAAGTTATCAATCAATAGAATTGAACACGTCTTTGCAGAATTTTATATATCAAAATTGGGTAATTACGACTGATAGAGATATTTTAGTTGATACTAAAGGAAGTAATACTATTTCTTTTAAAATTGGGATGCGGTTATGTGAACAATTATATATTCCTTATGTTGGCGGAATATATTTTAATGGCGGCATTATTAATCCTTCAACAACTGGACTATATTCTGGTCAATTGATAAATAAAGAGGCAGTTATATGTTCTACTGACCATCGAGTTTTAATATCTCCTATTGGGGAGATTAAATACGGCCTACCTTTACTAACAATAAAAACAACACTGTAATGGAAATACCATTTATTAAATATAAGGGATATAAATTTTATCCTTCTCATAGGACTTTAATGAAAGAAAAGTCTTCATCAACAGACATTTTTGTTGGAGAGGATTCATTGAATTTTCCTGTATTAGATTTTGAAGACCATCCATTTTTTAATGAATTTTCTTTGATTTATTATTTAGGAAAGCAATGTAATTTTAGTTGTTCTTATTGTGTGGCGTATGGAGATAATACATATTTTGATGGTGAAGATATTGAAAAATATATAAAGGCTTTGGATATATTGGGATTAAAGGAAATTGTAATATTGGGGGGTGAATTTGCATACTATAAGGAAAGATTGAAGCCTCTTTTAAATTTAGATTCTGATGTTAAAATAACTTTATATACAAACGGGTTTAGTATTCAACAGGAAATTATTGACATATTTAAGAATCATAAATTAAACTGGATGGTTACTATTCATCCTGATTCTTTTGAAACTGAGGCTGACTGTATAGAATATTTTAAAGGTAAGTTTGATTTAATAAAACCGGTTAATATTAGAAACGTATGTTATATGATAACCTCAGAAAAATCATTGAAGTATCTTTATAGTTTTTTAAAAGCATATGATAAAGATTTACATACTTTTACTTTAGTTCCAGCACTTGATGCTAATAAGCAGAGTTCGGATTTTGATTTTTCGCAAAAGCTTTTAGAAGTTATTTATCCTATGCACTTAAATTTAAATGATTATTTTTCTTTATGTGATAGAAATTTATTGAATAATTATCTTAAATACAGAAGTTGTATTTCTGAAAGATTATTTATGAATAAGAATAAATTATACGGATGTATAGGTGGTTCTTTTATGGATAAGGCTGATTATATAGGTGATTTATATGACCTAAATATTAAAAAATTGATTCAAGAGTACGGTCAAAATAGGATGAAGAATGATATAAAAGATGAGTGCTCTAGTTGTATAGGGAACATTCATTGTTTTTATTCTAATTGTGGGCATACAAAATGTACTGAGGCAATAAAAAGTGTTTATACAACTACCGCAATTTGTTTAGGTATTCGGATTGTTGAGAAATATCTTAGGGGAATTAAAATAGGATATGGTCAAATACAGCAGTTTGTATAATAGATTTTATGTTCATAAAAGTGAGTTTATTAAATATCTTCCAGCAGAAAGTTGGAAAAACTATATTGAAAGACTGAGAGTTTTTTATTTAAACAATAAGCATATTTTTTATCCTAAATTTTTAGTGGTTAATGTTACTGGTAGGTGTATGAATGGTTGCACATTTTGTTATGCTAAAAATGCCAATAATAAAAAATATACTGACGAAGAGAACTTAACATCTGAGGATATAGGATATTGGGTAGATTATTTTAAACCAATTCATATTTTTGTATTAGGGGGAGAACCGTTATTAAAATTGGATTTATTGGGGGCTATTGCTGATTTAAAGGAAGCTGGTAAGGTTAAGAGTATAGGATTGAGTTCTAGTTTGCCTTTTGTAACAACAGGGGTTATAGAGGTTCTTAGGAGGTATAATAGGATAAAAATAAGTGTAGATAATAAGTTTAGACATATTGATAGGGCTAAGATATTGCAATTAAGAAAAAATATTGACGGTAACATAGTTATAAAATTTACTGCTTCTACTGAGGATATTGATTTTAAAGAAATCAAAGATTTTGCCGAATCAAATAATATGATATTTGAACTTGGTTGGGCAATAGAGAATAGTCAAATTATTCATACTATATCATCTAAATTATTAGATTCAGAAGTTCAGGATTTAATTAAGTCTATTGATAATGAGGCTCCTTTTAAAAAGGAAATAAACATGTTGTATTTTTTAACTAATAATACGCCATTTGATATAAGAAAACTTTTCCCGTGTCCTTTAGAGAATTCTATGGTGGTATTGAATCCTAATAAAAAATTACATTGTTGTGATGAATTGAGCTTAACTTATGATAGTCCTTTGTATGAAAAATTTATTGTGGATTCTAACAATGTTTTAGAAAGTTATTTTGGGATATTAGATAAGTTTTGGGGTATGCATAATGAAAAATGTGAGGGGTGTACTGTTAGATATTTTTGTAAAGGACTCTGTCTATTTGGATTTCAGAAAGTAGATAATAGGTGCATATTGATAGAGCAATTATTTAATAATATTTTTCAGAAAACATATGAATTATACGGAATAGTGCCGTTTTTAAGGTATAATAAATTAATGGATGGATTGGATAAATGCAATATAAACTTATTGAAGTTAAGCAGTCATTTAATAAATATTGCTTAGTTTATGATATAGATGGGGAGATATATTTTTACTATCCTAAATATGGGTATTTGGCTACAGTTGAAGAAGATTTTAATTTTGATGATGCTGTATATAATGTTCTTTATAATTTAAAGAGTAGGGATATTACTCAGGAAGTAAATTTGATAGCTGTAGTATTAACACCTAATTGTTTATGTAATTGTTTATATTGTTATGCTGATGGTGTTAAAAATAAAAATGTTAAAGTAAATTATGAAGGCATAACTAAATTTATTCAAAATAATAAAAGTGCAAAAATTTTGCAATTTTTTGGGGGAGAGCCTTTATTAGAATTGGATTATATAAAATCTGTAGGATTTGATGGGGTAGTGGAAATTGTAACTGGGTTAGGCATTTCTGATATAAAGTTTAATGAGTATCTGGATTTGGCTAAAAAAAGTAATGTTCATACTACAGTAAGTATTGATGCTTGTGATGAAAATGGGAATTATCATACTAGAATACAGAAAGGGATAAATTCTAATCAATTATTTAGAAATATTTTAAATAAAGTTAAATTATTGAATGATGCTGGTGTTAATTATTCTTTAAGAGCAACATTGACTAATGTTGGGTATAGGTTAGACAAATATTTGAATGATATTGAGGATTTTATTGGGGAGGAAGTTCCTTGGGGATTTGGGGTAGTTCATGGAGAAAGGCATGATATTTTTAAGATGTCTATAAAACAGGTGAAATTTGTTGAGAATTTTTTATATGAAAATATTTTAAAAATTATAAATGGGGAACGTGTATATATACCTAATCCTATTTCATCTTATATGAATCTTTTTTATGAAAAATTGGTTGGAGGGTTATTGTATAATAGTTTAGGAATATGTAATTTTGGGGGAAGAGGGGGTATGACAATAAATTGGAGTGGACAAGTGTGTCTTTGTCCTGAGGAAGCTGTAAGGAGTAATATGCCATTAAATATGATACATAAGAAATGTTATGATTGTGATTTTTTAATGTCTTGCGGTTCACTATGTTTATTTAATAAACCAGAAGATAATGAAATGTGGTGTTGGTTATATAAAACTGTTATAATAAATGCCGTACCATTGGCAATTTTAAAACATAAAAAAGAATTAAATTTACGGGGTTCTAATGGTGTATGTTAAAGTATGAGCCTTATTTTAATTGTTTTGTAGAAGTAGGAACTGATTATAAACAGGAAATGTATGAATATAGAAATAAATTATTTAAAGAATTTTTAAAATTGAAACATAAAAAGACTGATTGTCCTACTGGGCTTTTTGTAATTCCTACAACAGCTTGTAATATAAGATGTTCATATTGTTATGTAGACAAAATTGACAATAATAGAACTGATTTTTTAACATACGAAAATTTTAAAAAACAATTTAATAGTATTGATACATCTAAAGTTAAGGATGCTATTATAATTGGGGGAGAGCCTTTTTGTAATGATGATTTATTTTCTATTGTTGAATATTTAGTTAAAAAGGGAATTTATGTATGTATAGTTACAAATGGGGTAGCTTTTTTGAACATGGATTTGAGAGTAAAAAGTATAATAAATAATGAAAGAGTCGGTTTTACTTTAAGTTTTGACGCAAATGATGGAAAAAATTTAAGGGGTATTTCTAAGTCAGATAGTTTAATTGCATTTACGAATTTAGCAAAATTTACGAATAGATTATCTATAAGAACAACATTGCATAAAGATAGTTTTAAGTGGTTTGAAACAAGAGAATGTTTACAGAGTATATCTGGATTTGATTTTGAAATGACTATAGGTTGGGGTAATTTTGAGGGTAATTTTTTAAATAATGATATTTATAATTATTTGGATTCGGCTTATGAGAAAGAATTACATAATAATAGCAGGTGTATGATTAAACCTTTAAAGAGATTTATAAGTAATATTTTTCCATTTAATTTAGGTGATTGTGATGCTGGATTTGGGAGAATAGGTATTACAGCTATTGGGACTTTTATATGTTGCAAGCCTTATACGATAACTGAATTTACATTACCTGAACAATGTTCTAATTGTGATTATCTTTTGGGATGTGGAACTCAGTGTTGGGCTGATTTTAATTCTATTAGTGTTAATGAATCTTGCTGTAAATTTATAAAGCTATCTATTGAAAAGGCCGTAAAATGGCATTTTTTACATAATATAATATATAGATAGAAATAAAAAAAAACGGAGGTTCATTATGAAGTTTAAATTAATTTTAATATGTTTATTTTTATTGTCTGGTTTTCTTTTTTCAGCAATATCGGAAATGCTTTCAGTGGCATCTGTAAAAGAGATTGATATTGGTATTGAAAAAAGTATTGAAAAAAATACTTTATCGGAATATTTAACAAATGATTTTGTTAAATTGGAGGATGATGTAAATGCCCTGCCATATACAGAGGAATTTCTTAAGATAAATAAAAATTTTTCTATTTTTGAATTGTTAGCGGCTAATATGGCGATGTCTCATATAAGCAAGGATTTTAATTTATCCAAAGAAATAGTTTTTGCTGTGATTCGGGGAGAAAGTAGTGGGAATATTTTTGCTGTATCATATATGGGTGCAGAAGGGTTAATGCAATTAATGCCCTCAACAGCAGAAAGTTTAGGAGTAAAGAATTCATTTAATGTTTATGAAAATATCGTTGGTGGTTCTAGGTATTTGTTTATGCAATTGCAAGAATTTAAGAGCATAGAATTAGCTATTGCTGCCTATCATGCTGGACCAAGGGAGGTAATTAGAAATAAAAGGAAGATTCCTCCTCAAAGCGTAGAGCATGTAAAAAAAGTAATGAAGTATTACAGAGGTTATTTTAAGGCGTATGAAAAGGCAAAGATTTGATTTTGTAAAAGAAGATTGATTTTTATGTATGAATATATTATAATATATATGTATGAAAAAATTAAATGAGTTAT
>ERZ1292623.261-Hain-H51-01um-R1-261-length-58929-cov-8_pt2 | contig 22707 bp, 39 predicted proteins | sample MGYA00564398_ERZ1292623 | MGnify/ENA primary metagenome ERZ1292623 (study PRJEB36523, sample SAMEA6512633) | groundwater metagenome | collected 2019-01-07 | study: AquaDiva: Metagenomics assemblies of 32 groundwater samples | reverse complement strand
TAACATTACAGCCTAATTCAACTGCATTTTATGTAACTGTATTAGCTACCACTACAACTACGTCAACAAGTTCATCAACTTCAAGCACAACCGCAAGTTCTGGAGAACCAGAAGTAATACCTAGTGCTGGTGGAGGTTCATCTGGTGGTTCTGGTGGTGGAACAAGAATAAGCGAGATAGTACAAAAACCTGAAGAAACCTCTTATTCAATACCTTTATTAGCTCCCGGGGAACTAAATATAAAAATAGGAGATCCATATTCTAATATTATCTCTGTGTTATTGAACTTAAACCGTGGTTCTTATAATTCTGAGATTAAAGTGAAAAATATTGATATTCCTCCTGAAGGAGTTAGTTTATTTGGAGAAAATGCATTAGATTATTATGAAATTTTAACAACCAACATACCTATAAGTGCAATTAGCGAAACTATGATTACTTTTAAATATAAAAAGACAGAAAAATCCGTTGGTCTATTTTATTATCTGGACGGAAAATGGAATGAATTAGCTTCAAGGGAGATCAAAGATGATGAGTATTACAATTATTATGAAGCAATAAGCTATAATTTAGGTTATTTTGTTATTGCAAGAAAAGAGACTACTGAAAAAATAAATATAGAATCTGAATCGGCTGAATCTGGTTTTATAAAAAACATCAGATTGGTAAAAAACAGGATAAATCACTTAAATTTTAATAACTACAAGTCCGCAATAATAGTCGCAATAAATCTGGTTTTATTAATTCTTATTAGTGTATTATACTTGTTTGCATGGGTGATTAAGAAATTTAGAAAAAAATAATTATTTTTTTAAGTTTTGTATTTCTTCTTGTAGCTCTAAAATTCTCGAAATTGCTTTTTCCTATTTTTCTTGTTTTGATAGGTGGTTTTGATTATTATCTGTTAATAACCATCTCCATAAAGGAATAAATTTAATCTTTTTATCTTTAATTTTATCTTCTGCTTCATAATCCCCGGTTATAATAAACCCTTCCTTTATTTTAAACACTTCTAAAAACTTTATCATTCCTTTGATGTCTTTTAATTTTACTTTTAAAACATATTTTACTTCAATAGGTATAATTTGGTTTTCTTTTATAATCACGAAGTCTACTTCTTTATTCCTTTCTCTCCAAAAATAAGGGGCATTAGTAATAAATTGTACAAGATTTTCTATTATTTTACCTTCTTCAGCATTAGATAATGACAAGGCAAGGCATGGGTGAATTAAATAATACCTCTTTAATTTTCTTGAAGAAACTCTAAACGAACCTCTAAAATTTTTTAAACTCTTCAGAATAAAACAGCATTCTAAATAATAAAGATAATTACTGATTACCTGTCTACTTCTGCCAAAATCTTTTGATAGATCATCCAAATTGATGATTATTCCTGGATTAGATGCTATAACATTAATAAGCTTCTCGATAAGTTCTATGTCTTTGACATCAAATAAAGCGCTTAAATCTCTAAATATTGCTTTTTCAATTACGCTTTCTTTAATATATTTTTTTCCTATTTCGTCATTAACATTAATAATTTCTGGAAATGGTTTGATTAAATATTCCTTTAATTCTATTTTTATTTCTCTTTTCCATAAACTTATATTTTCTTTAATTTTTTTAATATTTTTATCTTTTAACTCTAAGAATTCTTCAAATGAGAGTATATTAAGATTAAAATGAAAGATTCTGCCAGCAAGGCTTTCTTTTGCATCAAGCAAAATATTAAGAGAGGCAGAACCAGAGATAAAAAATTTAATATTTGGATAGAGATCATAATAAATCTTAATCTTATCTTGCCAATTTTTTAACTTTTGTATTTCATCTAAGAAAATATAAATTTTTTCTCCACTAAGGTCTTTTTTTAATATCTCTTCTTGGTAAATGTCCATCACTTCCCTTATCTCTTCTATGCTTTCATCAAAAGAGAAGTATAAGATGTTTTTCGGGCTAATATTCTCTTTGATAAATTGATCTATTAACTGATAAAGTAATGTTGTTTTTCCGACTCTTCTTAAGCCGACAATTGCTATTATCTGCCTTAGTTTGAGATATTTTTTAATCTCAAAAAATAATTTTCTCTTGTAATCGGGAGAAAGTTCCTTTTTTATACCTCCCAATTTCCACCAGTGATTCATTTCAGACAGTTTTTCTATTGTAACCATATTCGTTATCTACGATTAACTAATATTTAAACTTTTCGTTTCCAATTAGAAACCAATAGATGATAGAATTGTTGAGAGATGATATAAACTGTTATGAAAAGACAAATGATTGGAACAAGCCAGTGATCGGAGGTAAAAAATAATCAATCTTTTAAATTTTGTATTTCTTCTTGTAGCTCTAAAATTCTTGAAATTGCCCTTTTTAGCTGTTCTTCTAATTTCATTAATGATTCTGAAATTTCTTTTTGCTGATTTTCAATGATTAAATTTGCGTCTTTAATTTTTTTATTTATAAAAATATCAGAACCTATATTAAATAATACTTCTTTTGTATCTTTTAATACTGCTTTAGCAAATATTCCTTGGCCTATTTGTGAAAAAATATCTTTATCTTGTTTTGAATTCTCTAAATTCATAAGAGCCTCATTAAGTTTTGATAATTCTGAATTTTGCTGACTTAGCATGCTGCCTTGTTGTTGTAGGTTTTCTATATGTTGTTGAAGAAGCTGATATTCAATTAATTTTTGTTGAATCTCTTTTTTATCTTTCATTTTTTCTTTTCTGCTTTTTCTTTAACTTTTTTTGATTTAGTAACTTCTCCAGTTTGCATTTTTCCTTCTCTTTTGTGCTTTGGTTTTTCCTTTTCTGGCTTTGATTTGGGTTTTTTTACTTCTATACCTAATTCTTTTAACTCTTTGATCACTACTTCTGTTGAAGCTTTTGGCTTAATTTTAATTTTTTTATCTAAAGTTTCAATATGTTTTATATTTGCCTTTTTTCTTCTCACTTGGCCATCTAACAAAACATAATTATTATCTATTATATCAACTATAACCCCTATTTTTCCAGCATCTCTGCCCTGTGTTTTGATTATTAATCTTCCTGTTTCTATTTTTTCATTTACTACATTAAACTTCTTGCTTATTGCTTCTGCTGTACAAGAATGGCATAAGAAACCGCCAAACATCCTCTCTGGTCTTCGCTGTACTTTTGGCATTCTCCTCAAGTTAACTGCCCTCTCCCTTGGTACACCATGCAAGATATTTCCGCAATGGGCACAATGAGCTTGATTTGGTTTTCTTTTTCTATAGTGTATAGCTAATTTACCACCAGGTAGCTTTACTTTAATTCTCTTAAAACTCCTTGTTCTGTGTGGTTGTAGTGGCATTTTATTTTTTGTTTATTAGTAAACTTTTAAAACCTTTCTAATTATGATACTGAAGATTACTGAAAATAGAATATAGCTCCAAAGCCAGCTTAAACCAAATATGATTTTAATATCTTCTCCATTGGTTGTAAAGGTTTCTCTTAACCATCCCAATATCAAAATAAGCGGTAAAAAGGTTATTAACATCGGTTTAAATATGTGTTTATAAGATTCCATCATTAGTGGGCTTAACTGTTTTTGTTTTTCAAGCATCTTTTCTGGACTGCTTTTTAAACCCTTAATTTCATTTTGTATATTTTTCATTTCCTCTCTAATAGATTTTAATCTTTCTTGATTCGTGGTAAATTTATAAATCAATGTTGTAAAAAGAGTTATTATAAAAGTTATTATCATCAAATTATATGGTGCACCTAGATTGATCGCCCAACCAAAGATTAAATCAAAAAAACCACTTAAAAATGCCATTTTATTTCTCCATAACTTTTCTTAATGAAGGATACATATCCATCATATGTTGTTGCGCTATATCTTCATACAGCCTATAAATTATCATTACTGTTAGCAAAAGCCCAGTACCAGAAGTTAATGCTCCTAATAAGTCAGCTGATGCTGCCAAAAAACCTATTGAGATACCACCCATTATTGTTAATGGGGTTATATATCTTTTTAAAATTTGTTCTAAAACTCGTTGATCTCTTCTAAAACCTGGAATTTGTAATCCTGAAGCCATCATTTGTTTGGCTTGAGATCCTGCATCCATTCCAGATGTTTGAACCCAGAAGTATGAAAATATTACTGAACCTATTACCATTATTAATAAATAAGAGAGAGCATGCCCTAAGTCGATTAATCTAAAAGATCCCGTTATAAGGTTTTGTATTATTGTCGGGCTTGAAGTCCAAGCCACTAACCCCCCTTGTGGCGTGTTGCCTACATACTGACCCAACACATTAGACGATATAAAAGTAATAACCTTATTTCCTGTATTTGTAGCTGCTGACTGTAATAATCTTGCTAGTAGCTGTGTATTTGCTAAGAAGGCAGCGATCAATATAACTGGTATATTTGAGGTATATAAAAATTTTAACGGCCATCTAATACCATGGCCACGTATCCTACCAAAAGATAAAGGAATTTCTACTTTCATGGCTTGAGCATAAACAGAGAATGCAAAAACAATAACTGTTGCAAGAATTGCTGATAGAGCGATTAATGCCTGTGTTGGATGTCCGCTAGCTAAAGAGGTAAATAAAACCCATATTTGGCCTACTGCTGCTTCTCCTTTGCCTAGGGCCCAAGTACCTAATGAACTTAAGGGTGAAAGGGCTCTTACAAATAAACTAGAAGCTACTCCTGCAGCTATAAATAATGATACTCCTGAACCAAAACCCCATTTATTGATTACATCGTCCATGTACATTATTAGTAATCCTCCAACAAATAATTGAAAGATTAGCATAAATTGAGCAAATCTAAATGTTGCTGGTGATAAATTTGGTGATGGTGATAAACCCCCCATCAACACATATATCATTGCTTCGAATATTATGAAGAATAAAATCAATATTTTTTGTATGCCTTGGAAGAATGATCTTCCTTCTGGGCTGGTTGTATCTATCTTTAATAATCCTGAACCAACCAAAAGCTGGATTACAATTGACGCTGTTACAATTGGGCCTATACCCAAAGAGGCGATGGTTCCAAATTTTGCACCTAAAATAACTGAAAGCTGCTCTAGAAACGATAGAGAATTGCTGCTTAAACCATATAGCGGTATTACACTAAGGATATAAAAAGCGACTAATATTAACAAAGACCATTTTAATTTTGTTTTAAACGGCAATCTTTTTTCAGTTGGTTTTCTAACTTCTGGCAGAAAATCTAGTATAGAAGTAAGTTTCATTTGGATGTAGCTATAGAGCCTCCTGCTTTTTCTATTTTTTCTTTTGCTAGTTCAGAACAAGATTCTACTTTTATGATATATTTTTTAGTTACTTTTCCATCTCCTAAAAGTTTGTTAAAACCTAAGTCTATTAAGTTTATTTCTGTTTTATTGAACTTTGCTAAATCGCCTACATTTAAGGTTTTTATTTTTTTATTGATAATTTTTTGTGGTCTTTTGAAACCTGACTTACCAAAATAGTTATTTAATCCAAATTTTTTTATTATGGTTGGTTTTAATTGATCTGATTTCTTACCTGATCCAGCTAGTCCACGACCACCACGATTGCCTGCCCCTCTATGTTTTTTCATTGCGCCCCAACCGTGGGTTTTTGAACCGCGCTGTCTTGAATTTTTCCTTCTCTTATTAACCGCCATATTATATCATCCTTTTGATTAAATCATTAATTTTATCTTTTCTATAACCTAAAACCCCGCCTTTTGAGAATTGTTCTTTAATCCCGCCAGTTTCAAATCCCCCGCGCGGTGGTAGAAGTTTAAAGAATAATTTTAAACCTGGAACCTCTTTTAGTTCTCTTTTAAATTCAAATATCTCTTTAGCTAGAGTATCTATAGATATCTTTAATTTTTCTTTTACATATTCTTCAGTTAAGCTTTTTTTTCTCGCTAGTTTTCCTCTTTTTTTAATTAATAGTGCTAATGTTTCTTGATCTATCTCTCCCCAAGTGATGTAATTGTTAATTTTCTTTATCATCCCCAGTATATCTTTTTCATTTTGAACTATGACACAACTATGTTTTTTATACAACCTTAACATATTTAATGTGTCTTTTATTCCTTTTCTAAGCCCTGATTTTCCTTGGATTCTTATTGCTACAAGTCTTTTCTTATCCATTTTACACCTTTATCTCTGATAACTGTTTTAGGGCATTAAAACAGGCTCTTATTAGATTTAGTTTTGTCTTTGTATTTCTTGATGTTCTTGAATATATATCTTGTATTCCTGCTAACTTTAACATTTTAGCACATTCTTTTTCTATGACTAATGATGCTCCTCGCGGGGCGGGCATAAGTTTAATTTCTACTGAACCGCATTTTCCTCTTACTGTAAATGGAATTGAATTATTGCCTTTTGGATCGCCTTCCCAAGAACCACAACCTAATTTTATCTTAATTAAATTTAGCTTGGCATTTCTAATAGCTTTTTCTCTTGCTGGTACGGTTTCCCTAGATTTACCAAATCCTAGACCAATAAGGCCATTTTTATTTCCAACAATTGCTGTGGCTGAGAATTTTGGTTTGTTTCCTTCTTGCGTCTTTTTCTGCGTCTGTCTCCATATGCTTCTCTTTCCGCCACCAAATTTACCCTTGCTTTGACCCACTGAGATAAGATCTGTCTCTAGTCCTGGTAGCAGAATATCAGTTATTTCTGCCTCAAGTATCTTTAATCCCTTAGACAAAATTTCATCTATTGTTTTTATCTCGCCAGATTTTACTTTTCTACCTAGCTCTGTTTTGGGAGTCCATTTTTCTTTATCAAATTCTTTAATCCTGCGTATTCCTGTTTCTTCTATCCGTTGATTTTTTCTTTTTTTCTTCATTTTTTATTAGAGATATTTATTTTTATTTCTTCAAAATGTTTAGGTAATTCCGCTGGGTTTATTTTATAACTTTTAAAAATATTATTATTTATTTTTGAATAATCTGCTATATGTTGTCCTTTAATTCTTGATTCTCCTGGTAATATATTATCATTTAAGTTTATTTTTAAGCCTTTATCCTTGGCCCCTTTTAATAGCGCAAATATAACTGCCCCTTTATTTGGGGTATTGAAACCTATATCTGGTGTAACTTCTTTAATGCCTTTTTCAATGGCTTTTTTTCCTATTAAAATCCCTGTTAAATATGCCGCGGGTATATTTTTTAAACCTCCCTTCCAACCATATTCTTCTAATTCCTTAGAATTACATGATACCAGGGTATTATCTCCTTTTGGAGAATATTCTATTATCTGTGAATTGATCTTGGTTAATGATTTTCGTATAACTAGGCGGGGCTTATTTGATAACAGCAATTTAAGCCTTTTCCTATAATTTGTTCTACCTTCACTTTTTCTTTTTAGTTGCATTTTTGTTTGTAAGATTATTATCCTCCAAGTACAGCTTAATTAAACGGATACTTCTGAAACGATTACTTTTTGTTTTGTGATATATATCCCGATAAACCGGTTTTGTGATTACACCTTTGTTTTTTAAATGCTTTATAAACTTTCTTTGTGCTCTGATACCTGCCATCCAAAATTTTTTTTGCGGTAATCTTGAGGTTTTTTTGCCCTTTTTTGAGCCTATCCCTTTTCTTCTTCCTTTTGCTTTTTGTATTCTTATCTTTCTTGAACGTGCTTTAGAATGCCCTTTTTTCTTATTTATAGAAATTGCTCCTGCGGATATTAATGATTTAAGATCCGCCTTTGTAATTGCTTCTTTAATTTCGGCTAGTTTACTTGGATCTAGTTTAACCCGATTAATTCCCACATTAAAAAGCCTTGCAACTATCCTTCTTTGGTTTCTTACATTCATCTTTGTTGCTCCAAAATTTTTCTTTTTTCTTCTTTTTCTCTCTTTTCTTTTTCTTCTTGGGTCTCTTCCTTTTGTTGCTTTTCTTGTGCCTGCTTTATTGATTGCTCTTTTGATTTTTTCTTTTTTTCTTCTTCCTTTTGCTTTTTTTCGTCTTTAATCTTTCTTTCTTCTTCTGTTGTTTTTATATAATTATCAATATGATGTATATTAATAACTTTTAATCCCATTTCTTTGATTTTTTTTAATAGCTCTAATCTTTTTTTAATACCTAGTGACCTAGATAAAATTATTCCGTGTTTTTTTGTTAAATTTTCTAATTGAGTTATTTTTGAAACAGACACTTGTATTAAACCTTCTCTTGATAGTCCTCTAAATTTTCTCGATGTGGCATAACCTATTGATGGCAGAAGACCTTTGCCTTTTCTTTTTCTTCTTAGCTTGGAGTGCATTCCTTTTGGTGCTCTCCATCCGGTGTTGGCTATCTTTTTAAATATGCGAGCTTGTTGCCTAATGAATCTTGGCTTCTTCTTTCTTGGTTTAGTTAACTGTTCCATTTTATTAACCTAAATTTTGAATATTCCATCTTGAAAAACTCTCCTGTCTCTTTTAGTAATTTTTGTTGCTATTTCTATGTTTGCTGCTGACTGCGCGGTTGCTTCTTTATCCGCACCTGTTAGAGTAATAATATCTGAATCCAATTTAACTAAAACTCCCTGCAAGATTGTTGCTTTTCTTGGAATTTTTTCTCCTAGAAAATTTGAAATTATGACATTATCCTTATCTTGAGTTACTTTCATTGGAAAATGCCCAGAGCAGACCTTTAGTTTATAGATATATGGATTTTGAACTCCCAAAATCATATTTTTTATATGGGAATAAAAAGAGTTGACAATTTTTTTAAATTTTCTTGAATTCTTCTTTGATTTTATTACTATCTTGTTTTCACTCAGATTCAAACTAACATTTTTAAAGGCAAATCTTCGCTCTATCTCCCCTTTAAGTCCTTTAACTTTTATTAGATCTCCATCTAAACTAATTGATACTGTGCTTGGTATTATTGCTGTTCTATCAATCGACTTTTTTTCCATTTTAGTAACAATATGCTATTAGTCTCCCGCCAATTTTTTTCTCTTTTATTTCATGGTGTGTTAAAATCCCTTTGGATGTTGAAAGTATTAATACCCCGAAACCTTTTGCTGGTAAGAACCTTTTTTCAAATTTCTCTATGTCTTGCAACTTAACTTGATATCTTGGTTTTATTACACAGCAATCATTAATTTTGTTTGCTAATGTTATTTCTAAAACTGTCCCTTTTGTGGTATTGCTTTCCTTATAACCCAGTATATATCCTAACTTTTTCAAAATATCTAAAACTGTCTTTATAATCTTTGAACTAGGGTAAACTGTGCAGGATAGTTTGCCTACTTTTTGGGCATTATTTATTTTTGATAATGCGTTTGATAATGGGTCGTTTAGAGTCATTTTTTCTCCCTAATTATATTTTTTGAATCCTAAAGATGGAGCACATTCCCTGAAACAGGTTCTACATAAATTTAAACCGTATTTTTGTATGTGCGCATGCGTTCTGCCGCACCGGACACATTTTTTTAATGATGCCCCTGTTGTTCTTTTTTTAGGAGCGTTGTGTTTAATGAATTTTCTCCATTTGGTCTGTTTTACTTTTAATTGAGTATATGCTTTCTTATAGCTGCTTGTTGTCATTCTTCACCTATACTTACTGAATATTTATTTTTCATAAATCCTTTTGCTTCCTCTTTTGTTATTTTGTGTTTCTTTGATATTTTTCTCTTCATTATTTTTCTTTCTTTTATCCTAAACCCCGGCCTAGTGAGAGAAACTGCGGTTTCAAATCCTATTATTCCAATTGATGGATCATATTCCGCGCCTGGAACATCCAGATATTCTGCTATACCAAAAGAAAAATTACCTTGATCATCAAAATAGGACTCTTTTAGTTTATTTCCCTTTGCTTCAATTAATCTTTTGAGTAAAGCTTCTGCTTTTTTTCCTCTGAGCGTCACTTTACAGCCAATCTGTAAACCGGGCCTTATATCCCAGCCAGGAATTCTTTTTTTTGTTGTGGTTGTAACTGGTTTTTCTTTGGTTATGTTTTTTAAAAGTTTTAGTGCTTTGTCTAGTTTATCTCCTGGTCCACCAGTTCCTATATTCATTGTCAGTTTTTCCAACTTTATTTCTTTCATTGGGTTCATTTGAACTCCTTGTCTATAACGAAAGCATAATCTTTTCTGGTAACTATTTTTTTAGAATCGACATTTAATATAACTCTGTCTTTACTTAAACCCTGAAAATGTTGCAGCTCTTGTAGTATACCAACGGTTCCTTGGTGTTTGCCTTGTGTTAGGTAAACTAGCGCTCCTTTTTCTAATTTTAGGTGTTTTTTAATTATTTTATTTGATAATACTATAGAATCCCCAACCTGGCAGGTATTTTTGTCTACTAAAATATTTTTACCATCATATAAGTTTAATTGTAATCTGCCTTTCTTTAATATTTTCTTGCCAATTATTTTACAAATTTTTGAATCAGAGTCGCTTTTACTTATAGTAATTGCAGATAATTTTCCGTTTCTGTATAAAATTATGTAATATTCATTAAAATTAGGAATGGAAATTATATCCATCAACCCTATTGGGAATCGGTAATCTTTTCTTACTATGCCATCAACTAAAATTTTACCATCATTTAAAATGTTTTTAACCTCTTTTGTGGTTGTTGCATGGTTGATAACATCTTTCAAGAGGGTGTTTAGTGTTATTGAATTAAGTAATCTGTGCGGACCGGGCAATGGCCTAGCTATATATTTTCTTTCTTTCCTAATCTTTATGGGTAATGATCTAGGAATTCTTATTCTTTTCAGATGTGACATCTTTATTAGACCTCGTTAATGCTTTTACTCTCTCATTATCTTCTAGATTTAGATCTGTTATTATCAAGTTTGATGGGTGTAGTGGATAAAAAACCTTTGAACCATCTTTTTTAACTAATTGAACTGAATCTATGTACACTTTGGCTTTTTTTAGATTAACATCAACTACCTTGCCTTTTGTTTTCTTAAACTGCCCCTTTGATACAAGCACTTTATCATCTTTCCTAACTGGAAAGGCCCTTTTTTTATATTTTGCTCTTAACTCTTTTGATAAGTGTGCTGATAAAAATTTTCTTCTTATGTGCAAAGGAGCGTTAGCTAAATATTTTCTCTGCTTATTTGGCTTTTTACTGGATTTCCAACTTTTTGAAAATTCTTTCATTTTATACAACTATTCCTGCTAATTTAGCTATTCCTGGCCATCTTTCTGTGGCTTCTTTTGCTATTGGACCTTTAAAAATGGTTCCCTTTGGGTTGCCTTTATCATCTTTTAGAATTGCAACCGAGTTATCTGAGAATCTTATTCTTGTACCGTCTGGTCTTCTATATTCTCTTCTCTGTCTCACTATTACAGCGGGAACTACTTGTTTTCTCATTTCTTTATCTCCCTTTATGACTGAAACAAAAACTAAATCTCCAATACCCGCTGTTGGTTTTCTTCTTTTTACTGTTTTTGAACCTTTTACGGATACTAGCCTAACTAGTTTAGCTCCTGAATTATCGCAGGTGTCCAAAACCGAGCCATGACATAGCCCTTTAGTTATTCTTGCTCTTAATGCTTTCATTTTCTACCTTTTCGATTATAACAAAATTTTTTGTTTTTGAAATCGGTCTACATTCTATTATCTTTACTTTATCCCCTACTTTGGCATTGATTGATTCTGGATTGTGTACTTGTAATCTTGTTCTTCTTTTTTCAAATCTTTCATATTTGGGAAGCGGATAAAGTCTTGTGAACTCTACTCTTGCCGTCTTGGCTGAATTTGTTGATATAACCTTGGCCATGAAAACTCTTCCCCTTAAACTAAGTTTACTAAAGAATGGATCGTGAATATCCTTACTTTGCGTTACTGTTGGTGCTTTTACTTTGATACCTATATTTCTTGATTTCATTTTTTGATCCTCTCTTCCGGTCTGCCAACTAATTCTTTTCCATCGATTTCTATTTTTCTCCCTTTGAGATTTATTTCCATTTTTGCTTGGTTTTTTATTATTTTTTTAATTCCGTTTTTCGTATCTATTATAATCATATTCCTTGTTTCGTCTATTACTTTGCCTTCTATATTTTCAAGGTTGTGATTTGTTGAACTTATTACTTTAATTTCGGATCCTATTAGCTCGTGTCTTATCATTTATCTTAATTCTATTGCGCTTGGATCGAAACCTAATTTTATAAGTTCTGTTTTAACCTTGGCCGCGTGGGTTCCTTGTAATTCAATAACATTACCTTTTACTGTGCCGCCACAAGCAAACTTTGATTTCAAGTTTTTTGCCACTTCTTTAATATCCACTTCCTTGCTGTTGATCCCTTCTATCACTGTTATCATCTTACCGAATTTTCTTTTTTCTTCCTTAACCTTTATTCTTTGTTCACTCTTGGCTAAATTCTCCCATACGCCTAATTCCTTAGGTAAGCCTGTAAGTGGGTCTATTTCGCCCATTATTTGGTTTTGGCCTCCTTAGTATTTTTTTCGCTTATTTTTGATTTTATATTCTGAACAGTCAATAACCTTGCTATTGTTCTTTTCAGTAGTCTTATTCTGCCTGGGTTTTCTATTGCTGTGCCGACTGCTCTTTGAGTATTAAGCTTCATTAATTCTTTATTGAATTCAGATATTTTTTCATTGATAGCTAAAACATTTATATTTTTTAGTTCATTCTTCTTTATTAATGACATTTTCCTTTTTTACCTCGGATCTTTTCTTTCTTTCTTTTTGTTTTTCCTTTGGCTTTTCTTCATTTTTTATCTCTGCCTTTACTTCTTCCAATTTTTCTTCTTTAATTTCTACTTTCTTTTGTTCTTGAACTTTAGGTTCTATATGATCTGGTAATCTTGTATCTGGCAGCATTAAGCTAACTTTAACGCCTACAACTCCGGACTTAAGATTTGCCGCGCTCTCTGCTCTTTTTACTTTTGTAAGTGCTGTATCTCCGGATTTTTTTAAATACCCAGCCGAGAATCTCCATGATCTTGCTCTTGCGCTAGGAACTTTACCGGATATAACTATTTCAGCACCCATTGCTCCGGCATCCATCATCATTTGCAAGGTTTTATAACCAACAGATTTAAACCCTTTTGAACCAAACCTTTCTAAAGTAGATACAATTTTATCACAAACAAAACTAACATCTAAATAAGGACTTTCAACTTCACCTATTTCTATCTGTGGATTCTCCATTCTAAATTTCTTCTTTAAAACCGAGGTTAGTTTTTGAATTGTCTCTCCTTTTTTACCTACTACCAAACCCGGGCGTGTAGTATAAACTATTACTTTTTCTCCTAGTGGTGTTCTTTTAACTTCGGTATGTGAATAACCGGTTTTAGCCAGTTTTGAGGCGATATACTCTTGTATTAAAAACTCCTTTAACTTCTGTTTTACAAATTGTCTTTCAATCATTTTTTAATTTCCTTGCTTTCTGCTCTTAATTCAATATGTGTTCTTTTCGTTTTTAATCCTCTTTTCCTTCCATATTTGTGCGGTGTACTGGCTTTATTTGCCATGGCTTTACTTATAATCAAATCATTTATACTTAATCCTTGATTCTTTGCGTTTGCTTCTAAACTATTTAACAATATTATGAATTCTTTTGTTGCTTTTTTTGGATAAAAACCCGGGCCCATGTTGCCTTTTCTATGCCCTCGGTCTTTATGAAATCTTTTTAACGGTATTGCCTCTTTTTCTTCCATTACTAACTCTAAATATTTCTTTATCTTTGTAATGGACTTGTATCTAATATAATCACATATTTCGATTGAGTGCTTGGTTGAAATAGGTAAATCCATTCCCCTAACAACCGCTGTATTTTCCTTGTCCATTTTACTTTTGTGATAATGCTGAACTTGATTTTGTGGCACCTATACCTGGTGCAGAGTGTTGAACTTTCTTCCTTGTTAATGTGAACTCACCTAAATAACGACCCAACATTTCTTCATTTATAAAAACAGGAGTCCAATCTTTTCCTGTATATACCAATAATTGTGAACCAATCATCTCTGGCAAGACGATCATATCTCTAACCTGGGTTTTGATTTGTTTTTTTGAATCCTTAAATTTCTTTATTTTTGCAAGTAACTTTTTTTGCTGGTCTGTTAATCCTCTTAATAATGATCTTCTCTGTCTTGAAGGAATTAATTTTGCAAATTCTTTTATATCCATTTTTTGTAAATCTGCTAATGTTTTCCCTTTGTAATTAAATTCTTTTGCCATTAATTCTTCCTTCCTGATCTCTTAGGTCTTATCGAGCCAACATTTCTTCCTGGCGGAGCAAATCTTGGAGCTGGTTTGATCTTTGAGTGGTGTCTTCCTCTACCTGAACCATATGGGTGATCAACTGCATTCATAGCTACACCAGATGTAATAGGGTAAAGTTTACCGCGCGCCCTCATCAAGAAATGTCTTTTACCTGCTTTAACAAATGGTTTATCTTTTCTTCCTGCTCCGCAAATTGTTCCTATTGTGGCCCTGCATTCTGACAATATCTTTTTTTGTTTTTTTGATGGCAATTCAACCAGAATTGATTCGCCTAAATTTGATATTATCCTTGCAGAATTTCCAGAGGTTCTACAAAGTTTTCCGCCATCTCCTGGCATTAGTTCTATGTTATAAATCAAAGTCCCCCCTGGTATATTTTTTAATGGCAGAGTATTGCCTGTTTTTACCTGTGCTTTTGAACCTGATTCTATGAATTCATTTACTTTTATGTTTTCAGGAGCGAATATATATCCTTGTTCGTTGTTTTCATATTTTATTAATGCTAGGGGAGCTGAATGCCCTGAACAATGGATTAAATCTAAAATTCTTCCCTTAATTAAAGAGGTTTTTTCTAATTCATCATAATTTCTGTGTTTAACAGCAGCAATCCACCTATGTGAATGAGCTCGGTAAGTAGTTGTTCCCCTTCCTCTACGTTGTTGGATTATTTGTTTTCCCATTTTACATTATACCTAACTTAGTTGCAATATCTATCGCGGGAGTATCTTGTGGTAATTTTATATATGCCTTTTTTAAACCTTTTTGAATTGAAGTATTGACATTTATTATTTTAACTTTAAACATCTCTTCAAAAGCAGTTTTTATTTCATTTTTTGAGGCTTTTTTGTCTACTATGAATATGATTTTATTTTCAGATTCCATTAATTTAACTGATTTTTCAGTTGACAATGGATATTTTAATATTTGATTCATTTTTTATTATTTAGGAATAATTTGTTTTTTTCTAGTGCTTTTATTGAATCTTCTGTATAAATTGTTAATCTGCCCGGAATTGAACCGGGAGCCAATAAATTTACATTTAATTCATTTATTTTTGAAACATCTAATCCTGGTAAGTTTGAAGCTGATTTCATTAATGGGCATTCTTTTGATACAACAAACAGTATACCTGATTTTGTTTTGTACTTTCTTCCTCTGGATTTTCCTCTTCCAGATCTGATTTGTTTTTCTTCTGTCCTTGCTAGTTCTTTGTCTAATCCCAATGAAATAAGTATTTTCTTTATGTCTTTCGTTTTATTTTTTGATTCTATCTTTGAATCTATTACAATTGATGGTATATCAGTTTTATGGCCTCGTAATTTTATTAAATCTAAATTAAATGTTGCTGCCAGAGCTGATCTAATAGCTTTTCTTCTTTCTTTAATATTTATTTTTCTAGACCAAATCTTTTCTGATTTTGGGGGGTGGGCTCTTCTACCACCAACTGAAAAGGGGGTTGTTGCTGCCACATAATAAAACTGTGTACCTCTTCTTGTCATAACTTTTCTTGGAACTCTTGAAGCTCCCCTTCCATAGATACCTTTGTATTTCCTTCTTCTTTTAGAAACATATGAAGAATATCTTTTACCTGCAAGTTCATAAGCGCCATATGGTGTTCTAGAAGATAATTGTAATGTAATAAATGCTCTTTTGATTAAATCTTGCCTTATTGGCTCATCAAACTGAATAGGCAGGGCTATTTGTTTTATTTTTTTTCCTTCTAGATTATATAATTCTGCTTTCATTATAAGGATTCCATCCTTATCAACCTAAAAAATTGTTTTTTCATTGTTTACTGTCCAAGTTTATTGATTTTATTTCTAATTGATGTTGAGTTCTTGCTCTTATTGCCGGGGTAAGTATTATTGTCCTCTTTGCCGGGCCTGGAATTGAACCCTTAAGAACAATATAATGATTCTTTACTAAACCATAATGTAAAAAACCAGATTTTGGGTTTATCTTTTTTGGATCTGAGTCTATCATTAAATTTTGCTTATTATACTCAGTTCTTTGATGGTAACCCATCTGCCCTGCGTGGGCAACTGAAAACAAGACCTTTTTAGGAGTCCAAGAACCTAGAGAAGCCGGGCCTCTTTTTGTTTTTTCTGCTTTGTGCTGCCTTATTGTAACACCAAATCTCTTAACGGGACCTTGGTAACCTTTGCCTTTTGTCACGGAGTGAATATCCAGCAACCTAATATCTTTTAAAACTTCTTCTAATCTTATTTCTTTATCTAATAGGGATTTAGCAAATTCTAGTTTTTGTTTAGTATCCTCTCCTGAAATTGCCACCTCTAATACTTCTGGCCTTTTCTTTCCCAGGCCTGAAAGTTTTGGTTGAGTATAAACTACTAGTTTTAGATCATCATATTCTTTTGGCTCTTCTTTTGTTTTTTTTGGAAGATCCATTTTTCTTTTTAGATCTTTATCAAGTTTTTGGGAGAAAACTTCAGAAATAAGCTTTAAACCATCATGAGAATTTTTGTAGAAACGTAAAGAAAGAGGTTTTAATGGTGGACATTCAATAATTGTCACGGGAACTGATATCAGCTGGTTTTTATACATGGTATTTGGTGAAAGGTCTCTAGCCATCACGTGAGTCATGCCTGCTTTGTAGCCTATAAAGGCTAATAGCCTAGTTCCATCTAATTTTGGCCAACTTCTTATTCTTGCATAACTTCTTTTTGCTCTTTTTCTTGGCCAAATCTGTAAACTTCCTCTTCTTGGTCTGTGTATATTTGGCATTTTTTAGACTATGAACTAGAATCAGCGGCTGAATTTTAGGCTTTCATTTTTAAATAACCTTTTTTTATTAATCAGTAGGGTAAAGGTTTTGTTAGAATTAGCATTTATAAAGCTATCGAAAAATTAATTTTTAAATTTTAGAGAAAAAAATAAAAGTTAGTTCTAAATTTTTTTAGGCGCCTACGGCGCACGGAAACACCCCGAGCCCCGCATACGAGTCCCGCGGATCCCAGCTGTAGCTAAGGCTGGCCCTATCAGAATCGGCAACGAACCTAGCGACAGAATCAAGCCTAGGATAGACAAAATAAACTGTTTTTCCTGGTTCATATTCTTGAACTTTTGCTTTCTTTGTTAGAAATCCTTGACTATTTGTTGATTCTAGCTCTGCAAAACAATCTTCTTCTAAACAATCTTCTAAATGCTCTCTTTTTAGTATTGGTCTTCCTTTTTTATCTAAACCTGTAATTGTTACTAAATCTAGTCCAAGAAATCCTTTTCCTTTTGGAAATCTAGCATTAAGAACAACCCAACAATTATGATTTATAACATTAGCATAATCATTTAATCTTTTTCCTTCTATTAAATTTCCAGCAGCATCATATAAAACACTTTTTCCTTGTAAAGTATCATTAACATTTTTATAATGCGGCATAAAAATTGAAGGTGTGGGAACAAATAAACCAGATTGTAAAACTTTAACATTTGTAGGAATAAACTGAAAACTATTAAATCCCCACATCATGGAAATAGCATAGTCTTCTTGATCTCCTTCTTGAACTAAAGCATAATTTTCCGGTTTTATTTTAGCTTTTGTTTGAAAATGATCAATATGTTTAGGAAAAGAATAGATTCCATCTGGTTTTTCTACATAAACCCTATTTGGATTTGTTTCAACTTCTTTTCTTCCTATGATTTGAACTACCATACCATTTTTTTAAAAAATAGAATTTATAAATTTTTCTATTTGCTACTACTTAGAAAAGATAAATATTTTATTTCATTTTTTTAGTAACATCTATGTCTTTATTACATTTTTGACATTTGAACCTTACTGCTTCTATTGTTTTCTTTTTTTGCCCTTCTTCATCAAAAATTTGAATTTTTTTTCTTTTGAAAGGAACTTGAATTTCTCCTTGATAATCACAATGAGGGCAAGTATATTGAACATTGATAGTTAGAGAATCTTCATATTCTTCCTTTTCAACCTGATAATGGCATTCTGGACAAAGGTATTCTGTAGCCCTTATTCTTGGTTTGCCTGTTTTTGGATCTTTTGGCTTGCTCATTACTGCTTTATTGCATTTAGGACATAGTTCCTTGAAAACCCAGGCTTTAATTTTGCCATTTTCTAAGGTTCTATTAGTAAAATAGACACATTCTTCCATACTAGTCAGCTGCTTTAGTGTCATTTTTTTCTCCTGTTTTATTTATTGGCGACCAATCTTGTTTTAGTGTGTAGCCTATTGTTGATATGGTATTTTTAACTGCTTTATAAACCCATTTAGAAAAAATTGAAAAAAAGTGTTTTTGATCTTGTTTTTCTTTTAAATTTAAATTATAAGAATTTATTATTATATAACCAACCAGAATTATTGCTAAAAAAAGGAATAATTTTAATTTTACCATATTTTAACGAATAAACTTTATGTTTTTAATCTTTTTGTCTATAATTTCAATTATTGCTGCTTTTCCGTTAGAAACATCTCCTGGATTTATGATTGTGGTTTTTCCAAGTTTTTGTTTGCCTTGATATTCATGCATATGCCCGCAAATCATAATTAATGGAGCATATTTCTTTATAATTTGATTGTATGGCTCAAATCCTACATGTTTTCCATACATTGGGCTTGTTTTAAATTTAACTTTATCAAATACCCCATAAGGCGTATAATGGGTCAAAAAAACAAATCCTTCTGTTGGTTTGTTTTTTGAAAATAACTTAAGTAATTCCCTTTTAGTTTTGTTATATCGTTTTAATCTTTTATTCTGTTTTTTCTTTTCTTTATCAATTGGATGTTTGATATATTCTGTAACGTCAACGTAGCGACCATGACCTATAACATCTAAATCCTTGATTTTTATTTTTCTTCTATCTATTAATTTAATATTTTTTAATTCTTTTATTTTGTCATTATAAAAACCTGGAAAAAGTTCTTTGGGCTCGTTTGTGTCTCTATAAAAATCAGAATTCCCCCAAACAATATACGCTTTTTTATTTATAGAATTTAATTTTTTTAAAACATTTAATCCGGAATCAAAGCCATCTTTCTCTAGCTTTTTTGCTTTTTTTATACCTATAACTTCAAACCATTTTTTGCCTATCCAGTATTTAAATTGTAAATCTCTAATTTTCTCTGTGTTTGGGAAATCGCCTGAACTTAAAATTATGTCTGTATTATTACTTTTTGCGATTTTTAAAATCTTTTCTGGCAGTTTTCCGTGAAAATCACCTATGGCAAGAATCTTCATATTATTTAAAAAAGAGTTAATATTTATAAATAATTGTTTTTTCGAACTTGGGTTAAATTTATATAGTTTAGAGTCTTATAATGCTGTATGAATGAGCTTGATGGATTGAGTAGAACAGAGTTAAATAAACTTTTAGCTGTGTTATTGTTAACTGATGGATCTGTTTTAAAAAAAGAATATGGTTATCATACTTTTAGGCTTTTAACTTCTGAAAATAGTAAGCCCTTGCACCTTATTTTTAGAGAACTGTGCCTTAAATTATATAATAAGCCCCCTTCTTTTAGGAGGGTTATAAGAACTGGTAATTATAAAAAACAACCCTTTCTATTCTCAGAACTATTTTATAGCCGAGCATGGGAAGAAATGAAGAACCTATCCCCCGCATTTAAAACATCTCCGCGCTATAATCAAACTACTAGAGAATACTTGCAGGAACCACAACCAGATATCTCCTTTTTATTAAATTCCTCTAAGAAAATTCGTGGTTTGGCTTTGAGGTTGTGGTTTGATTTTGACGGTAGTTTGAGTCCAGCGGTCTCTTTAAAAAGAAAAGTAGAGAATAAGAATGGAAGAACTTATGAGTATTACCAAGTTCAAATCTCTTTTTCTTGGCAAATATCGGAAACAAATCCAATTTTGGTAAAACAACTTATAAAGCTATGTAACTCCCTCGGTCTTGATGCAAAATTAAAAAAGGATAAAAGAAAGTGGAGTGGTTTTGATGGTATCACTTTATCCTCTAAAAATAATATCTTGAAGTTTATAAATTTGGGTGGTCCTTTAACTAATGTTAGCATAACTAAGAACAGTAAAAATTTCTATGGTATTACCAAAAAGAATATGTGTCTTAGTGTTCTTAATTTAATAAAACATAAATATTCACTCTCCGCTCATTTTATTAAAAGAGATGATGCAGAAAAATATAGAGAAGATTTAAAAAAGAGGATCATTAATTTAATATTAAAGCCCCATAGTGTAGCGGCCAAATTAACAGATGGTTAGGGCTAAGCACGGCACCCTCTGGAATAGCCCTCTTGGAAAGAACCCAAGAAAGAAATTAAGAAAGGTGCAAACCCAGGTTCAAATCCTGGTGGGGCTAATAACTTTTCTTAAAAAGAAAATTTAGGAAAAGAGAATTCTTATAAAAGGTTTAATATCTTATTATAATAGGCTCCCGTGGTCTAGCCCGGTCATAAGAACCAAGGTTCTTATCAATTCCTTGGAAAACTTACTGGAGAATGACGCGAGCTTCTCGAGCTTGCAACCCGAGAAGTGGCTTTAAAGCTACTAGGGAATTCAAATCTCGGCGGGAGCATTTTTACTTTTTCCTTTTTGTTTTCAATCTTTTAATGCTCTCAACATTAACATGTGTTTTTGCTAATCCCCAAGCAGTAAAAGCAGAAATAATTAAACCTACTGCTGTGCTTATTATAATAATATTATCTTTAATTCTATCGCCCAATGTTTTTGCTGGTTGAGCTACATTTAATTTTAATCTTATATCCTCTATGTTTGATGTTATAAGGTTATAATTTAGATCAAAATCTTCCTGAGAATAACGAACATATTCTAATTGTACTTTTTGTATTATGGTTTTTGTGTCTTCGATATCTGACTCTATGTTTTTTACATCGTAACCATCGGCTCTTTTATTGAACATTTCCTCTTCATAGTTTCTTAGATCTTCTCTTGCTTTAGATATCTTTAATGAAGCATCTGTTACATTAACAGATTTTTTCTCTTCTACTGGCTTTTTTGCCTCTGTCTTTATAGAAATTGTTTTAATCTCCTGCTTTATTAAATCTGATGCTGAAAATATCTTTATTATAACGTCTGCTTTGTCTTGAGCTGAGACTTCTAGTAAAACATTTAGAAAATCTGCTTTCTTATATGCTAAAGACTCTAAAGAACTAAACTCTTTTGTTTTAATTCCCTCTCCTGAGACTGTTCCGTGCAAGTCTAATAATTCTTCTGAACCATCATTTTCAATTTGAATAACTAAATTGTTATTTCCTGGATATAACAAACTTGGAGCTATTGACAAGATTTTAACAGAAGTTTTTTCTATCAAAAGATATATTTTATCTTCACTGTTTGTTGTTGATTGTAAATCTGTAGATAAAAATTTAATTTCTTTTATTAAATCTGTGTTATAGTCTGAGATTGAATAGGAAGTTATGTTTTCTACTGTTGGCTGGGGCAAGGAAAACATGCATTCTAGATCACATTCTTTTGATTGCTGTATTACTTCTGATGATGTGGAGTTTTCTACTTTTATAGAATAATCAACCTGGATTGCTTTTACGGCTGCAGTGAAAAGCAAAACAACTAAAAAATAAACAAATATATTCTTCATGTCACTTTACAGATACAAAAAGGCTTTTAAATCTTTTGAAAATTAATTTAAATACAAATAGAGTATATTTTAATATGGACTTTAAAAAACAATTTTTTGAGGATTGGGTGTGGACTAGGGGGCTTACTCTCAAATTTGTTGAAACTATACCTGAAGACAAATTTAATTTTTCTCCTGGTGGCAATTTTGGACATTTAGGAAAACAATTAAGACATATTGGGGCAGTTCAAGAATGTTACTTAGTTGGTTTTGAAACCGGCAAAATAGATTTTTCTAAAAAAATAAAAGATGTCAGTTTAGAGAAATCTAAGATTCAACTTGTTAAATATTTTACTAAATTAGATAATCGTTTTGAAAATTGGTTCAAAACACTAGATATTAAAGATTTAGATCGGGTGATTAATTGGAAGGTGTGGGAAGACTTACCAAATCCAACAATTTCACAAGCACTGTATTATATGTTAGAACACGAGATTTTTCATCAAGGGATTTTACAACTTTATGCTGAACTTGCCGGATTTGAAACAATTCGTTTCTTTTAAAATTATTTAATATACTCTAATATTAAATTAAGCGTAGATTTATGATAAATTTAATTTACTGACTTTTTTTATTTTAACGAAATGATTTCTTTATTCCTAAAATAATGCCAGGACCTACATTTTCTGATACTGGATCTGAATGTATTTTTTCATATCTATACTCTACACCCATGAAAAGGGTTGTATCTTTAGGCAAAATTTCTATTTTTCCTGGTAATGTTTCTAAACCTACTTTAACGTAATAACCTAAACCACAACCTTCGCTGTCAAAATCTTCAATTTTAAATAAACCGAGTCTTGGGTCTGCATCAACAACTAAATGCTTGTAATCTACTCCTGCTGCAAGTTTTAATAAAAAATGTTTTGATGAATGAAAGAGCAAATTGATTATCATTAATCT
>ERZ1292623.703-Hain-H51-01um-R1-703-length-34535-cov-10_pt1 | contig 22729 bp, 22 predicted proteins | sample MGYA00564398_ERZ1292623 | MGnify/ENA primary metagenome ERZ1292623 (study PRJEB36523, sample SAMEA6512633) | groundwater metagenome | collected 2019-01-07 | study: AquaDiva: Metagenomics assemblies of 32 groundwater samples | reverse complement strand
TTGTTTCTTGGGAATAAAATAATAAAAAGGGCTTGTTATTCAGGTAAGTCGCATCAAACATTTGTTGAATTTCTGGCGTGACAGTTGTTAAATGCAGAAGGACTCCTCTGGTTCTTGGTATAGCCTCCTTAATTGTAAATCTAACGCTATCTTCAAGAGTATGCCTTTCTAGATCGCTATGAGGAGAGTATATTCTCAATCCTCTTTCTCCTTCAACCAACTCTTTGATACTATCGTAGAAAGGATAGTGGTCTCTAGCATCTGGCTGGCACGCTAATACAATATCATATCTGTTTCCGGTTATTGTTTCCCTAGGAGAAAGCTTAGTTCTTCTTGCAGGAATCTCAAGCTTTAGCTCAGATTTTTTTCCTGGCTCTTCAATTTCTATTGTTGCCATGTATTTGCCTATTATGTGGGATTTATAAATATGTGCTCGGTTTCTGGGGCATAATTTTTTTAGGCGTATTAAAAATGTGGGTAGATAGTGAGAAATTAATTGATTTTTATTTAATCATAACTAAATCTTCCTCTCCTTCGAAATGATAAGATCCTTTCAACAAACTCCCTTCAAACTCTAAACTATTATCCTCTCTAATTCTATATCTTCCTTCATCAACTCTTTTGACAAAACCTCTATTATCCCTCATAGGACCTTCATAAGTAAGATACCTTCTCCTAATCATTTCCTGAGGATCAACATAAATTTTCATTCTTGTTAAATCTTGTCCTAGAGATTCAAGCTTATCTAAAGCTATATCTTCATCATTTTCTCCTTTAGTAATTTCAAGTAAGATATCATGATGGTCTGTCTTACTAGGAGCTCCACTATGCATAAGGACTACAAATCTCATCCATTCATTAATTAAAGGAATTACCTCTGTCATGAAAATAGAAAAAGATTATGGTTTTTAAATTTATTTAAAAAATTATGCCCCATTTTCTGGGCTGAATTTATAAACATAAGCCCCCTCCAAAGACAATAAGCAAATTTTATTAACTAGCCAAACACAGAATTATATGATGTCATTAAAGGAAATAGGAGAAAAGATGCAAAATCTTGATAATTGGTCTCTTGAAATAGATTCAATTGTGAAAAACTTCTCTTTTAATAATTTTAAAGAGTCTCTGGAATTCATAAATAAAGTAGGAGAGATTGCCGAAAAGAATCAGCACCATCCAGATATTTTGATTTTATATAATCAAGTAAGATTAACTCTGACAACTCACTCTGTGAAAGGACTTAGCGAGAAAGACTTCGTTGTTGCAGGCGAGATTGACAAGCTATAGAATAATTTATATAATTGCTCTCTCTTTTCTTTTTATGCTGCTTGAAATTCTTGTTCTGGTCTTAGCGATTCCAATAGGACATCTTATCGCCTGGCTGGCACGCGATGAGCTTATCGCAGGAAGAAAGTGGTTTAAAGCAATTATCTTTGTTTCTGCCCTTATTGGCTCGTGGTTTTATATTGCTGGAATAAAATACATCACATTTACTTCTTTATTCATTATAATAACCGCGTCTATTTCTTTAATTAAGAGTTATGATAAAAGATGGACAAAAAGGGCATTGTAAAGTTAACGGGTGCTAAAATGCCCTAATCACCTAAATTTTATATGAAGGAAGCGGAAGGTTTTAAGGTTGATGGTTTATTCATTAAGAGCAGAGCCTCTTGGGATACATTAGTTTGCACATAGCTGTCCGCAGTTGGATTCTGCAATGGACGATTTATAATCGTAGGTCTACATAGTAAGATTTATATACTATGTAGACGTACAGAACTTATGGCTTATACAGAAATAAAAGAAAGAAACGGGAAAAAATATTATTATAGAGCCCTCTCCGTACGGGAGGGTAATAGAATCAAGAAAAAGAGAATTTATCTAGGAGCAGATTTACCTTTAAATAACTTGGAAAAGAAAGAAAGGGAGGCTGATAAACTTATTTTAAATGAAAAAATTGAAAGAAATCTTGGGGAAATCAGTAAAAAGATAATAAAAGTCTTAAAAAAGTATGGAGTTGAAAAAGCAGGAATATTTGGCAGCTATGCCTGCGGAGAGAATAAGAAAAATAGCGATATAGACATCTTAATAACTCACCCAAGATCTCCTAAGGCAAGGGGCTTTGGTTTTGTAATTATAGAAAATGATCTAGAAGAGACCTTGAAAAGAAAAGTTGATTTAGTAACCTATAATAGTTTGAGTCCTTACCTAAGAGAGAAAATATTAAGAGAGGCGATTAGAATAATATGAGCAAAAAAGAGGATTCTATATTCATTATGCATATTTTAGATAGTATAAATGCAATAGAAGATTTCAGTAAAAATCTTTCTAGAAAGAATTTAGAGTTGGACAGGCTAAGACGGAGCGCTATAGTCAGAGAGATAGAAATAATTGGGGAGGCCTCAAAAAACATCTCAGCAGACTTTAAGGATAAACATAATGAAATACCCTGGAAAGCTATTATAGGCACCAGAGATAAAGTGATTCATCATTATTTTGGTATAAATCTAGATGTAGTCTGGGAGATTATAAAGGAAAATCTCCCTGATTTGAAGAGAAAGTTAAAAAGTTTACATTGAGTTAACAAGGACAAAACTCATTAGTCTAGCGGGATTAATAAATAAACAATCAGACATCTCTTAGAAAAGTAAATTTATTAATTCGTATAGAGTTTAGCCCAGTTTATTTTACAGTTCAGCAAAAAGAAGAGTTTAAATAATATGTTCATTTGAGAAAGAGATGGTTATAAAAGATTTATCAGACTGGAATAAAATAATCATTTCTATCATTATCTGAACAGCGGGTTCTTAACCTTTTAGGTATTCTATGACAAAACCAAAAGCCAAGATGAAAAAATATAAAAGGCAGGGAGGAGAAATGTAAACATGTTTGACAATAAGAAAGCAGAGGAAGAAGTGCTTAAATTCTGGGAAAGAAGCCGAATATATGAAAAATCAAAAAAGAAAAATTCCAAAGGAAAAAAATTCTATTTTATGGACGGCCCTCCTTATGCAACAGGGCATATCCATATGGGGACTGCGTTAAATAAGATTTTGAAAGACATCGCAATGCGTTCAAGAAGGCTACAGGGTTTTGATGTATTTGATCGGCCGGGCTATGACACTCACGGAGTTCCTATAGAAATGCAGGTTGAAAAAGAAATTGGCTCGAAGTCAAAGCAGGATATTGAAAGATACGGCGTTGAAAAATTCGTTGGAAAATGCAGAGATTACGCTACGAAATATATAAGCGTTATGAACAGCGAGTTCAGAAATCTCGGCGTTTGGATGGACTGGGAAAATCCTTATTTAACTCTTGATAATAATTACATAGAATCTATCTGGAGTGCTTTCAAGGAAGCTGACAAAAAAGGACTATTGTATCTTGGGAAATATCCTGTTCATGTCTGCCCAAGGTGTGAAACAGCAGTTGCATTTAATGAGATTGAATATGGAAGACAAAAAGATACTTCAATATTCGTTAAGTTTCCATTAAAAGACAGGAAGAACATATCTTTGATTATCTGGACAACAACTCCCTGGACCCTTCCGGGAAATACAGGAGTAATGGTTCATCCAGATGTTATTTATCAGGAAGTTGAAATTGCAGAAGGTGAGCGGTGGATTATTGCAAAAGACCTGGTTTCTAGTTTAATGGCAAAGCTTGAAAGAGGATTTACAGTCAAGAAAGAGTATAAAGGAAAAGAAATGAGAAATTTAGAGTACGAAAATCCTCTTGCTAAGAATTTAAATTTGAAAGTTTATAATGGCTATAAAGTAGTCTTATCCTCAAGGTATGTAACAACAGAAGAGGGCACTGGATTAGTCCACTGCGCTCCAGGACATGGAAAGGAAGACTACGAGGTAGGCAAAGAATACAATCTCGACATGCCTTCTCCAGTCGCATCAGACGGTGTTTTAACAAAAGAAGCAGGCAAATATTCTGGAAAAAAAGCAAGAGTTGTCGATTACGAAATAATAAAAGACCTGGAAAACGACGGCTTTTTAGTTTACAAACTTGACTACGAGCATGATTATCCGCTCTGCTGGAGGGATAAATCTCCATTGTTAATGCTCTCGCAGCCGCAATGGTTTTTGAAAATATCAAAGATTCAGAAAAAGCTGATTGAAGAAAATGATAAAGTTGAATGGGTTCCCAGCTATATGAAACTGAGAATGAAAGCCTGGCTTGAAGGAATCGGAGACTGGCCTGTTTCAAGGCAGAGATATTGGGGCACGCCCCTTCCTATTTGGCATGATCCTGAAAGCGGAGAGAAGATAGTAGTTGGCAGTGTTGATGAACTAAAAAAACTATCCGGAGGAAAAGTCACAGACTTACATAAGCCGGGCATTGATAAAATAGAAATACTCTCCAAATCAGGGAGGAAACTTAAGCGCGTCCCGGAAGTTCTGGACGTATGGTTTGATTCTGGCGTCTCAAGTTGGGCCGCTTTAAATTATCCAAAAGAAAAACAATCTCTCAAGAGATACTGGCCCGCAGACATTAACATAGAGGGAAAAGACCAATTTAGAGGATGGTGGAATTCTCAGATTATTCTGTCTGAAATAACCTTTGATAAAAAACCATTCAAGAGCATTCTTGTCCATGGTCTGGTATTAGATTTAGGAAAGAGAAAAATGTCAAAATCATCAGGCAACATAATCTCCCCCCAGGATATAATAAACAAATACGGCAGAGACTATCTTCGTTACTACCTCGCAAAAATTTCTAAAGGAGAAGACTTTGCATTTGACGAGTCAGAATTTAAAGATATACAAAAAATCTTTACTATACTTATTAACATAAATAGCTTTATTAATCAGCTGGAGAATAAAAAAGGAAAAGTTCACATAGAGGACAAGTGGATTCTCTCTAGGTTTAATTCCTTAATAGAAGAAGTTGCAAGCTCCTATAATAATTACTTGTTTCATGAAGTTGTTTATAAGTTAGAGCGTTTTTTAGTTGAAGATTTAAGCAGGACGTATATCCAGATGATTCGCGATAGGTCAGATGAAGTTTTTGATTTATTAAATCACATCTTCTCAGGCACTATAAAATTACTCGCGCCTATCTGCCCTTTTATTACCGAGAGCATCTGGAAGAACCAGAATAAAAATGAGTCTATCCATTTGTCAGAATTTCCGAAATTCAGCAGGAAAAAAATTGATAAGAAGCTTGAAGAAAAATTTGCCCTGCTTTTATCTATCATTGAAAAGGGCTTGGCAGAAAGAGATAAGTCAAAGATAAATTTAAGATGGCCTCTTGCTAAAGCCAGTATTTGCCATAAAAAGCTCGATAAAGAAATTGAGGAATTGCTGGCCCAGCAGTTGAATGTGAAAAAAATAGAATGGAAGCAAGAGCATGAAAAAGAGTTTGAAGTTGTTTTAGACACGCACATCACTCCTGAATTGGAATCAGAAGGATTCGCGCGTGAACTTGCTCGTAAAATTCAGGCAGAAAGAAAAAAACAAGGCCTAAAAAAAGGAGAGCAGATAGCTATAAAGATTTATTTAGACGCTGAATCAGAAAAGATGATTGAATCAAATATAATCTTCTTGAAGGGAAGAACAAATTCTAGGAAAGTTGAGTATCTAAGTAATAAAGATATTCCGGATAAAGCAGTTATTTTTGATATTAAAGACAAAAAATTCGGTATATCTTTTACTAGGAAAATTCACGACTAGTCAGAGAATATATAACTTAAAAGGAGTTCCATAGAAAAGATTTAAATACTAAAATAATCTAGAAATACAGAGGTTGATAATTTTATAATGATAATAAAGGAAGAATTTTTAGGAAGGCTCAGAAAAATATTCGACCTTAATCTTTATGAGGCGAAAGTTTGGACTGCTTTGTTATCTCGGGGAGTATCAACTGCGGGAGAGTTGAGCAATATTTCAGATGTTCCAAGGTCAAGAACATATGACATTCTGGAATCTTTAGAGAAGAAGGGATTTATTATTATGAAAATTGGCAAGCCAATTAAATTTGTAGCGCTAAAACCCTCTGAAGTTGTTGAAAGAGTAAAAAGAAATCTTGTTGTACATGCAAATGAGAAGGCAAAACGCCTTGATGAATTAAAGGAAGATGAAGTTCTTGATGAATTAATCTCTTTATTTGACAACGGCGTTAAATTTGTTGAGCCGTCAGACCTTTCCGGAAGCTTAAGAGGAAGGCAGAACATGTATAATCATCTTGACATGTTGATTAGATCTGCTGAAAAATCCATAGTAATAGCTACTACAGAAGACGGCTTGAATAGAAAGATGGAAACTCTTCTTCCAGGGCTTGAGAAAGCTAAAAAAAGAGGAGTTTCAATAAAAATAGCCGCCCCAATAACAGAGAGCAACATCAAAATAGCAAAACATTTGTCGAAAATAGCGGAAGTTAAAGATACTTCAAACGCAAATATGAAAGGAAGATTTGCGATTATTGACTCAGAAGAATTAATGCTCATGCTAACCGACGATAAATCAATACATCCTAATTATGACATAGCTATCTGGATGTCAACTGAGTTCTTTGCGCAGGTTATGGAGCGAATGTTCGAAACATCCTGGAAAGATTTTTCTCAGTTAAGCAAAGTAAAAATTAAGGGAAGTTAAACTTAAAAAGACAAACTCTCTGATTATTAAATGAAAAAAATTACAAAAAGTTTTCTTGGTTTAATCATACTAATAATTGCATTAGTTGTCATATTAAAAATATTAGGTGTTGATCTTAGTTTAACCGGAGAAGGGGAATACGACCAATTTGCGAAGTGTCTGGCTGAAAAAAATATAAAAATGTATGGTGCATTTTGGTGCCCGCACTGTTTAGAGCAAAAGAAATCATTTGGAAAAAGCTGGAGATACATAGATTATATCGAGTGCTCTCTGCCAAATAAAGCCCAGACTCCAAAATGCACTCAGTCAGGTATAGAGTCATATCCAACTTGGGAATTTGCCGACGGGACAAGACGCGAGGGAATTATATCTCTTAATGAATTAAGCTCAAAAAGCGGCTGTGCACTGCCGGAATAGCTAGTTATAATTCTCCTGTTTTTTTCCTCTTTTTTGCAATAACCGACAGAATGACAAAGCAGAATAATAAGATAAAGCTAAATGACAAAAATATTATCAGGGGATAATAATTCCTTTTTTCTTTTTGATAATTCAATTGTATTTTTTTATCAAGCGGGGGTGCAGAAAAGTCTGACTCAGTTACTTCTTTTTTTGCACATTCAACTTCTATTCTCTCAGAGATATTCTCTTTATTAGAGCCGTAAACAGCAGACAAATCTATATTATAAAAACCAGGCTCTGCATCAAGCGGAACATCAATTATGAAATCCCTTGTTGTCTTGTCATCTTTCCCGAATTCCTCCAGTTCAAATTCATCAGATTTCTCATCAATCTTAAGTTCTCCATTCGCCAAAAATATTCTGACATCCTGGTCGTCAGTTCCCGAATTTTCAATTTTAACGCTCGCCTTGGTGCTCTCTCCGCAGTTAATCTTCTTATTCTCAATCTCAAAACTATCTATACTTATTTTATCTTTTGGTCTTTCTATATCAACTAAGATATAATCTTGCGAGCAGGCATCATCAACCGCCTTGACAAACAAGGCGTATTTATCATCAAACTCAATCTCCTCCGGAATATCAATTTCAATATCTAAGCTCTTTGACTTTTTTGTATCAACTTTAAGATTAGACCCGCCGTCGCTGATAGACTCATCTTTATCAAGATTGTATAAATATGCCTTAATTCTTAAATCCAGGTCTTCAGTCAAATTATTCTTTACATCAACATTTATCTCAAGCAGCTCTCCCAGCTTTATTTTCTCTTTTGCTTTCGGGTCTTTTATCTCAATTTTCAGATTATTCTCCAGAGTAGTGCAGGACTTTGCATCATCAAATCTAGGCGCGCATTTTGACATGCAGCATGTATTTGTATCATTGGCAGATAAACTCTCTCCAGAGCAGATTTCTTTATTAGAACAAACCAAACCGCCAATTTCCCTGCAGCTGAAATCAGATAATTCTCTGACGAGAACATTCCATTTAGTGGCAGTTGTTATAGAAGAATCAGAAACAACAGCTTCAACAATATACTCTCCAACTGGCTCAGAAAACACAAACTCCTCAAATCCTAATCCGGATAGTTTATTCTGGCCGTTCACCATCCATGAAACATAGGGATTAGAATCTATATCACTGGCATAAATACTAAATAACTTAGACTCTCTTTCCTTTAATATAAGACTGCTCTCTTTCGGAGTATGCTCAACTATCGCTGGAGCATCATTAACGGCAAGAACATCAACTTCAAACAGGTAATTGCTAAAGTCTTTCCCATCAGATGCAATTATACTGCAGGAAGACTTGCCGTAATAATTATCAAAAGACCTGTATCTTAGTTCATTTCCATTGAACTCACAGTGCATATTCTTTTGATTATTTGAGCTGAATTTAACATTCTTGCCTTCATCAGGATCAACAGCATCTACAATACAGCTGTAAATCTTATCTTCCTGAATTTTCCTGTCGCAGTTTAATTCTTCGAATATCGGCGGCTCTCCGGTATTAACAACATTAAGATTGATATTATTGGAAGAAGCGCTGAATTCTCCGTCTGTAGCGCTGAATTGTATCTCCTCCTCCCCGAAAAAATCTTTCTCAGGAGAAAAACTAACAACTCCGTCATTAATAAGAACTTTAATTTTATCATTTCCAGAAACAGAGAAGTCAAGTATAGAATCAGCATCTCCAAAATAATTGCGCAGATTAATAGCATTATTCAAGTCATTGTCCTCATTCCATCCCAAATCAGAAATATGCCCGTTAAAAACTACTTCATCATTTACAGAATTAACTTTAATATCAATTTTATTTGATAATATGCTGTCTTCCAAATCAGAAACCCAGAAAACTATCCAATCTTCCCCGAAAAAATCTTTCTCAGAGGCGAACCTAAATATCCCATTACCTTCATAGGAAGCGCTAATTTTCTTATCGCTTGAAGTATTGTCAATTCCAAAGAATAGCATGTCTTCATCTCCGTCTTCAAAATAGCCTTTAACATCCAAAATAAAGCTGGAATCTTCATCAAAACTAAAATTAGGGATAGGGCTCAGTTGTATAGGGGCCCTGTTTAAATTAGCTATTTCAACTCCAAAATTTTTATTAACAGAAAACTCTCCGTCAGAAACATGAACATTAAATTGATAGCTCCCTTTATCGTCCTGTGTAGTCTGCCAGCTGAATACATTGCCGTTTTTTATAAACCTGTTGTCATTTATTGTATAAGTTAAACTATCCCCTTCAGGGTCAATTGCGCCCACAACAATGCTAACAACTTCTTTTTCTCTAAACATTTTATTTGAAATATCATCAACTACTGGAGGATCATTTAGACAGTTGTTAAACACATCAGGATTATTAGGATTAATTACAGGATTTAAGTCATTGCAGTCTTGCCCGCCGGTTATCTCAGCGTCAAAGCCATCATTATCAACATCCTTTAAGTCCTCTCCAGAACAATCCTGATCAACCCCATCATATGGTATTTCAACTGCCCCGGGAAAAACTGTCGAATCTCTGTCGTTGCAGTCAACATCCGAATGAAAACCATCTTTGTCAAAATCCTCTCCAATCAAAAGCCATTTTATAGAATTCTCAAATAATTTTTTAGTTTCAGGAGTCCAGTACTGCGCCTCAGTTATGCCAAAAAATACTCCGCGATGCTGAAGAGTCTTGCCATTCAGCAATTTATCCCCTGGCTTCAATGTAGCCACTACAGCATCTGAGTCCAAACTTTGCGCATAAACTATTATATCAATATTTTTCGGTTTCTCTCCTTTAAGAATAGCTGTCTTTATATTAGTGCCTTGCGTTTTATAAGCATTAAATTCCGAAGAAATCCCGCTAACAATCTCGCTGTTTCTGTTTTTAACACCCAGTTTTGTCGGACTGCTTTTTGATCCAACGCTTCTGCTCCATCCAAACTGATAATCAAGAAGTCTTGTTCTATAGTAATTAAAAGAACTAAGTATCATTGTTTTATGATTTTCTATTCCTATACTTTCAGGATCATTTAGTCTTTCATTTCCTATAACAATCATTCTATAATTTGATAAATCAGTTGTTTTAACATTCTCCTCTAAAATTATCTCATATGTATATCCTAAAGCGGAAATCTCGCTCAACAGAGCAGAATTTACACCATTGTTAGATTTTACAATATAAGCTGCATCAGCCTTTGGCTCAGCAGCGCCGGCTATAGAAATCAGTAAGATGATAGTTGCCGCTATAATTATTTTCCATGAACTATTTAGCACGGAGCCTCCTAGCCCCTCTTTTTTTATTCTTTATTTTATAATATATCAATAGCAGAATAATCAGCATGACAGAAAGTGTTGTTGTTAATATAAAAAATAATTTTATCGGCGAGCTTTCACTCTCATCTTTTTGCGTTGTTTTCTGTCCCGGCTTAATATTTATTCCAGGAGTGTTAACCTTGGGCTCATCCATCTGGCTTTCCTCCTCCTGTTCTTCTTCATTTCCAGGACCAGAAGCAACAACTATTATTGTTGCTGATAAGCCGACTCCATTTCCTTCAGGAGGCGTAAATTTAACATTCAAATTCGTTTCAGTTGTGCCTGCTTCTTTTGGCTCTATTGTAAAATAAGCTTTCTTTTCATCTCCAGGCTTCAAAGAAAAGCTTTTATCTTTAATCTTAGTAGTTTCAGCAAGGTCTCCTGTAGCGAGTATCTCTATGTCAACAGAAACATCATTGGTATTTCTAACAAGAAGATATCTTTCCACTTCTTCATTAGGCGATAAACGCAGAACCATTCTGGAATTGCCTAGAGTTGCTGTAATGGCTGAAACTCCGCTGATAAAACTAATTGCAAAAAACAATAAAAGTCCTGTGAAAATAAAATCTCTTTTTCCAATTTTTATCATTGTTAAGTTGTGCTTCAATCTATTTATAAATAATCTTATGATTTGAAGGATGTATTAGAATGTAATTAACTGTCTCTACTTCGCGAGATAACAATTATCTGACTCTGATTACTTCAGTAGTGTCTGTATCAGCCTTTACTTCAACTGAAAAAACTTCCTCCGGAAGCTTTTCTTGTTCAGGATTTAATATCAAAATGTGCGGACATTCAGGAGGATTATGCCCCCCAACTCCTGAAAACATCTCTCTCACATCTCCAACTCCTCTTCCAGACACAGCAACTTGATATCCTGTTGAATTTTTAGGGATAATATGGTGTATAAAGTTTCCTTCTGCTTCCGGATTATTTGGATTTGGAGTTAGCTCAGCATTTTCGCTGTAAACAAAACCATCATCATTCGGAGTCACTCTATACAATCTCACATTTGTCCCAGGCGATCTTGGCAGATTACCGCACGAATAATTAACTAGTCTTTCTAATTCTCCATCAATGCCGTCTGTCGGAACTCCATTATCCTCAAGCTCTTCAACTCTGCCTGTTAAGTTGCCGGGAGAATTTCCTTTTTTGTATGAAACGCTGACAGTTTCCGCAGGTGAATCAAATCCCAATATTGTGCCTGATTGAATATATACTGTCCATATTTCTCCGTCAGAAAACTTCCTGCTGTTATCTCTAAAATCAACATACCACTGGACTTCTTTTCCCTGGTTTATTTTTTCTGATCTGGCATAAGAGTCAAAAGGAGGTTTTCTATCCTCCAGGTCATTCAACGGAAGAACAGCAACACTCACCGGCTGATATAAAAATGGTTTTGTTCTTCCAACTTTAAATGAAAGATATTGCTCAGAAGAATTTTTTATATCGCCCTCGTAAACATCAAGATGTCTTCCTTCTATTGGATCATTAGAAGGCAGTCCATTAGGAATTATATATCCGCATCCGCTTGCTAAACTCGCGAGGCTTATTAAAGCACCTCCTGCCCAGTTCTTAACTCCGCTTTTTTTCATATTCACTTGTTCCTCTTATTTCTTATAAACATTTGTATGTTCTCCGATAATAAACTGTATTTACTTCAGCTTGATGAAACTATTCACTTGTGTCCAGTCTATTTGAGCATTGAGCGTCAGCAGGATAGTCTATTTTTTTATCTCCGTCGTTGTCTATTCCATCGTCGCATTGAGGTTTGTTAAATGGCGATTCAGAATTGTCATTTCTGCTGGAGCATCCAGGATCATTTGGATAATCTATCATCCCATCTCCGTCATTATCAGCTCCATCTTCACATTGACTTAGAGGCGCGCAGGCATTCTCATCAGCACTTCCATCGCAGTCATTATCCAAAGAATCGCATATTTCTGTAGTAGGATTTATTTCCCCAACGCAGCTTCCGAAAAATCCATTTTGCTGGCATGTCTGTATTCCAAGCTCGCATACGCCTGTATTAGTTGTTCCGCAGGTTTTTGTTTGCCCAGGAGTGCACTCCCCTATTTGAATATTTTCACAACGGCTGTTTATTGTTCCAGGTAATAAGCATAAATCCCTAGTCAATTGGTTGTTGTCATTGCAGTCCAAACTATCGTCACATATTATACAAGTTCCGTCCACACACGCATTCTGGCAGGCATTAATCAAGCGGGCGCTGACTTCATTTGTGCATGCTGATAATAATGTTCCTGGATTTCTGCACATTGAATCCTCAAAATTCTTGAAGACGTTATTTCCTAAGCAGAATTCTGCCCCGAAGAAAGCATCAGCTCCGCAGTCTAAATCAGAAGCGCAGTTTACAGGCGTGTTTACACACGCACTTGCAGAAGTCCCTGGATTTGTGCATTGGTCAAATGTCAGAGGATTATTATCATTGCAGTCTGAATTATCATCACATATAACATTTAAGCAGTTTCCGTTAGAGCATCCAAACGTGCATTGCTGAGTTGTCTGCTGTGTTAATTCAGTCGAGCAGAAGCTTTGCGGTGTTCCTGGAAAACCACATGTGAAATCCTGGAATAATCTGGTAATACTGTTGCCAAGACAAATATTGCCGCTTATAAATCCGTCTGTGCCGCACTCACTATCTGAAGAGCAGATTACATCTATCAAATTATTGCTGCAGAAGCTCTGGGGAGTCCCGGCATTGTTGCACAAATCTAAAGTACTTTGATTGTTGTCATTGCAGTCAGAATGATTAAAGCAGGCAATTGATGCACATGCACCGTTTAAGCAGAAATCAGGGCATGTTTGGATTGTATCCTTGTTTATTTCTGTGCTGCAGAAGCTCTGGGTTGTTCCAGGGTTATTGCACATCCATGTTTGAGATAATTGTGAAACTTTATTTGCTGAACAGAATAGGGGGCCCATTGCAGTGCTATTTCCGCAATCTTGGTTTGTAGTGCACGCAATATTCTGCTGCTCATTTGTGCAAAAAGCATTATTGCTCCCGGGATTATGGCAGATATCTAAAGTTGTTGAGTCTTCGTCATCGCAGTCATTGTTTGAATTGCACGGAATACACGCACCATTAGAGCATGCTGCCTGGCACATGGTAATTATTTTCTTCTCAATAATCACAGAACAAGAACTCTGCAAACTACCTGGATTTATGCAGGTTGCATTTTGGAAATTCTTTGCTATATTTCTGGCAGAGCAGAATTCCTGTCCAAGAAAACCTGTAAAACCGCAGTCTAAATCAGAAGCGCAGTTTACAAGAGTGTTTCTGCATTCGCTCGCCGAAGTTCCTGGATTTATACATTCATCAAATGTCAAAGGATTTTCATCATCGCACTCACTGTCAAGTGTGCATGTTACAAGCGGGCATTTAACAAAAATTTCCCTAATAGCTTTATTATCCTGAGGAGTTTTGTCATTGGGTATTATCGCCTCTGCGCTGACATTATACGTTCCTTCCTGCAAAGTCAAATTAATTGTTCTGGTCTTCAAAGACTTATCTCCAGGCGCAAAATTATTAATTGGCAGGTGATTCACCTGAATATTCCCTACAGATCCAATAAAGCTGACGTTTTCTGTAAAATTGCCCGCATTTTCAGCAGTTACGCTTATTTTGTATTCTCTATTGCACCTCAAATCCTTATTTATTACATCAGCCCCGCCCGCCTCTTCAATTCTTATTCTGTTTACTGAATTTGTAAAATTAACCAGAGCAATATCATGTACGCCCCGAATACATTCATTATTCTCGCAGCCAAACTGGCATTGCTCAACCAGCTGGGTCGTTGTGCTGGGAACACATTTCGCGTTTACCTTTCCAGGATTCTGGCACGCAAAACTCGTTATATTTTTATGGACATTTCCATCCTTGCAAAACTGAGGTGACGTTGAATTGCCAGAACATTCATCATTGCTCTTGCATTGCGCAGCGACAAATCCAATGCATTCTTCAAACATATTCTTTGCTGCAGGAGTCCAGAAATCAGATTCAACAATTCCAAAAAAGCATAGCTTGGCATTTTGTTTTTTTCCATTTGCCAGTGTTATCCCTGGATTTGCGTAAGCTATAACATCCCCAAAATCACTTCCAGAAGAAGTTAATTCAGTTGTTGCAACAGTTGTCAATCCTGGAGCCTTGTTTGTTTTATCTAGAAAGTAATACGCCAATGAAGCACTGCTTCTTAATTCATTCGACCTTGTATAAACCTGAATCATTTTTCCATCTTTTTGCACGCTTAAAGGATGATTTGCAGCCAGCTTGCTCGCGCCTTCTTCATCAGTTAATCCCCAGGAGTCAGCATGATAATAGTTCACAACAACAGAGGGAAAATTATTAACAGGAAGCCTGCCATCGCTTCTGAAGTTTTCATCACCCACAAAAATAAACTTATATTGCGAGAAATCCTTCGGAAGATTTGTTTCCTTGATAAAGTCAACAGTTAAATTAGAGTCGTTGAATATCTTTTTTATATTCTTGTCTATCTTAAAATTCTTATTGAATATATAGGCCACATCCCCCGCAGCAGAAACAGACGCAGCAATTAACAATAACCCAAAGAGCAGTATAATAGGCAATACCTCTTTTTTCTCCATCGTTTTATGCACATCTTTATTTATTTAAATTAATCTTACCACTTCGCTTTGATAAAAATATCACTCCTAGCACCCTCTTATTAATGTTATGTCTGCATTGCTAAGTGTGAAATTCTTTGATGAGATATCAATTATTTTTTTTGCTTTGTTCAGGAAGATTATAGAGCTGGCTTTTTCAGTTATTCTTGGTCCGTCTCTGTAAGTTCCGGATGTTTTTATCAAAGTTATATTTTTATTGAGCTTTAGGATTCCTGCGACATGATAACTATACGAGAATCTTCTTCCGCCGGATTGAGCTATTAAAAATCCCTCTCCATTGCTCGCGTTAATTGTAGGAATATGAAAGTTGACTTTGTTCTTTGTATAAGTTCGGTCTTTGAATAAAAGCTCTCCTCCGTCTCCTCTAACAGAGCACAACAGCGGCTGAATCTTCTGCAGGATGAATATATCCTCCCCGCTCTGCTCAAATTCTTCTTCTCCAGATATCAAAATTAGTTTTGTGTGATAGACTCCAGGTTTATATTTTGCACTGTCAATTTTTATATTATAAGACACCACTTTTCCCTCAGGGTTATATCCGTAGCCATATCCGTATCCATAGCCAAAATCAAAATCATCAAACAGCGGCTTTATCGCAATTCCCTTGCATTCAGATAATTTTGTTCCATTCAAAAGAAATTCACACTCAACATTTTCCGGACCGATTAAACTAAACTTAAAAAAATCTATTGGGATATTTTCTCCAGATTCTAATTCTAAAGAAGCAGTTAAATCAACAATTTCTCCCGTGACAGGCATATTGTCTGAAATTGAAAGCCCTAGGACAAAAGCTTCTGTTGGCCCCAGCGTTAACAACATAAAAATTATAATAACACTAAATATAACTGATAGGATTTTACCTCTTATTTTTTTCATGTTCACTTCTTTTGTTTACCACCTCACTGCGCAACAATTAGTTTTCAATATACCCTCTTATATATAAAATATAGTAATTAGCTTTCAGTGGTAAATTTTTCCCGGCTTTTACCAACTTGCCAAATAAATAGATATTATTTTTTAAATAGAGCTGCTCTCTTTTGTCGTATAGTGAAATAAAAAGACTCCAAAGAATGTGGCTTAAAAAACAAAAGTATATAATTAGTGATATTTTTAGATGAATATGGGAAACTATGAGAGAAAGCGTTCCCCCTATGGTAAAAAGGAAGTAAGAGATAAAAGGACTGGAGAAGCAGGTAGAGGAACGACTAATGAAGAAGCATTTGATGCGCTTAAGAGAAAAGAAGGCGGGGGTTATAGTCGTGATGGTTGGTTTGACGATAGTAGCAGTTGGGATGAAGAAGCTCCTTTATGCGTAAGTCCCATTGGAAAATTGGCGGCAGGGGTATTTTCATTAGGAGTTTTATTTGGAGCTGGCTATGGGGTATATGAAATATGCAATCATATAATTAATCTGCAAGTGAAATTGCCGCAGAGGATGATTCAACAATCTCCGGAGGTAAGAATAGGGAAGGGTAATTCTAGCTTAACATTGGAAGAACAAATAATGGAAGAATTGCCATTATCACATCAGTTACAACAAAGATTACAATCCTGGAAAATGCCAGCATATCTGGCTAGAGGACTACTTCTACTATCACAACATGCGCAGAAAAATATAGAGATTAATGATTTTGCCTTCTATAGTGGGGGTGCTGGTATTCCAAAAAGCTATATTTGGGCTGCTGGAAAATACTTTGATGCCGATAGTTTTGATACGTCTATTAACACCAATCGTGGTGGGTATATCTCCCGTCTAAAAACAATTGATAGAGGAAGGCCTGAATTTTCTCTTCAATGGCAATCTGCCGGCGATGATGAAGTCCCTCATGGGATATATTGTTTTAATTTTGAAGATGTATTGGCAATTGCCCCTTTAGGGATACTCCATACTTCTAATGGCGGAGAAAAATGGGAATGGAGCTATAGAGATAATGAATGTGTCTTAGGCTATCTTTACATATTTGATAGACAGCGCATTGCTGCAGAAAGGGGCGGGGGCAGTGCTAAAAATGTTATTTCGATAGTCTATACAATGGATGGAGGAAAAAATTGGATACCCACCCCTGCTCATAATCACTATACATTAAGATTAGACGATATTAGCGAAGCGTTATTGTTGACACCTCGCGAAAAAGAGAAGCTAAAGGAAAGATCTGTGATATCGGAAAGAACATCGGAAAGAAAAATAGTTTCATGTTGGGATGGCAAGCAGTGATTAATGAGTAAAATTGAGTTTATTTTGAATCTTGTCAAGATGCAAGAAATATGTTTGACAAAAACTTTCTGCTTTGCCCATTACACTTAATTTTTTAAGCGGAGTTTATGAAACAGCATTGGCAAAACATAAAAGAAGAAGATTGATTGATAAAGTTAAATTAGGCTTTTCATGAAAATTAACTAAATGAGTAGGCTTTTCCTCCCCCAGTTCTGGAATGCTCCTCAAACCTATAACATGGACCTTCGTATTCAATACCGGACAAATAAATATCTCTATTTTTTGTTCTCTCAATAAGTTTGAGAGCATCATCTCTGTCAATCACAAGACCTGCTTCCTGGAAAATTTGACAGACTCTTTTATTGAAAAGTTCCCGTTGGCCGAATGAATAGTTAGGTCTTTAATAAATGAGTTGGTTGTTGCTCAAAGCTCTTCATATCTTTATTAAAAAGAAAATAATTGGAACTATCGCTTATATTTGGCAACCAAACTAATCCATAATCCTCAAAAATTATTTTATCTATATTATCAGGTATTATTACTATTCTATGATCTCCATTATAAACTGTACATTTGCCTTTGCCCTTTATTTTACAAGAATCAATTTTAATATTCTCCATGTTGTTTACTCTTAATTGAGCTATTGGAAGTAATCCTGACTGTTTTATTAATTTATCAAAAGTGATTAATACCTTTCTGTCCCCTTCAAAACCTCCGATTTCAACATTAATTCCTGGTTCTTTCTCTTTCATAGTCTCTACATTTAACGTCGTTGAGCCCATATCTAACTCAATCTTTCCTTCATAGTCTTTGCCAAAATTTCTAATCATAACAAAATAATAAAAACAAGTATCACAGCCCTTTCCTGCGATGTTAGTCATTACGTATTTATCCATTCTATTAGCCTCTTGATTTTCATAAAAAGCCATAGTGTTTAGCAGTCTTTGACCATTATTATAACTTAAAAATATTCTATTATTGTTTTGCGGAATAAATAATCCAACATTACTTAATGGTTCCCAATAGGTTTTAACAACATACACTTCGACATCGTAGTTGGGAGAAAAAAATTCAACTACGTTTGACCAAGGAAGAACCCAAAACACCACTGCTAAAAGTACCCCTAAAACTCCAAGAATAATACCTATTTTAGTCGGTCTACTCCAACTCACCCATTTCGTTATTATTTTCATTATAATTCAAAGAAACTGGTATTTTTATACAATTCTTTTCTTCTTTTAGTGGTTTTTGTGACAAGAGCATACTTTTTGTTATAACATCTGCCCTTCGCCAAGCATCAGAATAGGGTTCTCGGGCAAAAAACATCCTTAAATTAGCTTTTTAGGGCTTTGAGGACAAAGCCATTGCTATGGAAGAATTTGAAGTTTAAATTATTACTCTTGTTAACATTGGAGGCATTTCAGATAAACCTTGTTCTATTAAAATTAATCTTTTTTCCTTAGAGTCTTCTAATACAATCTCTGCAGCATCTTTGATATTCTCAATCGCTTCTTCCAAGCTCAATCCTTGAGAAGCAACGTCTATCTGAACTCCCTGAGCAACAAAAAATTCCTTTCCATCTATCTTTTCTTTTGTTATAACTACATCTAAAATAATCTCTTTTCCTGCTTCAGGTTTCTTATTTGTTTTCATACTCTTCCTTATTTTTCAAACTTTAAATAGCTTTATATTCTTTACGAGATATTATTTTTTCTGCGCAGTCCTAAGAAAATAGCTGAAGAGGCAATTACTATTAAAAATATTATTATCAATGCCAAACCTGCTGGTGATTTGGCTGCTCCAATAACCGCTCCTGTAATTCTCGAAGTTAAATTCTGCTGGTTTGGAGTTTCTTCTAATTTAATTCCTTCTCCATTATCAGCAGCTAAATTCTCTATTTCGCCGGAAATATCAACACATTGCTTTACTAGCTCCGGAGTTGGCCCGGCATAGCAGTAGTTCAATTTTTTAGAGCATGTTCTTATTCGCTGTCCATTTTCGCATATGCTCCATTCCGTACACCGATATTCTGTTCTGCAGCCCAATGGGTCTTCATCAAGCTTCTTCGTCTCTTTCTTATTTTCTTCTATTGTCAGGTTGTTTCCTTCTTGCTTGAATATTTTTCCTCCAATTTTCACTTTTAATTCACTAGAATAACTTCCAGTTTTATATTCGCTAGTATTAATTTCTATATCATAAGACAATTTGCCCTTGGTTAATCCATATCCGTAGCCAAAATACCCATATCCATATCCAAAAACAGTTTTTGGCTCTTGTTTTTTCTTTATATCCATTCCTTTGCATCCGCTTAAAACATCGCCCGCTAAATTAAATCTGCATGAAATCTTCTCAGGCCCGTTTAATTCAATTTCAATTTCTTCTATTGGAAGTATTTCGCTTTCATTAATGTCTATTTCCGCATTAAACTTAACTTTCTCCCCAGAATTCACATTATTTTTATTAGAATCTAGCTTCAACTCAAAGCTCCTGGCAGGTCCTGCAAAAACCAGGATGCCCACAACAAAGACAGTCAGGATTAATGATATTGCCCTGTCCAGATTGATATAACTCATTCTTTTAGCCGGTTTCCAGCATATTTAAACCTTTTCTCTGTTGCAATTACACAATGACAAAAACATAGATTTGAGGAGAGCAGGATGACTCCTATCTTATTTGTCAAGGTAGCATTATTTCCGGTTAAGACTGAGTACTCCTCGCAATAAGTTTTATAATCATCTCTTCCCAAATATTTTTATGGTGACTAATGAAATAGATATCCCTCTATCAAAAGAGGAAGAAAAAGAAAAGATTGAGTTTTTAAAAAGGAGAAAATTTAGTGATGTCAAGATGCATTGCGAAAACTCCATTCTTTAGCAGGAGTTAGCATCTTGAGCATCCAAAAATCCAAACAAACTACGGACTGAAGTCCGCAGTAAAACACAAGGATTTTTTGATTTTAAAATACATCCCAATTATGACAGGGGTAGTTACATAAAACATGCTGTTGAACTTGAAACAATCAAAGAAGTTTATCCGCAATTTGATAAAATAATTGGTGTTTTTAAAAGACCTGCTAAAAATGGGTTCAAGTATTCTTTTAGGTATAGGTTGGAAGAAACCAAATCTTTAGTCCTCTGTTTTTACCTTGATGAAATCCCGCCTAAATTTTTTAATGCCTATTTTGATTACACAAAACAAGATAAGAAGCTACAAAAGAAAGTTAAAAAATGGATGAAAGGACAAATTAACAAGCAATAGGAACTCTACTTGTTTCTTGCGGGATTACAAATTGAAAAGTGTGTTCTTTTAATTGTGTTGATAATAATATCCCCAAAGTTAGCATATTTCCCATTTTCATCACCTGAATTTTAGCTAATTTTAAATTATTCAACTGTTCAGATGAAAAATTAAACAGTTTAGAAGCACAATCTATTTCTATTCCTAAAACTTTTCCACTTCCGCCTATATCAATAACTATATTCCCAAAAACTAAATTCTCAGTTACCTTTTCTTTCTCAACATTATTATTAATATACAAAATATCTAAGTCTTCTTCATACTCGTAATTCATAATACACCTAAGAAGAGATTATTTTTAAATCTTCCCGCACTCAATTTGCTATTTATTGTTGCAATTACACAATGACAAAAACATAAGGTTTATAACCTTTCAAACAGCAGGTTTTAAATGATAAACGTGGTTAATTATAGGATGATGGATTTAGTTAAACCGAAGAAGGAAGTAAAATTAGTGATAAATATACCGTGTTACAACGAGGAGAAAACACTTCCTCTAGTACTTAAAGAGCTGCCTAAGAAAATAAAAGGGGTTGATATAATTGAAGTTCAGATAGTTGATGACGGTTCTACTGACAAAACAATTGAAGTTGCGCAGAAATTCGGAGTTGCAAGAATAATAAGGCATAAGAAAAATAAGGGGCTGGGGATAGCATTTAAACATGGTATGCAGGCAGCATTAGACGCGGGTGCAGACATTTTTGTCAATACCGATGCAGACAATCAATACCCTTCTAAGTATATTCCTGATTTGGTAAAGCCGGTTGTTGAGCACAGAGCAGATTTAGTTATAGGGAACAGAAAGCCATGGAAAGTTAAGCATTTCTCTCTCTTGAAGAGAGCTCTTCAATGGTTTGGCAATGGAGTTACAAGAAGAGTTTTAGGCAGCAATGTTCCTGACACTGTTTCAGGATTTAGAGCCTATTCAAGAGATGCCATGATGAGAATTAACGTTGTTACAAAATTTAGCTATGTTTTGGATACAATAATGCAGGCAGTTCAGAAAGATTTGAGAATAGAATTTATAGATATTGATACAAATCCTCCGACAAGAAAGTCAAGGCTTTTCAGGAATATCTTTCAGCATATGAAAAAGTCAGGGACAAATCTTGTGAGAATTTTCTATCTTTACGAGCCTCTTAAAACATTTACTTATTCATCCGTAGTTTTCTTTATTCCGGGAGTTGCGTTATTGGTAAGGTGGTTTTATCTCTACTTTAGCAGGCTTGGCGGGGGCAATATCCAGTCTCTTATAATCTCTGCAATATTGCTTATTACCTCTGTTTTGCTCTTTGCCCTTGGCATAATTGGAGATTCAATCAAGACAAACAGGATGCTGATTGAGGATACTCTATACAATTTAAAGAAGAAGGATTATGACGGCAATGGGAGGGCGTGATGCCAATGAAGAAACTCTTAGTCCTCGCGTCTACTTTTCCGCGATGGAAGAACGATAGTTATATAAATTAAAGATAGGTATGAGAAATATGGAATCTAAAGAAATAAAAGTAAAATTTGTGAACGGCAGTTTTGTTCCTTTAGGCAGAGTGAACTTCAAAGACGGAGAGGTTATAGAAATCGAAGTTGTATCTAGGGAGAAAGATGCTCGTGATGATTTGTTAGAAAAGGAGTTTACTGCGTGGGACAGGTTAAGCGATGAAGCTCTTGAAAATCTTGAAAAAGAATTATGAAAAAAGGAGAGATTTGGCTTGTTGATATTCCAAAATCTGGAGAGGGTCATGAACAGTATGGTTCGCGCCCGGTGTGCATTATCTCAGAGGGAGAAGCAAATACTAAGGTAATTATCCCTTTTACATCTAACTTAAAGGCGATGAAGTTCAAAAATGTGTTTGAAGTTAAACCAGACAAGAACAATAATCTAAAAGAGACTTCTGTGGCTCTAATTTTTCAAGTTAGGTCAATTGACAGAAGACGATTAAAACATAGAATTGGTCGCTTGGATAATGAAACTCTGCAAATGATTAATTCTATGCTTATAGAATTTCTTAAATCCTAAACTCAACTCTTCTGATTAATTGTCCTTCCTATAAAGTTACACAAATAGCAAGGTTTTTAACCCCTCAAACGTAAGGATTTTTATGTTGAGGAGTATTAATGATTTTATGGCGTATATGAGAAATAGCACGAGGCAGAACTCTGAGAATGACAGGGGAGACAGGGAATGATGAAGAAACT
>ERZ1292623.1462-Hain-H51-01um-R1-1462-length-22739-cov-13_pt1 | contig 22739 bp, 23 predicted proteins | sample MGYA00564398_ERZ1292623 | MGnify/ENA primary metagenome ERZ1292623 (study PRJEB36523, sample SAMEA6512633) | groundwater metagenome | collected 2019-01-07 | study: AquaDiva: Metagenomics assemblies of 32 groundwater samples | reverse complement strand
TAGCCCAGCACGGCCAGCACTGCCGCCTTGCTGTGCATCAGCTCTTCCATCTCGAAGCCCTGCACGCTGCCGGAACCCAGCCGGTCAGAATCGGCGTCCAGCAGCTTGCCGTGGGCACCACCCAGCACATAGGGCGCGAGCGCCTGGCGCAGTGCGTTCGATTGCAGCAGTACCGACAGACCGGTCAGCGTGCGTTGCTCTGTTGGCGCACCGGCGAGGCTGCCGAGTGCCGACCAGATCGCCGCCTTCTCGTCCGGGCCGACGACCACGCCTTCGTGCAGCAAACGGCCTTCCACCCATTCGGCGGCCCAGGTGCGGTAGCCTTCGTGGTCGATGCGGGCCAATGGTTGGAAGGCGATCGCCCCATCGTTACCGAGGTCGTAATGTTCGCCGCCCAGCCCGAGGATGGTGGCACGCATGGAGCGGCCCATATCGAAGGCGAAAATGCGCGAGCCGGGATAACGGCGGAACTGCATCGCCAACGTGGCGAGCAAGACCGACTTGCCCATTCCGGTCGGCCCTGCGACCAGCGTGTGGCCAACGTCGCCAATGTGCGTCACCAGCCGGAACGGCGTCGCGCCATCGGTGCGTGTGACGATCAGCGGCGGGCCGTCGAGGTGAGCGTTCTTCTCCGGCCCAGCCCATACCGCCGACAGCGGCATCATGTGCGCCAGGTTCAGCGTTGAGACGATGGGCTGACGCACGTTGGCATAGGCATTGCCGGGAATAGACGACAGCCAGGCATCCACGGCGTTCAGTGTTTCGGGGATGGTGACGAATCCCCGACCCTGGATGACGCGCTCCACCATGCGCAGCTTCTCGTCGGCCACGGCCGGGTCGGCATCGAGCACCGTCACTGTGGCGGTGAGGTAGCCGAAGGCCACCTGGTCACTGCCCAGCTCCTGCAAGGCGGCATCGGCATCGGCGGCCTTGTTGTTGGCGTCGGTATCGACCAGCGGGCTTTCCTGCTGGAAGATCGTTTCGCGCAGCAGCGCGATGACGTTCTTGCGTTTGGCGAACCACTGGCGGCGCAGGCGCCCCAACTCCCGTTCCGCCTCGGCTTTGTCGAGGCAGAGAAAGCGCGTGCTCCAGCGGTATGCAAAGCCCAGGCGGTTGAGGTCGTCCAGAATCCCCGGCCAGGTCGAAGTCGGGAAGCCTCGCACCGACACCACGCGCAGGTGCTGGTCGCCCAGCATGGGCGCCAGGCCACCGACCAGCGCCGAATCGGCCAGCAGCGCGTCGAGGTGGAAAGGCACTTCGGGCACGGCCAACCGGTAGCGTCGCGTCGAGACCGTGGCGTGCAGGTAGGTCAGCGTCTGCGCGTCATCCAGCCAGGCGATTTCCGGCATCACGCCATCGAGCAGGTCGAAAACCCGATCGGTTTCCGCCACGAAGGCATCGAGTCGGCCCCGCCAGTCCACGCCATCGCCCGGCGCATGCTCGTAGAGCAGCTTGGCCGCACGGGCGCGCGATTCCTCCGGTGGCAGGTAGGCCAGGGTCAGGTGATAGGCGCTTTCATAGTGATGGCCAGATTCCTCGAAGGCCGCGCGGCGTTCTTCTTCCACCAGCCAAGACAGCGGTTCGGGAAACTCGGAACATGGGTAGCCCGCCGCTGCGCGGCGCTCGGCCTCGATAAACAAGGCCCAGCCCGACCCCAGGCGGCGCAGTGCGTTGTTAAGCCGCGCCGACGTGGCGATCAGCTCGCCCTGCGTGGCGCTGTCCAAGTCCGGCCCGCGAAAGCGTGCCGCGCGTTGGAACGAGCCATCCTTGTTCAAGACGACACCCGGCGCTATCAGCCCGGCCCAGGGCAGCCAGTCGGCCAGCAGCGCGGGCCGCTGGCGGTATTCGGCAAGGTTCAGCATGTCGGCATCCCCCTATACGTCCAGCAACGGCTTGTGCTTGATGTGGCGGGCGAAGACCTGCATGAACTGAGGGTCGACGCGCGCACCCCAGACCGCCAGCGAATGGCCGACGATCCAGAGCACCACGCCGGGAATCCACAGTTGCAGGCCCAGCCCGACGGCAGCGGCCAGCGTGCCGTTGGCAATCGCTACGGTGCGCGGCGCACCGCCCAGCAGGATCGGCTCGGTCAGCGAGCGATGCAGCGGTACTTCAAAGCCCGGAAGATCGGTCGCGGTACTCATACGACGGCCCCGCCGGAGAAGCTGAAGAACGACAGGAAGAAGCTGGAAGCAGCGAAGGCGATGGACAGGCCGAAGACGATCTGGATCAGCTTGCGGAAGCCGCCCGACGTGTCGCCAAAGGCCAGCGTCAGGCCCGTCGCAATAATGATGATGACCGCGACGATGCGGGCCACCGGCCCCTGGATGGATTCGAGGATGGATTGCAGCGGGCCTTCCCACGGCATCGAGGATCCGGCAGCCTGCGCCGTGCCCGCCAGTAACAACATCAACATGGCGAGTAGCAGCCCTTGCCCTGCGGGGCGGGCCAGGCGATGCAAACGCGCCAGCATGGGCAGCGGGGAAAGCGGATTGTCAGAAAGACGGAAAGCATCAACGTGCGTCATGGCAGTTCTCCAGAGGATTGGTCGGGGGACGGGGAAGGAACAGCCGGCAGCTCGGGAAGCGGCGCTTCCAGCGCATCCGCCAGGCGGTAGCCCGCGCCGTCGAAACCGACGACACGGGAAATGGTTTCGACGTGGCGCTTGCGGCCACGGCCTGCGATATGGATCACCACATTGACCGCCTCGGCGATCAGGGCGCGGGGCGGATTCACCGCCACTTCGAGAATCAGTTGCTCCAGGCGCAGCAGCGCGCCTAAGGCGGAGCCGGCATGGATGGTGGCGATGCCACCGGGGTGGCCCGTGCCCCAGACCTTCACCAGATCCAGCGCTTCGCCGCCGCGCACTTCGCCGACGATCACGCGATCCGGGCGCAGCCGCATCGTGGCGCGCACCAGTTCCTGCATCGACACCACACCCGCACGGGTGCGCAGCGGCACATGGTCACGCGCGGCGCATTGCAGCTCGATGGTGTCTTCGAGCACCAGCACGCGGTCGCCGGTGGCGGCGATCTCGGCCAGCAAGGCATTGGCCAGCGTGGTTTTGCCGGTACTGGTGCCGCCAGCGATCAGGATGTTTTGACGCTCGCGCACGGCATGACGCAGAAACTCGGCCTGCCCAGCACTCAGGATGCCATCGGCCACATAGCGATCCAGACCAATGATGTTCACGGCCCGCTTGCGCAGCGCGAACGCCGGGCCAGGTGCGGCGGGCGGCAAGATGCCCTCGAAGCGCTCACCGGTCTCCGGCAGCTCGGCAGTCAAGAGCGGTTGGCCGCGATGCACCTCCGCACCGACATGGGTGGCGACCAGGCGGATGATGCGTTCGCCATCGGCCTCGGGCAGTTCGACGCCCAGCGGCGCACGGCCAGACGACAGCCGATCCACCCACAATGTCCGGTCAGGGTTGAGCATCACTTCCACCACGTCTGGGTCTTCCAGCGCAGCAGCGATCACCGGCCCCATCGCCGTGCGCAGCATCTGGATGCGGCGATCCTGGGACGCCGCAGCGGATGAGCGTGGTTCGGGCGGGATTTGAGGAACGGCACTCATGGCGCACGCTCCGCAGTGCGCTCATGGGCGGCAGCCATCGCCGCCGCCTCATCCATGCGCATGGGGTCGGGGTGCAGTTCTTCCACCACGTCGCGCACCAGGCTGCGGCCACGCAGCAGGTGCCGACCCAACTGTTCGACGAACTGCTCGAAGCGCGCCTTGCCCTGCGCGCGAGCTGCGTCCTGATGGGCTTCGGGCACCGGCGTGCTGACGGTCAGGTAGTAGCGGATGAACAGCGCCAGCGTTTCGATCTGGATGTTCTGGTCACGCTCCAAACGCTCGGCCTGCCGCGACAGGCGATCCAGCCGCTTGGCAATCGCCGCCTCGCGTTGGTCGCCAGCATCGGGCGACAGCCAGGACGCCAAGGCAGCGGCGACGATGCTGGACTTAGACACTCCTTTCTTGGCGGCCAGCTCGTCCAGGCGCTTGGCGTGTTCGTGCTGGATGAACAGGTTCAATCGGTATTGGCTCATAAGTCGATTCCGTCGTTGGGGTCGAGGGAAGCCAGCCGGGCCGTGCGCTGCATGGCCGGGTCGAGCTGGCCGGGAAGCGGCAGCGGCAGGTCGTCGTCGTCATCGAGCAGAGCTAGGTCGTTGCCGGCGGGCTGCGGCTCGGGGCTGTATTCGGTGACTTCGGATAGCTCTGGCTGGCAGCGCGGGCCACCGTCATCGGCGGTGCCCGCGCCATCGCTGGACAGGCCCGCAGCCGGGGCCGTTGGCACGGCTGGGATTGCCAGGCCGCTCCAATCGTCAGTTCGTGCAGACGGCACATCGGCATAGCGGCCAGCCGTCACCGCAGGCGGCGGCAATACCCGTTGCTTGAAATTGGCGTCGGCGAAGTAGCGCAGCTTCTTCGCCTTGATCGGCGCGACGCTGGACACCATCACCACCGCTTCATCGGTCGGCAACTGCATCACTTCGCCCGGCGTCAGTAATGGCCGTGCGGTTTCTTGGCGCGACACCATCAGGTGGCCGAGCCACGGTGCGAGTCGGTGGCCGGCGTAGTTGCGCTGGGCGCGCAGTTCGGTGGCCGTTCCGAGCGTTTCGGATATGCGTTTGGCGGTGCGTTCGTCGTTGGTGGCGAAGGTCACGCGTACATGGCAGTTGTCCAGAATCGAATGGTTCTGCCCATACGCCTTGTCGATCTGGTTGAGCGACTGCGCGATCAGGAAGCTGCGGATGCCATAGCCCGCCATGAAGGCCAGCGCCGTCTCGAAGAAGTCCAGACGACCCAGCGCCGGGAACTCATCAAGCATCAGCAGCAGCTTGTGGCGGCGTTCGATGCCATCACTGCCATCCAGCGATTCGGTGAGCCGCCGGCCGATCTGGTTGAGGATCAGCCGGATCAGTGGCTTGGTGCGCGAAATGTCGGAAGGCGGCACCACCAGATAGAGCGATACCGGGTGCTTGGCGGAAATCAGATCGGCGATGCGCCAGTCGCAGCGCGAGGTGACTTCGGCCACCGTGGGGTCGCGGTACAGGCCGAGGAACGACATGGCAGTGGAGAGCACGCCCGAGCGCTCGTTGTCCGACTTGTTGAGCACTTCGCGGGCAGCGGATGCAACGACAGGATGCTGGGCATCGCCCAAGTGCTTGGTCGTCATCATCCGGTGCAAGGTCAGCTCGAACGGGCTGGCCGGGTCGGACAGAAAGTTGGCTACGCCACGCAGCGTCTTGTCCTCGCCCGCGTACAGCACATGCAGGATGGCCCCGACCAGCAGCGCATGACTGGTTTTCTCCCAGTGGTTGCGCTTCTCCAGCGCGCCTTCGGGATCGACCAGGATGTCGGCGATGTTCTGCACATCGCGCACCTCATGCGCGCCGCGCCGCACCTCCAGCAGCGGGTTGTAGGCCGCCGAACTGGCATCGGTGGGGTTGAACAGCAGGCAGTGCGAAAAGCGCGAGCGCCAGCCAGCAGTGATCTGCCAGTTCTCGCCCTTGATGTCGTGGATGACGGCGGACGCGGGCCAACTCAACAATGTCGGCACCACCAGGCCCACGCCCTTGCCGGAGCGCGTCGGCGCAAAGGTCAGGACGTGTTCCGGCCCTTCGTGCCGCAGGTAGTGACCGTCATGCTGGCCGAGAATGACACCAGCAGGCTGCGCCAGCCCGGCCTTACGAATGTCTGCGGCATCGGCCCAGCGTGCAGAGCCGTAGGTCGTCACCTTGCGCGCCTGGCGCGAGCGCCACACCGACATGGCGATGGCGACCGCCACGGCCAGCAGGCCGCTGCCCGCCGCGATCATGCCGCCGGTGTCGAACACCTGCGGCGCGTAGGCGTCGAAGAAGAACCACCACTCGAACAGTTTCCACGGGTAATAGACCGGTGTGCCGTACAAGTCGAACCAGGGCGAGCCCAGGCGTAGCTGGTAGCCCAATGCGGCGGCTGTCCATTGCGTGGCACCCCACACACCGGCGATCACGATGCCGAACACGGCGGCGATCTGCCCGAACAACACGCCCTGAGCCTGCATACCTTAGCCTCCGATTTCTCCTGCGCTGATTCCCCGTGGAAAACGCGGCACAAAGGCGTGCCGCAGGCGTCAGGATCGGTGTCGGTTCAGTGCCGGTCAAAGACCGTTATCGGCAGCAAGGTGATACAAAAAGCATGGTTTCATGCGGGGACGAAACCAGTAAAAACGCCGCAGGCTTGAGCGCGCTGCGGCGTGTCGAGAAAGAAAGTCAGGATATGCGGCAAACCGCCAACGGTCAGAACTTCGGCGGCGTCTCCGATGACGTGTAAGGCACCTTGCCGTCTCCGAAGAAGCGCTTGTTCGTTGCTTCGGCCACGCGGTTGCACAGCACATCGCCCATCGTCGGACGCTCGGTCTTGCATTGGCGGCGCAGCTCCTTCAAGCGTTCAGGGGCGGCAGCCAGTTCTTCGACGGTAGGCACATTGGCTTGCTGTTTCGGCGGCTCGGACGGGCCGCAGGCCGTAAGTGCAGCAACCAACAAGAACGGGGTAATCAGCTTCATGGTCATGGATCGTTGTCCTCCAGGGAGTCGGGTTCAACGGGTGATGTAGATCTGTAGCCTTCTGGTGATTCGATGGCCAACACGCGCTCGATGAAGCGCTCCAACACGTCCGAGGATTCGCCTTCCCGATGCAGCACATAGGTCGTCAGCATGGGCGCACGCCCCGCGAGTGGCCGGGCGACAACGCCGGATTCGCGGCTGGCCGCAATGTGCGGTGCTCCGGTGATACCCAGCGCAAAGCCCGCTGATACCAGGGCCATCATCAAATCGCACGAAGACACACGCTCGGCAATCAGCGGTTCCGTGTCCGCCCGGCGTAGCACACGCTCGACCTGGCGCGCATGGCCTTCGCATGCTTGTGGATCGCACAGCACCAGAGGATGGCGCAGCACCTCTTCCAGCGGGATGCGCTTGTGCCTGAGCAGCGGATGCCTCGCAGGCACTGCCACCATCAGGGGATCACTCCAGACTGCTTGAGCCACGACGCCATCGCCCACTTCATCGGATTGCGCGAAACCCACGTCGTAGAGGTCATCATGCAGCCCCTTGATCTGCTGTGACAGTGGCACCTCGAACAGACGGATCTCTACTTCGGGTTCCTCCTGCCGGCACAATGCCAACAAGGCCGGCAGGCGCGATGGCGTGATGCCATCGGACAGCGCAATGCGCAATTGCCCATGAAAGCCGTTGGCCGCTGCCTGCACGCTGTCGCGGGCTTGCTGCAAGGCCGTGAAGATGCGCGGCACATGTTCCAGAAACAGCTTGCCCGCCCGTGTCAGCTGTGTGCTGCGGCTGGTGCGGATGAACAACTGTTCGCCCAGGTCTTCTTCCAGTTCCTTGATGGTGCGTGACAGTGGCGACTGCTCGATGTGCAGCCGCTCGGCGGCCCGGGCGAAGTGGAGTTCCTCTGCCACAGCCAGGAAACAGCGCAGATGCCGAAGCTCCATCGCGCGCCCTCCCGTCAGCCCGCTAACCGCTGCGTTCTCGCCAGCATCAGCAACAACACGCAGACCAGCAGGGCTGCACCGAGGTTGTAGAGCATGCCGGCCACGAAGGCCGAGGCGTACACGCCGGCCTGTGCGGCAACACTTTCATCGGCAGCCAGCGCCGCTGCGAACAGGATGCCGACCACGGCCACACCCAGCGCCGCACCGACCTGCTGCACGGTCGAGATCACGCCCGACGCCATGCCGGCCTGCGCTTCATCGACAAAGCCCAGCACCAGATTCAGCAGCGGCGTCATGATGAACCCTTGGCCAGCGCCAACCACGACCAGCACGGGGATCAGCCGCGCGGGCACCAGCTCCGCGCCAGCCATCCACACCTGTGCGATCAGCAGCCCGATGGACACCGCATAGACCATCGCACCCGCCACGATGGCCCGCGTCCCCCAGCGCGCCACCAAACGTGGCGCGGCCAGGGATGCCAGCACGAAGCCCACGCTGCACGGCGCGAAGATGCTGCCCGCCATGAAAGGGTCAAGTCCCAGTCCGGTCTGCACCAGCAAGGCGAAGCATAGGAAGAAGGAACTGGACGTGGAATAGACCAGCAGCACCAGCACCGCGCCCAGCGCGAAGCGGCGCTGGGCCAGCAGGCGCATATCCACCAGTGGCAAGCCGCCCGCCATACGCCGTTGCTCTTGCTGCCGATGGAACAGGGCCAGCAGCAGCACCGCCACACCTAGCGACAACAGGCTCCATGCCGGCCAGCCCTGCCCAGGCCCCTCGATCAGCGGCACCAGCAGCAACGTCAGCCCGGCGCTGACCAACGCCACGCCCATCCAGTCCAACGCCGGGCGCTGCGGTGCGCGGGACTCGGGGATGGTGCGTGCCGCCGCGATGGCGAACAGCCCGATGGGCACGTTGATGAGAAAGATGCTGCGCCAGCCCAGGCCGAATAGATCGGCATGCACCAGCCAGCCGCCCAGCACCTGCCCGGCGATGGCCGCCAGGCCAAGCGTCATTCCCAGCAGGCCAAAGGCGCGGCGGCTGTCGTCACCGTCGAAGTTGACGCGGATGGATGCATAAACCTGTGGGAACAGCAAAGCGGCAGCCAGTCCTTGCAACACCCGCGCACCGATCAGGAATTCCGCGCTGGGCGCCAGCCCGCACAAGGCCGAGGCCAGCGTGAAGCCGGCCATGCCGATGACGAACAGACGCCGACGCCCGAACAGGTCACCCAGCCGCCCGCCGGTAATCAGCAGCACGCCGAAGGCCAGTTCATAGCCAGCCACGATGAAGCCGATCTGCGCGAAGTTCGCGTCCAGATCGGCCTGCATGCTGGGAATGGCGACATTGACCACGAACAGGTCAAAGATCGTGACGAAACCGGCCAGCAGCAGCACGGATAAACCGAGCCACGGCGGGCCGCTGACGGCGCGCGCAGGCGGCGTCGGGAGGCAGGAATTCGAGTTCATCTTGCGTATCCAGGGTAAAGACGCGATCATTCTCAAACTCTTTTTAAACAATTACAATTTAACTATTTATGCTATTACTTAAAACAACGAGATAAATGATGCGAACTCTGGAACGAACCCGCTCCGATCTGGCGGCTTTCCTGCGGGCGCACCGCGAACGCCTTTCGCCTGCCGACGTGGGCTTGCCCAGCGGTGGCCGCCGCCGCACGCCAGGACTGCGGCGCGAGGAAGTCGCCGCGCTCGCCGGTGTTGGTCTGACCTGGTACACATGGCTGGAACAGGGGCGCGACATTGGCGTGTCGGCCACCTTTTTGGATAACCTGGCGCGGGTGCTAAAACTGGATGCTGCCGAACGCCGCCACCTGTTCCTGCTGGCCCACGAACGGCCGCCCGCCGAACCGGGCAAGACCTGGTGCGTGCTGCCGCCGATGGTGCGCCGCCTGATGCACGATTTACCGCACCCGGCCTTCGTGCTCAATCTGCGATGGGACGTATTGGGCTTCAATGCACCGGCTGATGCACTTTTCGGTTTCGGCAAGCACACGCCCGAGCGGCGCAATCTGCTCTGGCTGCTGTTCACCGATCCGGCCCTGCATGCCCGTTTCCACGAATGGGAAGCACAAGCCCCGCTGATGCTCTCCAGCTTCCGCCGTGACTTCGCCCGCGCCACGCAGGAAGCGGACATTCATGAACTGGTGGATGAGCTGGAACGGGTGTCGCCGGAGTTCAAGGCGTGGTGGCGGACGCATGATGTGCATGCGTCCTGCAACGGCGTGCGCAAAATGGTCATCAACGGTCAGGCCGAACCGTTTGAGCACACATCATTGACGGTTGACGAAGACCGGCACCTACGGTTGGTGGTGTATGCGCAGCAGCTCAAAACCGCTGACGGTGAATGATGAGTCGATAGCGTTATCCAATCGTTGGCCCACGCTGCCGTCCAATCTCCCACGTCACCCCGCCGCCGCGTACTGTCGCAGCGAGCTGCTGCCCCAGCCGCTGTTCGATCACCGGCTTCCACGGCACGAGGCTGAACCCCTTGCCGTTGTCGAGCATGGCGTAACGCCCGCTGGCGAGCATGACCGAGCGCCGGTAGATACCGGCCACACGCTGACCGTCCGTGACCGGGCGATGCTCCAGGCCGGTCTCGGCGGCAATGTCCTTCGCGGCTTGCGTCAGTTCCCGATTGCGCAGCGTCGCCAGCAGATTGCGGGCCAGGATCACGCGCTGGCCGCGCTTCTCCGCCAGTCCCTGTTCGGCTAGGAAGTTGGCGCGCTGCTGCATGGCTTGCTTAACGTCGCCGCCAAAGCCCAGATCGCCCAGCCCTTTGCCGCCGCCGATCAGTTGCTGGTCGAGCCAAGTGGCCCCGATCACGCGGGCCTGCCGCTCGATGGGAAGATGGGACTTCATTTCCACGGCCACGCCACCCAGGCGCTGCGCGTCGTACTGGCGGCCACGCTCGGCCAGGTCGTCCGGCACCTTCCATAGCCCTTCGGCCACGCGCTCCACGATGCCCGCCCGGCGCAGGGCTTCCAGCCGCCGAACGTGGGCGGCGACAACCTCCTGCGGGTTGCGTCCGGGCTTGACGCGGCCTTGCTCGATCGCCAGGTGGTGATCGGTGCGGTACAGGCCATCGCTTGCCAGTGCGGCGATGTTCTTGTCGGCCGCCCGTACTTCGGCGGAACCGCGCAGCTCAACCACGGCTCCGGTGGGATAGTTCGCCAGCTCATCGCGGGCGTTGAGCGCGACGTAGTGGGCCTTGCCGTCCACGCCGTCGATGACCAGATAGCCCCGGTCGCGCAGCTCGTCGGCAAGCCCCTTCGCGGCCACGCGGCCGAGGATGGTTTGGCCATCGTCGCCCGGCTCGAACACCGCCAGCTCGCGCGGCTCGCCGCGCATGGCCCGCTGCATGGTGCGGATGATGTCGCCGCGCTCGCCCAGGGCGCGCAAGGTCTTCTCCGCATCGGCATGAATGGCCCAGGAGCCGGGCTGCGTCTCGTCGGCCAGGCCCAGCCGTTGTAAGCGTTGCAGACGGCCGATCAGCAACAGGCGCTGGCGTTGCAGCGCCGGTGCGTTGAACTGTTCGATCTGCACCCTGCCATCGTCGCCGGCTTCGCGTTGCAGCGTCCGGTCGAGACTCGTCCACCGCTCCTGTTCCATCTCGCGCCCCAAGGTCTGCTGGATCTCCAGTTCGGTGCGCGGCCCCAGCCATTCCGTCGCCAGCTCGGCGGCCCGGTGGCGGAAGCCGTGGGCGATGTAGTCGCCGGCGATGATGAGGTCTTTGCCGGTGTCGTCGCGCCCGCGCACGATCAGGTGGGTGTGCGGGTTGTCGGTGTTCCAGTGATCCACCGCCACCCAATCCAGCGGCGTGCCCAGGTCGGCTTCCATGCGGTTCACCAGATGCCGGGTGTAGGTGCGCAGGTCGTCCAGTTCCGCGCCGTCTTCCGGTGAAACGATGAAGCGGAAATGGTGCCGGTCGTCGGCGCAGCGTTCCTTGAAGGCATCGAGGTCGGCTTCGTCGGTCTGCGGCCCGTAGGCCCGGCCCGGTTCGCCATCGCGGCCCGCGCCGTCGCGCTCGATGTAGCGCAGGTGCTTGGCGAGCGACTGCGGGCTGGCGTTGCGCTGGTTGACCAGCAGCGTCTTGATGGTCACGCACCGCGACATGGGCGTGAGCTTCGCGCCCGCGAAACGCGCCGCCGTGTGGCCGCGCCCCAGGCGTGAACCGGGCCGCTGGCCGGCGCGCTGGCCGTTGCCGCCAGTGGCAGGACGGCGCACGGCCGGCTTGCCGCTGCTGGCTTTGCCCGCTTGCTTGAGCACCTTGGAAACGAAGCTCTGCCCCTGGCCCTTGCCCCGGTTCTTGGGGGCGCTGGGGCGCACGCGGAAATCGTCGTCGCGGCGGTCGTTCATGGTTGTGCCCTCTGCAAGCTCTGGCGTGTCCGGTCGTACAAAGCACGCGGATATGCCTTCATTGGCGCGGGTCTCGCGCCCCACGCGGCACGGCGGCGAAGCCGCTGCGTGCCGCGCCACCCCCATGTGCAGACTGGCTTTCGACGCGGCCCGGTGCCGCGTCCTTTTGTCTTGCCTTCCGCCTTTGCCTTCCGCTGTCGCTCCAGGCACCGGAGGCCCGGCGACGCTGCTGCGTGAGCAGCCAGCGCGCCGACGAACACGCGAACCGACGCGATGAAGGCCACAGGCCGAGCGCGTTCAAGGCAAGACGCCTGCACGTTGGACGGCTGCGCCGGATGCGGCGCGACGTGCGGTGCGAATGCACCGGCACGGCAGGCGCGGCGACACGGCAGCAGCCAGCGGAACGACATGCCCGATGGCACGCCGGAGCGCAGCGAATCGGCGGCCATCATTGGCGTGTCTCCAGCCAGATCGGGTGCGCAACGCCGATCACGGCGGATGCGCTGACCGGGCCGAAATACCGACTGTCGAAGGACGCCGGATTGGTCACACTGAGCAGGAACAGTTCGTCCGGTTCAAGGCGGCGGCAAAGCTGCAAGGACGGCAGCGCCCGGCCCAGCCGGTCGACGGGCAGCACGGCGGCCGAAGGCACGCCGTCGATGCGTACCTGCCCGGCGACAATGCAGACGTGTTGCGGCGCGACCGCGCCCACACGTTTGAGCAGCGGAACGCGCGTCGGCAGGTAGCCGCGCTGCTCGGCGAGCGCGGCGGCCGTAGCCGGAAGCGGCACCAGAACGATGCTGTCCACGGACAACGGACGTGGCAGCGAGACGGTGCGCGGGTTGAACGGTTCGACGCGATACCAGCCGACCGCCACGCTGTCGGATGGGTTGTAGGTCAGACGCGGCAGCGGCGACACGAAAGCCGCCCAGGCCAGCGCAGCGAAGCCGATGGCGGCCAGTGTCGCCACGACGATGCGAGCGCGCAGGCGCGAGCGAGGACGCGGCGCGGTGCCTGCGGTGCGGGCCGTGCTGGTTGGGACGGTCATGGCAACACCTTCCCGGTCTGCCAGGCCGCGTGCCGCTCAGCGGTGTAGTCTGGCAGCGCAAGGCGCGCCGCCAGACGGTTGCCCAGCGTGCGCCAGTACGCGGGCGACACGTCGATGGCGGCGATGCCCAGCGCCTCGATGGCGTCGATGCGTTCCAGCACGGCGCGCACGTTGGCATCGCCTTCGGCATGCAGCAGCAGGCGCGCCCCCGGCTGCACGCCGGCAATGCGCTGCATGGCGTCCAGTGGCGTGCACGCCTGCATCACCATGAGCTGCCAGCGGATCGTGCCGTAGTCGTTGGCCTGCCAGCGGATGCGGCAGAGCATCGCGCCCGGCAGGAACACCGCGCAGCGCCGCCAGCGGTCGAGCTGGAGCGTGCGCGCCGGTTCTCCGAAGCGCAGGTAGAGCTTGAAACGGGCCTCGATGTAGGCCAGCGAAACGCGCGTCAGCGGCACGTTGTCGGCCTGTCCGGCGAGTGCTGCGGGATGTGGCGGCAGCGCAGCCGTGGCCGCGCTAGCGGCAGGCGAAGCGGATGCCGTCATGGTGTGTTCTCCCTGTGGTTCTCGGGAAACTCCCGCTCCAGCAGGCCGCGCAGCAGATCGGCCACGGTCACGCCTTGCGTGAAGGCTGATACCTTGATGCGCGCCCGCATGGCGGGTGTGATGTCGAGGGTCAGGCGCGCGGTGTAGAGGTCGCCTTTGCTCAGCGCATCGGCGTCGCCCTGGCGAATCCACGCCTCGGCGTGTGGATTCGCGGGCGGACGTGCGCCGATGCCGACGCGCTTGCCCGTGCGTTTGCTGCTGGGTGGCTGCTGCGCTGTCATGTCGGCCACCGCAGCAGTTCGTCCACCAGGGCCGTGATTTCGCGGGCGGCGGCGCTGTCGGGCGCTGTCTCGCCTGCGAGCCGGCCAGCGGCCACGCTGTCGGCGAACACGATGCGCTGATGCACTTCCGAGTGCAGCGCGGGCAGCGGCTGTTCTGCCAGGGATTGCCGCGCCTCACGGCCGATGATGGTGGTACTGACGCGCCGGTTGATGACGAAGGCTGCGCGGAGCAGCGGACGAAACACCTGCGCTTCGCGGATCAGCGCCACCATCTCTGCGCTGGCCCACACGTCATAGGGGCTGGGCTGCACCGGGATCAGCACACGCTCGGCCGCCAGCAGCGCGGAGCGCGCCAAGGCGGCAATCCTGGGTGACCCATCAATGACGACGTGATCGGCCCGCCTGGCGAGTTCTGGCGCTTCCTGATGCAGCGTTTCGCGGGCCAGGCCCACGGCGCTGAACAGCCGTGGCAAGCCTTGCTGGCTGCGGCGCAGCGTCCAGTCCAGTGAGGAACCCTGCGGGTCGGCATCGAGCAGGACGACATGCTGGCTGCGCAGTGCCAGTTCGCCCGCGATGTGCGTGGCGAGCGTAGTCTTACCGACACCGCCTTTCTGGTTGAGCAGAGCGAGGATCATGGCGCGGCCCTCCCTGCTGGAAAGCCGGTCTTTCGCTCCTGCGTTTGGTGCCGTTGGGTGGTTGTCCACCGAAACGGAGCGCTTCTACTAAAAGTTATGTATTTACTGTTAGGGAAGTTAAGGGACGCGAAAACCCAATGCTGGCGCGGGTTTGCGGCCGATTTTGTTGCCTGATAGCACGAGGATTTGTTGCCTGATAGCACGAGCCTCCTGTTGCTTGATAGCACGAGTGAATTAACAGGTTTTCCCAGACTTATCCCCGTGCCGTGGGCGGCACGGGCCGGAAGGTCAGCAGCTCGGTTTTCTCGCCGGGCATCCGCTCGATGCCCAGGAAGTAGCCGGGCAACGACTGCCGCGCCACCAGCGCACGCAGGTCGGCGGCGAAGTCGTAGAAGCGCGCCACGCTGCCCGACTTGCGGTACAGGTGCTGGAAATCGAATTGCCAGCCGTGCTCCTGCCGGCCGCCATGCTTGCGCACCAGCCGGTACAGCCACCGCTCGATGCCGCCCGTGAGCCGGAAGTACGTCGGGTCGATGGTCAGCACCAGGGCGGCGTCCACCACGCCCGCATAGAACCAGTCCGGCAGGATCAATTCGATGCCCAGCGGCGTGCCGCTGGCGTCGGCCAGCTCCTTCCACTCGTTGATCCACGAGAAGCGGTGCAGCCGCCTTCCCGTGGTTTCGCGGATGGACGTGGCCACCGTGGTCGATTGCAGGCGATCCAGTGCCGCTTTGAGGCGCTGGTAGTCGCGCAGCGACGTGCCGCGCCCGATGAAGCGCAGGATCTCGTAGGGGCGCACCTGCATCAGCCGCGAGGTCGGGATGCCCGCATCGCGGGCTTCCACGATCTGGCTGGCGGCCCAGATCAGGATGTCGGCATCCCAGATCGTGGCGATGCCGTGCTCCTGCGTGCCCTCCACGCGGATGGTGATGCCGCCCGCTCGGAAGTCGATCGGCGCGGTACGCCGCGACTTCGCCAGCGAGAAGAACGGAAAGGCCATCAAATCCTGGCTGTCGCGCGGCGCCATGTCGCCCGGCAGCGCGCGGAACAGGTCGAGCTGTTCGCGCTGCTGCACTGGTCGCTGCCGCAGGGGCAGCGATGGGCTGGACATGGCGATGGCCACCGGCGAGCCAGAAATCAGCGGCCGTCACGGTAGTCGCCCGCATGCCGCTCGGCATATTCCGGGTCGGAAGTCGCCGCGTAGCTGCGCGCATCGGCCCAGGCATCGAGGTCGCTCACGGCGTACATGACGCGGCGGCCGAACTTGCGGAATTTCGGGCCACCGCCGGTCACGCGCTGTTTCTCCAGCGTGCGCGGCGACAGGCGCAGGTAGTCGGCGGCTTCGTCGTTGGTGAGATAGCGTTGGGGCTGCGCGGGCGCAGCGACAGCAGCGGCGGCAGGCCGCAAGGGAGCGGGTCGCATGGGAAGTACCTCCATCAAGCCCGGCCACACCACGCGGCCGGATAGAGGCACTTTCAAGAAAGCGGGGCTTCTTGCTAAGGGACGAATTGCAGGACTGCAAAACGTCCCCCTTACTGCGATGCAACTGGCGGAAGCTGCGCCAGGCTGCGATAGCCGCCGCGCATCAGCGCCTCGCCACGGCGCACCAGCCGCCGCACGCGGGCACGCAAGGCGCTGTCCTTGTGCCAGTCGGCGGCGACGGCATCGGCACCGAACAGCCCTTCGGCCACTTCGCGCAAGGACGCGCCCGCCAGGGTCGCGTCGAGCGCTTGCAAGGTGTGCAGCTCCAATAGCGCAGCCGTTGTTGGACGCTCTCGGGTCGTCACCTCAGGCGGGGCCTCCGGTAATCTAGTCAGCTTGTTCAACTGAGCAACCAGTGCGTGGTAGCGGGCGCATGGCAGTGCGCAGGCGCGGATGGCATAGGCGTAAGCCACACCGTCTGCCAGACTGGGTGCGAGCGCGAAGCGCAGGCAGCATCCAGGCCATCGCGCCACCAGCACTAGGCGTTTGCCGTCGTGAATCAGGTGTTTGGTGCCTGGAATGCGCCAGAACTCGAACACCACCGCATCGGGTGGCGGGTCGGCGTCTGGGTAGAGCTGCACCACGGCATCGTGATCGGGGAACCAGGCCGGATGCGCGTCCCGCGCATCCAGAGCCGGGTCTTCCAGCAGGCGTAGCCCCCAGCGCTCGGCAGCATCTGGCCTGCGACGACGGCGCAGCCAGTCGAGCCGGTAATCAGGATTGCGGCGCAGGTACTCCCAAGCCAGGGCTGGGCCATCGAGATGCAGCGTGTAAAGATACGCGGCGGTCGGATACCAGTGCTCGTGGTGTTCGGCGCTCGGGTCTGCCATGACGCAACCTCCTGTCGGACAGCAGGAACGTCGCCACGGGCGTGAAGAAGGCAAACTACGGCGTCATCGGCAAACCGTCATGGATGGCTGGGTAAACTGGCAGTGTCAAGACCGATTGGCTCCGAAGCGTTGCGTGGTTCGTCCGAATGCGACGACCGCGCAACCCGAAAATGGTACGCGGCATCGGATACCGTGCCGCAGCCCGCGCCAACCATCATGACTGTTTGCAGCAGGGTCGCACCGCTTCGGTGCAAGAGTGCTGATTCAGACTGTACAGGTCTCGGGTAAGACTGAAATAGTCACAATGCGCCCCGGCCGGCCGGACTGCGCTGACTTTCATCAGTCCGGGATCGCACCGTTCTTCTGCGCCAGGCGGACGTACTCCGACAGCGGGCGCACCGCCTGGAAATAGCGATCCCGCCTCACCGGCAGCTTGCGCGGCCCGACGATGCCCGCCAGGTCGGAGAGCTTGACCGTGCCCAGCGAGGGCATCCCGATACCGAGGTCGATCAGCCCGTAGGCCGTGTCGCTATCCGCAGGATCGAGCGACACCAACAGCCAGGTCACATGCGCGTCGGGGGTGAACAGGCGCACCACAGGCAGCGGGTCGAGGTGTTGGCCAGCGGCGAGCGCCGCGCCGTGGGCCAGCAGCCGGGCGCGTTCGTCGGTGGTGACAAGCGGCAGGGTCATGGCCGGAACCTCCACGAAACCGAGGATGCGCGGATGCGCTTCTGCGTCGAAGCACGGAACCGCCAAACCGTCTCCGTGCTTTCGTGCCCAAGCACGGATGCACAAGCCATCGCATCCGTAGAAGAACGCAAGCGCGGAAGCGGAATTGTAGGAAGCCGGAAAGACACGGATGCGATTCCCCGGTTCCGTCGGGACCCGCACATGCGGATTTCCGCAAAGCACGAAAGCGTGCCTTTTATCCATAAATGAACACTATAGGTTGTAGCTCTATAGGGCGCAATGGGCTGTCATCTTGGTTTTTGTGGGGAAACCAAGTTGGTGACAGCGAAACACTCATTGGCAACGGCAATACGGACAGTCAGGAAGGCGCGAGGCTTGAGCCAGGAAGCGTTCTCCGACGTGTCCAGCCGTACCTATATGAGTACGCTGGAGCGCGACTTGAAGAGCCCGACCATCCACAAGCTGATCGAGCTGTGCGAGGTCATGGAAGTGCATCCGCTGACACTGTTGACACTGGCTTACACTGATGGCGATGAGCGCAAGGTTTCCCATCTGTTGGCGAACGTGCAACAAGAGCTAGCGTCTCTACTTCCCAAGAATGAGGATGCCAAGTCCAAATGATCTATATCGACTCAACGGACGATGCGCTTGATAAACGAGTCAAATCTGTTTGCGCCCCTTTATTCGCTACTGGGCAATTCTTGCACGGCGGTCACAGCGAGACCACTATCAACGCAACAGTGACTTTCATACAGTTTGAGTCCCGTATATATGCAGTGACTTGTCATCATGTTCTTTCAGCGTTTTTGACCGAAGCACTAAGAACTGGACGCCGAATCGTGCCGTCCATCCATTCGGGCCAATCTATTCATCAATTCCATTGGTACGGCCCACAAGGACAATACCGATGGTCATTCCTGAGTTGCCGTGATTTCCCATCTAATGCCAACATTAACGATCAACAAGCACTCTCAGACATGGAGCGCCGGAACATGGAGCGCCCCGATATTGCAATAGCTGAAATAACAAGCGTTTGGCCGGTAATGCAAAATAGTCGAGGTGCAGAGGCGATCAATCTGGATGACTGGACAGAAGCGGACTGGTCATCCATTCAACCGGTGTGGCTGGCCTATGGCTTTCCCGATGGTCACAAATATCGGACAAGCGATAAGGTTGCCGCGCCAATGCCACGTGTGGCGGTTGAACTGGCTTCCTCGACCCCATCATCGGAAAGACCAACTTATACACTCTGCTCGACCTTGGCAGTCGAACATGGTTGGGGGCTCAGCGGCCTCAGTGGCGGCCCCGTATTGGTTGCGCATATCGACGAAGATCTCTATGCGTATGTTGGAATTACATTTGAAGGTGCTCCGAGCGCGAAAGAGCTAGAGGAGAACCCGGAATCGTTCATTGGAAAACGAGACATCGTGCTAAGAGGCTACCACCTGACTCCGAACAACTTTCGGGATTGGCTATTGCAACTGGCATTTGGCGTTGAGCTTTCCTGATATCAGGAAAGCGATATCGCTTGCTACGGTTAATGCGCCCCGCCGCAATGGGCAGGGCGCGGTGGGCGGCCGTCAGGCCGCCTTGGACTTGCTACGCGACCAGATCAGGTCGTGCGTGCCGTTTTCGCCTTCGATCAGGCGGGCATAGACCGTCGCCGGGAACGAAGGGTCGTCGATGGACACGGACAGGTACTCCCGCCCGGCCTCGCTGGTCTTCTTCCACGCCGCGCCGATCTCATGGCCGGCCGCCTGAAGGTGGAAGTCGGGGGCGTTTTCGGTGTCGCCCTTGTCGTTGGGAACCAGCTTGACCTTGACGTTGAGGGTCAGGGTGCGAAGCGTGCCGGTGAAGCCGTCTTTCTCTGCGGTGAAGGTGCCGATGTTTGCCATGATGAATTTCCTTTCGCTTGAACAGGGTTCGCGCCCATCGCGTCCTGTTGTGATCCAACCGGCGGGGGACGGGCTGGCTGCACCGCTTGCGGGCGCAACGCAGTGGAGCGCCTGGAAGCGAAAAGAATTTGTCCCGCGAGGAATGCGCGCAGCGCAGGGGAAATTGTTTTCGCTGGAAGGTTGCAGCCATAGAAGCCCGGCCACCGCCAGGATTCACAAACAGATAGGACGCCTTGGTCCGGCCCGCTCCGAAAGGAACATGGCCGACTCGGCTCCCCGCATGACGGCTTCACCGGCCTGCGCCCTGACACGGGCAAGGACAACACCCGGCGACAAGGTGAAAGCGCCCCTGCCGTAGCTTGCGGCCTGGTGCTTGAGGCGTGGCGTGGAAGCTCCATTGCAGCCGGGCGGCGTGTCGGTGAACCGTCCTTCGTGACGTACAGGCGACGAACCGCCAGCGTCGAGGACGGCACGCTTCCGTGCAACCTGCGGCAGCAAGCCGGGGCGTAGGCCCACAAGTCCCGCCCATTGCGGCGGGTTGCGTTCGGAATGTCGTCGGCGTCATGCGCCGACGCACTGATGGGCTTCGAGGGTTTCCCGCGCACAAGGCCACTTGTGCGCCGCCCCTTCGCCGCCTGCCCGAAGGCGGCGAAGGGGCGTTCTGGCTTTGGGCATTGAAACCGGGCGCGGCCACCGCCGCGCCCGGATTTTTGACCACCAGCCCCAGGGCGGATCCGCCTGGGGCCGATGCTGATGGAACAGCGAAGCGCCCCGGCCAAAGCCGTGGCGCTCGGTGGCGGTGAAGGTCAGGCAGCGAGTGTGTGGCCCTGCTGCTCGTCGGCGTTGTCGATGGCGTCCGGCTCATCGTCCGTCACGGCCTGCGGCGCATCCTGCGCCGTAGTGTCGTCGGTGCCTTCGGCCTTGAAGATAGCAGGCATCCACCCGGTGCCGTCCGCCAGCCGCTCGGCTTCGCTGACAATGTCGGCCTTCTTCAACTTCGCCAACCGGGAAACATGCTCGGGCGCGTAATCTTCCACGGCATCCAGAATCACAGCCTTCGGGATGTGCTGGAAATAGCCTTCGCTGGTGGGCTTCCACCATGCCGCCATATCCAGCCCCACGGCCTGCGCCATTTCTTCGCCCGGTTGCTGCGCCGTGGCGCGAGGCGTCACCACATCCACCGTGGCCGCCACGCACACCGCCAGCAGCCGCACCAGTTCATCCTGCGACTTCGCCAGCAGCACGGCGAACAGTTCGGCGCTGTCCTCCGGCAAGCCTTCGCCTGCTACCTGCTGTAATTCGCGCAACGCCACGGCGGCGGGCAAATCCGGTATGTCCGGGGCAATGCCTTCCAGCCGGTCTTGCACTTTCAGGCTCACGCCCAGCGGCAAGTCGTGACTGTAGTAGCTTCCTTGCAACACGGTCTGCACCATGCCATGCACCAGCGCGGCCAGCGCCACCTGCGGATGCCGTGCCACCTCGATTTGCAGCGCGGCGGTACGGTGGGCGCTCAACCGCTGCGCCAGCTTGTCGGATATGGCGGCGATTTTGGGTTGTCCTTCGTTGTCTCCGTCCTCGCCTGTGTCATCGTTCCCGGCTTCGCCGTCGCTACCGAAACCCTGCCGCAACCGTTCCAAGGTGCGCAGCGCCTTGGCTTCGGCTTCGCGCAGCAGGCCGCGATGCACCACGATCTGGCCTTGCCGGTCGAGCGTGACGATGGCACCGGCTGCGGCTTTGACGTTGGGGCTGTAGTCCAGCAAGGTATCTTCCAGCGCCTGCAACTGTTCGCCCAGGCGGTCGCCTTCCTCCTGCAAGGCTTCTGCCTTCTCCTCGTCGTCTGCTTCCATCGCGGCATCCACCGCTTCGCCAATGGCCTGCATCTTTTCTTGCAGCTTCTCCATGCGCTGCGCTTCCCGCTTGTTGAGGGTGCGGCGTTCTCGCTGCGCACGATGGAAGGCTTGCAGGTCGGCATAAGTGACGCTGGGCGTGGCATCCACCCATGCCCAACCCTCGGCGCGGATGGTGGCGGCATGTTCATCCAGCTTGCTGCGCACCAGCGTTTCCAGCAGCGTGGCATCGGTCAGATACACCCCGGCATCGCCTTCGGCAAACAGGTCGCGGCGAATGCCACCGCCTGCGGCTTGGTAGGCGTCCATCCCGACGAAGCGCACCAGCGGGTGCTGGCCGTCTATCTCACGTTCGGTCAAGCGGTCGCGCAAGGCATGCGGACTACGCTGCCATTCCGGTGCGTCGTAAAACGCGGCTTCCTGCGCGGCGTGGTCGTCGGTGATGGCGAGGGCCATCAACTGGTCAAGGCTCACGGCATCGGCGCGATAGTCGGCCATCAGGCGCGGCGATACGTTGGCGAGTTTCAGACGGCGCTGCACTACCAGCGGCGTGACCGCAAAATCAGCGGCAATGTCTTCGATGGGTCGGCCTTCGGCCACCAGTGCGGCGAAGGCTTCAAACTGGTCTGCCGGGTGCATCGCTTCGCGTTGCACGTTCTCGGTCAGGCTGACGGTGCGGGCGCTGGCATCCTGCACCAGCAGGCAAGGCACCTCCCAGTCCTTCGGAATATGGCGCTTCTTCGCCAGCAGCTTCAAAGCAGCCAGCCTGCGGCCACCGGCCACGACTTCGTAATGCTCGCCATCGCTGGCAAGAATGACGGTCAGGTTTTGCAGCAGCCCCACGCGGGCAATGCTGGCCGCCAGCGCGTCGATGGACTGGCCTGCGGTCTTGCGCACGTTGCGGCGCGAGGGGCGAAGCTGCGACAGCGGCACCAGCAGCAGGTTCTGCGCCTGGGCGGCGCTTTCCAGTGCAGTGGCGATGGCTTGCGTTTCGGTGTGGGTGATAGCGTTCATGGTGATAACTCCTTGCGATGGTGGAATGCAGCAGCGAATGACGCGGCAAGGGTTGCTGCCTGCCCCTGCCGCGCAGGAGAATCAGGCTTTCAACTGGCGCAGGCCGTCGGCCAGCAGCCACAGGGCGCGATTGAGGCGAATATCAGAATCAATGCCTTGCACCGGGCGGGTCTGCTGGCGGCGTCCGTTGGCGCTGCGCCCATGCAAACCGCCCTTGGTCAAGTTCTCTTGGGTACGGTTGAACACGCTCCACAAGTCCGGGCGACGGTCGTCGAAACGGCGCGGCATCAGGATTTGCGATTCGGTGATGGGTGCGGGCTTGTCGGGGTCGTCGTACTTGAGCGACAGCGCGGCGCGGGCGAATACTTCAGCCTCGCCTTCATCCAGCGTGATGGCCTGCATGGATTCGCGGGATTCGAGCGCACGATCAAAACCGTGCAGCACCTGATAGGCACCTTCGATCACTTGCCCTGCTACGTCGCCCTTATGCGGTACGCGCACATCGGCCACGGTGTCGCCGCACACCAGCCCATTGCTGCACACGAAGCGGAACTATGTCCGGTGTCGAACTATGTCCCGTCGTCAGCGGTTTGCCTGATGCCGC
>ERZ1292623.1459-Hain-H51-01um-R1-1459-length-22748-cov-13_pt1 | contig 22748 bp, 24 predicted proteins | sample MGYA00564398_ERZ1292623 | MGnify/ENA primary metagenome ERZ1292623 (study PRJEB36523, sample SAMEA6512633) | groundwater metagenome | collected 2019-01-07 | study: AquaDiva: Metagenomics assemblies of 32 groundwater samples | reverse complement strand
GGCCGCCGAGCGAAGCGAGGCGGCTCCCTCTGGCTTGCTATTTCCGAAATGGTGCCCCCAAGAGGAATTGAACCTCTATCTCATCCTTCGCAGGGATACGCTCTGTCCGTTGAGCTATGGGGACATGTTTTATATAGGAAGCGCTGGCTTTGAACGGCGATGGCAAACGTCCTATAACTTATACAATCTTTTTATTCTTTCTTCAACCGGAGGGTGAGTGGAGAATAAAGTCATCAAAATTGACGGCTTGAAAGGATTGACGATGAAGAGATGAGCGGTGGATTCATATTTTGGTTCGGCGATGAGCGGCCGGGTTCTGGATGATTGGTGGAGTTTTTCCAGAGCGGATGCCAAACCTTTCGGATCGCCGACAGTTTTCGCTCCTGTCTCGTCAGCCAAGTATTCCCGGGAACGAGAAATGGCTAAGTGCAAGAGAGTGGCGATGATAGGCGTGAGAATAACCAGAATCAGCGCGCCAAAGGGACTGCCATCTTCGCGGTCGCGGCCCCGTCCGCCGGAAAAAATCATGGCGTAATAAGCCATCTGGGCAAGATAAGAAATAGCGCCAGCTAAGGTGGCGGCAATGCTGGAAATTAAAATATCGCGATTTTCTATATGTCCAAGCTCATGAGCCAAAACACCTTCCAATTCTTGGTCATTAAGCAAGGAAAGGATAGCGGGCGTCACCGCAACTACGGCATGTTTTTTGTTGCGGCCAGTGGCAAAAGCATTGGGAATTGGCAAGTTAACCAAATAAATTTTAGGTTTTGGAATGTTCATTTTAGCGGCCAATTTTTCCACTATTTGGTGGAGTTTGGGATTCTGTTCCGGTAAAATCTGTCGGGCATGATACATAGCCAAGACAATTTTATCGGAAAACCAATAAGATCCGAGATTCATGAGAGCGGCAAGAATTAAAGCGGTGGTAAGTCCATTTTGGCCGCCGATGTAATAGCCGACAGCTAGGATTAAGCCGGTGAGTCCGCTTAGCAATAGAATAGTTTTGAGGCGCATAGTTTTATATAGTATCAAAAATGATTAAAATCTCAAAAGTTTCGCGATATGATCAAACATTGATTCTTCGTATTCTATTTCCGGCAAAAAATTATTTAAAAATCTTTTAATGGCGGAAATGTCCTTTGTCTCCACTAATACCTTTAAGTAGGGGCTCAAATGAACTTTTCTTTTCAAAATCAGTTCGCTCAATTCTCCGTCTATTTCCTTGGCCGCGAACCCGTCAAAACTTTTATAAGGATAAAAAGTGTGTCCATGAATCTCCAAGCCGTCTTGGCTTAACGTAAAATCAACATACCGCGGTATCTTCGCCGCCCAGCTCACTATCACTATTTCCGCCAAAACGATAAACACGACAAATAAAAAATTTCCCCTCCACAAAGCTATGGCAATCATCACAATCGCCGCCATCGCGCTTATCCAGTACCAAGAAACTTCCTTGTGATGATACTCAAACTCCGGCGCAGTCCATTTAATTTCCTTTTCGGCGTTCATGTCTCTATTATATCAAAAACTCGGCATTCTCACCGAGTTTTATTTAACGCTGATTCTACTATTAAATTCAGCATTTCCGGAAATTCTATCCCCGCCTCCTTCGCTTCTTGCGGCAGTAAGCTGGTTTGAGTCATGCCGGGAATAGTGTTGATTTCCAAAACATAAATCTTATCGCTCCAAATCATGTCCGTCCGCGACATTCCCCTTGCTCCAATCGCCTGATGCGCTTTCAAAGCCGCTTGCTGGATTTTTTTGATTTCTTTTTGCGATATTCTAGGAGGCGTAATCTCTTCGGACATTCCCGAAAGATATTTTGCCTCATAGTCAAAAAATCGGCCATGGCGCGGAATAATTTCTGTCGGCGGCAACGGCTTCAGTTTGCCGTTAATCTCCAAAACTCCGCAGGTAAACTCCCTTCCGTTTATGTATTCTTGAATCATAACGTTTTGGGAATGTTTTAGGGCGGACTTTATGGCCTCCGGCAATTCTTGAAGTTTTTTTACTATGCTGACTCCAACGCTGGAACCTCTATCCGCCGGTTTTACTGCCAAGGGCAGGCCAAACAGCATCTTTGCTTCGCTTAATGTTGGATTCCCTTTTACAACCGTGAATTTTGGAACATCCAAGCCGTTCTTTTTGAAAAGTAAGAGCGATTTTGCTTTATCCATTCCTAATCGGCTGGCTTTTACTCCCGAACCGGTATATCTAATTCTATTTTTGTCCAAAATTGATTGGAGCGTCCCATCTTCGCCGTATTCTCCATGCATCGCGATAAAGGCCAAATCAAACTTCTTCTTGAATTTCTCCGGTGGAATCGGCCATTTCCCTTTCTTGCTGATTACAATGCCCTTGGCGGCATATTGATTCGGATTCAAAAAACGTAAAATCATTTCTCCGGTTTTCAAAGAAACATCATGTTCGGCGGACGGCCCGCCCATCAGCACGCCAATTCGGATTTTTTCCATGATTACTTTACATTATCAGAAAATTTTAATTCTTCAAATCTATAATTTTTCATTTTCAGCGGCGGACGATAAGTATGGACTGTTCTGGCGGGGCGAAAACCGCAGTTCCCCATAATATGAATCGTGCTTAGAGATTCTTTAATGATACTGCCAGCCGCGTGATAGCTCCGATACAAAAATTTTTTTGTTTTCTTGCTAAAAACATCCTGATAAACTTCGCCTTCAATTACGCGAATGGTTCCGCGAGATCTCCCATGATCATGAGGCAAGGACTTAGACGGCGACGGCCAGAAAATCAAAACAATTTCCACTTTTTTATCTTTATACAATAACTGGCGCTTGTATCTCAATCGGCGTTTTCGCACCGCGCCTCCTTTTTAACGTTCCGGTTCAAGAATAACAAATCAACAAAAAATTGCAAAAATCTTTCTTACGGAAGCGGCGGGCAGTGTCGGTCTAGAACCGGCCATTTAAGGAGAATTCTAGCATTTCTGGGGCTGTCCCGAAGAGGTGCCTCGGTCTGCCTGCCCTTCGAAGCCTTGGCGAAGAATGGGGGGTCTTTATTCGGGAAACCTGCCCCGTAGTGAGCTTTGCTCTACTTCGAGGTGAGACAAATGGGACACTATGAAAGGGGCGCTGTCTTGTGTCCCATTTTGGATTTTCTCCAAAAATCATATATTATGAATATATGACGATTAACGAAGTCAAACAAAAAACGGCCCCTGTCTTAGAAAAGTACGGCGTAGAATACGCCGCGGTTTTTGGCAGCTTATCGCGCGGCGAAGATCGACCCAAAAGCGATGTTGATATATTGGTACGCCTCGGACGCCCAACTGGCATGATCGGCTATATGCAGCTCATAGAAGCTTTAGAAAAAGCCCTTAGCAAGAAAGTGGATTTGGTTACCGAGCAAAGCCTCAATAAACGGGTCCGCCCATATGTGGAGAGAGATCTCAAACCTATCTATGAAAAACGGAAAAAGTGATCGCGTCTATCTTGAGCAGATTTTAGACTCGGTGAAAAAGATACGGGAATTTGTAAGGGGCATGGATCAGGCCGCGTTTGCCAAAGACCAGAAAACCCAGAGCGCGGTAATTATGCAATTAGCGCTTATCGGCGAAATGGCCAAGAAAATTTCAACTCCAACTAAATCGGAAATCAAAGTTCCGTGGAAAGAAATCGCCGGCTTCCGAGATAGAGCAATCCATGATTATTATCAGATTGATCTTCGCGTTGCTTGGGATACAATCGCCATCGATCTTGAGCCATTGGCAAAAGCAGTGGAGAAATATCTTGGGTAACGGCTGTTACTTTTTCTTGTTCTTCTGATGATACTCCAGCACTTTTTCCATCGGCGACAAACCGCCGCTTATATTCTTGAGAAGTTTGAAGGCGAGATAATTGGTTCGGTGCTGTATCTCCCGCTCGAGCAAAAGCTGGAGATCATCAAGCGTGGAGAGGATGCGGCGGGGGTCCCGAAGATCAAGGCAATCAAAGAACGTGGGGCCTTCCCTGAATGTGTTCCGACACTGGAAGCACTCGAGCCCAACATTCAAGAAGCAATTGCGACTTCAATCGTAACGGCAGCAAGATCAAAGAACATCTCTGCGACAATTAGGGCCCAACTCGTACTCAATCAGTAACGCCCCGCGAAGAAGCGGGGCGTTTTTTATCCTGTTGGCATTTTTTATCCTGTTTTCGAAACCTCTCGGCCTCTCGATAAAAAATGTTGACTGCGGAGGCGGAAGGATTTACATTTCGCTTTCGGCTAGATAGCCCGAAAGCTCATCGAACCATTTCGCGGAACCCCGACCCCGCTTAAGACACCTTCGGTTTCTTACGTCGCTTCGCTCCTATCTTCCTGATCGGGGTTCCGCTTAGTTCGAATCCGTCGCCGATAGATGTTCCGCTTAATACGCCGCTGGCGTATTTGCGAAACATTTGCGGAGGCGGAAGGATTCGAACCTTCGGAACCATTTCTGGTTCAACGCATTAGCAGTGCGCTGCTTTCGGCCACTCAGCCACGCCTCCAATAATTAATCACGGATTAACTTTTTAAACGCTTCCCCTCCTTTATAACTCTTTATCTGATGTTCACGCAACCATGCCGACTTTTTATCTGACATTATCTCACTGTATGCCAATTTCCAAGGAATACCATTTTTTGTAGATTTATTTTTCCCGTAATTATGGTAACAGATTCTTTTTTCTAAGTCGCTAGTATATCCAACGTAATACGTGTTCAACTTTTCACTTTTTATAATATAAACATTGAACATAACGCCTTCAGCCACCCACCGCCTTTGGCGGGGCCCCGCTTTAGCGGTGGTCAGCCACGCCTCCAATAATTAACTCCTGTCATCATAAGCTATTCGCCTATTCTTTTCCAGCGGCTTTAGCTTTAGCTTTGGCTCTCACTCTTTCCCAATATTCAGCGCCTTTGTCTCCAAAGAACTGGGGAACAAAAAGATTATGCAGAATCTGAAACTTTGCCGCTTTCTGCAAAGCTTGGCGATCGCTGGTGTAATAATCCGATAATTGTCGTAAAGCCTCAACATGCGCGTTAAAATTTTCTTCTTTTCTTGGAACTTTTTCTCCGGTCAACGGATGAATGCCGCCGCCATCGCCAATGGCTTTTTCAGCTCTTTGCCAATCGGCGGCCAGTAAAAGAATTTCTAATTCGCTGTCGCTCAATTCCTTCACATTCTGAATTTTTTCCATTTCTTTTGAAACGCCCCTGGCTATATATTCCTCCTTTTGTTCTTTAGTTAAATGCGCAAATTCTCTCGCTTCTAAAAGTTGCTGTAAATAACCAACGACTTGGTCGCTGTCTTGATACCACTTAAAAAGGTTGTCCCAAACATCCAATTGCTTGCCGCTATGACGATCAAAATTATCAACCGTCATTGGCATCCCGTATTTGGCCTGCCGCTCCAATAATGAGGACAACGCCTCCTTCTCCGTTGTGGACAACAAAACGCCTTCCTCCATCCTCTCCGACGCTAGCGGCAATTTCTTCTCCGGTTCTGGAAATCTTTCTGGTTTCATAAGTTTATTCTCTGCCAGTTCTGGAAAAAAATCAATAAAAAATATATAATACCCGCGCAATGAGGACAGCCGTATTAAATAGAATCAAAGCCGCGCCAAAAGACCCGGGCGTGTACATATTCCATGGAGATGCAGGGGTCCTTTACGTCGGCAAAGCGGTAAATTTAAAAAACCGTCTTCGGTCCTATTTAAAAATCACCGACGCAAAAACTGAATCCTTGAATCAAGAAGCTGTCCGCTTGGATTACATCGTTCTTCGCTCCGAAATTGAATCGTTAATTGAAGAATCCCGATTAATAAAAGAACTGAAACCCAAATACAACATTCTCTGGCAAGACGACAAGTCTTATCTATATGTAGCCCTGACGCGCCAGAGCTATCCGAAAATTTTTATTACGCACAAAAATTCTAAACCCCGAAAAGTCCCGCGGGGACCTCGGGGTCCCTTTGCGGGATTGAAAATTTCGCTAATCGGCCCTTTTACTGATGGCGCCGCGCTGCGCTTGGTTTTACGATTGCTTCGGCGGCAATACCCATACTGTACGTGCGCGCAAACCCACCTTCGCGATTGCCTAAACGCTCAAATCGAGAAATGCCTGGGATTTTGCTGCAAGCGCGACGCTGATATGCGAATTCATGTTGATGACGCAAATAATTACAGAAAAAATATTCGCATGATCAAATCTATTCTTCTCGGACAGAGCAAAAAACTAATTTCTGCGCTAAGCGATCCTCAAGAACGCGCCGCGTTAGAGAAAATTTTTGAGCACAAGGACTTCATCAATCAACAAATAGCGAATCCTGTACGAATAAACGAATCGCGAATTCGGGTATTTGAAAATTCTAAAAAGATTCGTTATTCGTTGATTGAAAACATACAAAGGGTTGAGTGCTACGACAACTCCCATCTTTCCGGAAAAGAAGCGGTCGGCGCGATGACCGTTCTAGTTAAAAAAGATGGGTATTGGCAGTCCGACAAGTCCGGTTATAGAAAATTCAAAATAAAATCTGCCCAAACCCAAGATGATCCTCGGATGATCGCCGAAGTTCTGGAACGCCGCCTCAACCACCCCGAATGGCCATATCCGGATTTAATTATTATTGATGGCGGACTGGCTCAATATAATGCCGCCAAAAAAATTCTTGAAAAACATCGGACAATCCAACTGATTTCCTTTGCTAAGCCCAACAAACAAATCATCGGCTTGGATAATTCGCCTCCCGAACTTCAAAAGCTCGCTGAACAGGCCATTTATCAGACTCATAATTTTGCTATCCGCTACCACCGCCAAGTTCGCAGAAAAGAATTTTTGCGATAGAATAAGAGGATGGTTAAGCTGATCGCGGGCTTCATATCTAATTTATTGGGCGTCGTGGCCGCTAAAAATTTTATCGCTGGCTTTTCGATTACCGAAGATTTAGTCCAGTTGGCGATAGTAATCGCCTTTTTTACTATTGCCAACTCCATAATCCTTCCAGTCTTGAGGTTTATTTTTAAGCCAATAACTATAATCACTTTAGGATTGTTCGCGCTAGCCCTGAATGGCCTGATGATTTACGCAGTTGATTTTTTCTCCGAAAACATTACAATAAGTGGATTATTGCCGCTCCTCTATACCACTGTCTTAATGGGGGCAATCAACGCAACGGTCGCCTACTTCTATAAAGTATTTAAAAACAACGATGTCTAATCAAGTCATATCAATAGCGCAAGTAGTCATTTCTGTATTAGTAATCATTCTTATTCTGCTCCAAGAGCGTTCCTCTGGCGCCGGCGGTTTGTTCGGCGGAGGCACTGATCACGCGTATCAAACTCGGCGAGGCGTAGAAAAAACCTTGTTCGTCGCTACTATTATATTAGTAGTGGCTTTCACCGCGCTCGCCTTGCTTAACCTTATTCTTTAAGTTCTCGTGTTTTTAAAAATCTCACAAATAATCAAAACTTTTTCTAAAAAGGAACGCTATTTTTTCTTTATAGCGCTGGCGGTTTTTGCGGTTTCCGGAACTCTTTGGGCGACAAATTGCTATTACAAAAACACCGTACTTACTCCTGTTCGGGGTGGAACTTACACGGAGGGATTGATCGGCCAGCCTATTGCTATTAATCCATTAATCGCCACCGATAATGAAGCGGACCGGGACTTGGTCAATTTAGTTTTTGCTTCTGTTTTGGACTTGGCTGAAGATTATAAAGTTGATGAAACAAAAAAGATCTGGAATATCCGCCTGAAGCCGGATCTTAAATGGAGCGACGATGAACCGCTTACCAGCGACGACGTCGTCTTTACCATAGCCACCATCCAGGATCCGGACACCCGCTCTCCTCTTTTTGCCACCTGGCAGGGCGTTTCCGTTGAGCGGCTTAGCGAAAAAGAAGTGCGGATTATTTTGAAAAACCCGTACGGCTTTTTCTCGGATAATTTAAAAAACCTGAAAATCGCCCCCCATCATGTCTTTGACAACCTTCCTCCGCAAAATTTGCGGCTTTCCGATTACAACCTTAAACCTGTCAGCAACGGTCCTTACAAATTCATTAATTATGAAAAACGGGCGGATGGTTTTATAGAAAAATATTATTTTACAATCAATCCTAATTATGTTTTAGAAAAACCTTTAATTAAAAATTTCAACGTCTGGTTTTTCGCCAGCAAAGCTGAAGCGATTGACGCTTTTAATCAAAAAGCGATTAGCGGCATCGGGGGATTGGAATTCAAAGATTTGCCGGCTCTCAAAGTGAATCACAATATCTCGGAAGCGGATATTCCCAGATACTACGCTATATTCTTCAATCCCGGGATAAGCGCGCCTTTGAAAGAAAAGGAGGTGCGGATCGCTCTAAGTGAAACCATAGATCGGGAAAAAATTATTAACGCGGTCTTTGGCGGCAAGGCCGTTGCCGCTTTTGGCCCAATCCCTTCCACTGTTGCCGGATATGGCGCGGCGCTCTATTCCAGCTTAGCCAGTTCCTCTCGGGAAACAGCGATAAATCGGCTGGAAAAAGCTGGCTGGAAATTAAATGAAGCGGGAGTTAGAACCAAGATGGTCCAGAAAAACACAGTTTCTTTGGAATTTGACATAATCGTTCCGTCGGCCCAATTTTTAACAGACACGGTCAATCTTATCAAAGATGAATGGCAAGCAATCGGCGTCAAACTAAATCCCGTAGTATTGAAGCCAAGCGAAGTAATCAGCCAGTCAATTAAGACCAGAAATTATCAAATGGTTATTTTTGGCAACATTCTTAACAATAATCCGGATATTTTTTCATTCTGGCACTCTTCGCAAAGATTTCATCCGGGATTGAATCTTTCTATTTTCAACGATAAAACCATGGATGCTCTTCTGGAATCGGTCCGCCAAAATTTTGACGATCAGTCCCGAAATCAAGATCTAGGGAAAATCCAAAAAATAATCCATGATCACAAGCCGGCAGTTTTTCTATTTTCTCCAAAATACTTCTACGCCGCTTCTAAAAATTTGGGCGGTTTCAGCGCAACTTTCATAACTACTCCGTCAAACCGTTTTGACAATGTTAATCAATGGCACGTTAAAACCGCAAGAGTTTTTAAATAGTATTGCAAAATATCGTTTCAAATGTTAGGATATAAACAAGGTTTTGGCTTCCTTAAGTACATTAACGGGCCGAGGTGGTGAAACTGGCAGACACGCAGCGTTCAGGTCGCTGTGGGCGCAAGCTCGTGGGAGTTCAAATCTCCCCCTCGGCACTATAGGTCTTATAAACTTAATAAAAACAATAAAAAATAAATAATAGATGATTAAAATTCCAAAAATTAAAAAATCCGAAAAGGGCGTTGTTCGATTTGTTCCGCTGGGCGGATTAGAAGAAATTGGCCGGAACTGCTCTTATTTTGAGTATGAGAATGAAATCGTCATGATAGACGCCGGCATTCAATTTCCTGAAGAAGAGACTCCGGGCATTGATTACATCATTCCCAACGTTTCCGGCCTCCGGGAGAAAAAAGACAATATCCGCGGCATCATTTTAACCCACGGCCACTACGACCATATCCATTCTTTGCCGTATATCATTGAAAAGATCGGCAATCCGATTATCTACACCGCCGCCTTCACCAAGGCCTTAGTGGAAAAACGTTTCCAAGAATTTACTAATCTTCCGAAACTCAAGTTTGTTGTCGTGAAAAACGGCGATAAAGTTAAAATTTCTGAAAATTTTGAAGCCGAATTTTTTGACGTAGGCCACACCATCCCCGACGCTATCGGCGTGGTACTTAACACTCCGGCTGGCAAAATGGTTCACTTCGGCGACTTCCGATTAGAAACTGATAAAGATGGAAAACCGGAACACACCGAGGTTTTTGAAAGAATCGGCAAAATGGGCATTCATTCTATTTTCATTGACAGCACCAACGCCCCGGAAGAAGGCCACGCGATGTCCGAGCGTCTGGTAGAAAAAAATCTGGAAGAACTTTTTAAAAAAGCCGGCGGCCGGATTATTGTCGCTACTTTCGCTTCTCTGATAACCCGGCTGTCGGAAATTATTAAAATCGCGGAAAAAATGGGCCGTAAAGTCGCGCTTAATGGCCGATCAATGAAAGACAATATCCAAATTGCCCAAAATCTCGGCTTCATCAAAACAAAAAAAGACCTAATTATACCGATTGAGGAAGTCCACAAACATAAAGATGACAAAGTTATGATTCTCACCACCGGCGCGCAAGGCGAACCGACCGCCGGCTTAATGCGGATCGTGAACGGCGAACACAAATATGTTTCTCTAAAACGGAGCGACATGGTAATCTTTTCTTCGTCCGTCGTTCCCGGCAACGAGCGCAGTGTTCAGATGATTCAGGATAATATCGCCCGTCAGGTTGATGAAGTTTATAATTCCCGCCTTTTAGATATTCACTCCAGCGGCCATGGGCCTCGTGAAGACCTAAAATTAGTAATGAAACTCACCAAGCCGCAATTTGTCGTGCCGGTGCATGCCTACTATTTCATGCGTTCCATTTCCGCGAAAATTGCCCAAGAAGCCGGCGTGTCGAAAGAAAACGCGATTCTTGTTGATAACGGCCAAGTTTGCGAACTCACCAAAGACAGTTTTAAAGTAACTAATGAAAACATTGACGCTTCGTACGTCATGGTTGATGGCTTGGGTGTTGGCGATGTGGGTGAAATTGTTTTACGAGACCGCCGCCTTCTAGCTGAAGAGGGTATGGTAGTGATTATTGTCACCATGGACCGCCACAATGGCCGTCTTTTGAAAAACCCGGATATTATCTCTCGCGGTTTTATCTATCTTAAAGAAAATCAGGCATTGCTTGACGAAATTCGCCGAAAACTTCGCGGATTTCTCGGCCGCGCCTCCGGCCACCAAGATATTGATGCCGACTATTTGAAAAACATGATGCGAGACCAAATCGGCCAACTCTTGTATAATAAAACTCAACGACGGCCCATGGTCCTTCCCGTTGTCATCGAAGTCTGACAACGGAATTTCCAATTACCAATTTACAATTTCCAATGAATTTTCAATGAAACAATTATTCAAACGGTTTGAAATATTGATAAATTGAATCATTGATTGAAAATTGAGAATTGAAAATTTGCTATTAACAAATATGAAAAAACCAATATTAATCTCCGGTATTCAGCCTACGGGAAGACTTCATCTAGGAAACTACTTGGGCGCGCTTAAAAACTTCGTTGAACTGCAAAATTCCGGAAAATATCAGTGCTATTTTTTTGTTGCCGATTATCATTCTTTAACCGAAGATTTTGATCCAAATCAAAAATCCGAGCAAATTCTTAATTTAACAGCAGATTATTTAGCCGCCGGTCTTGATCCGAAAAAATCTGCCATCTTTCTACAATCAAGAGTCCCACAGTCAACGGAGCTCGCGTGGATTTTGGGGGCAATCACTCCGTTTGGAGAACTCGGCCGAATGACGCAATTTAAAGATAAATCTGGAGCGCAAAAAGAAAATGTGAATGTCGGGCTTTTCACCTATCCCGTACTGATGGCAGCGGATATTTTACTGTATGACGCGGGCGTAGTTCCCGTCGGCGAAGACCAATTACAACATTTAGAACTCGCCAGAACACTTGCCCGAAAATTCAATTCCAAATTCGGCCAAACTTTTGTTGAATCAAAAGCGCTTTTGACTGCCACTCCCCGCTTGATGTCATTGGATGACCCAACTAAAAAAATGTCCAAATCCAGCCCTGCCGGCTGTCTTTTCATTGACGATGAGCCAGCCGAAATTGAAAAGAAAATTAAAGCCGCCGTTACCGATTCCGGCAGTGAGGTAAAATATGACGAACAAAATAAACCAGCGATTTCCAATCTGTTGATGATTTATGGCGAGCTTTCCGGAAAGTCTGTCGGTGAAATTGAGAAAAAATTCTCCGGCAAAGGTTATGCCGAATTTAAAAAATCTTTGGCCAAAACAGTTGTTGAATACTTCGCCGATTTCCGCAAACAAAAAACATCGCTTATCAAAAAACCCGCGACTCTTAAAAAAGTCCTTCGACTCGGCTCAGGACAAGCCCACGCAATCGCCAAGAAAAAAATCCACGAAATTAAAAATAAAATAGGCCTACTTATTTAGTAGGACCTTTTTCTTCCGATTTTTCCACGCCATTCTGCTTCTGACGTTCGTCAGATCTATAAGTTAACCAAGTAAAAACACTAGCAGCAACGAAACAAAGAACTAGATTAATGAAGAAGCTTCCGATGAATACGTTAATTAGAATGGCGGATACGGCAGCTACCACCAAAAACAAACTACCATATCTATAATAAACCTTACACCATCCGCATTCGCACTCCGTGTGTTTCACGAATCCTCCTAAGAATAGGAACTGGAATGACTTTAGCATTAAATCTTCCTCACCGCAAGCCAAGAAGCGGGTTAGCTATTTATTCCTTGCTGCAAAAGCGAACTGATCGAAATACTTTTGCAAATCTTCTAGCGAACTTTTGTAGAGCTGGTCGCCGTAAACAATGTCGCAAAAAACTTCGCGAGCTCTGGCAATTTCCCATCTTCTTCCCTTCCAACGAGAATCGCCCAAAGTTAAATCAAAAAGTTCAAGAGCGCGTTCCACGGCCCCCTTGTATAATTTTTCGTCTTTGTCCTTCCAGCGGATAGCCCGCGAAACTTCACTGCCGATATTTCCTAATTGCTCTTTGAGAGAAAATTCATACCAACGCCCGGCCGCTAATTCTTTATGTTGAAAGTTCATAGTTAGAAATGGGTTCTATCTAGTCAACAACTAATTTCTTGACTGTCTCTTTTATTTTTTTCTGAATCTCCAAACTTTCCACTCCGCGAGAGCGATTGCCGAAAGCCGGCTTGATATTAACCATGGAATTAAACTCAATCCACTCCTCATCGGTTTTTTTTGGATAAAGATTAATTCCCCAAGTGTTTTCTCTTTTCGATCCCTTATTTTCCGACAAGAAAACTTCTTCATCGGCGTGAAGCTCGCCGCCCACTGCCATGATTTCTTGCTCTATATCCACTACCGCTTTTACAATATCGCCGAATTCTTCACGAGCTATTTCCAAAAGCTCGGATTTTTTAATTGGAGATTTCACGATTCTTATCGCCATAAGAATATTTTAACATTGAATACGGTCAATCGCCAAAAGAAAATGCCCTATACTACCCTTAAGGGTAGTGCTTAGTGCGCCTCGCGCAATCTTTGCGTTAAGTTAATCTTCGAATTTTTTCTCAATTTATTTTGACTCGCCTGCCTGCCCATGCCTACCGCCTGCCTGCCTGTAGGCATGGGCAGGCAGGCGGTAGGCAGGTAAAATTTGTTATCAATCTAAAATTTACGCACCCACATCCAGATATCCCAGTTATCCAGTTTGGTATTTAGTTCCGCGTCAAACTTTTCTTTTTTGAAAATTACGCTTTTCGCGCTAACAGATTCTTTAAAATCATTAAGATTGGCATTTACGACATCCAAAAGATCTTTCGGAAATTCTGCCATCAAGACAATTTTTTCACCCGGCCGGTAGCCGGCATCGTGCCGCAATCCCTGCGCCATCCGAACCAACTCACGCATGATGCCTTCGTTCCGTAATTCTGGAGTAATTTTTGTGTCTAATTCCACTTCGCCTTTGATTTTGTTATCGAAAACAACTTCCTTCACATTCACTTCGTCTGCCAAAATAGATAATAATTCTTTGTCCGCGGTTTTTAATTTTTCATTTTTGATTTTTAATTTGGACAATGGCTGGCGCACCTTGATACCGGCTTCGGCTCTTTTTGCTAGAACCAAACTGGCCCAGTAACGAATTTGGGACATTTGTTTTACTAATTTCTCGTCGATTTCTTCTTTAATTGCTTTTGGCCAGTTGGTCAGGTGAACAGATTGAACATTGTCAGCATCTTCAGAAGTTTGGGCTCCCATATCTTTTAAGCTCACGTAAAGCGCTTCGGAAAAAAAAGGATTGAAGGGCGCGGCTAATTTGCTAATTTTTAACAAAACCTTGCCTAAAACCGGCAAGGATTCTGGTCTTTTGCGAGAACGACGAATGTACCAGCGTGACAAATCGTCAATCAAAACTTCAATTGCTTTTGCGGCGCTGCCAATATCATATTCATCCAGTAATTTTGTTACCTCGCCAATTGTTTGATGAAGGCGCGATAGTATCCACTTGTCGAGCAAGGTCAGCCCCTTAAACTTGCCGGCGGGAATTCTGCGGCAATGAGTCGCTAAAAATACGTATGAATTATAAACTAGGTTATGAAGCCTGTTTTTGACTTTGGCTAAATCATTTTCATCAAATTTTTTCGGCTCACCCGGGTCATTAACGGTATAGAAATACCAGCGCAAGACATCCGCTCCGTATTTTTGAATCATCTGCCATGGATCAACAACATTGCCTTTTGATTTAGACATTTTTTGCCCGTTTTTATCCAATAACAAACCCAAAGAGATAACATTCAAATACGGCGCGCCTTGCTTCAAAAGAGTGGAAACCGCCAAAAGCGTGTAGAACCAGCCGCGAGTCTGGTCAATCGCTTCGGTAATGTAATCCGCCGGAAAATGCTCGCCTTTATCAATTATTTTTTTGTTCTCAAACGGATAATGCCATTCGGCAAAAGGCATCGCTCCGGAATCAAACCAAACATCGGCTACTTCCTTCACGCGAACCATCTTTTCTGCGCACTTCGGACATTTCAGCGCGATATTATCAACAAACGGCCGGTGAACATCCAATTCTCCATCCATATTAAACGGCCAGTTGCCGACCGGCAATTCTTTATACTCGCCAACTTCAACATAAGAAATCTTCTCAATCTCTTCTCTTTTCATTCCGCGAATCGTCCTATCCAAAACCCATAAAGGATCGCCATGGCCGACAATTAAGATATTTTTTCCATCGTACTTATCGTTCAGATCTTTCACCGCTTCTACCATTCTTCTCTGCGCGTCTACCCAATTTTCCCCTCCCGGAGGAGTTTTGATGAAACGCTCCATTAAATTTCTAAAAAAACGATGATGCTCCTCCACTGGCCGGCCGTTGAAAATGCCGGTGTTAAGCTCGGACAATCTTTTGTCAATCACTATTTTCGCGCCAGTTTCTTTGGCAATTAATTTAGCGGTTTCGGTTGTCCGCAAGTACGGCGAGCAGACTATTAAATCAATATTTTTCTTTTTTAATTCTTTGCCTAATTTTTTTCCTTGCTCAATGCCTTTGGCGGTAGGACGAGAAATATTTTTCCCTTTTTCCGGCCCTGAAGCGACAAAATTTTTCACATTATGATCTGATTCAACATGGCGAGCGATAAAAAATTTATTTTTATGGTAAGCGTATTTATTCAAACCTTCCAATCCGCCTATGACTAAAACTTCATCGCACTTGGAACTCTTATCCGGATGATTCCAAATGGGCAATGGCGTGCCCCAATATCGGTCCCGGGAAATAGACCAGTCTTTAATTTCTTTTAACCACTCTCCGAACCGGCCTTCCTTAATATGAGATGGTTTCCAATTGATTTTTTCATTGGCGGAAAGCAAATCGTCGCGCAATTTGCTCATTTCTATAAACCATGAAAATCTCGCGAAATAAATCAAAGGATTGGAACACCGCCAACAGAACGGATATTCGTGTTCAATGGTTCCGGCGCCGTAGAGCAAACCACGCTTCTCTAAATCCTTAATAATGTCGCTGTCGGCTTCTTTAATAAATTTACCCGACCCCGGAAAACCTTTTTTCATCTTTCCTTGATCGTCAATTGTCAAAGGAATATCCCGATCACCCGCCACGCGCAAATCATCTTCCCCAAAAGCTGGAGCAATATGCACTAAGCCTGTTCCTTCTTCTGTAGAAACGAAATCTCCCGCTAAAACCTCTCCCTCGCTTTTGCCGTATAATAATTCATATTTTTTGCCAACTAATTTTTTGCCGGACATTTTTTCCACCACCTCCGGTTCTTTTCCTTCCGTCTTCGGCGGCACGTTATAAGACCATAAATATTCGTCGCCAACTTTATATTTCGTATAAGTTAATTTCGGATTCACCGCCACTGCCACGTTCGCCGGCAACGTCCACGGCGTGGTAGTCCAAATCAAAAGGAATTCTTTTCCTTTTGATTTGCCCTTTGAAGATTTATCGAAAGAGGGCTTCAATTTAAACTTTACAAAAACTGACGGATCTTTCGTCAGTTTATACGCCCCCGGCTGTCCCAGCTCGTGGCTGGAAAGCGGCGTCTGGCATCGCGGACACCATGGGACTACTTTGTATAATTTTTTCAAAAGTCCGCGTTTATTTATTTCGCTAAACACCCACCAGAGAGTTTCTATGTAAGAATTATCGTAAGTTACGTAAGCTTTCTCAAAATCCAGCCAAAACCCCACCCGCTCGGTTAACCTTTCCCATTCACTCTTATATTTCCAAACCGACATTTTCGCCCGCGCGTTAAATTCCGCAATCCCAAACTTCTCAATCTCCTGTTTATTTTTAATGCCCAATTCTTTTTCCACTTCCAATTCTACCGGCAATCCATGCGTGTCCCAACCGGCGCGCCGTAAAACATAATGACCCTGCATGGTTTTATAGCGGAGCATAATGTCTTTGAAAGCCCGAGTAAGTATATGGTGAGTTCCGGGTTTTCCGTTAGCCGTAGGAGGGCCTTCAAAAAAACGAAACGGCTTCTTGCCTTCTCGATTCTTCAAAGATTTCTCAAAAATCTGGTTTTCCTTCCAAAATTTTAAGACCTTCTCCTCAATTTCCGGCAAATTAAATTGTTTGAGCCCACGTAACATACCAATCAATCTTAAACAAAATATGGAGGAATTTCAATGAAATCTTGTCTTGTTAAACAAGACTTGCCAAAAAAATATTTTTTGCCTAAAATATTATCGGTACTTACAACGGAGGGCCAATGATCGCACTGCTGTTTTCGGCGTTTCTTGCCGTTCAGCCACAGGATTATGAATTGGGCGGAGACTTTCGCGTTAAACGTTTTCTGGTAAGCGATGAACCGGATTTAATCAGTAACGACTACCGCAATTTTAGCGGAAATCCAGATTATGAAATGCGATTAAGGAATCGCATTGTCTTTAGTGATAATTGGGATTTGGAACTTAATCCTTACGCCTGGTATTCTAGAGAGCATCAACTGTCTCGCTTGGGACTCTTCAGTGAATTTAAGTACATCCTCCGCAATAGTAATCCGAAGGAAGAAATTCCCCTCGCTCATTTGGGATATGGCCATCATAGTCTGCACAACGCCGATCGCGAATCACCCGATCATGATGGCTGGTATCAGGACTGGTTTTTGATGAATATGTACTTTTACCACGAAGCAAAAATGGCAATAGGAACTGAATTTCGCTTCTATTTTCATAATACTGTGCCGATGGAGATTAAAGATCGTTATGATTCCGGCGATCCTTCCGCGATAACCCAACTAGGCTTGCGCGTATCTACTGAATCCAGCAACTGCTTCTTCAGCTTTTTGCCGTACTTTCAGATAGGAAAACAAGCTAGTTTGTATGGCTTTCGGGGCGAGGTGACTCGTCCTATAAACCGGAATTTTTATAACTTTTTAGATATTCATTATTACAAATCGGGAAATGAAGATCGCTGGATGATTGGCTTAGGAGTAGCGGTAAAGTTTAATTAAAAATCAACAAAAAATGAGCGCTTTCTTAAGCGCTCATTAATTTTTCTCGCAGAGATCTTTTGGCATGCGAATACAGAAATACGGCCGGCGCACTCTGAATGCTTTGTAAATTGGCGCAATTACAAAAAGCGACATGAAACCGAACCAGAAAAAGTAGCCGCAGCGCCGTTCATGTTCGGAACTATACCGCTCGCCGGTTTTTTTAAAAACTTCTCTCAAAAGGCCTCGCAATAGGCAACTGGACAGAAAACCGCATCCGAACCAACAAGCCCCAAAAACCAAAGTGACGATGGCCGGTAGCGGCATTACGACCGCTTTCCGTACCCTTTGCAAAGCTCCTTTGGCATCCGGTAACAAAGACTGGGGGACGTCCTGTCAACACAAACGGTCAATACTAATGAGTTAACCAATCCAAGGGGTCCGGTAATAGCATGCAAAATGCAGAGAAGTTCACCAATTTTATCATAACCTGCGTAATTAAGTCCTTCCAAAAATTTTTTCGTAGCGCCCTTCGTTAAACCATACGCCAAAACGCCGCACACAACCCAAACCAGCAGAAAAACCATAGACTCTCCTATAAAATAGGAACTAACAAGAGTTTATCACATCTTCTTTGGTTTATCAATGCCAAGCAAATCAAAAACTCTTCCCAGAATTTCTCTTGTCGCCGCCACTAAAGCCAGCCGCGATTCCATTATTTTTCGCCCTTCGCCCGCCATAGCTTCAGCGTCGGCGGGAATTACCCGTTCCTTTTCGTAAAAATTATGAAATGCTCTCGCCAACTCCATTGCATATCTCGCCAATCGGCTCACTTGATAATCTTCGGCGGTTTGTAAAATAATATCCGGCAATTTCATCAATTCGCGCACTAGTGTCATTTCACTTTCAGTATTTAAATTTTTAAATTTAGAAATTGAAAATTTATTGAAAATTGAAAATTGAAAATTGAAAATTTTCGATTTTGCTTTCTGTAAAATCGAATTACATCTCACATAAGCATACTGTACATAGTAAACCGGATTTTTGCTTGATTTTTCTTTCGCCAAAGTCAAATTAAAATCCATGTGCGTATCCGGCGAATACGACAAAAAGAAAAACCGCGCGGCATCCTTGCCTACTTCTTTTATAAGTTCATCTAAAGTAACAAATTCCCCGGCCCGCTTGGACATTTTCACTTCTTGGCCATTTTCTACCAAACGCACCAACTGGATAATAATTATTTTCAATCTTTCGGGATCTAAGCCCAGCGCCTTAATGCCAGATTTCAAACGAGCAACATAACCATGATGATCCGCTCCCCAAATATCAATCGCTTTATTGAATTTCCTCTTAACTAACTTATCGTAATGATAAGCAAGATCTACCAAAAAATAAGTTGGCTGACCATCTGATTTAACTAAAACTCTGTCTTTTTCATCGGCTATGTCGCTAGTCTTTAACCAAGTTGCGCCCTCCTTTCTCTCAACCAACTTTTTTCTTTCCAACAAATCCAAAACTTTTTGAATTTCTTTTCCTTTGCGTAATTTTTGATATTCCGAAAACCAAACGTCAAATTTTATTCCGACGTCTTGGACCGATTTCTTTATCTGCCTCATCAATTCCTCCGCCGCCATTCTGCCAATTTCTTCCGCATTTTCGGTTTTTAATTTTTCAATCTTACTTTTTAATTTTCCCGCCAATTCTTCAACATATTCCCCTTTATAATGTTCCTCCCCTAAAAGTGCTTTCCTATGGGAAAGCAGCACGCTCTCACCTAAAAGTTTTATCTGATTTCCGGCGTCGTTTATGTAATATTCTCTAGTCACTTTCACTCCAATATTCTCAAGAACATTAGCTATAACATCTCCTAAAAATCCCCCGCGGCCGTTGGCCATCGTCAACGGACCAGTCGGATTGGCGGAGACAAATTCTAAATTTATCTTTAAGGATTTAGAATTTAGAATATAGGATTTAGGGTTCTGCAAAAATCCTGTTAATTCCTCTATCAATGCGTTTTTGGAAATCCAAAAATTGATAAACCGTCCCTTAACTTCCACTTTTTCAAAAAGATCGCCGCCGGCATCTTTAATCTTTTCGGCTAGTTCATTCGGATTTCCCGGAATCATAAACGCCACATTCGTCGAATAGTTTCCAAACTCGGACCTCTCCGAAGTCATTACTAAAAAGTTAACTCCCTCACCCACCACCTTTTTAATTATTTCTTCTATCTTCTTTACCATATTCGCATTATTAGCGATTACTCCACAAGAAAGTCGTTCCCCCAAGAGCAATACGCGCACTCGCTATGAGTAACCGGCATTGGACCTTTCATAAGATTGACTGCGTCGCGCAAAACCTTTAAAGCGTCGTCGGGATTAATTTTCACTCTTTTAGGAACAACATCAAAGCGAGTCATTCCTTTTTCGGCAACTTCCTTAGGAATGTAATAAAGAAGGTAAGCGTGTCCCGCCTGTTTCATTCCGTTTTCCCGCAAAAGAAGGCCATAACAATTAAGCTGATTTTGATAAAAACTCTCGCCGCCCTCTTTCACGTCAAACCCGCGAGTTTTGTAATCCAACGGCACGAATTCTTTAAACATGCCCTCTCCGGACACGCCGAGATCATCCAGCATGCCGCTTAATACCGCTCCGCTTTCCGGATCTTCATAAACAAGCGCGCTCCGCCAATTGCGCCATTTATTTAAAAGCTCGTTGTCGGGGAAAAGCTCTACGCCATCCAACTTTCCAACTAACTCCGGCGGTAATTTTCCAACATTCCGATATTTATCAAAATACTTTTTAATTAAAAGATCCATTCCGCCCGGCAAAGATGGAAAAATTCCCCTCGGCCGATGAATTCCTTTTACATGCTCCAACCAAAAACATTTTGGGCATTCCAAAAAAACATTGAGAGTAGAAGGCGAAAGCCGAATTTTCCCGTCTTTTAACTTCATTGATTTAAGTATAATTATTGTTTAAAAAAATACTATCTAATCGTACAGTTAACACCTAGAGACTAATATATCATCTAATATACTGTCTCTAAATATACTGTCTAATATTCCATTACCACGCTGCAGCGTGGTAATGGAATATTAGATACGGAAATGATGCTTAAACTTTTCTTCCCCTTCAAATCTATCAATATAAAATATAAGAACGTAGTGTCGGACGTTGAAAATCGAGCAAATAAAGTCGATTTCTTTCTCGCATTCGTGGGGCGTTATAAACACGCTTTCTTGAATTGGATAAAATCCCAAAAATCGTAATTTCTTTCTGAGGGCATCTCTAGCTTTCTTTTGATAATCTGGAATATCAAAAATTACCATCCGCCATTTGCCATCCCACTTTTTCTTTGTATCTAGATGTAGATTATCTAAGTTGTAAACCAGTTGTTGTTCCCTTCCAGACTTAGTTAATATTATTTTTATTCTTCCATCTGGCAATTCATGATAGTCCACTAAATTTCTAACCTGAAGTCGCCTTAAATCTCTTAAAAATAATTCTCTTTGAAATCTCTTTTTTCTAAAATATTCTTTTATCAGTCCTCGAACCAATTGGGCGCCGCCCAATGGTGAAACCATCGAAAGCGCCAATACACCGCCGCCTAACAATACACATTTCAAAATTTTATAAGGTTTTGAATCTTTTCTTAATTGCATGAGTAATTTTTTTTATATCATAGTATAATAATATATTCTATATTCCATTACCACGCTGCAGCGAAGTAATGGAATATATTGGGAAAATTAAAAAAAATTTGATCAATTTGATTTTGATTAATTTGATCAAGTAGTTAATAAATTCTATACTCAAGCCGTGGCTGTTTTATCCGAAAACCGAAAAGCCTATTTCAATTATGAGATATTAGAGACGCTAGAGGCGGGTTTGGAATTGAAAGGATTTGAAGCGAAAGCTATTAAAGCCGGACGCGCCAACCTGACTGGCGCCTTCGCGACAATAAAAGACAACGAAATCTGGCTGACGAACGCTGATGTGCCTCCTTATCAATCTAGAAACACTCCGCCGGATTATGAACCAACCCGCCCGCGCCGACTTTTGTTAAACAAAAAAGAAATTCAACATTTAATCAGCAAAATGCAGTCGGACAGATTGACGCTAGTGCCTCTAAAATTGTATACTAAAGGCGGCCGAATCAAAGTTGAGCTGGGATTGGCTCGCGGAAAGCGGAAATACGAAAAACGCGAAACTATCAAGAAGCGAGAAACCCAAAAAGAAATCCGGCGAACGTTAAAAAGGGGGTGAAGGGCTTCGACGATTACTTCACTTAAATAATGGCAAGTCGAGTGGGATCAACTCGTTAAAAAGGTTCAAACTTATAATTGCTGATCAAAAATTAGCATTAGCTTACGCCTAAGGGCTTAAGCCATCGGTCTCTCAACGTCTCATAGAGAATCACCGGTGTTATATTTGAGACTCGTCAAATACGTAAGCTCTTTATGTGTTTGATTAAATCCCAAAGGGCATTTGTTCTGTTTATCAGATCTAAACTTGTAGAAGTTATTTAAGAAAGTTTTCGGATGTCGGTTCAACTCCGACCATCTCCACCGAGTCTAACTTGGCTATCAATTTATATTCTATATATTATAAAAGCATGGAAAATTTTGAGAAAAAGACTGATAATCCGATTATGGTTCCGGAAAATGAAACCATTGAACATTTTGCCCGTTCCGGCGGTCCGGGCGGTCAAAATGTAAATAAAACCTCAACGAAGGTTGAATTGCGTTGGAACGTTGATCAATCTGCGGCTTTCACCAATGAACAGAAATTTTTAATCAAAGAAAAGTTAAAAAATAGAATTAATCAATTAGGAGAGTTAATAGTGGTCGCTCAAGACGAACGATCTCAGGCCCAAAATCGGGAATTGGCCATGAAAAAATTGAATGACCTCGTTGTCATAGCGCTTACTCCTGAAAAGGAAAGAATTGCCACGAAACCGACTAAAGGATCAAAAGAAGAACGGTTGTCGGGGAAAAAACGCCAAAGCCAAAAACGCAGTGAACGTTCCTGGAAACCGGAAGAATGAAGCTCCCCGAGCTTACGTTCGGGGTATCGGAGCGGAATTCTCCAAAGCCCCAACCCTCCTTCGCCAAGGCTTC
>ERZ1292623.1458-Hain-H51-01um-R1-1458-length-22762-cov-7_pt1 | contig 22762 bp, 27 predicted proteins | sample MGYA00564398_ERZ1292623 | MGnify/ENA primary metagenome ERZ1292623 (study PRJEB36523, sample SAMEA6512633) | groundwater metagenome | collected 2019-01-07 | study: AquaDiva: Metagenomics assemblies of 32 groundwater samples | reverse complement strand
AGCAAGAGCTTTGCTAAACTTAAGATCGCTTAGGATTAGAAATCCTGTGGCTCAGTGCCTACCAAGGTTCAAACCCTTGCCCTCGCAATTTTACAATATGAAAACAGTAGCTGTTCACGATGGAGATTTTCATGCAGATGATGTATTTGCAGTTGCAATACTAAAACTAATAGATAAAAATCTAAATATAATAAGGACAAGAGATCCTAAAGAATATATCACTGCTGATTTAAAAGTAGATGTTGGAAATAAGTATGATCCAAGTAAAGGAGATTATGATCATCATCAAAAAGAAGGAGCAGGAAAAAGAGAAAATGGAATTCCTTATGCTTCTGCAGGATTAATTTGGAAACATTTTGGAAGACAATTAGTAAAAACAGAAGAGGCTTTTTATTATATAGACAAAAAAATTATAACTCCTATTGATGCTGATGATGTAGGAATTAAGGTATACAAGGAGGATATTTGTGAACCATATACAGTTCCAAAAGCTATTCTTGATCTTAATCCTAAATGGCAAGAGAAAAAGCAAGAATTTGATAAATACTTCAAAAAAGCAGTTTCATTTGCTTTAGAAATCTTAAAAAAAGAAATTAAATTTGTTAATAGTTTAAACAAAATTAGAAAGTTAATTAATAAAGCTATTACTGATAAAGAATATATTATTTTAGATAAACTTATTCCTTGGAAAGAAGAAATTATAAAATATGAAAAAGTAAAATTTGTAATTTATCCACATACTAATAGTATTTTTTGGTGTGTTGGGGCAGTTTCTAAAAAAATGAATAGTTTTGAAAGAAGAAAAGATTTACCAAAAGAATGGGCTGGATTAATAGATGAAGAATTAGCAAGAGTAAGCGGGGTAAAAGATGCAATTTTTTGCCATAATAATTTGTTTATTGCTGTTGCTAAAACAAAAGAGGGAGCAATTAAGTTAGCTGAATTAGCTCTCAAAAATTAACAAAACTTAAAAAGATTTGATTTTTGCATTTCTTTATGCCTCGGTAGCTTAGTCAGTGGAGCATGCGCTTGGTATAGAAAAAGAACAAAGAGCGCAAGGTCGGGCGTGCAATTCTCCCCCGAGGCTTTCAATAAATATTTAAACTGATTAACAAAGGGAAAAAACATGAATTTGAAAGAAGAATATGAAAAGTTAAAGAAAGTGCATAAATTGCCTGGTTACGAAGATCTAGATAAAGAATTTGAGTTGTTGTATGTAACTAAATTAGAAGAAATAAAATTTCCATTGAGATTCATAAGAAGAAGGATGAATGACAAGATAGCATGGTTTTGCAATATGCTGCAAAACATAATTCAGCCCAATCCAGGGTCAATAATTGGTTTGGAAGAAAGCAAGTTTTTCTCAAATGAAGATAAGGAAAAAATGATTAATTTGCTGAAAGAATTAATGTATGTAGAACGTGAATCCTTGTTGCTGGACATTGAGTATGATGAAAAAAAAGACGTTGAATACATTAGCAATGTTTTCAGTAAATGGAATAAAATAAAAAAAGAAATTAGTCATTTCTCAGAAACCTTGAAAAAAGGCTGGAAATCTGAAATCAAGAAAGAAAGCAAAGAGCAGTACTTCGGCTGAAACTGTGATTTTTTGGTGAAGCTTTTTTAGTTTTCCGTGAACGCTTTTTTAAAAAGGGTTCAAAGGTTCTGCAAAAATTATTTAAACAAAGGATTAATTACTAAATAGATGAACAAAAAAGGGCAGATTTACTTGATTGTTTCTTTGATAATAGGCCTTGTTATATTTGTTTTGACAAGCCAGCCAAACACAATAAACATTACTCCTTCTGATGATGATTTTAAAGTAATATCACAAAATTATAATCAAGAAAGTTCACAATTCTTAGCTTCATTAATTAAAGACCAAGTTACAGATGAAAACATAATTCAAGAAAGATTTACAAAGTTTAGCGTTGTCTTTACTCAATATGCCAAAAGCCGAAACCCTTCATTTGGCTTGATTTATTTGCTAAATTACAATGGCAAATTATACATGGGCAATTTCCTGGACAAAAGAATTGAAATAAAAGTAAATCCCCCATTTAATCTTGAAGGATGTTACACAAATATTCCAGCTAAAGTTACTTATGGAGAACATGGAAGTGTAACTGAAGAAATTAGTGCAATTCAATTTTCTAATAGGGGATGTATTGATGTATATGATCTGAATAATAAAAATGATGCTTTAGCTAAAATAAGGGTTGGTGAAGAAGACAGTTTCTATGAAGTTGCTGTCATAGCTGGCCAGCCAGAAGTTGTTGTTTTAAGCAGGGAAAGCGAGGGAGAAGACAGAAAGGTTTTTGTAGAGAAACAATTTATAAAAGGAAAAAAGAGAACAGCAGATAATAGTGATGATGACGATGATAATGAAGATGATGATTAAGAGGTGAAATAATAAAAATAAATAAAAAAGCTCAGGGTGAATTTGTCGCGTATGTTCTTCTTATTGGCATGGCTGTTGGACTAGCAGTGTTAGTCGGAAGATGGAGTATTGGCCAGTCCCAAAGTGCAACTGAAAATTTTGTTTCTCAAGCTGAATTAGATGAAACATGTAGCCAGATAACTGTAAGTGCTTTCCCTGACTGTGCTCCGGGAAATGCAAAAGCAAATGAAATGACTTTGATAAATAAAGGTTATTTAACAATAAAGAAAATAAAACTTCAAACTAGTGACTGCACTGGTGAAAGCCCTGGCGAATGGTATCCTGATGAATTAACTGAAGGATTAAAACCGCAGGAAAAAAAAGAAAATGTTTTAACAAGCAATAGCGGTGTAACATCTAGCTGTAAAAAAATACTAATTTTGCCAATGGTTACAATAAAAGACAAAGAAGTTGGATGCAGTGAAAAAAGAATTGAATTAAATTTAGTGTGTTAGCTTGTAATAGAACTGGGGCTTAAATAATGAGGAAAAAAGGTTTTTTTGAAAAAAAGGGGTTTTTGGACAAGAAAGGAATTTCTCCTTTGATAGCATCTGTTTTGTTAATTGGGTTTGTAGTTGCTGTTGGAGCTACTGTAATTTTCTGGGGGCGAGGTTTCATTAAAGAAAAAGCTGCTAAAGAAGGAGCATTAGCTCAAAAACAGCTTGAATGTGAAAACGTTCTTTGGGAAGTAAAAGACATCAACAGAAATTCAAGAATTATTAGTATAGAAAACAAAGGCAATAATAAAATTGACGGCTTTATAATGAGAGTTGTAGAAGGCGGGGAAGGAGCAGAAAAAATAAACCAAAGAGTGGATCCATTAAGCCAAGACAGTGTTGTATATCCTTTCAGCCTGGCAAGAAAGGCTAAAATTGACATTATCCCATCTTTAAGGCCTGAAGGAGCCGGAGCTCCCTTAGTCCCTTGTTCTGGAAAGAACAAAGTAGTGATTGTAGAGTAAATTTTCAAAAAAACAGGAAAATAAAAAAACATAAAGTATATATATAAAGAAAGTAAATTTATTTAAATCATATTTAAAAAATATAAAAAAACTAAAAGAGGGAAGAATATGAGGTTTTTGAATAAGAAAGGTATTTCTCCATTAATTGCTACTGTTTTGTTGATTGGTTTTACTGTTGCTCTTGCCGGCGTTGTTATAACTTGGGGTGGCGGTTTTATAAAAAATATTACAGAAGGAACAGAAGAAAGAACAGCTTCAACATTAGCATGTGCAGGTGATTTAAATTTCGAAATTACAAAAGTAAAATGTGCAAATGATAATGCATTGGGAGAAATTACAGTTGACAATAAAGGAGATTTAGCTTTACACAAAATTGCTTTTAGATTTTTTGATGTTAATGATGATAGTAAAGGTTCAGAACAAAAAGCAGGCGCTGATGCAAATACTCCTTTAGTTGGTCCTTTTGAGATTAAAAAAGTTGAACTTGTTGCTAAATTAATAGAAGGAGTCTCAAGAGTAGACGCTATTGCAACAGTTAAAGTAGAAGGGCAAGAAGTAGTTTGTTCAGATGCTGTAAGAGTTAAGGAATTTACTCCTGGTTGTCCTGCTTAATTTTTTTATTATTTTTAAAGAGAGGGAAGAATATGAGGTTTTTGAATAAGAAAGGTATTTCTCCATTAATTGCTACTGTTTTGTTGATTGGTTTTACTGTTGCTCTTGCCGGCGTTGTAATAACCTGGGGTGGTGGATTTGTAAAAAGTGTTACAACAGGAACAGAAGAAAAAACAGAAGAAACATTAGCCTGTGCAGCTGAATTAAAATTTGAAATTGATAAAGTTATTTGTGGCTCTAATATTACTGATACAAATACAATTACACCAAGCGAGATCACAATAGATAATCGTGGAGTTTTAATTTTGCAAAAGATTACATTCAGATTTTTTAACGAAGAAGGTGAAGCACTTACACAAGGACTAACAGCTATAGGAGATGAAAAAAATCCAGCTGTTGGAGCTTTTGAACTGAAAAAATTACAACTTAATATTAAAGAAGGAAGCGCAGTAGCCTTAATTCCAAATGGAGCTTCAAGAGTAGATGCTATTACAACAGTTGTTGTTGGAGGAAAGAATATTAGTTGTGGAGACGCAGTAAGAACAAAGAAATTCAAACCTGCTTGTATCGAAAATAGATAATTTTACTTCTAATTTTTAATTTTTTTGAAGCAAAAAGTATATATACTGCTTTTTATAATTATTATTTGATAATGTTCATAAAAAACTAAAGAGAGGGAAGAATATGAGGTTTTTGAATAAGAAAGGTATTTCTCCATTAATTGCTACTGTTTTGTTGATTGGTTTTACTGTTGCTTTGGCTGGTGTTGTTATAACTTGGGGCGGTGGTTTTGTTGACAGAATTACAGCTGGTACAGAAGAAAGAACTGACATAACATTAGCTTGTAGCAGTGATGTAAGATTTGAAATTGATAAAGTTGTATGTAATGATGGAGCTGGAGTAAGCAAAATAACAATAGAAAATAAAGGTAGTATTAAAATTGAGGAATTTAGGTTAAGATTTTTTAATGCTGATAATGATGTAACTGGAGATGCCCAAACATTGGGAGCTTTGGACAAATTTGATTTAAAGCTGTTTGACTTGGCAGCACTTATACCAGCGGGAACTTCAAGAGTTGAAGCTTTGCCAACTGTAATAGTGCAGGGCCAAAAAGTAACTTGTGCAGATTCTCCAAAAGAAAAATTGTTTACACCCCCATGCTAAACTACATAAAAAGAAGTTTTAAAAAAAATAGAAATCTCTGTAAAAATAAAAAAGCAGTCTCTCCGTTAATTGCTACTGTTTTGTTGATTGGTTTTACTGTTGCTCTTGCCGGTGTTGTTATAACTTGGGGTGGTGGATTTGTTGAAAGAATTACAGCTGGTACAGAAGAAAGAACTGACATAACAACAACATGTATTGGAGACCTAAATTTTGAGATTGACAGTGTAAAGTGCCCTGACAAGATCACAATTGAAAATAAAGGAAGAGTAAAGATTGAAAGTTTTAAATTAAGATTTTTTAAAGCTGATGGCAGTATTTTGGGCACAGACGCTGTTGCCGGACTAGATAAATATAATATAAATGAGTATATATTAAAAAAAGACATGCCAGACGGCACTTCAAAGGTTGAAGCTATAGCTGCAGTTATTGTTGAGGGAATAGAAGCTACTTGTGCAGATATTCCTAAAGTTAAACAATTTAGTCCAGCATGTTAAGCTTTTAAAAAAAGTTTTAATCAAAATGACTAGAAATAATAGAAGAGTAATAAAAAAAGGACAGATATGGATTTCAGCAGTATTATACATTGCTTTAGGAGTAGTTGCAATAACAATAGTTCTTAGTGCTGGAGTCCCAGTAATAAACAAGATGAAAGACAAGAATACAATTATACAAACTAGAGATATTTTGCTATCTTTGGATAATGTTATAAGAGAAGTTAGAGATGAAGGAACCGGGTCAAGAAGAGTTATAAGTCCTTTTACAATTAAAGGAGGAAACATGTTTTTCAAAGATGATGAAAACAAGATTGTCTGGGACATGAAAACCAAAGTAGTCTTTGTACAGCCATGTACAAAAATAAATTCAGACAGAAAAGGTTGTGAAGATGACAAGTTACTAATAAAAGAAGGCCCAGTAGAACTGTATGAAACAAAGACTATTGTAGAAGAAGAATATGTAATGCACTTGGAATTAAATTTTAATGATGTTGCTTTCTTGGTTGTCAAAGAAGGTATTGGCAAAAACGCTCCTTTGTTAGGAAAATACAATCTAAAAATTGAAAACAAAGGAATAGATGAAAACAGAGACCCACAAACAAACCTGCCAGACATAGAACTTTCATTAAGCTAATTAAACATATTCCATTAAATCCTGCTTGACATTAATTAACTTCACATTCTCAGGATTAAAAATAAAAGTGTCTTTTGAATCAAAATACCCGCACCTGAAATTATCCAAAGATATTCCAGTTCTCCTGCTCAGCATTAATGCATAAAAATAAACTTGTGTGCTTGCAAACTTTTCTTTAAAGGCATTAGGCTTATAATCCCATATCCATACCTTTTCTCCTTCAACTCATAAAATATCAATATGTCCTGTCAAGGCATCTCTTGAATTAAAAATCTCATTATACAAGCTTAATTCATGGTTGTTCAGCCATAAAGGAACTTCAATTGCAATTGTCTTATTGTCATTTTCAAGCATAAAATTCTGCACTCGAGGATGATTGTCAAAAAACCTCTCCTTATTAATATCTAAACCTAATTTTGCTAATTCAGAAACTTCATAACTAGGAAAATGCATTAAATTTATTGAAGGCAAATTAAATCTTAAGGCAGAGCTTCTTGGCCCTTTTTTAAAATATTCATTAGGGCAGTTTTTCATCATGTTTTTCAAATAATTGGCTAAAGAAACATATCCAGAATTGCAGAGAATGTTCATCTTGTCATTATGGACTTTATATTCATAAAACCCGCCAGGATGATCTAGCACAACATTCGTTATCACAAACCCACCTCTCTTTTTTCTATTAATGCTTTTCTAAGATTTCCCTTTTTCCGCTAACGCTTTTTTATAAAAAGGGTTATTTCAATAAGATAAATCTTGTCCTTTGGTCTAAATCAGTAAAACTGTCTGCTCCTTCAATTAATTTCGAGCTTGTGCTTTTCCCAAAGGCAATTACCTCAACCCTGCATCCGACTGCTCTCTGCAAATGTTCAACTAATGGCAAATAATCACCATCTCCAGAAACTAAAACAACTGTGTCTAATTTTGGCCCTAATTCAATGGCATCCATTGCAATCCCTACATCCCAGTCCCCTTTCTTAAAACCGCCGAAAAACACCTGTAAATCCTTGCTTTTAATCTCAAAGCCAATTTGTTCTAAAGCATCAAAAAAAGTCTTCTCAGCAAGAACATCAGCCTTTATAACATAAGCCATCGCCCTTATAAGTTCTCTTCCAGAAACAGCAATTTTTAGTAATTCCTTGAAATTTATCTTTGCATTATATATATTTTTTGCAGAATAATACATATTCTGCACATCAACAAAAACTCCAACTCTCTGGTTTTTAGACTGCTTCATTTCTACCATCCTTTTTACTATTTAGAAAATTATTAATTATAAACTTTTGTATTCTCTATTTATTAGGAGTTGATAAGAACCTTTCCGCTAACGCTTTGTTAAAGGGTTAGTTCTTATTTTTGGTGAAGCTTTTTCATTTTCCGTGAACGCTTTTTTGAAAGGGGTTTCTCAAGGAAAAGCTTTTATACTAAATTTAACTTATTTCTTTAATAAAAGGGTGATATAAATTAAGCTTGAAATCAACATTACAAATAAAGTATTCTATACTATTCTAATATTATTGTTAGTTATTTTAGGAACAATTACAGTCTATTCTTATAATTTACCTCCAGTTGGTCATGGTGCTGATCAGATTAAAGTTAATTTAGGTACACAAGAAAAAACTCTTCAGGAAGTAATAGACATATTGGGTTCTTCTTCACTATCTTCAAACTATGTTGGTACATGTAATACTGGTAATGATGGAGAGTGTAAATGTGGATTAGGAGAAAAGATTATGTTAATGCAACATCATTCTAGTTCAGGTAGCACAAATTGTGAAGTAATAAGCCAGAATACAGTTAATGTTAAAGGTAGATCTAATTATAGGTGGACTGGTTGTGACTTTGCTTGTTTTAAATAAGAAATGGTTTCAGAAGAAATTAAAAAATGGCTAGAAGAAGCTAAAAAAAGAGGATATAGTAACGACCAAATAAAAAGTATTCTAGAAAAACAGGGGTATCAAAAAAAAGATATAACTGAAATACTGGGCTCAGAAAACCATTTGGACTTTATTAAAAAAGATAAATTAGCTATTTTATTAGTTTCATTAATTATAATTATTGGGATTTTAGGATTTATCTTATCTAATAATTTAATAAAGGTTCCAGTTAAAAAACAATCAGGTGGAAGTGAAAATTTAATTCTTTCTGAATTTCCAAATAATTATGGTGAGTGTATAAATCAAAACAATCAATGGTGTTTTAGTTTAAACTTTAATGATTTCAATCCAGTAAATTGTTTTGATAAACAAGAAGATTGTGAAGGAGATAAATTAAGACAAATTGCTTTAAAGGAAAATGATTTATCAATTTGTAATAACATTAACTTAGAAGATAGAAAAGATATCTGTTTTGCTGGTTTTGCCTTAAAAGATAAAAATTTAGACTTATGTGAGAAAATAATAAATGAAGAAACCAAAACAGAATGCCTTTATTTAATTATTATTAATTTAAAAAATAAAGGATTATGTGAAAAACTATCATCCCAGAAAAAAGAGGAATGTATAACTTACTTTGCATAATCTTTTTATACTTCTCTAAATCAATTAAAATAATGGGAGTAAAGCTAGGAAAATTATTGTATAGAAATGAAATAACATTTGACAGCTTAAAAGGAAAAGCAATAGCAGTAGACTTTAGCAATTATGCTTACCAGTTCCTTTCATCTATAAGACAGCCAGACGGCACTTTGTTGATGGACTCAAAAGGAAATATAACTTCTCATTTAATGGGTGCTTGGTCTAGATTCTCAAATTTAATTACAAAAGGAATAAAATTAGTCGCTGTATTAGATGGGGAAATGCCTCACCTAAAACACCTTACTTCAAAAGAAAGGCACGAAAAAAAACAAGTAGCAAAAGAAAAATTCGAAGCAGCAAAAGAGCAGGAAGATTTAGAATTAATGAACTTATATGCAAAACAAACTTCTTTTCTTACAAAAGAAATGGTAAATGAAAGCAAGGAATTAATGGAAGCAATGTCCATTCCTGTAATACAAGCTCCGGCAGAAGCAGATGCTCAAATGGCCCAATTGTCAAAAAACAATGATGTATGGGCAGCAGCTACCTCAGATGTAGATCCTTTATTGCATGGTTGTAAAAGAACAATAACAAACCTGACATTAAGCCAAAGAAAAAAACTTAGATCAGGAGAAACTAAAAAAATAAATCCTGAATTAATTGACTTAAATGAAAACCTAAAAATCTTAAATATTAATCAAAAACAATTAATCATAATCTCAATCTTGGTCGGCACAGATTATAATGAAGGCGTCCACGGCATTGGACCGAAAAAAGCCTTAAAATTAGTAAAAGAAAACAAAGATTACGATAAGATGTTTCAGAATTTAAGTATAGACTTTGACTGGAAGGAAATTTACAATTTATTTGAAAACATGAAAGTAAAAAAAGACTACAAGTTAAAATGGGAAAAGATAAATGTAAAAAAAATAAAAGAAATCCTAGTTCAAAGACATGAATTTAATGAAGAAAGAGTTGACAAAGTCATCCAAAACCTAGAGTTAGGAACAAAAGAATTTGAGCAAAAAGGCTTGAGTAACTGGTCATAAATTAACCAAAAGTGTTAAAAATAACAAAATATTTAGTGGCCTTATGAAAGAGAAAATAAGTGAGAGAATAACTGTAAAACCTGAAATATTATCTGGAAAACCTATAATTAGAGGCACCCGTATTTCAGTAGAATTAATTTTAGAATTAATAGCCTCTGGTATGAGTGTTGAGGATATATTAAAAGGATATCCACATTTAAAAAAAGAGGATATTCTAGCTGCAGTAGAATATGCCGCAAAGAGATTAAAGCATGAAGAAATTTACTTAACAGCATAGATTATAATGAAATTTTTAACTGATGAAAACGTTGATATCCGAGTTGTTCAAGGACTAAGAAAAGAAGGGTTTGATGTAAAAGGTATTAAAGAGTTAAAAATGTATAGTGCTAGCGATAAAAAAGTGCTTAACCTTGCAACAAAGGAAAAACGCATTCTCATTACTTATGATAAAGATTTTAAAAATAACCCTTCTTTTAATAATGTGAAACATTTCGGAATTATACTTTTAAAACTTGTTAATAAAACTCCGAATAATATTCTAAAGATAATAGTTCCTATTTTAAATTCAGAGAAATCTGAAAAACTAGCAAATAATTTAACAGTAATATCTGAAACAGATATTGTTATTTACAAAAATAATTAAGAGGTGAAATAATTGGCTGAATGGTATATGCTTGCTTTGTATGCAGCAGCTTTTGCTACTTTCTCAACCATAATCCACAAAAAATTATTGCTAAAAGAACATGCTCTTGAATTCCTGACAACCTTGTCAATAACAACAGCTTTCCTTTCCTTGTTCTTTTTAATTAAAGCTGACTTTTCTTTTTCACCCTCAGTTTGGCCGTTGCTAATTTTAATTTCAATAATAGATGCACTTGGCAGTATCTACTTTATTAAAGCAATTAGGCATTTGGAAATTTCAGTTGCAGCCCCTTTAATGGGGTTTGAGCCTGCTATTCTAGTTATTTTAGCTTTTCTTTTTTTAAGAGAAACTATAACTTTTCAGCAGACATGGGGCCTGCTTTTAACAATGCTTGGAGGCTATCTTCTCGAAATAAAAAAAGAAAACTTTAGTTTTTTCCAGCCAATAAAAGACGCTATGAAATCAAAATATTTCCATTACATGTTTCTAGCTCTTTTTTTGTTCAGTATTAGCTCAATATTTACAAGGTACATTGTTAATCCTGAAAGAAATTTTAATCTTAATCCTTACACTTTTGCATTTCTTATTCATGCCTTGGTTGCATCTATTCTTTTATTAATATTAAGTTTAAAATACGATGGCATTGAAGGCGTAAAAAACGGCATAAAAAGCATGGGCTGGTTATTGATTCCAGCTTCCTTTTTTTCAATTATGCAGGGTTTTTTGACTTTGTTGGCAATAGCAGTCCCATCAGCAAATGTCGGCCTAGTAATAGTAATAAAAAGAATCAGCATATTTTTCGAGACTTTAATAGGTGGTGAACTTTTTCATGATCATAACTTGTTCTATAAAATAATCGCAAGCATTATAATAATCCTAGGAATTTATTTAGTGATTGTTTAAAATGAAATTAAAAGAATATTTAAAAAATAAAATTCCTGAAAGCAAACTGCAGTATTTGCCATCCTCTTTTGACATAATTGGCTCTATTTGTGTAATAGAACTAAAGCCAGAAATAAAAAGATACTCAAAGCTGATTGGAAACTTAATCCTGAAACTAAACCCAAGTATAAAATCAGTCTTTAGAAAATCCTCAAAAATAAAAGGAAAGCATAGAACTCACAAACTAACTTATATATCTGGGATAAACACAAAAAAAACAATACATAAAGAAAACAATACATTGTTAAAATTAAATATAGAAAAATGCTACTTTTCCCCTAGATTAAATAATGAAAGATTGAGAGTAAGCAGATTAGTTAAAAAAAACGAATCTATTTTAGTAATGTTCTCAGGAATTGGAGTTTATAATTTTGTTATTTTAAAAAATTCATCTCCAAAAGAAGTTTTCGGCATAGAAATAAACAAGACAGCCCATAAATATGCCTTGGAAAACATAAAACTAAACAAAATTCCAGAATCAAAAATCAAATTATACAATGGCGATGTAAAAAAAGCTCTTCCAAAAATAAACAAGAAATTCGACAGGATAATCATGCCTCTTCCAAAAGACAGCTTAAAATATTTAAATTTAGCATTAAAAAAAGCAAAGAAAAATGGAATTATTCACTTGTACACTTTTCTGGAAGAAGGAAAAGAAAAAGATTTAAAAGAAAAATTAAAAAATAAAAAACTTAAAATCCTGAAAATTGTAAGCTCAGGAGTTTATGCACCAAGAATAAACAGGGTTTGTGTTGACATTAAAGTTCTTTAGTTTTAAAACCCTTGCAAATAATGTAAATCTCCTTGCTCTCTTTTCTAGAAGATTCTGGCTTGGAAGATTTAACAAATTCAAATTCCTTTTTTACCGTATCTAAAAACTCTTTAAAATATTCTCCCTGAAAAACCTTGCACAAGAAATTCCCTTTTTGAACAAGAACTTCCCTCGCAGTTTCTAAAGCTTTTTCACTCAAATATATTGACTTGTTATGGTCTAATTCCTTAATTCCAGAAGTTTTTGGGGCCATGTCACTCAAAACAACATCAAATTCATTAGAAAAAGACTTTATCATGTCTAAAGTTCCCTTATCTGTAATGTCAGCCTGAATAAATTTAACATTCTCAATTTTATTCACAGGCAAAATATCCACCCCTAAAACTAATCCATGAGAAATTTTTAAAGCAGCCTGCAGCCATGAACCAGGCGAACATCCTAAATCCAAAACTCTGTCTCCTTTCCTGATTAAGTTGTACTTTTTATTTAACTCAAATAACTTGTAAGCAGCCCTTGACTTATACCCTTCTTCTTTAGCTTTTCTGAAGTAATAATCTTTCCTGTTCTTTAACATTTTTTCTTATATTGTTTATGAATTTCATAAAATCTAGCCTGTTAATGCTTGCTCCAGCAGCCTTATCATGCCCCCCTCCATATCCATCCAGTCCTTCGAATGATTTTTTTAGTAATTGAGGTAAAACAATGTCATTGCTCCTTAAACTTACAGCCATATAATCTTCTTTCTCTCTCGCAACAATTACTAATTTGTCAGGATATAAATACTTTAATTTGTCACTAACGCTTGCGCTCAAGCTTAATTTATTGTCAGGATAAGTAAATAACAATACTTTATCCTCAGTCACGTTCCTTTTTGCCTTGTCCACAAGTTTCTGGTATTCTTTCTCAATTTTCTCAAAGTAATTAAAAAGAAATTTTCCTTTTGCTGTTTTTTTCTGGAGAATTTCATAAGGATCCTTTACACTAAGCAGCATAATTATATTTTTCCTAACTTGTGTTGTTGTTCCCTTTAAAATAAAATTAAATAGTCTTACTAACATTCCAAGTTCAGAATCATATAAAATATCCTCAATTTTTTCATGCCCATTTAATAATTCCTTGTATTCAAAATTCTCAATTAATTCCTTTGGATAACAATAATCCCCAATTATTCCAACTAATGCTATCCATAAATTGTTTTTAACTAATTGATAACACCAGTATGAAACAGGCCTTGTATCATTTTCATCATTTTTTCTTGGATTAAAATACTTGATGCCTTTCCTTTCTATAACAGGATGATGATCTATTAATATCAAAGGAACATTGACAGAATCAATTAATTCCTGGCTTATTTCAGCCCTGTCCAAAACAAAAATAAAATCCGGCCTATACTCCTCAATTTTCCTATTATAAATTTCCTCTTCCTTCATTCCTCCCTTTACAACAACCCCATGAATTTTTTCATAACTCTTTTTAAGCAGAATATAAGAAGTCAATCCATCATGGTCATCATCAAAAAAAACAAGTGGATTTTCAGCTTTTTCCAAGTAACTTTTTATCTCATTTAACTCTTCTTCTTTTATCATGCACCAGCTTTAAAAAAATAAACTTAAGTTCTTATTTTCCTGAAAGCTCTCCATATTTGTAGCCTGCTCCATCCCTTTTCTTTCAAAGCTCTCTTTATCACTCCTCTTGAATGTCCTTGAGCCACGCTGTCTTTTATAAACCCAATAATTGAGAGTGTGCTTGGAGCTGTCTTCACTATTTCTTCTTTATTCCTGCTTTCCTGGTTTTTTAAGCTTACTCTTTGCTCTTTTCTTTCTACTCTTCTCTGGTCCCACGCTCTAAGCCTTTTTTGAACTCTCTTTAAAAACCCCTCTTCCTCTTCTAACTTAGTTAAATGGGTATATTTCGCCTTGTTTTTCCTTCTTACAACAACTATAGAAAAAGCTAAAAACAGCAACACTCCTAAAACACCATATCCTGTTTTCTTTAATACATCTTTGTTTAATCCTAAATCTCTAACTACCCCGCCAGTTATGCTGAATAACCCTCTATTTTCTACACATAATTCATTTTCACATTTCTCATTATCCTTGCACTTTGCATCATCACAATTTAAGCAGTTTTCTCCCCCTTCTATAATTCCATTTCCACATACTGCTGGTGTTGGTTCTGCTTGTGTCGCTATCACTATTGGCTCTTCATTTTTAACAATAATTTTCCAAGAATGAAAAATAGTTTCTTCTAAATCAGTTACATAAACACTTAAATTATATTCTTTTTCCTGGTTAGAATTAAAGCTGAATGAATTCCTAGTTTCTCCCAATAACTCCCCGTCCAAATACCATTGCACATCTCCTTTTCTAGTAGTCTCCAACTTAAAAACTTTGATTTCATTTGTTTTTATAAAAACATCTTTTTCAACAGGAATAATGGCTTTTACAAAAAAACCAGGATCGTCAATTTTCTCAATCCCCCCTAAAAGTCCTTCAAAATTATTAAACTCATCTCTATTCACAGCTCCATAAATAACAACTTTCAAGCTTTGGCTTGCATTTAACCCGCCAGAATCTGAAACAGTGAAAGTAATTGTGTCTGTCCCTTCCTTTCCTTGTGAAGTGAACTTTGCTCTCTTTAAAACATTGTCAATATCAACTTTAACTAAGTCAGTATTAACGCCATCAACAAACCAGTTTAATTTGCTGCTGGAATCTTCTGTATCTCTGCCGTAATTTCCTAAATCCAAATACCAAGTTGTCATGTCTAAACTCACATTTTGGTCTGGAATTTTGTCTATTGTCGGTGCATTATTTGTGTTTTGATCTGGCTGGCTTGTGCTTGTTTTTACAGTTAAATTAATGACATTGGAATTAACACTTCCTTTTCCATCATTTGCAGTAAAATAAACTCTCTCTGTTCCAAACCAGTTGCTCGGCTGTGAAAAACTAACAACATTGCTTGTGTCAATAGTAACAATTACATTGTCATTTCCATTAACACTATAGCTTAATCTGTTTCCTTCAAGATCTGTAAAAAAATCATCTAAGTCAAAGGCATTTCTCCTTTCAGTATTCATGTTCCATGTTTGTGACAAAATCCCCCCTTTGTAAGTGGGAGGATTGTTTGGAGCTAAATTAACAGAAAAACTCCTGTTGTTAGAAGAAAATTTTACTCCTTCGCTCCCGTCAATAGCTTTGCAGTTCCATATATAGTCTCCATTGTTAATGTTTTGTACAGAGAATGTTACATCTGTATTTGAACTTGGATTGGCAATTTCTCCTTTCTTGCTCCACCCATTCACATTAGTGTAAAGCTCAATAAATCTTAAATCTTCTCCTATAGCCTTGCACTTAAAAATAACATTGTTGCTGTCAACATAAACAGCATTATTTACTGGAAAAGTCAGCTCAACACTCAATCCAAAAACTCCAGTGCTTAAAACAACTAAAAACAAAAATAATAGTAAGCTTTTTTTCATATTCTCCCCTTTTTGGTAAATTTTATAAATCACTTAAAAAGCATTTTAATATGCCTTTTGAGCTTACATTAATAGAAAGAATTTTAATTTATATATTCTTGTTAATCGCAATATATATTTTCGTAAAAACATCTAGAATTGAGATATTTGGAAAAAAACTGATAAACCTAAAATACAGAATTCTTTTAGCTGTTTTCTTCCCAATTATAATCCTTGTAGCTGTAATTTTAAGTTCCTTTATAGCAGCCTTAATATTGATAATAATCCTTGTTTTCCTTATATTCTCTTTTTTAAGAAAGAAAAAATTAATCTAAAGTCTTGAGAGCTTTGCCTTTTTTCTCTGCTTTTTTCCACTTTTTCAATAAATTAGCCCACTTGCTCGGCCTCATCTTCTCATGTCCTTTTCCTCTTCCTCTTAATCCTCGTGTCTTTCTTGCACTGCTTGTCAGCCCTCTGTAAACTCTTCCTTTCTTATTTAAAATCCAGCTAAGTTTTCTGTCACTTCTAATTACAGGATTATCAGGATCTATTAAAATTACTTCAAACCAATAATATAAACCGTCTTTCCCAACCCAGTACGAATTTAGAACTTCAAAATTATGAAACTTCTTGTTTGCCCTTTTTTCAGCAATTAACTTATAACTTTCATTTATAATCTCAAGCCTTCTCATTTTTCTCGGCTTTCTTCCTGCCTTAAACTGCTCTCTTTGTCTCCCCCCTCTCTTTAATTTCACCCTGGCAATTAAAAATCCCTGCTTAGCTTTATACCCTAAATTCCTTGCCCTGTCTAATCTTGTTGGTCTTTCTAATTTAATAACAGAAGGCTCTTTTCTCCATTCAATCATTCTCTGCCTTAATAAATCCATGTCAGGCTTTTTCCAGGCTTCTTGAATAAAACTATAGGCACTTTTCATTTTTCTTTTATTCTAGAAATTCAGTTTATAAACTTTTTTAATTAATTTAATTTGTCCAGGTTAGTACTTAATTTCTTTATCTATAACTCTTTGGTCACATTTAGATACCCATTTTTCTCTGCTTCTGTCTAAATAGATAATCTGTCTTTCCCCAGCTTCTCTCTCTTCTTGTGTCATCTCATTAAAAAATCTCATTACACTATCTACATACCTCCTTTCTTTATTTCTTCTTTCTATCATTTCCTTAAGTCTTATCTGCATGCCAGAAACACCTCTCCTAAGTAGTATTTAAAACTTTTGGAATTTCCTAAAAGAAATTGCTCAATTTCATCTGCGAATTATGCTTCTTAAGCAAAAAACTCCTGTTAAACAACTTGTTTAAATCCATCTTCATTCTTTCCTGTATATTCTCAGAAACTTCCTTTAAATTATTAAAAACTAAAGGTCCTTTGTTAAAAGCATTTCTTGAAACTTCTCTTAAAATTCCCACTCCTAAAGGAGCCCAGTAATTTCCTATTTCTCTTAAAACTAAAACTCCTGCTTGTCTTTTAACTTTCTCTAAATACTCACAAGTGCTTAATCTGTTTGCATAGTAAGCTCCAGTAACATCAGAAGCATAATTTTTTCTGTCATTATAGCTTTCAAAATCCTGCCAATAATAACTTTCATCAGTTCCAGGAAGTTTTGTTTCTATTACCTCAAAGCTCCATTCTTGTGGTATTAAAATAATTTCATAATGGTTTCCTAAATAAGTGTCATGAAAAACATAAAATTTGTCAACCCACTTGTAATCTCTAATGTTTTTCATTAAATTTTTGGATAGTAAAGTATCAACAGCTGTAATGCTCCATTTAGTTGGCACTAATCTTCTATTATCTTTAATCCCTAATAACCCAGCTGAAAGTAATTTGATTAAATAACTAATGTTAAATCCCTTGTTGTATAAACTTAAGATTCCTTCTTGTGATTTTATGTCATCTGCATAAACAAGTTTCTCAACATTTCTGTCCACATTTACATTCTCAGTTATAACTGCTTTCTTCAAAGGAGCAGGATTGCTTACTGGAATATTTCTTAAATCAACACCTAAACTTAATTTAGGCCTTCTTTCTAAATTAAATTCAACATCAACTCCCTTTTTGCTCATTGAAACTTCCTGCATTACTTCTAATAATTTATTCCCTGTCCTGACATTGCTTTTAAACCTGGAATAAATCATACTGCTTCTGTTAAACAAAATCTCGCTTATTCCTAATTTATTTTTAAACCACTCTTCTGGATTACTCAAAATACTATTCTCTTCCTTATACTCTATAGGACTTAAGATTCCAGTAAAAACATTTGGGTAATTATATTCTCCTACAAAAATGTCTGGTGGCGTATTTCCCAAAAAATCTAGTTTAAAAGATTGTGGAGAAAACTTTCTAATAATATCTTGAAAAGGACAAAATCCATCTTTAAAAAAAGGATGTTTTGAATTACAGTTCTGGCAGATATATCCCATAAAAAGATATTAAGATTTTGAAATATATAAAAACATTTATTACAAATATGGAAAAGTTATTTTATAATCAAGCTTTGTTTTTTCTCTTTTACACTCGAAGGAGCTTCCCCGCCGTGCCAGCTTTTCTTTGGATGAACTTGCATTGAATAAATTCTTTCAGAATTGTCATCTAATAAAATCCCAGCGCCTCTTGCCTTAGGTAAATTATTAATATGTGTGCTTAAGTCAGAATATAAATATGTTTGCATAATTGAATTTAAAGCTTCAATGTCTTTTTTTGCAGTCAACCTATGTGCTAAAATTATGTCAGCTTGAGTCAAAACATCCTTGACTAATTCTCCAGGCTGCTGTGAAATTGCAATTAAAGAAATTCCAGGCTGTCTTCCTTCTCTTATTACTCTAATTAAAGCATCTGTTGCTGCGGTCTTTTCATCTTTGGGAAGAAATTCATGACAATTATGAACAATAGTGTCATTTGCTATAAAATTATGTACTTGATCAACTTCAATATCAAATAAGTTTTCTTTAGGTAAAATTTCTATGTTTTTAATCTTTTCAAATAAAACTTTACCCTGACATCGTTCATTAACCCAAGTATCAAAGTCAGTCAATTCTTTACCGATTCTTGTTTTTTGATTTGGATGCGTTATCCACCAGCTAAGTCTTTGATGACTTCCTAAATGTAATAATCTAACAATTTCAGCTTGACTTGAATTACCTTCATTAAATATAGGTACAGCTTTATTTCTTCTTTTATTCCATTTCTCTATTAGGTTGTTATAATATCTCAAATAAGCTAACCATTTTCTTGAATCCAGCTCTTTTTTGGAGTGATATCTATAATTTACCTTTTCTAAAAAATTAATAGTATTTCCAACAGATTTCGCTAAAGTAATAGTGAATTTAATTGTTTTATTTCCGTTTTTTTTGATATTTCCTTTTATTTTTTTTATTGAACTTATATTAATTCCCAAATCTGAAAATAATATTGCAATTTGTTTTGCATATTCCCACCCATTTTTTTCTAATTCTTCATTTTTATGAAAGACGATTCTTATTGGATTAAAATCAATTTTCGAATTTTTGGCTTTCGAGATTTTAGAACCATCAGAAGCTGTAAGTGCGGCTAAAAACTCTGCTTTTTCCTCTTTAGTTCCTTTTTGAATAAATTCAGGAACATTGAATTCAATTCCTGTTTTCTTACCAATAGGAAAGCCTAGTTTCTTAAAAAAATAAAATGCTGGTCGTCCAGATCTAAACTCTTGGCTAATCCCAACAACATTTAATTTATTTTCATTTTTATCTGTTATTATTGAATTTGTTATTCTCTCATAAGTGCTTGAATATTTGAAATCAATTAGATCTAAATCCCTTTTTATTAACTCTAAATCATTATTCCCCTTTCCGCAAAATCCAACACATTTAATTTTAGATAAATAACCATCTCCCAAAATATGACCTGCTAATCTTGCTATAATTAGCTTTTTTTCTGATTTATAATCTACTTCTAAAGGAAAAGCAGTCTCTTTTGCAGAAATAGATGAAATGAAACCATTTTTCGTTAAAATTGGGTGGTCTGGAGTACAATTTAATTCTCTGCCAGTTTCTGTTTTTAATTTTATTAATTCTCTTGGTTCTATTTTATGAGTTTTTAATATTTTAAAATAATTATAAGTATCGTTTTCTTTATTGTATCCGCGAACTTTGATCTCTTCACCACAATCAATTCTTTTTACTAAATCACCGATTTTAATTTCTCCTTTATCAGTTTTTATTAAAGAGTCATAAGGCAAGCATTCGTCAAGTACAAGCCATACCATTGGTTCATCTTTTTCTTTTTCTTCTTTAAAAAACTCGCTTTGATATTCTATCTCCTCAATTTCTTCTAATTTTCTCGCTAAAATTCTCTGCTCTAAAATTTTTCTTGAAATTAATGCAATTACTAAAGCCTTGATCCTTAAATTTCCTGAAATATTTGTATAAATTGAAATGTCTAAAACAGAAACTTTTCCAGGCCCTACAATATCCTTAATCCTCGTTCCTTTCTCGCCAAATAACCCCCATTTATCCGCAGAAATAAATCTGTTCTCTAAAGCATTTTTTATTTCCTGATTAAATCTTTTATTGTCCTTAATTTCTTTAATTATATCAGTTATAGAATAATCTTCTCTTCTGTCTTTTAATTCTAGTAAAATACTTTCTAAAGCAACACCAATAGTTTCAGTTAGTTTAACTTCAAAAACTTCGCACCAGTCAGAAGCATTTAATTCACTCGTTCTTATAGAAAATTTAAAATCAGCTGGTATCTTGTTTTCCTTGTAATAATCATAGTAACCTTCAGGAACATAAACATCAATAGGAATTGATTCAGCCCTCATCCCCCATTTTTCCAATAATCCTTCCTGTCTTTTATTTGGAAATTTCATAGTCCAGAAAATCCCCATAGTGTCAAAAAACAAGACAGAAATATTCCTTTTAACTTCTTCTGGCAGTGTAGAAATTTCTTCTGCAATTACAGAAGCTGAAAAACTTTTGCCACTACCTTTCTTTCCAACAATCAAAACTTGATGAGTTTTTGCAATATCCATGTAAACATTGTTTGCCATTGAAATATTCTGCCCAATTTGGACATATTGCTTTCCTAAATATACCAGTCCTTTGTCACCAAACTTCTTCTTGTCCTCCTCATTTCTCCCTATTATAATGTCAAATGGCATTTGTAATTAGAAAAATATTTAAAGCATATAAATCTTCTTGTGCTTATGGTATATGTTACTTTAATAATAATTTTAGCTGGTCTAGTTCTTTTAGTTATTCTAGCATATAATAAATTAGTAAGTCTAAGAAACCAGACAGAAAACGCCTGGCACCAGATTGACGTCCAGTTAAAAAGGCGTCATGACTTAATCCCAAACTTGGTAAACACAGTAAAAGGCTACATGAAGCACGAACAAGGCACACTAAAAACATTGACAGAATTAAGATCTAATTTAATTAAAGGTGATGTAAACTCAAAGGCAAAAGCAAATAACGAGTTCTCAAACATATTAAAAAGCATTTTTGCAGTTGCAGAAAACTACCCTAAGTTGCAGGCCAGCAGAAACTTTCTAAATTTACAAGAAGAGCTATCTGCTACAGAAAACAAAATCTCATACTCAAGGCAGTTTTACAATGATGCAGTTTACTCCTTAAATACATCCATAGAATCTTTTCCAACAAACATAATTGCAAATGTATTCAACTTCTCTAAAAAACCTTATTTTGGAATTGAAGAATCTGAAAAGAAATTAGTCAAAGTAGAATTCTAAAAAAACAAAAAGTTTAAATACTCAAATAATTGCACAATTTTATGCAAAATAGCAGAACATCTAAAATTATTAATGTAGTGTTTTGTTATTTAGATTGCTAATATAAGCATTCTTACACTTTTTCTTCTAAAATCTGAATGCTTATGTTATACGATTTTTAGAAGATTAAAGTGAAGTTTGCTAGGAGGAAAAATGTCACAAACAGAAACAAATGAAAGCGTAGAAAAAAGCAAACTAGTAAAGGCTGTTAAGAGGCTTACTGGATGTAATGGAAACGTAAGAGAGAGATTTCCAGACATTGATGTTCTAGCAGCAATTGCAGATTCTAATCCAAATATTTTTGCAAATTTAATGGGTGCTGCTACAGCAGCGCATTCAGAAGGCAGAATCGGACGTCCTTTAGAAGAAGGAGTTTATGGCTATTTGTCGGGTTTTAAGGACTATGAATTAAAAACATTCTGCACAGCAATTCATAGAGAAGGAAAAGAAAAGTATGAAAAAGAAAAAGTGAAATCCGGAAGGTTTCAAGCTTATCCTTCTTAATTCTTCTTTTTTAGAAACATTTAAAAAAATAGTAGCTTTTTTAATATAAAATGTCAGTTTATCAGCAAATATCAATAAATAAAAGAAATTCAGTAATATTATTTCTATTTTTCTTTGTAATCCTAATTAGTTTAGGTTATATCTTCGGAGAAGTTCTTCAATTAGGAGCATATTTTGGAATTTTCATTGCTTTATTTTTTTCAGTATTTAGCGCTTTATTCAGTTATTTCTTGGGTGATAAAATGGTCTTGAAAGTTTCAGGAGCACAAAAAATAACTAAAGAACAAAATCAAGTTTTATACAATTTAGTAGAAAGTTTAAGTCTTGGTTCAGGAATACCTATGCCGAAATTATACATTATGAACGATTTATCAATAAATGCCTTTGCAACAGGAAGAAATCCTAAAAATGCAAGCATAGCAGTGACAAAAGGCTGCTTGATGAAATTAAATAAAGAAGAGTTAGAAGGTGTATTAGCACATGAAATCAGTCATATTAAAAACTATGACATAAGATTCATGGTCTTGGTAGCAGTTCTAGTTGGCACAATTGTAATCTTAAGTGATTTTTTTCTGAGAACATTTATGTTTACATCATCTGACGATAAAAAAGGAGCTAACTTAATCTTAATCATAATTGGTTTTACTCTTGCAGTTTTATCTCCTATATTTACAGAATTAATAAAATTAGCTATTTCAAGAAAAAGAGAATATTTGGCAGATGCATCAGGCGCATTACCGACAAAAAATCCAGGTGGTCTGGCAAACGCATTAAGAAAAATAGGTAAA
>ERZ1292623.1456-Hain-H51-01um-R1-1456-length-22770-cov-6_pt1 | contig 22770 bp, 18 predicted proteins | sample MGYA00564398_ERZ1292623 | MGnify/ENA primary metagenome ERZ1292623 (study PRJEB36523, sample SAMEA6512633) | groundwater metagenome | collected 2019-01-07 | study: AquaDiva: Metagenomics assemblies of 32 groundwater samples | reverse complement strand
CTCCGGAAGTACGGGTAAATATGATTTCCCCCGGCGTTTTTCCTCATCCGCCGAAAGGAACCAAGAATCCGCCCAGTTCGGCGGTGTTAGATCGCCTGCAAAAAAAAATTCTTTTGCGGCGGGTGGGCAAACCGGAAGATTTAGTCGGGGCGCTGTTGTTTCTGATTTCTGATGCTTCCAGTTATATCACTGGCCAAAATTTTTGTATTGACGGCGGGATTACCGTGACTGTGACTTAACCGAGACTTAAATAAAATCAACCCCACCTTATGAGATGGGGTTGTGGTTGTGATGGGTTTCATAGTCCCTGCAAACCAGCCCTATTGAGGCGGCAGGGTTAAGGGATTAATCCCCCAGGCTGTCAGGATGAAATTGGCAAAATCGCGGAAGGCGCCGTTGCCGCCGGAACGTTGCGAGACAAAGTCAACGATGCTTCTGATGGCAATATCGGCGTTGGCTGGGGCGGCTCTTAAAAGCACCTTTCGTAGAATTTCCACATCTACTAAATCGTCGCCCATATAGGCGCAATCACTAAAAGTCAGGCCAACTTCTTTAAGCCACTCCTCGGCTTTGGCAACTTTGCCGCCGCCGTAACTGCCTTCGTAAAGCCGGACAAGCTCCCAGCCGCCATCACCCGGGGCCTTGGAAGTAGAAGATAATTTGTTCCACTTCTCAACCACATCCCTGATATGCCGGCTGGCCTCGTTTTTTTCAGAGGTGATCAGGCAAACACGGACACCGATGGCTCGGAGTAAAGAGACGCCTTGGCCATCGTAGTAACTGCGCCTTTTGGATGGACTAAGTGGATCAACGGTATTATCAGTAAAGACCCCATCCACGTCCGAGATGACAGCCCGAATGATTCCGGCTTTATTCCAGACCGCCTCAGAAGATTCGCCTGTCACCATATCTATGAAATGGTCTCTCGGTATGATCATTTTATTCTCCTTATTCTCCTCTTCAACAGTTTCGTTTGTCAAAGTGCGCCGAAGAACATCTTCGGCAATAGCCGGGATATTATCATAAAAAATCCCCCGGTGTCAAGGACACCGAGGGGGGGTTGGTTAGCCGGTCAGATCAAGAATCTCGAGAGTCCGGCCGCTGTCAACCAGTTCCCGAGCCCGCAGGAAAACATCCATTGGCATGTCGCTGTAGTTGAGCGGGTCACCGGTCTTGGGATTATGCAAGAGTTTGGTGGCGTCGTCTAACTCCAGAACATACTGCTCGAAATTCTCATCGCAGATCGGCTGGTCGAACTGATCAAACTGGATGCCAAACACTTCCCAAAGCATCTGGCGAACCTTGGGATGGTTGCCCATGCTTGTTCCCGGATACCAGGTGGCAGTGAACATCCGTTTGTTGACTGTCTCCGGCCCCTTACCGCATTGGGCATAGAACTGCTCTTGCCAGCGCATAAAGGCCACACTCTGCTTGAGGTTAGCCAAGGTCTCGGTGGGGTAGGCCATGATCCAGGTGCAGTTGGCATGGATTCCGGCATACTCACAGTTCTCTGTGCCCTCCACCATACTGCGGGGGAACTCCATTTCCCGGCCATCAACTTTGACAGTTACCATCCCGTTACTCAGGATAAAACCGCCTTTGTGCATGGCCTCCAGGACTGGCGGTGAAGCGCTCTCGGCTCCAAAGCCGATGTAGACACAGCCAGCTTTAGCCATTGAATCAATGCGCTTGGGATCTTCCACTAGCCCTGTTTTGGGATGGCGGCCGGCGGCCTCATCCATCCGGGTATGAGTCCCCCAACGCATCTTCAGGGGCGCCAGCCACGGCTCTATATCCTGAACAATCCGTTTCTGGGTAACGGCGAAGTTGTCATCAGGCATGCCGATGAAATCCACCCCATACTTATCGATATGGGACAGGAAAATCCTCGCCAATCTTTTACCAGAAAACACACCATAAGTACGTTCGCCTTGCGCTCCCCTAAAGCAGAAATCGCAGGCATGGGGACAACCGCGGCTGGAAACAAAAGTAGTACTGCGGCTCATGGCGAAGGAAGTGGCCGAGCTGTTATTGGCAGAAACTCCCCAGTTGGCATTGCCGATGTAACACTCCAACAGTCGGTTGCCGTTGACATCTTCCCGCAGTAGTTCCAGATCGGCAATGGCTAGACTATCCAGATCTTTGGGTCGGCCGCCATCATAAAGAAAGCGGTGCCGGCCATTGATGAAGCCGCGGTAGTAGGGTTGGACTTCGCCCCAATTGACAGCGCTTGTCCGGCCTCGATCTCTAATTGCCTTGGCATCATAGGCAATTTTGAGAATCACCTCGTCGCCTTCAGAATGAGCCACGCCATCCAGTTCAGGAATGTAGTTGAACAAACCTAAGCGCAGTTCAGTAGCCAAGCCATTGCCGCTGACCAGAAACACATCCGGCAAAAGCCGCCGGATGAGCTTGGCTACTGCTTTCTGCCACGGGAGAGTGGTGATGATGCCGGAAAAGGCGACTAGATTCGGTTCGCCGTGAAAAAGAATGTGTTTTTTAATCAACTCCTCGGCTTCAGCCAGTGTCAGATGCCGGCCATTAGGCAGGCCGCGCTCCTGAGCCAGCTGGTCTTTGATCCGGTAGGCATTAAGGTCAATAATACTGGCCTCAACGCCGTAGTTGTCCCGGAGATTGGTGGCCAGCATCAATGGCCCTTCCGGCGTGGTGTTGGGCACCGCGCTCTCCCGTAAAGGCATATTGATGAAAACCACCCGCAGACCAGCCAAATCTCTGTGGCTGATAGAACTAACCACCGGGCCCGGGTCAACATACTGTCCCAGCTCCAAGCTGGTTACCGGCAACAGAACTGTGCTCATCTTGCTATCCTCCAGTTTTGATTGATTAGATTGTAAAGGTGCTTTCTATTAATAATATACCACTTGCTAAAAAAATTGCTATATGCTAGTTTAGATAGTCTTTTGGCACCTCGGCAACCTGATAACCGAAAGAAGGGATAGAACGATGACTGGATTGTTTTCTTTGACAGGCAAACTGGCAGTGCTGACTGGGGCGGCTGGCTTCTTTGGCCGGCCTTTTACCAAAGCCCTGCTTGAGGCCGACGCCACTGTCTTACTGCTTGACCGAAAAAGCGGCCAGCTCAACCAGTTGATTGAAGAACTGGTTCCGGGCTACGGCCGGGCACGAGCTATTTCTTATGCAGCTGATCTTTATCAGCCCCAAGAACGTGATCAGGTCTTTAAGCGGGTTTTGGAGGAGTGGGGCCCTCCTGACATTCTCATCAATAACGCTTTTGACTTCACTGGCAGGACCGGTTTCAACATTGAAGCCGGCCGGCCGGAAAATACCACCTATGAACAACTGGAGGCCTGCTTCCAGTCAGCTTTCTACTGGGCCTTCTTCGCTACCCAAGCTCTGGGACCGAAGATGAAAGAACGCGGCCGCGGCTCGATCATCAACATCGGCACGATGTATGCTGACAGCGTCCCTAACATCAACAAGCTATATGCCGGCACCAATCAGTTCAATCCGCCCGGCTATAGCGCTGGCAAGGGCGCCTTACTGCAATTCACCAAGTACAGCGCTGCTTGGTTGGCGCCAAAGGTCCGAGTGAATATGATCTCTCCCGGCGCCTTTCCCCATCCGCCTGAAGGAACGCCCAACCCCGCCACTGAACTGGTATTGAGTCGGCTGCAGCAGAAGATTCTGCTGGAGCGAATGGGTAAGCCGGAGGATCTGATCGGCACCCTGATCTTTCTCGCTTCTGACGTTTCCAGCTACATCACCGGCGAGAACATTGGAGTCGATGGCGGCATCACAGTCACAGTCACGTAATTAATCGGAGAAAAACGATCCACAATGGGGGCGGTTGACACCGCTCCTTTTTTTGTTCATATTAAAAGCTATTATGCCGCGGCGCTTTTTCCCCCAAAAATTTTTATCCCGCTTGGTCAGGTTTATTAAGAATCAGCCGCCTCTTGCCACAAAGGATGTTTTTATTGGCGGCCTGCCTGTTGGCCGGGGCCGCCCCTGCTTTTTTGCGGCAGAAATCGGGATTAACCACAATGGCAGTTTGGAAATTGCCAAGAAGCTTATTGATGCCGCCGCCTTTGCCGGCGCCCAAGCTGTTAAATTTCAAAAACGGACCGTTGCTAAAGTTTACTCTCCTGAAGAACTGGCCAAGCCGCGGGTTGTGGATAGGGCGGTTTTGGAAAATGCCGTTAAGCGCGGCGTCCTTTCCCGGGAAGCGGTTGAGCGGCTTCAACGCTCTGACTTTAAAGACAGCACCAATGGCGATCTAAAATGGGCTTTGGAATTCACTGAATCTGAATATCGGGAATTATTTGCTTACGCTAAAGAGAGGGGCCTGCTTTGTTTTGCTTCGCCGTGGGATTTAGACAGTATTGATTTTTTGGAAAAACTTAATCCGCCCTGCCATAAGGTTGCTTCAGCTATGATTACTAATCATTCTCTTTTACGGAAAATCAGGACTACTGGCCGGCCCATCGTTCTTTCCACTGGTATGAGCACAATGGATGAAATAAAAGCGGCTATTAATATCGCTGGTCTGGATAATCTGATTATTCTTCATACTGTTTCCACTTATCCTTCAAAAGAAGAAGAGCTTAATTTGCAGTTAATTACCCATTTGCGCGGGCTTTTCCCAACTGTGCCTATTGGCTACAGCGGCCATGAAAAAACTCTTGCGCCATCATTAATGGCAGTCAGCTTAGGGGCGCACTTGATTGAACGTCATTTGACACTGGACAAAACAATGTTCGGCACTGATCAGTCGGCTAGCTTGGAGCCGCAGGAATTTGCCCAACTTATTCACGATGTGCGGCTGATAGAACAGGCGGCCGGCGGCCGGGTGAAGCAAGTGATGTCTTCAGAGGTGCCGATTAGAGAAAAACTACGGAAAGTTTAAGAAGAATCTGTTAGTTAAAAATATTAACAACTTATGGTGCGGTCGTTATAAATTTGTTAATATTTTCAACAAGTTTATTGGCAGTACCGCGCGGCAATAAAAGCTTGCCAAGATCTCGGGTTTATTATAATATATAGCCGGTTCTCAATAATCCAATATAGAAATTTGTGTTGACGGCGGGATCACAGTCACTGTTACCTGAAATGGAGGTGGATAGTGTCCAGCAAGCTGTTCGTGTTTGTGGTGGGAGATATCGGCGGCGCCAAAATGATACTGCCGGTGATTCCCCTGTTCAAGAAAGCAGGAGTGGATGTGGAGGTGATGGCCGACAGTGAAGGCGAGGGCTATAAAGTTCTCAATGAGGCCGGCGTCAAGACTTACAACATCACTGAAGCTGATGTTGGCGGGACAAGAGGGGTGCCGTTGGAAGAGGCGAATCTTCTTTTCATCGGCACCTGCGGCACAGCCAATAAGTTAGAGAGAGGAGCAGCTGCTCAGTATTTCAGTCAGAAGCCAATAGTGTTAGGGGCTGATGGCTTCTTCAATCACAACCGGTTGGATTGGCGCGAGGCCAAAGCTGATTACTGGTTTGCCATTACTGAAGAACACACCATTGATATCCGGAGGCGCCGGCCCAATCTGGCGCCGGATAAAGTACTGGTCGTCGGCAATCCGGCTTTTGATAATTTGCCGACGCTCTACAAGCGCAAAGGCGAGGTGCGACAGCAAAGACGGCAGGAACTGGGGCTGACTGATAACCAAATCCTGGCTATCTGGTGGTCGCAAGGCACAGAGTGCGTCTTGAGAGAAGATGTCGCCTATACCTTTGAATCAATTCAATGTCTCTCTTGTCTTGGCCGACCAGTGATGTTTGCGGCAATGGTTCATCCCAAAGTGGAGAGAATTAGGGCTGGCTACATCGCCGAGATCTATAAGCAAATAGAGACGACGGCGATTCAGTGCCGCGTTGATGTTCTTCCAGAGAGCGCCGTTAAAGGCAAAATGCCTTTTGAGGAGTTTTGTCTGGCGGCTGATGTCATCTTTGACATCACCAGCACTGAGGGCATCAAAAGCAATATTCTTGGCGGCCCGCCGCTGATTCACTTCGCTGGCGTTGAAACCAGACGCTGGTTTGAGCAAGATCTGGGATTGGAACCGCCAGACTATCTGCCAGACGTGCGCACTGGCCAATCGTTTACTGCCAATGATTTTATACAGCTGGCTGAAACGATTAGAGCGGCCGTTAGAGGTAATTCTCCTCTGCCTCGGGAAGAATATCTAAAACAATGCAGTTGGCAGCCGCCAACCATCCACAATGCCGCCGAAAGAATCGCCGAGGCGCTGTTGGAGATAGGCGGTGTGTAAGCCACAGTTTTAAGCTATAAGGCATAAGCGGGCGGTTGGGGAGGGAGCTTCCCAACCGCCTATTTTTGTTGTATAATTTTGTAACCATGAAAATTCTTCACTGGAAAATCAACCCGGTTTTACAAAAAACAACAGAAGCTGACTATCGAAATCAACTGGCGGCAAAACTACAAGACCACGACGCCCTGACAATTCTTCGAGATCTAAGTTTAGACGGAGTGGCGCCGAATATAACTTTTCAGGATTTGGAAAATCTGATTAAGTTTACTGAAAAAAAATTCCTGGAGAGAAAATTATCCGGAGTGGGCTTGGAATTGGGTTCGGGGCCGGCGCCTTTTAGTGCTGTTTTAGCCAAACGACCCGAGATACAAAAGATGTATGCGGTCGAGCTTTGCCGGCCGATTGTGGAGATTCTTCTGCCGAAAATGGCTGAGGCGGCGGCCGGCCCGGCGGCTGGCAAAATTGTTGGCTGTGTCGGAGAATTTGATAATTTGGAACTGCCGGATAATTATCTTGATTTTATGATTGATTTTTTTTCTTTGCATCACTCCCCTGACCCGATTAAAACTTTGAAAGAATGCCGGCGCGTCTTAAAATCAGGCGGGGTTATTATTTGTTTTGACAAAGCCCGGCCCGATGACCTGACAACCGCTGATCTTGATCGTCTGCTGGATAAAGAATACGAAGATGATTTTAAAAAGCGAATGGGCATTCCCTTAACCCAAAAACTCACCCGCCGCCAGAACGGCGAACACGAATACCGTTTGAAGGATTGGCAAAATTATTTTAATCAGTCTGGTTTCTCCGAATTTTATCATTTTCGCCTTGACCAGTGCCGCAGTGGACTTTTTCCAATAAAGATGATAAAATATATACTGTCAATTTTACCCGTAAAAATGGAGACAATGATCACCCAATTTTTACCTCAATCACTAGATCAATATCAGCTGGCTTGGGATAATCGCCTTTTCACGCCGATCATTAACAATTTCCGCAAGGAGATGTCATTGATGATTGCTTCCCAGTAAACGGCTTTTCTCAATTTCCCAAATAAAAATATTAATAATAATATTAATAATCCGGCTTATTATGTAAGCGGTCACCATGCCAGCGATGCCCATAGTCAGACCTAAAGTTATATAAAGGATCAGTCTTACGATAGTTCCAAGAATGGTGGATGTATAAATTCCTCTAATAAGTTTTTGTGAGAAAAAGACCGCCCCGATAAAGCCGGCGCTCAAACCCAAAGCCATATCAATGGCCAGCATCCGGGAATAGATAACCGCATCGGGATATTTGGGAAAGATTATTTGAAAAAGAGTAGAAGCAATCAGGGCGTAGACTATGCCAACCGCCGCTCCGATTATAAATGTCTGAAATAATCTTCTATAAAATATCCTGCTTACTTCCGCTGAATTTTTTTCTGAAAGTTTAGGAAGAAAAGTGCCTGACAGCGACTTTAAAAAAGTATAGATGTTGTTAGGGAATGTTTGGGCAATGGCGTACAAGGCCAAGGTTTCCGGCCCCTTCATTCCGAAAAGAATAATACTGTCTAATTGTCTGGCGATAACATTAAAAATTTCTACAATAGTGAGGTGCCGGGCATAATTTTTAAATCCTTCATCGCTGACGGAGGTTAAAGGTTTTGATTGGTATTTTTTCTTTGTTGCCAGATAGAAAAGAAAACTTTGGATTGCTTCCACAAAAGCAAATACCGCTATCAAAAAAATAACATTGTTGAAAATTAGTAAAGCAGCCACCGTTAAAATGGCGGTAGTCAATTCCTCCACCGAGACATAGATAGCCGATTGTTTAAAATCCTTCTTGCCGGCAAGATAAGAACGATAGAGCCGAAAGGCGGTTATTAAAGGAGTGAATATGCCTAAAATTAATAAGGAGATGCCGATAACTAGCGAGTCCTTCATCAAGTAGTAAGAAGCAACGATAAAACAAGCCAAAACGTAGATAAACCCCCATCTTATTTGGTAAGCAACTCCTTTATCAAGAGCGTTGTTATCGCTTTTAGCCACCGCTTGCACAATGGCTGTGCCTAAACCGCGAATGGTAAAAATCATCAATGTCCCGATTAATGAGAAAATAAATTTATAGGTGCCGTAGTCAGCCTTATCAAAAATGTTGGCCAGAGCAATTCCGGAAATAAGAGAGGCGGCCATCGCCGAAACATTTTCCAGCCCTATCCAGAAGCCGCCTTTAACAAAATAACGAACATCTGTCCGCGTCTTTTTTTCCAAAAATAAAAGTGTCTTTTTTAACATTGACGGGTTTTTATTATTGTGTAATAATAACACATTAATAAACTACTGCCAATATGAGGAAAATAAATGAAAGATGTTTTAAAGTTAGGGCATTTTTGAGGAAACTAAAACTAAGAACGATTACTCTTGATGAAAGCATCCCTCTAAATCATCAGGAAGACTGTCCTGCCTGCGGCTCCCGGCTTATTTTACTCTGTTCGCTTTTTAACTCTGATAATTCTCTGAAATTAAGGATTGGCTTTTGTGATGGCTGCGGTTACAGCGGCTATCAAGACCGGCCCGCCGAACAATGGCTGGAAAAATTTTATGCCTCAAAATGGGATAGGGCCCGCCAGCCATTTTTAAATCTGTCCCAAAGCCATTTTCGGGCTTTGGAGTTAATAGAAAAACTGGCCGTTAATAAAAATCGGGGCGTTTTGGAAATTGGCTGCGGCTACGGCGCCGCTCTTGATTATTTTAAGAAACAAAATTTTAGCAGAGTGGTCGGCTTTGAGCCGTCGCTCCATCGGGCCGAAGCGGCCATCGAACACTTTGGCGCCGTTATTATTAATGACTTAAACCAAGCCAGCCGGCCCTTTGGTTTAATTTTTAGTCATCATGTTATTGAACATGTTTATAATCCTAATCAATTTATCAAAACAGCCGCTTCGCTTCAGGAAGATGGCGACTTTTTAATTTTATCCCTGCCCAATGTCGTTGGCGAACATAGCGGTTATAACATCTTTTACCTCCCCCATCTCCATGCTTTTTCTAAACAAGCTGTGGAAGCTCTTTTAAATAAAAACGGCTATGAGATTTTAATTGATCATTCGCCCAGCGATCTTAATACTATTATCGGGGCGGTTAAAAGAAAAAATCCAAAAAGTATTTTCCGGAAAGACACTGAATACCAAAAATTTTATATTGAGAAATTTCAGAAAGAGCTGGCTTTAAACCGGTTAATCGGGGGCTTTTATTTATGGCGTTGGGATCCGCGGGACAAAAAGGGCGGCGGCGCCTATATTTTTATAGTAAAATCGCTTAAAAGAAGATTTTCTGATTCTCCTTTTGAAATTCAATTCACCGGGGAAATTAAATTGCTGGTAAAATAAAAAGATGCTGGAGTTTTTTGATGAAAAAGCTATTGGAGAATTAAAAAATAAAAAGCAGACGGCGCCGTCAGGTTTTCATTATGGTTTTACTGAAAATATTTTTAAAGAAGATGTTTATCAGAAATTAACTAACACTTTTCCTGATATCAAGAGCTTTAAGCTGGTTGATAAAATGTCCGGCGGCGGCCACAAACGTTTTTATGTCGGGCCGGATTACTATAGCGGCAAGGACTGGGGCTGTATTTGTCATATGAAAAACCTGCCGGAAATCTGGCAGAAAGTTCTTTTAGAATCAGCCGCGCCGGAATTTATTGAAATGTTGAGTACAGCCACCGGCATAAAATTTAATTCTCTTTGCAACTTTGGTTTTGCCTATGGCAATGAGGGTTGTGTTCAGGAGCCGCATATTGATGGCGCCGCCCGGCCGGATGACCCATCGCCAGTCCATTCAACCATCGCCTGCCTGCTTTATCTAAACCAAAAGCCCGACGGTTTTACCGGCACTTGTATCTATGCTCCAGACCGGAAAACAATTATCTTCCAAGTGCCCAATCTGCGTAACTCTATGTCATTTTTTAAACAACACCCTTCTGCCTGGCATGGTTTTCCTCAAGTGCCAAAAGGCGAAAGTCGACGAATAATCAGTTTATCTTACAGTCAGGAAGCCGCCCCAATTGCCTTAAAAACATTTAAAGAACATAATCCTTTGCCTTATCTTGGTGACCGCCGGATACTTCAATGCGGCAGCTGCGGCATTGTTTTTTTATCACCCGAAATATCTATGAAAGATTCGGAGAGTTATTACCGTGAAGGCGATTATTGGCGGGATAAATTAAACGATCCTCTGCAAAGAGAAATGTTGAGTCGTAACGCCCGGGCGATGCTTTCTTTAATTACCTTACATAAAAAACCTGATAAATCTGTTAAGTTACTGGACATCGGCTCTCACGAAGGAACTTTTGTGGAAGAAGCCCTTAAATTTGGTTATCAAGCCCAAGGCATTGAGCCTAATAAGAGAATCGCCGCCGAGGCCCGGGCCAGAGGCCTGCCCATTACTGAAGGCGCTATTGAAAGTTTAGCCGGTGAAGAAAAATTTGATATTATCACCCTCTTTCACGTTCTGGAACATCTGCCCGATCCCCAATTGGCTCTTGAAAAAATAAAAAATCACTTGAAGACAGACGGGATTTTAGCGCTGGAGATTCCCAATATCGAAAGTTATTTGGCTAAGCGCCACGGACTTTCCTGGAAATTTATTGCTCTGGAACATCTTTGGTATTTTTCGCCGCTGACCTTAAAGCATCTTTTAAAAGAAGCGGGATTTGAAATAACTTTTTCCTTAAAAAGAAACGGTGAAATTCCTTACTTGAGCTTGGGGGATATCCGGCAGTATTTCCGGCCTAATCCCAATTATTATAAAGACCGCTTTAAGATGAAAGTTTCTGCTCCGGCCGCCGGGCTGTTAAAAATAAGATTTAAATTATTAAAAAGATTTTTAGCTGCTATTATTTATATCTTAGGCCGGGCTGATCATTTTTTTGTAATCGCTAAAAAAATATTGTGATTATACTCAAAAGTTGCACGTGCAACTTTTGAGTATAATCGAAAAATACTAAATTTTAATTTTTCTCAACTACAGCAATAGAACCGTAGCCGAAATTTCTAATAATTGGTTTGGCTTTGAATTGATCCAGCCATTTAATCAGCGTCAGGAACCGATTAAAGTAGGGCAGGCAAAGCGACGAGGCCTCAAAATGAATAATCTTAAAGCCGGCCTGTCTCAGTTGACTGCGCATTACCCAGGGATAACGCCAAAGATGAGGCAAAACCGGGTTGCCGCTGTAGGCCTCGTCAACCCCGGCGCCCCCCAAATTCAGAATAATCCTCACCAAACCGACGAACCAGGCAAAAAGCGACCAGCGGGAAACAGCCCAAAAATTATCTCCGCCCAAAATCACGGCGGCGCAAGGATTAAAGCAGGTAGGCATAGCAATGATGGCCCTTTTTCTGGTTACGCGGTGAATTTCTTTTAATCCTTTCCTGAAATCAGGCAGGTGTTCCAAAACATGCGAACTAACCACCAGATCAAAAGAATTATCCGGGAAAGGCAGGTTCTCGGCGTCAGCTGTCAGAAATTCTATTTTTCCAGCCAATCCTTCTTTCTCCGCGTATTCCCGGGCGCGCGCGATATTAGGCGCAGAGATGTCGCAGGTGGTTAATTTTATTCCCTTGCCAGCCAACATTATAGCCAGAGCGCCGTCACCACAACCATTATCCAACACTGTTTCTTCCGGGTTAATGAAAAAAATTATTGATTCAAACTCTGTTTGATGGGCATAGTGGCGAAGCGGAAATTTTTGAGAAAGCCGGCCTTCTTTTACCGATTCTTCTTTAGTTTGATAAATAATTTTAATTTTTTCTGAAGCCACAACTAATTCTTCTTTTTTAAAAACCGCCAGCATCAAAAAAAAGAAGGTGGCCAAAATCAAAAGATAAGAAAGGGCCTGTGATAAACCAGCGCCGTTTAACAAAGAAATTATACCTAAAGTCGGCTGATACCAGATGGTGACAAAGATAATCAATAAACTGCCGGCGCCGACAAAAAATAATTGTCTAAAGCGTGAGAAAAAAACATTCTCAATGCGGCTGACGGTCTTTTTTAATCCTCTATATTTAATCTGGTAATAAACTTCAATAAGAATGATGGCCAAAAGATAATAAATAATACTCCGGCCGGGGAGGCCGGCTTGGCTTAAAGATCGTTCGCTTAGCCAGTCAATAATCAGGATGGTAACAATTAAACCGACGTTCCACTTAAAACTGGCGTTATTTATTTCCAAAAGCAGCCGCTCCATTTTATTGGTAAACAGCAAAACTGCCCAATTCTTTTCTCACCGAAAATTTATCGTATAACACTTCTTTTTCCACTAAAGATCCTTCGGCTATTTCCCCCACTATCGCCAGCTCCGACTGAAGATTGAAGAAATCATAACTTTTAGGCAGGAGAGGTTCCTGTAAAACGCAGGAACGTCGGCTGCATTCTTTATAATTAAGCAAAACTGTCCGGGGAGAAAAAATCCACTGCAGATAAGGTAAATCAAATGGCGCCGAAAAATTCAGCACGGGGTTATCTCTGTTTTTCGGTAAACTTTTATTGAAGGCGAGCAGGTTTTCTAAATTTTTCCTTTTCTCCAAGTTAATTACACCTTCATCCCGGCCTTTAATCATATCAAGGAAAATAAATGATTGCTGGCGGTGGGCCTCAGTTAAAAAGACCGGCGTTAGAATAATCATAACAATAAAGATTATAGCTATTCCCAGTTCTTCGGAAATAAATTTTTTTATTAATAAAAATACGGCGGAGATGGAAAAAAGAGCCAAAATCGCTATCGCCGGATACATAATCAGGAAATAACGAAAGGGCTGCCAGCTGGCGTAGAAAGCGTGATAAGCAATAATTGACGATGTCAGATAAAGCCATGGCATTAACAAAGCAAAGGCCAGCGGCAATGCTGCTGGAGATAATTTTTTATAAAAAACTGATCCCAAAACCGCCAGAAAACTGCCGACAATACCTGACCAAATAATCATATTTTGTTTAAACCCGATATACGGCTGGCTCCAAAGATTCCAGTTTTTTGAATAATCCTCATAATAACTGATGAGATTGGGATTGTAGAATTCCAAAAAATTAAATAGGTAAAGAACATACAAAATTGCCACTATTACCGCCGGCAGAAAAGAAACTTTTTCGAAATTATGCCAAGACTCCTTCTTTCTTGTAATCAGGGCAATCGCTTCTTTAAAAATTTTACTGCTGCCGACGATTAAAACAAACATTGTTAAAGTCGCCAGATGAACTAAATAAAAAATAATCAGATAAAGAGCGGTGAAGGCCGGCGTGGTTTTCTCATTGAGAAAAATAAATCCCGCCATAAAAAGAAATAATCCTAAATTCTGCGGCACGACAGCAGTGGAAAGCAGATAATAGTTAAACCAATGAAGCGAAAAAACAGCCACCGGCGCCAAAATAGCCAATGATCTAACCGGCAGAATAATCAGCGCCAGCCGGCCAATAGTCAAGGATAAAATAAAATAATTGAAGAAAATCCAAAAAAGAATAAAATTCTGATAGGCGTCCAGATTCTTAGGAAGAAGATTAGTATAGTGGGAAATGATTAGAAAAAAAGATCCCCGATCAATACTGGCGGTTGTCAGGAAATGAAGCGCCAGCCGGGAATCGTGCGCCGACCTTTCTCCGTAAGCTAGCCAATAATACTGGTCGGTGGCCGGATTAAAATAATCAATACCTAATTGGCGCAGATGATTGTTGATGAAAAAAAGCAGAATGATTGAAATGAAAATAATAGCCCAGTCGTAAACAGAAAACTTAATCTTAACCAAGTTTATTTTACTCCTTAAAAGAAAAATAACGACGGCTAAAGAAAAAATCAGGCCGGGCAGAATTGAGTCGCCGATAAACGGCAATAAAAAAGCGGAAATAATAGCGAAAGCAATTCCGAAAATAACCGAATGAATCAGAAAAAAAAGCAGATCAATTTCTTCTTTTTTAATAAAAACCAAAGATAAAAGGAGGCCGGGGATAACAAGGGTTGATAGAAACGGTAAAATAATAGCCGCCATTATTAAATAGGCCGGGCAACAATCTCTAATTCATGGACGCCAATCCAATCCTTTTCTGATTCAGCCCTCAAGCGCAGGCCCCGGGCAGGAAAAATTTTATTAATGATGGTTTCCGGAGTTGCGGGAAACCCGCCGCCAGCCACTTCTTTCCAAACAACTCCATCAGTGGTCGATTCCAAAATCCATTTCTTAATGTAATAATCGTTTTGTCCGTAATCACCCCAAGTAATAATCACCTGCTTCACCTCCTGATCAGCGGTAAAATTAATAATGTAATCTATTTTATTAGAAGCCGGGCTAGCTGCAGTATTTTTAATACCATCCATCAACTTATCAGCTCCCCGACCCTGATCTAAACTGTGCTCTTTCGACTCGGTAATATTACTGGTGACAAAAATATCGGCGCTGGTTAATCTTTTATAAACGGACTGGCCGGCTGACAGATTGCGGCCGCAAATAAGAGAACTTATGGATAATCGGGCTGATTGCTGGATATTAAAACAAATTCTTACTGTCGCCAGCGACAAAACATAAGATATAACCACTGCCGTCAAAATGACGTAATAATAATTCTTTTTCATTGTTTATGAGTATAACTTTTATAAACGTCCCAGTCAATTTTGAAGACTTGAATCCGCCATTGCGGATTAGGACGGCGATTAGAATAAACTTCCTGAAAATAAGAAGGGATTTCTTCGCCGGAATAAACCAAAAGATTAATCCTTCGCCAAGCAGTTTCATTAAGAAAATTATCATCAACCGCCAGATGAGTTACCCCGTTCTTTTTAAGCCATTTCATAGCTGAATCCAAATTCGGGATTAATCCGGGATAAATAATGCTCAATCCGGAAAGCGGCGCCGCCAACTCAAACATCCCCCGACCGCCGACAGCCGTATCGGGAAAATTCATCATAATTAAATCCGCGCCCGTGCCAATAGCCAATTTACCGCGGATTTTTTGAGAAATCTCCCGAGCCCACTGAAAATTATCCCGAAATAATTTTCTTTGGTTAAAAATATTAATGAGATCATAATTTAAATAATAATAAGTCCCCACCACCGCCTCCCCGAGAAAAACCAATAAAATCAACCATAATAATATTTTCCTGCCGGTTATTTTTAAAAAATCAATAATGCCGGCTGTTGCTAAAATAATAACCACCGGCAAAGTATGATAAAGATAGCGATAAGTGCCAAGAACGGCGAAAACCGGAATAAAAATTATCAGCCAGATTAATAAAAACCAGGAAAGAAAAACAGCCGGCCAATCACGATTTCTTAAAACGCCCCAGAAGAAAAACAATAAAAGCACCGGGGAGATGATAAAAAGGATATAAAAGGCCAAAATTTGCAAAAGACCGTAGAAGAAAAATTTATTAAAAAACTTCTGGAAAAAACCGCTGGAAAAAAAATCAGTTAAGGTTGGCGAAAGGAACATTTTACCCCAAAGCTGTTCGTAATTATCAACGAGGAATTTATCGTTTTCTCCATAACTAAAGGCCGATCCGAAATAAATATATCTTTGATAAAGAAAAGGGGCGGCAATTAAAAAAAACAATAAAATAATATAAACAAGATAGCGCCAACTTAGCGGCGGCCGCATTTTTTTCAAAAAGAAAAATCCCAGAAGGACGATTATCAGACTAACCAGCCCTTGTGGTTTTACCCAATAAGAAAGACCGGCAAAGGTTGCCGCCAGCAGAATATAATTAGGATTCTCCTTTGCTTTAAAAATAAAACAAATGGAAATTAACAAAAATAAAGTAAAAAGCGGCTCGGCGAATCCCAGCCAAGGCAATTTAAAAAAGGCGTCGCTGATTATAAAAAGAAAAAGTGACAGCAGCCAACTTTTTTCGCCGGGCAGAGTCTTCTGACTAAGATAGGCCAAGGGGAAAATAACCAGACCGGCGGTAAAAATATAAAGGAAGGTAACCCAGAGCATATTTTCGTAAATAGAAGGACTGGCGAAAAAATAAAAAAATGGTGCCAGAAAAATCGGCCAGCCAATAGCATGAGTTTTAATAGGCGCCCAATCCCCCTTGGTTATTTCTAAAGCTTTTAATAGGTAAATGTAACCATCGTATCTTATAACAAAGCCGTTGCTTTCATTGAAATAAACCATTCCCCACTTCAAAACCAGAAAAACCAGAAATAAAATCAGCAGAACCAGCAGACGACGTTTATCCAAGATTTCTGAAAAAGCGGCTAATGACATATAATGTCTTTATGAAAATAGAAGAAATCAGTCAATTTGTGAAGGGGGTAGACGGCTGGTTGACTGATAAAGAAGGGCGATTGCTCTACCATTTGGCCAAAAACTGCCGCGGCCATGGAGTGATCGTGGAAATCGGTTCCTGGAAAGGCAAGTCAACGATTTGGCTGGCGGCCGGCGCCAAAGCCGGCAAGAAAATCCCCGTCTATGCCATTGACCATCATAAGGGCTCGCCTGAACACTATCAATGGTATGGCGCCAAAGACATTTGGACTTTTGATGAATTTCAAAAAAATCTGGCGCTGGCCGGAGTGGCTGACATAGTGATACCGGTGGTGAAAACCTCGGCGGCGGCCGCTAAAGATTTTAATCAGCCGGTGGAATTAATATTTATAGACGGCGCCCATCAATATGAGCTGGTTAAACTGGATTTTGAACTTTGGTTTCCCAAACTAATTGAAGGGGGGGTAATGGTTGTTCACGATACGGCCGGCTGGGCACCCTGGCCCGGCCCTATAAAAATGGTCAAAGAAAAAATTTACCACTCGCTTTATTTTAAGGATATTGGTTTGGTTCACTCCATCACTTTTGCCAAAAAAGTCAAAATCAATAGCCCCCAAGACCGCTGGAAAAATCAATTAATGTCTTTTATCAGATTTCCTTCGGAAATAATCGGCAAATTAAATTTAAAAATTATTCTCTTGATTAAATCAATTAAGATGAAGAAGAAAGGATTGGACGCTCCAGCCGCAACGATAGAAAGACACAGCCAGCCATTGTGAGTTTTGGCTTAGCCATTCATAGAATCATGGCCCCTGATCATTTAATCCAGGCGAAAGTCGCGTGTTTATGACCCCAAAAGCTCCACCACATTACTATAAAAACTGAAGCTGCTTTGGCTAAAAGATAATGCCAACCGGCAGTCTCCACGAGAAAATAAAGAATTAACTGGTTAATCCCTAAACCAATGACGGCGACGCCGGCAAAAATGCCAAATTGAGAGAAAACGCGGCGGCTTTGATTGTTAAAATTAAACCACTTATTGAGAGAAAAATTGATAACCATTCCGGCAAGATAAGAAACGACGGCAGAGAGAAAATACCAGATTTTAAAAATATCGGTCAGTACGAACAAAATCAGAAAGTCGACGATGGTGGCGATGCCGGCAAATACTATGTAAAGAGAGAATCGAATATCCACTTTAGGCAATTCGCCCTTAATATGCCCCCTTTCTTGATATTCTTCTTCGGCGCCGATCTCATTCAGATCGTATCTTCGACCATCAACAATTGACCGGGCCGCCATAAAACCCATTTCCAAAGAATGATCCTGATTGTTATAACGAAATCTTCCCGGCCGACCGATATAAAAAAGATTCTCAAATTGATCCAGATAATTCTTGACCAAACCGATGTATTCTTTATAGTTTAAATCGTAAATCGGATAAACTTTTTTCTGTTTAATCAGATAGCTGTTTCTCACTTCCGATCTTTGGATAAAACCCAGCGGTTCCAAATAACTGACAACCAATTCCAGCAATTCTTCTTTGCTTTTATTCCAAATCTCATCGCCTTCAAAACAAAAAAATTCCACAAAGAGCGATGTCTTGCCGTGAGGGCTCATTTTTTGGCTGAAGTTTTTCATCTCGCTGATGCGGCCGATGGGAATGTGAATTTCCGGAAAATAAATCCACTGGTCGCCAGTAACATAATCTTTATCCAAAGTCATAAAAAGATAAACCTGATCGCGGTAGTTTATCTTTTTTTGGGCTGCCAATATTTCTTTTGGCGGCGAGGGATCCAGTAAATCTAAAAATTCCTTGATGGGAATAGATTCAACTAAATACCTCGGGGAAGCAAACAATTGTTGTCCGTTATTGTTCAAAGCCACCTCTGTGATCCGCGGCCCGTTGTGTCTAATCCTGACCGGATAACTATTGAGATGAATCTGGTAGCCCATTTTTTCAAGATTTTCCTTGATTGTTTCGTAAATCAAGCCAGTGCCCTGCTCCGGATAATGAAAAACATCAACCAATGTCCGCAGCGGCTGGGTTTGAAAAACTCCCAGAGCGCTGCCCAGGGCGGCTTTAATCAAAAAACCGATGCTCAAACCTCGGATTCTCTGTTTGGCCCAATCAGGATGAATGGTTGAAGCCGGCACTCCCCAAACCTTCTCGGTGTAATTGATAATATTAAATCTACCCAAAGAGCGGCCAAAATTAGCCACAATATAATCTTCAAAACTGACAATCGGTCGGCGCAAGATCTTGTATTTTATCTGGGCGGTCAGCCAGTCAAAAACCATCCGCGCCGCCCGCCGGGGCCCGACGCTGAGTAGGGCCTCCAGCGGCCGGACAGGATAGTGGTAAAATTTCCCGCCAATGTACTGGCGCGTTTGCCGTTTTACCTCAGTCCATTTTTCCTGAAGCAGTCCTTCAATAAAATCATAAAGCTTGGGATTTTTTGAATAAAAGCGGTGTGGTCCGTTGTCAGTCCTGAAAATCAAATCCCCTTCTTTGAAAATATAAGTTTTGGCCAATCCCCCCACCTGATTGTCTTTTTCCACAATCAAAAAATCACGCCCGGCTTTAGCCAATTCCATCGCCGCCGCCAAGCCGGCTGGTCCCGCGCCAATTATTAAAATTTCAGATTTAGTATTTGGGATTTTTCTAGTCTACCACCTCGATTCCCATATTTCTAGCGGTGCCTTCAATAATTTTTGCAGCGGCTTCGATGTCGTAAGCATTAAGATCAACCATCTTTCTCTGAGCGATTTCCTGAATTTGTTTTCTGGTAACTTTGCCAACCTGTTTCTTGGCGCCCTCGGCTCCGCCTTTTTCAATGCCGGCAGCCTTTTTCAATAAAGCCGAGGCTGGCGGCGTCTTTAATTTAAAATCAAAACTGCGGTCTTCATAAATGGTAATTTCCGCAGGAATAACATCACCCATCATCTCTTTGGTAGCATCATTAAACTTCTTGCAGAAATCCTGAATATTAACTCCGTGCTGGCCTAAAGCTGGCCCCACTGGCGGGGCAGGATTGGCCTGTCCGGCGGGAATCTGTAATTTGATATTTGCTTTGATTATTTTCATAGACTTCGCTATGGCTTCGATGCTAATATACGAATGATACTAATTATACTAATACCGATTGCGATTCGTAACCCCATTCGTATCATTCGTATCATTCGTAAATTCGTAGATTCGCATCGATACTTTATATTTTCTGCACCTGCAGTGAATCCAGCTCCATCACCGTGTCTCTGCCAAATATCGGCACCAGAACTTTTATTTTACCTTTCTCTTCATCGACTTCAGAAACTTTAGCGTCATAATCTTTGAAAGGACCGTCGATAATCTTTACCAAATCATCCCGGCGCAAGTCAATTTTAAAACCAGTGCCGGCGCCAGACATCCGGGCCATCAGGATATCGATTTCATCTTTAGAAAGCGGGGTAGGCCTCGTGGTCTCGGCTCCAACAAAACCAGTAACCCGGGGGGTGTTGCGCACCACATACCAAGAGTCATCGGTGAGAATCATATCTACCAGAACATAGCCGGGATAAATTTTCTCCTCAATTTCTTTTCTTTTGCCGTTTTTAATTTTAACTTTCCTTTCTTTGGGAACGATAATATTAAAAATTTTATCTCCCATTCCCAGAGATTCCACCCGCTGGTTCAAATAACGAACCACAGCGTCTTCATAGCCGGAATAAGTGCGGATGGCATACCAATGTCTTTCGCCTGTTTGTCTTTGTGCTTGCGGCATAGTGAGCTTGTCGAATTATTGGAACAAAATAAAATTATTTAATATCTGGAAAAAACCATAATCAACCGCTCCTAAAAAAATTGCCATTCCCAGCGACATAACAATCACTATAATAGTCAATCTGATGGTTTCTTCAACTGCCGGCCAATTGATCCGTTTAAACTCTTGCCTGGCCTCTTGAAAGAAAGAATTAAGATTAGCCATTTTTATATTATAACTGATATTCTTATATTGGTAAAGTAAGGGTTTAGGATTTAGAGTTTAGAGCTTATAACTTACAGCTTATTATCAAATATCTAAATTCTTCACATTGAGGGCGTGGGTTTGAATAAAATGTTTGCGCGGTTCAACCTCGGTGCCCATCAAGACGTCGAAAAGATGATCGGCTTTAACAGCGCTTTCAATGGTTACCTGCTGCAGCAGCCGGCTTTGGGGATCCATAGTAGTTTCCCAAAGCTGATCTGGATTCATTTCTCCCAAGCCCTTATAACGTTGGACACCGACATCTTTTAATTCTTTAAGAATTTTATCTTTCTCCAGATCATTGTAGGCGTAACGAACATCCTTGCCTTTTTGAATTTTATAAAGCGGCGGCTGGGCAATGTAGAGATAGCCATGCTCGATGATTGCGGGAAAGTAACGGAAAAAGAGAGTTAAAAGCAAAGTTCGGATATGGGCGCCATCAACATCGGCATCAGTCATAATCACGATCTTGTGATACCGTAATCGGCTTAAATCGAAGGAATCGGCAATAGCAGTACCTATGGCCACGACCAAGTCTTTTATCTCCTTAAACAGCAGAATTTTGTCAATTCTGGCCTTTTCCACGTTCAAAATCTTACCCCGCAGAGGCAAAATAGCCTGAAACCGCCGATCCCGGCCGGATTTTGCACTTCCGCCGGCGGACTGTCCTTCTACAAGAAATAACTCTGATTCAGCCGGCTCGCGACTAGAACAATCAGCTAGTTTACCAGGCAGGGTTAACCCCTCAAGCGCTCCCTTGCGCAAAACAGTTTCCTTGGCGGCCTTGGCGGCTTTGCGGGCCTTCTGGGCCAAGAGACATTTACTGATAATTCTTCTGGCATCGGCCTGCTCTCTTTCTAAAAACTCCTTAAGTTCTTCTCCAACAACTTTTTCCACGGCTGTCCGGGCTTCAGGATTGCCCAGCCGCGCTTTTGTCTGACCCTCAAACTGCGGCTCGCGTAATTTCACCGAAATAATACTAATCAAACCCTCACGGACATCATCGGCAGTCAAATTTTCCTCTTTTTCTTTAAGATACCCGCCGGCGCGGGCATAATCATTGATAACGCGGGTCAGGGCGGAACGAAAACCAGTTAAATGCATACCGCCATCCGGGGTATAAATATTATTGGCAAAACTTAGTTCTTTTGCCTCTAACTCATTACTGTAAGCAAAAGCCACTTCTACTTGAACGCTCTCTTGAGTCTTTTCCAAATAAAAAAATTCCTGCTGAAGCGGCTCTTCTTCTTCAGCCAGATGTTTAATAAAAGAACGGAGGCCGCCATCAAAATAGAAAGAAAAGTAATGTTGGGGATGGAGCAGGTTGGTTTCCCGATTGTCAATAATTTCAATCTTCACTCCCTTGGTTAGATAGGCCTGCTGACGAAGATGATCAACAATTCGATTCCAATCGTATTTTATTTCCGGGAAGACTTGGGGGTCGGCCTTAAAAGTAACCCGAGTACCGGTTTTGCTAAAAAACGGCGCCTTGGTATTAGGCCCGACTTTTTTAACTTTGGTCTCGGGAATACCCCGTTTGTATTCCTGAACATAGAGATTACCATCGCGGGAGACTTCGACAATTAATTGTTCTGATAATGCGTTAACTACTGACACGCCAACGCCGTGCAGGCCGCCGGAAACTTTATAAGACTCGCCGCCGAATTTACCGCCGGCATGGAGTTTGGTCATAACTGTTTCCAAAGCTGAAAGCTTTGTCTGGGCGTGTGTCTCCACTGGAATACCCCGGCCATCATCAAGCACCGACACCCGATTTTCCGGCAAAAATTCCACCCGAATGTTCTTAGCATAACCAGCCATGGCTTCATCAATTCCATTATCAACGACTTCCCAAACCAAATGATGCAGGCCATCTACACCCGTGGAACCAATATACATCCCCGGCCGTTTTCTGACCGGCTCCAAGCCCTCTAAAACATAGATATCTTTGGCTGTGTAATTGTTAGAGGTTTGGGCTTCTTTTTTACTTCGGGCCATAGATAAATTTTAGCACATTTTAGAAGCAGAAATCAACCCTAAATTATCCCCAGAAAATGAAGGAATTTTAACGGCTCAAATGTTTGGGGGTCTCACCCCCAAACATTGCCTAAATATCTCATTACCGGGAAAGGCCCCTGATTTTATCCTGAAAGCCACCCCTCCCGCCAGCGCCTGTATCGCCACCGGTGCCTGTATTGCCGCCGCCATCTGGTTTCCCGCCGCCAACGCCGCCGCCGCCTCCGCCTCCGCCCCTGCTTGAGACTGCGGCTCCGCCGCAAGTTTC
>ERZ1292623.1455-Hain-H51-01um-R1-1455-length-22771-cov-6_pt1 | contig 22771 bp, 25 predicted proteins | sample MGYA00564398_ERZ1292623 | MGnify/ENA primary metagenome ERZ1292623 (study PRJEB36523, sample SAMEA6512633) | groundwater metagenome | collected 2019-01-07 | study: AquaDiva: Metagenomics assemblies of 32 groundwater samples | reverse complement strand
CAGACTTATTATTTTCTGGTATAAGGAAGGCTTATGAACGCCCCCCCCCCGACAGTTTTGACCTTCCTATCTTGCATAAAACATACCTGTTGTTAGTGGTTATAGCCCTCTACATAGCGAAATTTCCCAAACATCGACGATACACAATCGGCGAGCGGATTGAACGTCTTGGTCTCGATTTTATGACCATGATTATTCGAGCCAATGGAGCTAGGGGCATACACAGAGCTAATCAGTTAGACGAAGCAAGCGTAGTGCTCGATCTCTTCAAGATGATGCTCCGCCTGTGCCACGACACTAAGGCTCTGTCCGAGAAGGGCTACCTCGACTTAGCCGCCCGAGCCAATGAGATCGGCAAGATGCTCGGCGGCTGGATCAAGTCCCAAAATACTAACACCAATACGCAGAAGCCCGCCACATAGCAATAGGCGGGCCTCGTACGCGAGAGACGGTCAGGGGACGGAAGCCGATATTGTCGTTCCGATTGCCGGCATTGTCCCAATTGACGTTCGACAAGCCACCATTGTCAGAGTTGCCACCGATCAGGTGCTTCGAGCTTCCGTGTATCTGCGATCATCCGAGTCAAGAGTAGTCGGGCACGAAGCAAGCTCTTTTCGTCAAAACAGCTTGCTCGCGTAGTTCTACTTGTATGAAGATGCTGCGTATACCCCACTCGCCTAAATCTTGTCTCACAAAATCTAAGCAAGCTCACGCACCAATCGCAGACACATCGTTTCTCTTGATTGTAGGGTGAACCAATCATCCCCTCCTCTACGTGCAAGACGAGATGTGATTTCATGAACCCGAAGAGATACTACGCTGCCAAAGTCCCAAAGTCAAAAGGCCAAAGGACCCCGGGTAAAATCATGGGGGATACAATCAGGAGATCACGATCAGGGGACGGAAGCCGATATTGCCGCCCCGACCGCCGGCACTGCCCCAAAAGACGTACGACAAGCCACCATTGTCAGAGCTGCCACCGATCAGGTGCCCCGAGCCTTGGTAAGAATCTTGGAACCACTCATAAGTATTCGAGTCACCCCATTTCTGGTAATGGGCATTGCCGAGAAAATTGTATTCGATCGCCCGGGGCAAACGAATAGAATCCGGCGGGACATCCAGAATTACCGCAATGGCTTCTTTAACTTCGGGTTTCTGTAATTCTTCCCAAGAAATACGGAAGCGGGCACCCTTGTTAGCATCCCCGGCAATGAGACCTCGGGTTCTCAGTTCGGCAATAGCTTGTTCTATATCCCCATCATCTTCGTATGGCTGAGCTGTAGTTTGATCGTTTACCCAACCTGGCTTCTCTCTACTGTCTACCAAGACCCAAGTCCCAGGGAGCTTAAGAGTATCTGGGGCTAGTTTATTCTTTTTATCTTTGAGCGCTGCGAAAAGATTGATATTCGTGACAGGTTTCTTTTTCCAGCCGGGATAATTCTTATCTTCTGTCATCTCTTCCTCCGGGATGTAGTGGAGATCGTAGTTAAGCTCCTTCCACTTCTCGTACTGCTCGAGCGAGATGGAGGCTGGCACCGGCGGTACATCAACATCTTTGCCAAAGAAGGCCCGCAAGATTGTTTGCTCTCGCTCTACAAGGGCCTCAAACTCCTCCCTCGATTCGGTAACGCTTGATTCCTCCTTAAGTCTCTTGGTTTCGGCGGCAGATAAAGGCGTTAGTCCAGCAGCCTTGAAGCTCTCAACAGGAAAGTATCCTTCGGTGGGCAATGTAGGTGGTTTTTCGCGGGGAGGCATGGGGTTATTTAAACTTAGATAGGACAAATTCTTTCACAATTTTGGCATGGTCAAAGGCCTTGCTGGCATGGTCAAAATTGAATTCAGGAATGTCTCCGGGGTATCTCGTTTCTGTATAAAACTCGCTTAAATACAAAATATTCTTTAGAAGTTGTTCGAAAGATATATCTATCTTTGTGCACAGATTAAGCAGAGAACCAAGATCATGTGTCTTTTCAAGGCGTCTATCATTTAAGACAAGATATGCCTTAAGATATTTCTCAGCCGCCTGTTGAGAATGGAAACAAACAGGATTAATTGGACCATCTTCCTTCAATAGTAACTCTGCTGTTTCCAAATCATCGTTTGCAAACTTTTGCCATTCTTCAAAATTTTGCTTTGCAATCTCATCCATAAATTAGCTTGCCTGATATAAAACTCTACCTTTGGTCATAATGTCACGAATAAAAAAATCTCGTCTTGCCAGTCGACTTTTAATTTCATCGGGAGTATAAACAAGCAAATCGACAGGGATACCTGATCTCCAAATAATTTCCCTGACTTGCCGGGCCCTTTCTATTCTCTGGTCTGAACTATTCTTTACAATAAACAAGTCAACATCGCTGTCTGTAGTAGGTGTACCCCAGGCTCGCGAACCGAAAAGAATTATCTTTTCCGGCTTGTAGGACTTGGCAATTTGGATTGCCAAGTCATCTATTATTTTCGTTCTATCTACACTTCCCATACTGCAATGCTAACACAGACTACCAAAGTTCCAAAGTCCAGCCTTCGCCAAGGCTACGGCTGGCAAGCAAAAGACCAAAGGACCCCAATTCAAGGGCAATCAAGAGAAAACAATCAGGGGACGGAAGCCGAGACTGCCGCTCCGACTGCCGGCACTGCCCCAACTGACGTACGACAAGCCACCACTGCCAGAGTGGCCACCGATCAGGTGCCCCGAGCCTTGGAATAAGTCCTCAAACCACTCGTATGTATTGGTATCGCCCCAATCCGGATAATGAGCATTGGCAAGGAAGTTCTGCTCAATGGCGCGGGGAAGGCGGATTTGATCAGGATTGACTTCAAAAATCTCGGCCAGCTTCTGCTTCACCTCGGATTTCTGCAATTCTTCTTGAGCTATACGAAAGCGGGAGCCCTGTAGGTTATCTCCACCTATATGACCTTCTGCTCGCAGTTCTTCGATAGCGTGGACAAGGGGATCATCACCTGGGTATTCGGCCCTGACCCCGTTTGCGTAACTAGGTTTCTCTCGCCTATCAACCAATACCCAGCCGTGCTTAAGCTTGAGGGTGTCCGGGGCCATTTTGTTTTTCTTGTCTTTGAACACACTGAAAAGATTGAGACCCCTATCAGGTTTCTTCTTCCAGCCGGGATAATTCTTATCTTCTGTCATCTCTTCCTCCGGGATGTAGTGGAGATCGTAGTTAAGCTCCTTCCACTTCTCGTACTGCTCGAGCGAGATGGAGGCTGGCACCGGCGGTACATCAACATCTTTGCCAAAGAAGGCCCGCAAGATTGTTTGCTCTCGCTCTACAAGGGCCTCAAACTCCTCCCTCGATTCGGTAACGCTTGATTCCTCCTTAAGTCTCTTGGTTTCGGCGGCAGATAAAGGCGTTAGTCCAGCAGCCTTGAAGCTCTCAACAGGAAAGTATCCTTCGGTGGGCAATGTAGGGAATTTTTCTTTTGTAGCCATAGGCGTGTCTTATTTTACAAACTACCCTTCTCCAATTTTTCTCCCAAGACTTCAATGTGTTTAGTAAGAACAGGAATGTCCTCTGATAAAATCTTCATCACCTGCTCGGGCTTTATGGCGTCATAATCATGGACCAACACGTTTCTTGTACCAATAATGTCCGCCCAAGGGATATTCGGATTAGCACTTCTAACCTCGTCGGGGAATCGCCGGGCCGCTTCTCCAATAATAAGCAATCTGCGAATGATACCATCTAAACGGAGGTCATCTTTTGCTAAATCTTCAAGGGTTAAACCTCTGCTATATTCTTTAATGTGCGCTATGGCACTCTTAATGTCCTGAACATAGACTAATAAATTCTTATTCATACTCTAACCAAAGAAAACAAGTTCGTCTTCCATGATATACGGACGAATCAGAGGTTTAATAGCAGTGTATTGAACCAAATCAACCTTGCGTCCCAAAACTTCTTGCAGTTCATATTGAACCCCACCCACCCTAAACAAGCTTATGTCCGGCGGAAAATCAGCCAATATATCTATATCGCTCTCGGCCGTTTCTTCTCCCCTTGCATACGAACCGAAAAGAGCCGCCTTGCGTACGCCAGCGGACTTCAATATTGGTACTGCCTTCGCCTTAATCTCTTCTATTGTGGGCATGAAATAACGATATCACAAACGTGCCAAAGTTCCAAAGTCAAAAGACCAAAGGGCTCAAATCAAGACTCAATCAAGAAAAAACGATCAGGGGACGGAAGCCGATATCGCCGCCCCGACTGCCGGCATTGCCCCAATCGACGCTCGACAAGCCACCATCGTCAGAGTCGCCACCGATCAGGTGCCCCGAGCCGGAGTAAACTTCTTCGAACCATTCCCAGGTATCAGTATTCCCCCATTGCTGGTAGTAGGCGTTGCCTAGGAAATTCCACTCGATAGCTCGTGGCAAACGGATTTGATCTGGGTTTACTTCTAGAATCTCTGCGAGCTTCTGCTTCACTTCCGGCTTTTGCAATTCTTCCCATGTAATATTGAATCGAGAACCTTTCTTGCCCTTCTCCCCTATCACGTTCGCTTTTCTCAATTCTTTAATTACCTGGGTAAATTTATCGTCTTTGTAATTCTGATTGCCACTCTTGTATGCTGGCTTCTCTCGTGTATCCACAAGCACCCAGGCACCGGTAAGTTGGAGAGTGTCAGGCGTGAGACTATTTTGAGAATTCTTGGCTTCCTCCATGAATTCAATACCATTTCCATTGGGCGTAAATTTCTTGCCCGGCTTCTTCTTCCAGCCTGGATAGTTCGCATTCTCTGACATATCTTCGGCTGGCAAGTAGTGCAACTCGAATTTCATTTCCTTCCACTTCTCGTACTGCTCGAGCGTTATTGAATCGGGAACTGGTGGTACATCAATGTCTTTACCAAAGAACTTTTGCAGATTTTCTGCTTCGCGCTCTACCAAGGCTACAAATTCTTCGCGACTTTCGCTCTTGGCTTTCTTGGTTTCAAATGGTGTGAGCACGGGCTTGCCTTCGGCATTCATACCGACGTAGGTATGTACACGTCCATCCTTATCTTTGAATAGACTGCCCGGCTTGTACTCTTTACCCTCTTCCTTGTATGGCACTCTTTCAAACTGTTCTCCAAGAAATTCATCGCCAAGTTTGGCAAGTTCCAACTTGCGCTTCTCGAACGGATCAAGGAAGGCCACATCCTGGGCTCGCAAGGGCGTGTCCACTCTCTCCTCTGCTCCCCTCTTTTCCTTCAAACCCCACGTACGCAATTTGTCCGGCTTAATAGTAGTAAGGAATTCTGTCGCCTCTCGACCCGCAAAGAATCCTTTGGATAAGAATATCTTAATGAGCAAATTGCGGTCCTTCTCGGGGAAGTCCTCTTTGTTGGTAAAGCTGATCAATTGCTGATCTAGATATATACCGAAGGTTTCTCCCCTTGCCTCCGCCGCGGGCCAGCCGGAGAGCATTGAAATCACTTTGCCTGGATCGAGGACGGCCTTCTCTAAAACCCATTTCTTACTCTTGCTCGCTCCCCCATCCTCAAAGAAGTCACCTACGCCGAGGTACGCTCCTTGGATCATTTCGGCTGCCTCTACAAGATGCTTGAGTCGATCTGCGGCATCTGTCTTTGACAGGCGCACCTTGCCTTGGGCATCCATGAGCGTAGCTAGGGCCAAGTCGTAGAGTTCGTCCTTGGGTAAATATTCGATCCGACGCATTTCAAATACACGCGACTCGGCCGGGTCAAGGTCGAAGCGTTCTTTGTGCTTATCACTCTTTAAGTTAGCTGTAGCAGCGAAGGCAAAACCTTCTTTAATCCTATGCGGTGTACCTGTATCCTCTTGGATCACCACTTCGTCACCCGGCTTACGGTTATAGAGTTCCTTGAGTTGGAAGCGAACCTTGAGATCAAGCAAGTTAAACTCATCTACCACGAGTGGCACGCCTGCATCTATAGCCGCGGTATATCGTCCCAGTTGGAAGAAGGTCTCCGTGCCGCCTTCGGGCGTAGCCTTAAGCAAAGTTTTGCCGAAGATATCCGCCGGTCCGGTACGTTCAGAACTGCGAATTATCTCCGGTGAGCGTTGGTATAACTTCTTACCCAAGTGCACCAGCATCTCCGTCTTGCCTGTACCAGTGGGCCCGGTGATCAAAACATTCTTGCCTTCTTCCCATAACTGGCGAATATCGTCTTCATATTTAGCACGCGAGGGTGTCTCGGCAAAGTGATACTTCTGCAAACTCTCACGATAAATCTCTAGTTCATGCAATCGAGCGGCAGGACCCGATTCTACATCAGTCCGCACTCTTGCTTCGCGTGCCACGATAGAATCTTTGACGGCCTTGAATTGCGCCAGCAGTTTGCGGTCAGCAACGTTCAGATTTCCTCGGCGGAGCCGCAAGAGTTCAAACTCTTGCCGATCCAGCTCATCGTGCAAATTCTCAAGTTTGGCCAGTTCCTCGGATACTATTTTATATTTTGATTCAAATTTTACTTCGGCGCGCAAGGCTGGCACGTGCTCGGTACCGAAACCGCCTGCCTCGGTATAAAGTTCACGCAAACTTTCTGATAGTTGATTAGCCCGCTTGTCGCTAGGATTAACTTTTTCTTTTGTGGGCAAACTAGCAATCGTGCCTTGTTCTATAGCTCGTTGAAGGACATCTAAATCATTTTCGGCTTGCGGAATCTCCTCCCTTTCCCCGGCCTCGTGCTTTTCCTTGTTCCACGATTTGCCTGTAACTTTCTTGAATTCTTCCCGCAGTTCCCGACGTTCACTCGCAAGATCATGGAAGCGCCTCGCCTCTTCGGTTACATCGCCAATTGGCAGATTGTCCGGTGCCCCTAAGCCCTCCTTTGCTTTCATACCCATAGTATAAGCCATTTGGGGCTTGGATGCCAGAGTCCTTTCATTAAAGTTTACAGATCAAACATAATGCCACAGGAATGGGCCTGTGATTGGCACGCCTACTGATTCTTGTACCTCGTGGCTATTCCATGAGGTGCTTATTTTACTTCTCGCCCTTGAGGATTATTCTGCTTTCGAAGCCGCCTTTTTCTTCGCGTTTTCGCGTTTTGAACTCATCAACATTTGTGTATTCTGGTAACTTTTTCAAGGCTTCTATGACCTCGAGCACATTTGCCAGTTCTTCTGGATCACCTGCTGCCATAAATTCTGCCGTTTCCTCGCTAAGCTTCTTGATTAGCTCGGCTTTATATTCTTCTGGCGAAGCAGTTCGTTGCTCATAAGTAATGCCCTTACTGTCTAGGATCGCCGGAATCTTATCTCTAACTAATTTATTGTAGGTTGCCATTTTTTACTGCGCGGCTGATGGGTGCTGACCCCACGACCTCTCGCGTGACAGGCGAGTACTCTACCGTTGAGCTACAGCCGCAGTTTTCAAATGATAGCAAAACTAGGGATAAATGCAAAACTGACTGTCCCACTTATGCTAATATATAGACATATATGGCAAAGTCTGTTCAGCGTATCAAATCTATAGACCTAAGGCGTACAGGAGAGAGTATCATAGCGATCGCCCACAAGCTTGGTGTGTCCAAAAGTAGTGTCAGTCATTGGTGCAAAAACATAGAATTAACAGCAGAGCAGAGAAAAAAGCTACTTTTGTCTTCAATAAAGGCTGGCCATAAAGGAAGGCTCATTGGTGCGCAAATGAACAGAGAGCGAAAAGAGGGACGTATAAGATTCCATGAAGAGAATGGGCATACTCAAATTAACAAGCTCACGTCAAGAGAATTTCTTATAGCCGGGACAGCTCTCTATTGGGCAGAGGGGAGTAAAACAGATCGAAGTCAGTTATCACTAGTGAATAGTGATCCGGTGCTTATTTTGTTTATGTATCACTGGTTTCAAACAATATTCAGTATTCGAAAAGAAGACTTTCTTCCCCGGATTTCCATCAATGAAATTCATCGCCCGCGTGTTAAAAAAGTTCTTACATACTGGTCACGTCTCCTGAAATTGCCCCGATCCCAATTTGGGAACATAAGTTTTATAAAGGCTAAACAGAAAAAAATATATGCGAACTATGATTTGTATTATGGTGTTTTGTCACTTAGAATACGTAAAAGTACTGATTTAAAGTACAGAATTAAAGGCTTGATAAAGGCCTTAGGATCAGCGTCGGGGTAGCTCAATGGTGGAGCAGTCGTTTCATAAGCGACAGGATATGGGTTCGACTCCCATCCCCGACACAAATTTGCAAATCGACAAGAAGAGATTATAATTGAAAATCCAACGCGGGGTGGAGGAAAAGTACCTCGCAAGGCTCATAACCTTGAGGATCTGGAGCGTTACCAGACCCCGCGACTAGAAAATAAAGCGTCCCGCGCTTTCGCACGGGACAGGGAAAGTAAACTGTTTCTATGGGCACTCGCCATTGGTATCGAGCAAGAGTTGCAGTTCGGCAAGTGGCTGAATTAGTAATTCGTTTGTGCGAGACCAGGCTCGAGCAATAGCAATGAAGGCCCCCACTGCGCTGCGATCTGCGCTCTTCTCTCTTTCCATAAGATCAAGATCTGCAAGCAAACGCACTGTGGCCTTCTCGCGCGGCATATGATAACCCACCACGTCGCGCACCTTGCTCACAAGTACGGCATTGAACACACCTGTCGTGTCACACTGTTTGCATTCGTCGAAGGTGACGCGACTGGTCAGTACATGCTTCTTGATCACCCAACCAATGCCGGTGCAATTTCCGCAACGCTCACGTTCTGATATCTTTTCTCGTCGCGCTCTATGCAATTCAAAGAGCCTCTGCACGCTCTTCTCGCTGTGCATTCCAAGATCCTCCTTGTCAGATTATACTATATATAATTAAACTCTCGAAAGACTACTTCAAAATTAGCCAGCGTTTCGCCCAGCTCGCGACGGGAGATCTTGAAACTATTACCCTCGTGGGCAATCCTATTGCGCATCTTATGGGCTGTCCAGGCTGACTCAAGCGATCGCATCTCGCCCTTCTCTACTGACTTCAATCTCTCCCCCAAATTCTCGCCGGGGTAACCGAGATCCTCCGTGAGCGAACTTAAAATACTATCAGCCTCAAGTATCGCAATCTTCCAATCTGCTTCGCTTTCACTTTTTAAATGTTGGACAATTTCTTGCCAATCAGAAGAGCGCTTGCGAATAATCGAGACTGGTTCGCTCTCTTTTTTGCCTGCGTTTGCGTAATAATTCAAGCGCTCGTTCTTTTGTTGTCTCATAGTCAATATCACAACGTAGATAATCACACCAAGTAAGACAACAAACAGCGCCCAGAGGAAATAAACAAAGTTGAGGAACCCAGCACTCTGGCCAAGCTCCCGCAGGTTATGCGCCAGATCAATTATGAATTGAATGATTGGTTCTGGGATAGCGGCAGGTGATTGCATAACTGTATTCTACTCTAGATTCCTTCTCCCGTGAACTTTTTCCCAATCTCAAAAAGGATATCTTCGCGGCTGTGATTAGATATTATTTGCAAACCCGGTGGCAGAGAGACAGCTGGTACACCCACTATATTCGCTGGGGCAGTAAATATGTCTTCGAGATACATCTCGATGGGACTGCGCTTGCTCTTAGTGTCTAGTTTAAATGCGGGACCGGCCGTCGTAGGTGTGACGATCGCGTCAACTTGCTCGAAGGCCCGAACAAAATCTTGCTTCATGAGCTCGCGCACACGCATGGCTTGGTAATAATACGCATCGTAATAGCCAGCTGACAAAACGTATGTGCCCAAGATAATCCTGCGCCGCACTTCCTTGCCAAAGCCCACGCCTTTGGTCTTCACGTAATCCTCAAGCAAGTTCGCACCGGACATGTGCGCGCCGTAACGCATACCGTCATAGCGCGCGAGGTTGGCAGATGCTTCGGCCGGCAGAATTATGTAATAAACTGGAATTGCGTATTTGAGATTAGAAAGCGAAATTTCTTTTATCACATATCCCAGTGAGCGCAACTTTTCAATTTGCAGTTTGAAATTCTCAAGAACTTGCGAGTCGCAGCCCTCGAGGGGCAAATCAGTAGGCACACCAATGACTCTAGGTTTTAGGTTATGGGTGTTGGGTGTTAGGTTTGGGTCAAGAGAAGTTGAATCTAGAGGATCGTGACCCTTGATGACGTTAAAAACTACTTCCGCATCAGCCACTGTTTTACCAAATGGGGCGATCTGATCAAATGATGAGCACAGAGCAAGCAGGCCGTAGCGCGAGACTGCACCGTAGGTAGGCTTCAAACCCACAAGGCCAGTGAAAGCCGCCGGCTGACGCACAGAGCCACCCGTTTCAGATCCAAGTGCCGTGAGAGCAAGATCACCAGCAACCGCTGCGGCCGAGCCACTTGATGAGCCGCCTGGCACAGTGGTTGTGTCGAGAGGATTCTTGGTGGGACCATATGCGCTATTCTCGCCCGAGGCCCCCATGGCGAATTCGTCGCAATTCGTCATGCCCAATAGGATTGCCCCGGCCTCACGCAACTTCTTTATAACAGTTGCATCATAAGTAGCCACATGACCCTTCAATATTTTTGAAGCCCCGCGCACTTCTCTACCCTTCACCATTATCACATCTTTGACAGCAACGGGAATGCCAGCCAGTGCTCCTAATTTTTCTCCCCTCTTCCTTTTTTCATCTATTTTACGAGCCTCATCTATCGCATCGTCGAAAATGTTTAAATAAGCATTCAATTCTGAATTTTTGTTTTTGATATTCTCTAAGTAAGCCCGGGTAAGATCCTCGGCACTAAACTCGCCTTTCTCCATACCCACTCGAGCTTTCTGTATCGTGAGTTGTTTTAAATTAATGTTCATTTGTGTATCTCTCCCCCGCCCCTCTCTTATATTAAGAGAGGGGTAAGGGGTGAGCTATTTCTCAAGTATTTTCTTCACCCGCAAATAGCCCTTCTCACTCGCAGGAAAATTCTTCATAATATCTTCTGTATATGCACCAGTAGTATGTGGCTCGCCATCATCCCGAAAAACATTGTGCATTTCTGGTAGAGCAACTTCCCCTACGCTCGAGGTGTCCGCCTTCTGCACTTCTCCTACAAACCCAATAATTTCATCGAGTTGCCCCCGAAGTTCTTCAAGCTCATCGTCCGGCATCTCAATCCGAGCCAACCCAGCCAATTTCCGCAATTCCTCAATGCTTAACATGCCTCAATAATAGCACGTTTCTAGCCCACAGCTCAACAGAGCCACACCTGCCGATCCCACTTTTTAAACTCCCAAAAACCCCTGACAAATTCTGTATATATGATAGCATCTAAGTACAAGAGATCGGTTCCCCAAAGTAGCCTCGTCCTTAACCCGCAAGGGGCCCAAACCGCAAGGTGGGCATGGACAACGCGAAACGGGAGACGCTACGGTCTCTTTTTTTATGCTCCACTCGCGACTCACTGAAGTTTATTTAAGAAGCTTAAAAAATTCTGGCTCAGACAAAATTCCAACACCTAATTCTCGTGCTTTTTCATATTTACTTCCGGGTTCGCTACCGGCTACTACATAATCTGTTTCTTTCGAGACTGAACTTGAGACGTTCCCTCCCAACTCTCTTATTTTCTCTTTGGCCTCATCGCGTGACATAGTTTCGAGAGTTCCCGTTAAAACAAAGGTTTTATTTGCAACTTTGGAATTTTGGATTTGTTTCGGATTTCGTGCTTCGTGCTTCGGATTTAATATCTTTATGTGTATGAGCAACTTCTGAATTAGCTTAATATTTTTACGATCGGCAAAATAATCTTCAATGCTTCTCGCCACTACGTCGCCAACTCCTTCTATCTGCACAAGCTCCTCGGCAGATGCCTGCATGAGTTTCTCGAGTGACGCAAAGTGATTGGCTAGGTCTATGGCTGTCTCTTCTCCCACATTCAGAATTCCTAAGGCGTAAACGAATCGAGCAAGTGTGGTTTGCCTACTTTTGTCTATGGCTTTGATCAAATTGCTTGCACTAAGTTCTCCCATTCTATCTAAATTTTCAATATCACCTTGCTCTAGCTCATAAATGTCAGCGAAGTCGCTCAAGAGATTGTGCTCAACAAGTAAGTCAATAATTTTTGGTCCTAATCCGTCAATATCCATGGCCCTACGAGACACAAAGTGATAGAACCTGCGCAGGTCGCGCGCGGGGCATGATTTATTAGTGCACTTATGCGCAGATTTATCACTCTCTCGTTCTACCTTAGAACTGCACACTGGGCATATAGTGGGGAAAATATACGGTCTGGAATTCTTGGGGCGCAATTCTGTGAGCACTTGCACAATATCCGGGATCACGTCCCCAGCCTTCTGTAGGATAACTGTATCGCCCACTCTCACATCTAATCTCTTGATCTCATCTTCATTATGAAGTGTGGCCCGGGCCACGGTGCTACCAGCTACAGAGACTGACTTTAGGTGCGCCACGGGCGTGAGTGTGCCGGTTCTACCTACTTGCACCTGTATATCCTCAACCACTGTAGTGACTTGCTCGGCTGGGAACTTGAAAGCTATGGCGAATCTGGGTGACTTACCCGTGTATCCCAACCTTTCTTGCAATTCATGCTCATTCACCTTCACCGCCACGCCATCTATCAAGTACTTCTCGCTCTCCTTCTTGTGTTGCCACTCTTTCCAATACTCTATTACTCCCTCTATGTTATTTACCTTTTTATGATTTGGGTTGACCTTGAAACCCAGTCTCCTCAAGAACTCCAACTCCTCCTCTTGGGTTCGTGGCTGACTGTCAGCCACGTGGCTGACAGTCAGCTGGGCAATGTCATAAATAAAGCTGTCGAGTTTGCGGGAGGCGGCTATTTGGGGATCGAGTTGCCTGATAGCACCGGCGGCTAGGTTTCTGGGATTGGCATAGAGGGGTAAGTTTCTTTCTTTTTGCTCACGATTTATGCGCTCGAATTCACGTTTGCTCAACCAGATCTCGCCCTCTACTATTATGTCTACTTGTTTCTCGAGCACAAGGGGCACTGATTCGACCGTTTTTACATTCTCGGTCACATCCTCGCCTACTTTGCCATCGCCTCTAGTTGCCGCCGTCACAAGCATTCCCTTCTTGTATGTGAGCACGATCTTGAAGCCATCTATCTTGAGCTCGCACACATAACTTGGGGGTTTAACCCCCAAGTTAGCGAGAAGCTTGAGATTGCGAGTTTCCCAGGCGCGGATCTCGTCAGGAGAGAACGCGTCGTCGAAGGACCACTGACGCACTTGATGCGAAACCTTCACAAACTCTGGCAAGGGCTTGCCCCCTACGCGCAATGATGGTGAGTCAGGCAAGACTAAGTCGGGGTATTGCGCTTCAAGTTGCGAAAGCTCGTGCTTGAGCGAATCGAGGGCCTCGTCGCTAATTTCTTGTTTATCTAAGACATGATAAAGATAACGATGATGATTAATCGCCTTACTAAGTTGGGAAATACGTCCTTTTGCTCCTCTTTTAATCACCCGTCAATTCTATCATTATCTAGGACGTGAATACTTGACCTGCAAAGCCCGATCTACGCGTCTCTGATTACTTTCGTTGCAAGTATTATATCCGTAAGAGTCTATCAACATATTCATCATATCGTTATTAGCTGGACTTGCGTACACTGTCACTAAAACACATGGTTCATTTAAGCGGTTAACATCTCTAAGCCAGAATGACACTTTGGGTCCTTTGACAATATCTGAAACTGTAACTCCCATGCATTCAATTTCGTTTGGGGGCACACTTGGCCCAGGCGGAGATTGGGTGAAGGCACTTAATTTAGTGAAATTACCCCTGATATTATCCCAGTACAAAGCACATTCAACACCAGTATCAGCCGCATATAGACTCTCCGTGGAGTTGCGAACAGTGGAAGCAAGAATGACCTCTTTGATCGCTGTATTAACAATAGACAAGCCGATAGTTAGGATAATAGCCGACACAATTATAGCAATTAAAAGAGCGAACCCATTACCCCTTCTCCAAATTTTGCTTTTTGAGTTTTGCATTTTGCGATTACTTCGTGAAAGTGTACCAATCAAATAGATTCTCACTTATTTCAGTTTTCTTATTTACTCGACCTTCTCTCCACCCAACTGTTACTGTGATCGTAGCTTCTGTATCATCTCGATCAATTGACTTATTGAAAACTTGTTTTACTCTCACCGAACGCGTAAAAATTGTGTCCTGAACACTAGAATCTGTAGTGAAAAGCGTACCGTTACCGTATGCCTTGCCACCATCAACGGTCTGGATTGATTTTAAGGATGGGCAGGTACCTGTGCAAACTTCTAATTTCTCTTCGATTGGATTGACAGTGCAATTATTGTTTATGCATTGCTTTATATTTATGAGCCAATTTAGAGGATCGGATGTATTAGGGGCGAAGAACATGGCGTTGTCGCGCATATTGTGCACAATCTCGAGACCTTCTTGAGCAAGATATGTAGCCACTGTTTGATTCTTGGCGAAGCGTGCTCCCACCAAACCTTCTGGTGCGAGACCAAACGCACTTGAAATTGCCACCATCATGATCGAGATGGCCACTAAAGTTTCAAGCAAAGTGAATCCGGTTTTGAGTTTTGAGTTTTGCATTTTGCGTTTAAATATCTGGGTCACGTTGTGAGACGCTAGTTTGTAAATCAAAATCAACCTGATCTTCTTCTTTCATTCCCGGGATAGCCGTGCGACCTTTAATCCTTATCAAGACTCTCGGTTGAAGGCTGTCTAATGGGAATGGACTCGAGCCAAACACGTTAAACGTCATACTCTCTATCCTAATTTCTGGAGCAGTAATACTGAATGTTCTGTGTGGTATTACGGATAAATTTTCTCTATCAAGAGATCCTTTGGCTTGATTAAATTTATATACTATTCTTTGCTCATCTTTGTCAGTGAAGGATAGTGCCTGTTTGCCCACTTTCCAAGTACAATCTCTAGTTTCTTTAGAAAGAGGTGGCACCCCATTTGAGCAATAATATGCACCCCCCACGCGCAAGGTACGAGACATCTGCTCCACGGCGAAGTCGAGATTGTGTATGGCAGTAACGATAGCATGCGATCTATCGGCGGCTCGACCAAGACTAAGTAGCGCCCCAACAGAAATAATGATAACAACAGAAAAAAGTGAGATAGCGACTAGGAGTTCTATTAATGTAAATCCTTTTCTCATTGCACGCTAGTTTGACCAGTAATCCATACACGCACAACCCTCTGTTCTCGCGAGTCTTTACTTGATCGCAGGTATATTTTGGCGGCATTATAACGGACAGAATTATCATCAGTAATAATTATTGCTTCGGGATCTGGACGCTTGAAGGTGATATTGAGTTCTGGGATATCGCAAACTTCCTCTGTCTCTTGAGCGCCTCCGGGATTAACGCAAATTTTTTCAACATATTCTTGACCAATCATGGTGATACGTCTGATACATTCTGTTTCTGTTTGATTACTTCCACAACCCTTACCGCTATCGTAAATATCTTCTCTATCCCCGCTTGAATAATCGCCAAACAGAACTATCTCTTTGGGTTTATCGGCAGATATGTGTATTCCGTACGAAGGGAACTCGTTCCCAAGTTGCTTGACTGCTAAACCGTAAACTTGAGCTTCGCGCACTGTTATGGCCACCTCCCGTGCCAGAGCCGAAAGTGCCGAACGAGCCTTAAATCTCGGATAACCCATGAAGAGCATGCCTAGAATTACAATTATAATTCCCGTGGAAACAACAAGTTCTACGACCGTGAAGCCTTTGTTCAAATTAGTGTGAGATTTAAAAATAATGCCATAAACATACCAAATATTAGAAAGGGGGCGAAAGGTATCTCACTCTTAAGTGTAACGCGACTCTTCGAGAGCAACAACAAACATATACCCACAATGGCCCCTGACCAGAAAGCGATAAGCATAGCGGAAATAGACAAATCTCTACCCAGTAAGAATCCTATACCCAGTACAAGTTTGGCATCGCCGAAGCCCATAGCTCTGCCTTTTGAGACAAGCCAGATTGAACCAAAAACTCCAAAGAGCACTAATCCTGTCCAGATATTCTGGTCAGTCAAAAGTGCAAGCAAAAGGGCAAGAATGATAAATAAGTAAACTAATTTGTCTGGAATAATCTTATGTCGCAGGTCATAGACAAAAATTGCAATTAAAATACTTGAAATAAGATAGTAGATGAAGGCAAAATTCTCGTAGGCCAGTATGGCAAAAATTAGAGCTGTGACTAGTTCAACAATTGGATACTGTAAAGATATTTTCGAACCACAATATCTACACCTGCCCCTATTTAGAACAAAACTAAAAACTGGGATTAGATCGTGCCAAGTAAGCGTGTGCGAACAAGATAAGCATTGCGAGCGACTATTTACAATAGTTCTGCCTGTCCCTAGGCGCAGGATTAAAACATTCAAAAAACTACCCACAATTAGGCCAAAAACAGCAGATATAAAAATTAACACTCACTAAGTATAACAAAAAATCCTCGGGTTTCGCCGAGGATTTTTTGTTAAGTACAGTCAGATATAATTAGTCAATCTGATCGTAAATCTTATCCGTTGCTCCAGCACCATCAGAACCATCGAATCCGGTAGTGCCCAGAGGCTCATCTGTGAAGCAGGTCTTGGCAGGGGTTGGGGCATCACCAACAGAATCACAGTCTGCGTCGTTGTCAGGCATATTCGCGCCTTCAAGTGTAGCTCCGAGATGGTACTCATTCCCTCCATCGCTAGCAAACAGGTATGCGGCGCCAGTTGAGGGATCTGTTGGGATCGAGGAGATGTACGTAGGCACCAAATCATCGACTAAAACGTCGGCATAGTTGCCATCATTGTCATCCGCGTGCAATTCGAGAGCCAACTGTAGGTTCTTGATATCTGAAATGCGTCTTGCATCACGAGCCTTCTCACGGGCTGTGTTTAGGCTTGCGAGAACTACTGACGAGAGGATGCCGATGATGGCGATAACCACCAAGAGCTCGATTAGGGTAAAGCCCTTATTTTTTCTTGCCTTATTTCTCTTTAACATTTTACTAATTTTACTAATTTAATAATAAGAAACTTAATAAATTAAACTTTCCGACTTTTAATTTGTGTATACATTATATAGCCATTTAGCCATATAATAGCCCACCCATGTGGATAACCCCCTTATAGAGCGCCTGTTAAGGAGTAGATGGGTAGGAGAATGCCTGATAATAGGATGGCTACACCGAGGCCTAAAACAACGATCATAATTGGCTCTATTAAGCCTACCAATAAGTCAATCGTGCTCTCAACTTCTTGTGTATAGAAACGAGAAAGTGTCTTGAGGACATAATCTAGCTTGCCAGTCTCTTCGCCAATTCTTGTCATTTGAGCAATAATTGAGGGAAACTCTGGGTGGTAGGCAAATATATCAGACAAGGCACTGCCTGATTTAACCGAATCGGCTGCTTCAAGCAATATCCTTCTATATACCTCATTCCCCACTACTTCTGAACTTACTTCAAGAGAACGCACGACGGAGACACCGCTTTCGAGCATCATATTCATATTATCTGATACTCGGGATAAGTAGATTTTTTTATAAAGTGTGCCGATATAAGGGATTGACATCTTGAATCTGTCGATGGCCAATTTACCCGTAGCCGTCCTGCTATATCGCCAGACCACAATCACCAAAATGACAAGCAGGAAGAGTAGCAAAATGCCGTAATTAACAAGGAAGTCGCTTGTGCCAATTATCGCTTTCGTAAATAAGGGGATATCTTGGCCGGACTCGAGCAAGATGCTAGTAAGTTGCGGGATAACCATGACCATCATCAGTATCATTACCGCCGCGAATACCACAATAACGAAAATTGGATAGACTAGGGCATTTTTGGCTTTTTGGACCAATTGGAAAGAACGTTCTAGATACTCGGCCAGAAACTTGAATGTTTCTGGTAATTTGCCGGACTCCTCTGCCGCCTTCACCAGACTGACATAAAAAGTTGAGAAAACTTGTGGATGTTTAGCCATAGCCACGGAAATAGAGACACCTCCCTGGATATCATCTACCACTTGGGTTAACTTGGTTTGGAGGGCCTTACTTTCTGTCTCACTTGCCAACAGTCTGAAAGTTGTAAGAATCGGCACATTGGCCCCAATCAGAGTCGAGAGTTGTTGAGAAAGAATAACAACATCCTTCATCTTAACGCGCCCCCCGAAAGATAAGTTAGCTAAGCTGAATCCTGATTTCTTCTCTTCCGCTGGTTTGATATCGACGATAACCAAATCTCTCTTTTGGAGAGTCGAAATAGCGGCATCAATATTCATACCCTCAATACTTCCTTCAGAGTTCTTGCCGTCCTTACTTATCGCTTTGTAGAAAAACAACATCCTATATATTGTAGCGCATCACAAAGCAAACTTCCGGGCATATCCCCAACTTACGAAGGTTAAACCTTCGCGAAGGTTTAACCTTCGGAGTACAATGTTTGCATGACTAGAAAGTTCCGTTTTTCATCTAATGAGTTCTATCATGTTTTCAATCGTGGGATTGATAAGCAAAATATCTTTAAAAATGATGCTGATAAGGTGCGTTTTCAAAAACTTCTTTATCTCTGCAATGGAGAGAAGGATATTGATCTACGATCTATCCCCTATGGTTCTGTCTATGATTTCAATGTCGGGAAGCGCTTGGTCAGTTTAGGAGCATACGCTCTCATGGACAACCACTTCCACTTACTCATCAAGGAAATTACAGAAGGAGGTATTAGCTTATTTATGCAAAAACTGGGAACATCTCATACTATGTTCTTCAATCTAAGAAACAACCGATCCGGTAGGTTATATGAGGGAACATTTAGGGCAACGCATACAGAGAATGACAATCATCTGAGACGTCTGTTTTCCTATATCCACCTTAATCCCACCGCACTGCTTCCAAAGTCGACCAGTAATGGCAGTATAAAACTTACTCTTCAAAAACTTCGAGATTTCAAGTTCTCTAGCTATCAAGATCATCTTGGTGCCAAACGACCTGAATCAAAAATACTAAATCTAGGTGATTTTCCAAAATATTTCTCCAAGCTTTCAGACTATGAACAGGACATGGCAGATTGGTTAGAATACGAAGGTTAAACCTTCGTATTCTACTTTTTGTCGTATGTCAAATGCATAACATCAAATACTAACGTTCCATAGATAAACGCCAGGGAAATCGATTTGAAGTGATACCACAATACCAAAGTAACTACTGCCGCAAGAGTGGCAGAGAGTCGGTGCGTCTTTACGATGAGGACATCGGGAATATTTTCAAAGTATATCATTCCTAGCGACATCAATGGATCGATTTTCAATTTACCAGCGATGATTACAAAAATCACGAATATGATTCCCACGGCAGCTCGTAAGGAAATCAGGAGACCGTAGATTGTAGTAATAAGAGCTTGTAGACCAACAGCGCTCAGATCAATGTGCTGAACCCTAAACCAGCCAATATTGGAAATCATGATACCCAAAATCAGAACCATGCCCAAAAACTGAATGGACTTGCGAGTGAGCATGTCGACATCTGATTTTTTTCGAAACAGCGTCCGTCCCACTGCAAGCGCACTTACAAGCAATACAGTCGAGGTAATGCCTCTGCTCAACATATTTGGCCAAAAACTCGAAAACGTTGAAGCAACAAACAAAAGTACCAACGCAACAAATACTTCACCGAGTGTTTGTTGAGAATAAATGAGCCAGGAGAAAAACTTTTTCATATTTTACAGTATTCGCCTATTCGTGTGAAGTAAACCTTCACGGCCTAAAGGCTGCGGGACTTCGTAATCATGATTTCATTCTTGGGTCCTACCGACTCGGCTGGGGCCTCCTTTCGTAAGGAAGTTATCATGGAAACGTCTAGTTTGTCAATACGAAGGTTAAACCTTCGTATTGTAGAAAAACAACATTAGAGTAGGCGTTGAAGAGCTTCGGGGTCGAGGGTGTATTTGAAGGCGTCTTCGGCATTTATCTCACCAGATGTTACAAGAGCAGCAATTGAATGATTCATGTCTATCATTCCTGATTCTGAACCAGTCTCGAGAACCATGTTGATCTCATGCGTGCGACCTTCGCGAATTAGATTTGAGACGGCTGAATTATTGAGCAATAGTTCGTAAGCCGGCACCAAACCACCAGAAATTCTAGGCAGTAATCTTTGAGAGAATATGCCGATTAAAGAGCCGGCTAGTTGCACTCTGATCTGCGCCTGTTGCGTTCCCGGAAACGAGTCTATTATGCGGTCAATTGTTTGAGCGGCGTTATTGGTGTGCAGGGTTGAAAAGATTAAGTGTCCCGTTTCAGCCGCTGTCACGGCAGTAGAGATAGTCTCTGGCGTGCGCATCTCCCCGATCAAAGCCACATTCACATCTTCTCGGAACATTGACTTAAGGGCAGTGTGGAAATCGGCTGTATCAAAACGGACTTCTCGTTGATCAACAATTGATTTACCTTCGGGATAAATATATTCGACTGGATCTTCAATCGTAATTACGTGCTCTGCCCGACCTTGATTGATCATATTGACCATTGCCGCAAGAGTGGTTGACTTGCCTTGACCCACGGGACCCACCACCAGGAAGAAGCCTTGTTTGCGATTGGTTATGTCGGCAAGAATTGGTGGCAAGTTAAGTTCCACAAGAGTTTTAATCTTGGCGGTTATCAGTCTCAAAGCAACTCCCACTACGTTCATTTGATAATACGCGTTGCCTCTGAAACGCACCCCGGAACTAGTGGTGTAAGAGAAGTCTAAATCTTTATTCTCGATGAATCGCTTATTATTCTCGACTGTTAGTATCTCGCCCAAGAGACCTTCTGTATCTTCTTTTTTAAGTTCTGGAAAGTTGACCAGAGGAATAAGCACGCTCGAAACGCGCACCGTGGGCTTATGCCCTACAGCCAGGTGCAAATCAGAGGCCCCTTGAGCGCTGACCGCATCTATAATCTGTTCGAGTTGCGTTTTATAACTCATCCCGTTAGAAGTTACTTACGTTAATTGTATGTACGACTGACATATTGTAGTGACTTAATTTTGATAGACTTCTAATGGGACTCATTATTACTTGTTCTTGTTCTGTTTTATAGTTGATTCCACCTTGTTGACTACTTCGGTGGGAGTGGCCGAAGCCTTGACGATATAGCCATCTGCGCCCAATTCCAAGCCTCTGTCTATATCTTCTTTCTGCCCCAAATTGGAAAGAATGATAACTAGCGCATCGGGTAATAACTTCTCTTTCTTAATTTTATCCAACACTTCAAAGCCTCCGATGCCTGGCATAACTAAATCGAGTAAAACAATATCCGGCTTGTTGGTATTTTTCTCTATTTTAGCAAGAGCTTCCGCTCCACCAAAAGCAGTAATAACGTTAAATCCGCGCTCGTTGAACTTGAGCACGTACATATCCAAAAGAAACCGATCATCTTCGACTATCAAAATTGTTTGTTTTTCGCTCACCTTGTTTTAATTATACCAATTTTTACAGACTTGCTACTTCTTCGAAGGGGATAAGACCTTGGAAGGCCTTGTACATGGCATCCTCTTTAAGAGTCAGCATACCCTCACTCCTGGCCTGTTTGTATATGGCAGGATCAGTAGGCTCGCGCAAAATAAGCTCTTCCATGGCCTTGCTCACCTTGAACATTTCAAAAACAGCCATACGACCACGAGTACCGCCGGGGCAGAGGGGCGAACTTTTCGCGTGGTAAACTTGTTTAGGAATCTCGAGCTTGCTTCTGAACTCTTTAGGCAAATCTTCAAATTGCTTGCTGATAATGGCCTCAATCCCGCCTTCTACTGCTTCTGCTTCTTTAGAATCTTCACAAAGGGTTCGTACTAATCTTTGGGCCACGGCAAGTATAAGGGTTGGAGCAATTAGATAAGGATCAATGCCCATGTCTATCAATCTCGGCACAACTCCAATAGCATTGTTGGTGTGTAAAGTAGAAAAAACTAGGTGGCCAGTAAGTGCGGCTTGAATGGCAAGTTCTGCTGTCTCCTTATCGCGAATCTCGCCTACCATTATCATATCCGGATCTTGACGTAAGATAGATCGCAAACCTGTGGCAAATGTGTAGCCAATTTCCGGCCTAATCTGTGATTGATTTAGCCCCTGGATAGAATACTCGACTGGATCTTCGAGCGAGACAACATTATATTTCTCTCTGTCGAGTTCGTTTAACATGGCGTAGAGGGTAGTAGATTTGCCGGAACCAGTTGGACCAGTAATCAAGATTAATCCATAGGGTCGTTTGAGAGCATCTTGAATAACCGTTAAGTGATCGGGCGACAGGCCCAGATCTGTCACATGTTTAACGCCCTTCTCGGCATCTAGAATACGAATCACAACCTTCTCGCCATAATAGGATGGGAAAGTAGAAACGCGGAAGTCAACCTTGCGACCATCAAGAGGGGCGCTGAATCGGCCATCTTGAGGTTTACGCTTCTCGTCAAGTTTAAGACTTGCAACTATTTTGATACGTGATACCACAGAGTCATAGACTCCCGCCGGCAAAAAAAGTGAAGTATAGAGCACCCCGTCAACTCGGAAACGCACCCTTACTCGTTCACCAATAGGTTCGATGTGAATATCTGAAGCATTGCCATCGATGGCATGTCGAATAATTACGGCTACAATTTTTGTAACGGGCGCATCTTCAACAAGAGCAATGTCGTCGCCACCGCCAGTTAAGCGCTTGACCACAGCTTCAGGCAGACCCTCTTCGCTGGAGAGTTCAGCATCAAGTTCGCCCAAGACCTTGTTAACCTCACTGGCTACATTCTTGTAATCATCAAGGATGGCGTGGAAATCATCGGCGCTTATTTTGAAAATCTTGAATGGCATGCCCAA
>ERZ1292623.1453-Hain-H51-01um-R1-1453-length-22778-cov-9_pt1 | contig 22778 bp, 19 predicted proteins | sample MGYA00564398_ERZ1292623 | MGnify/ENA primary metagenome ERZ1292623 (study PRJEB36523, sample SAMEA6512633) | groundwater metagenome | collected 2019-01-07 | study: AquaDiva: Metagenomics assemblies of 32 groundwater samples | reverse complement strand
GCGGCCGCGATGGTGATGATCAGCGAGACCACGGCGCCGGTGAGGTACATGTTCATGGACATCGTGCCCATTTGCATGTAACCCATGTAGAACACCACTCCGGAGATCCAGACTGGCAGCGCCGCATAGACCGCCGTCTTCATGCCGGGACCAAAGCGCGGGCGCATGGCGGCGTACAGCCACGCCAGCACGAACGCCATCACGACCTGACCGAGCAGCCCCATCACCATGTTCGAGCCGGACATCATCTTCGCCGATGCGCCGGGAACGACCGCATCCATTTCCGCATTCATCTTGGGTCCGAGCATCATGCCGAATGCCACAAAGCCGAGCGCGAGGTTCACTACGCTTGCTGCGATCCCTCCGACAACCACCTTCGACGTGTTGATCGCCACTGTGTCCTCCTGGATTCCCCGGTGTAGGGTGAACTTCGAGGTTACGGCTCGCCACCGCGCTCCACGCCAGCGGCACGCCAATAGTTGGGGTCACCGCCCACTTTCGCAACAGCGACGTGATCAGCGGGCTGGAACGATGTAGTACAGGCGAATGGACTTGCCGACGCGCGCGACGGGTTGGTACGCGCGCAACCAGTTGAGCGCGGAGTCTGCCCACACGCCGGCATAGAACGTCTCGCTCGCGGCGATCCAGCCGGCGGCGCGCTCGTTGGGACGCAGGCGTCGAGCCCGTTCGAGGCCCACTGCAAGGAACTCCGCGGTGCCGAAGTAGTGCACGCGCAGCGAATCCATGCCCAGCGCATTCGATGCGTCGCGCAGGCGATACAGGTCCTGCCCCCAATCCAGGTTGCTTTCGACGAGGATCTTCGACGGATCGCGACCCGCGATCACGTTGAAGTACGCCAGGTGGTCGGGGTGCGCGGCCACCGGCACCGCCACCGCCCACGTACCCAGAAGCGCCACGGCCACGCGCGGCGCCGTTGTGCGTGCGTGCGCGATCGCGGCAGAGAGTCCAAGGGCGGCAAGGATCGCGAGCATCGGGTAGATCGGCAGGTCAAGGCGAACCCCGAGGTCCACTCGCGCCGCGGACGCCACGACCAGCACCGCCAACACTCCAATCAGCGGGACGGCCAACTGCCGTTCGCTGTCTTGCGCCGACGTTGCGCGTCCGGTTTTCCGCACTTCAACGAATGCCATCCACGCTCCGACAGCGCCAAACAGGAGCAGGGGAATGGGCGTCTTCACCAACAGCGCCACCAAATCGTAGTACCACCACCCGTCCACTCCCACTTCGCCGAGCAGATACGTGGGATGGCCGCGAGCGGCGCGTCCGAAGAACTCGCTGAGGCCGAGCCAGAACTGCGGCGCCGGGAGTGTGAGGTCACCCACCTGGCCCACGTTGAACCGGTACATGGACCACGTGACCACGCATGCACTGCCGAAGGCGATCGCGAATGGCCGAAACATCCGACGCGCGCCCGACAGGAACCACATCGGTTCGGGACGCGACCGTGCCCGCAGCAGGGCCACGACGACCGCCGCGGGCGCCCAGTACGCAACCGCGCTGAACTTGGTGAGCCCGCACAGCGCCAGCAGCACGCCGAAGATGATGCTTCGCCTGGTGTCGGGTCTGTCGAGCCACAGGCTCCATGCCAGTAACGCCGCGGGCATCAGCGCCGCGGGGCCGGTGTCCGTTCCGGCCACGCCGGCGTGCGCGAGAATGTTCGGATTGGTCACGACGAAGCCCACGGCGAATGCGGCCGTGCGTTCGTCCGCGAGACGACGCGCCCAATACCAGGTGACGAGAACGAGAAACAGGAAGAATGGCAGATGTCCCAGGCGAGCCAGTGTCAGCACCCGCGCGTAGTGCTCGCCGCGACCGAGGATCAGGCGCCCCTCGGCGAACATGGGCGTGTTGCCTGTGAACCGTTCACCCGCGAGCCATGGCAACACCGCCGAGGCCACGCGACTGAGTGGCGGGTGCTGCGGATCCAGCGTGAACGTGCCTCGGCTCAACCACTCCATGCCCGTCGCGATGTGCGCGGGTTCATCGTAGACATTGTTGAAGACGCGATACGTGGACGTGATCGCGGCGATCGCCGATGCCGTGAGGACGGCCGCGACAGCACGCCAACGCCGACTTGTTGGATCAGGGATTCCCCGTAGACGCATCCGTCACTCACCCCGCGACACGCGCTGCACAGGACATAGATTAGCTGCAAACCCACGGCGCGCAGCGCCGTGGCCAGCACGTCAATCCGGGTCGAAGGCCCGGCCGAGTACTGCCGTCATGGATAAGCCACACCTCGCGGATCCCGACAACAATCCCTCCTTCACCAAGGGTGTGTTCCTCGGAGAGCTGCGCGAAGACCTGATGCTCCCGTTCCCGTCGCTCAGTCCCGGCGACGCGGAATCGCAGCGCATGATCCTCGACTCGTTTCACGAATGGGCCAAGGGCGCGGTGGACCGGAAGAAGCATGACCACGACGGCAAGTTTGCCGATGGCGTGCGCGAGGGCATGGCCCAGCTGGGCCTCATGGGCCTCAACATCCCGGAGGAGTACGGCGGCTTTGGCGCCAACTCCAAGGTCTTCAGCAAGGTGATGGGCGCGATCGGCGCCACGGACGGCGCGCTGGCGGTCTATTTCGGCGCGCATCAGTCGATCGGCTGCAAGGGCATCACGCTGTTCGGCACGGAGGACCAGAAGAAGCGCTGGCTGCCGCGTTGCGCCAGTGGTGAGTGCGTCGCCGGCTTTTGCCTCACGGAACCGGGTTCGGGATCCGACGCGCAGGCGATGAAGACGATGGCGACGCTGAGCGCCGACGGATCGCACTACGTGATCAACGGCCAGAAGATCTGGATTTCGAACGCTGGCTTTGCCGGCCTGTTCACCGTGTTTGCCAAGGTGGAAGTCAAGGACGCCGGCAAGACCAAGCAGCGTGTCACGGCGTTCCTCGTGGACGCGCATGCGCCGGGCGTCCGGCTGGGCAAGCTGGAAGACAAGATGGGCATCAAGGCGAGCGATACACGCGCCGTGTTCTTCGACGACGTGAAGGTTCCCGTGGCCGATCGGCTGGGCGACGTGGGGCAGGGGTTCAAGATCGCGCTCGAAGTGCTCAACACCGGCCGTCTGGGGCTGGCGTCTGGCGGGGCGCACGGCACCCGCGCCATCATGCACGAGGCGCTGGTCTACGCCAAGCAACGCCAGCAATTCGGGAGACCCATCGGCGAATTCGAGATGATCCAGCGCAAGTTCGCGCTGTTCGCGGCCGATTGTTACGCCGCGGACGCGGGCTGGTTCATCGCGGCCGATATGGTGGACCGGGGCGGCGTGGATTTCTCGCTCGAGACCGCGTGCTGCAAGGTCTTTGCCAGCGAAATGATCTTCCGCGCCGCCAACGACGCCCTTCAGATCGCCGGCGGCATCGGCTACTCGAAAGAGTTTCCGTACGAGCAGACCGTTCGCGACGCCCGCATCAACATGATCTTCGAGGGCACCAACGAAATCCTTCGTGCACTCGTGGCGCTCACCGGGCTTCAGGAGGCGGGCGAGCAGCTCAAGGAACTGGGCCACGCGTTCAAGCATCCGCTCCAGGAGATTGGCGCCATCGGCTCCTACGTCGCCGGTCGGGTGAAGCGGCAGATCGTGAAGCCCAAGCTGGAACTGGTGCATTCCGCGCTCAAGGACGAGGGCGATTTGGTGGAAACCGTCGTCCACGACCTGGGGCTCGCCGTCGAGAACATGGTGATCAAGCACGGGAAGGGGATCATCGAGAAGCAGTTCCACCAGGAGCGCATGGCCAACACGGCGATCGATATCTACCACGCGATGGCCGTGCTCAGCCGCGCCAGCGCCGCGCTCGAAAGAGCCGGCGGTGACGAGACGAAGGTCGCCATGGACCTGGATTGCGCGCGAGTCTTCGTGCCGGCGGCCATGCGCCGCGCGCGGCGCAGCGTTCGTGCCCTGTCGCGACATCAGGACGAGCGGCTCAAGGCGCTGGCCGAGCGGGCGCTCCAGTCCGGCGAGTTGGTCGCCGAGGTGTGACTGACGGAATAACCGTGCGGGCGCTCGAATCGCAGGCGGACTTGGCCGCCTGCGTGGCCCTGCAGCGCGACACGTGGGGCCGCGGTTTCGCCGACGTCGTGCCCGCGAGCATTCTTCAGGTTGCGCAGAAGGTGGGTGGCGTGGCGGCCGGCGCGTTTGACACGACGGGCCGCCTGGTCGGCTTCGTCTTCGGAATGACCGGCATCGAGAACGGCGAGATCGTGCACTGGTCCGACATGCTCGCGGTGCGACCCGAGGTACAGAACCGCGGCATCGGCCGGCGCCTGAAGGAGTTTCAGCGTCAGGCGGTGTCGCGTCTTGGCGCCACGGTGATCTACTGGACGTTCGACCCACTCGTGGCGCGGAACGCGCACCTCAACTTCAACGTCTTCGGCGCGCGGGCGGTGCGGTACGTTCGCGACATGTACGGGAGTGTCACGGGCAGTGATCTGCATCGTGGCATCGGCACGGACCGGTTAATCGTCGCGTGGCCGGTGGATGAGGCGAAACAGGAGCAACAACGCCGGGCGGCGAAGGTCGCGCGCGAGGCCGCCGACTCCGCGTCGGCGCCAGTCTTGGCGGATATCGAGCGTCCCGGCCTGCCCACGGACGAGATTGTGGGTCGCAAGGCTTGCGTGAGGATCGCGGTGCCTGGGGACCTCGAGCGCATGCTCGTCCGCGATGAAGCCCGTGCGCTGGCCTGGCGCGAGGCGACTCGGCGCGCCTTCGAATCCTCCTGGGCGGCAGGGTATCGGGTGGACGGTTTCCGCCTGGACCCCGCGAACGACCGCGGCTTCTATCTTCTGTCGCGCTCCTCCAACACCTGACATGCTTCGAATCGACCGAATCACGCTGCGGGAAATCCGTCTGCGACTGCGCGAGCCATTTCGCATTTCGTCCGGCGTGGTGGACGAGCGGCGCATCCTGTTGCTCGAACTCCGTGATGCCAGCGGCGTCACGGAATGGAGCGAGTGCGTGGCGGGCGAACTGCCGAATTACAGCCCGGAAACGGTCGACACCGCCTGGCTGGCGATCCGCGAGTGGTTGGCGCCGCGCATCCTGGGCAAGGGCATTGGCGTTCCGCCGGAGGGCGTCCACGACATCCTCGATCGGCATGTCAGCGGCCACTACATGGCCAAGGCGGCGCTCGAGATGGGTTGTTGGGGCATTGCCGCGCGCCTGCGTCAAACCTCGCTGGCCAAGCTCCTCGGTGGTGAGCGGGAGCGTGTGGCCACCGGTATTTCCATCGGCATCCAGCGTGATCCGGACGAGCTCGCGCAGCGGGCCGTCGCCGCGCATGCCGAGGGCTACCGGAAGATCAAGGTCAAGATCCAGCCGGGCGCGGACGTCGAGTTCGTACGCGCGGTGCGCCAAGCGTTGCCCAAGGGCACGGACGTGAGCGCCGATGCCAACTCCGCCTATGTCTTTGCCGATGCGCCGCACCTGGCCCTGCTCGACGAATTCGGTCTGACCATGATCGAGCAACCGTTGCATCGGGACGACCTCGTCCGTCACGCCGCGTTGCAGCGACAGCTCAAGACGCCGATCTGCCTGGACGAGTCCATCACCGACATGCAGCGCACCGAAGACATGGTGGCCCTCGGCAGTGGCAGGATCGTGAACATCAAGCCGGGTCGCGTCGGCGGCCTGGGCATGTCCAGGCGTATCCACGATTTCTGCGCCAAGAACGGCATTCCTGTCTGGTGCGGCGGCATGCTCGAGAGCGGTGTTGGCCGCGCGTACAACGTGGCGCTGGCCTCGTTGCCGAACTTCCTGCTGCCCGGCGATCTGTCGCCCAGCGCCCGCTACTGGGAGCGCGATATCGTCGAACCGGCGTGGACGATGGACGCGGCGGGCATGGTCACGGTCCCGCGCGACGCGTTGGGCATCGGCGTCCAGGTGGACCGCGCGCGCGTCGACGAGCTGACGGTCCGCCGGGAAGATCTCCGGGCGCCGGGCCAGGCGTGACCGCGGCGAAGGTGTCGGATGCGCTGCGCGCGCGGCTCGTGGAGTTGCGCCGTTCCATCCATCGCGAGCCGGAACTGGCCTTCAAGGAAGAGCGTACCGCGGACAAGCTCGACCGGGCGCTGCGCGAGCTGGGGGTGACCGACGTGAAGCGCGTCGCCGGCACCGCCGTCATCGCGCGAATTCGCGGCACCGTGTCGGGGGCGCCGGTGGTGGCGTTGCGTGGCGACATCGATGCGCTGCCGATCCAGGAAGACACCGGTCTCCCGTTCGCGTCGCAGTCCGCCGGCGTCATGCACGCCTGTGGGCACGACGTACACGCCAGCTGGGCGGTTGGCGCCGCCGCGCTGTTGGCGGCATCACCGGCCCGCGGCGACACGATCGTCGTCCTTCAGCCGGCCGAAGAGATTGGGCGGGGCGCAACCGCGGTGATCGAGTCCGGCGCACTCAAGGGCGTCGCGGTGATCTTCGGTGGCCACGTGGACCGGCGTTTCGACGTTGGTCAGGTGGTGTCGGACGCGGGTCCGCTCGCGGCCTCAGCCGACACATTCGAAATCGAGATTGTGGGGCAAGGTGCGCACGCGGCCCGTCCACACGAAGCCCGCGACCCCATCGTCGCGGCGGCGGCGATCGTCACGGCGATTCAGACGATCGTTGCCCGCAGGCTCAACCCGGCGACGCCGGGCGTGGTGACCGTGGGGCGTATCGCCGCCGGCAACGCGCCCAACGTCATTCCCGACCGTGCGCAATTGGCCGGCACCATCCGCGCCGTGGACGCGCCGTCGCGGAAACTCATGACGGACGAGCTGCATCGACTGGTTACATCGGTAGCCGAGGCACATGGTGTCACGGCGACGATGTCGATTCCGGACGGCACGCCGCCTCTCGTCAACTCCGCGAATGCCGCGGCATGGGGGAGGGAGGCGGTGTCGCGTGTCCTGGGGGAGAAGGCGCTCGTTCCTCTGGGCTTCCTCAACCTGGCCGGTGAAGACTTTGCCTGCTACCTGGAGCACATGTCTGGCTGCTTCCTTCGCATCGGCGCGCGCGAGCCAGGCGGCGCCATGATCCCGGCGCATTCGCCGAAGTTCTACGCCGCCGAGGAGAGCATCTTCGTTGGCGCGAGCGTTTTGGCGGAATGCGCGCGCGTCGCATCCGAACGCTTGGCGTCGTAGTGCGGTCGCTGCCGCTGCGTTGGCTGGCGATGGTCGCGCTGGGATCGTGCCGTGAAATCGCTTTCCCCTCTGTGGAGATCAGCGTGCCGGCCAGTCTGGTGGCGGTCTCGTCGCCGCAGGCGTCGGTCGTCGCCGGGGAACCGGCCGGCGTCGCCAGCGTGAAAGTGCTCGATGCCGCGGGCGCACCCGTGCGCGGCGCCGTGGTCACGTTCACGATATCGCGCGGCGGCGGCCAGGTCGGCGCGCCGTCCGTGAAATCCGGCGACGACGGCATCGCAACATCCACGTACCGCGCCGCAAGCACGCTTGGCCTGAACGAGATCACGGCCAGCGTGGCGGGCGTTGCGGTCGTGAAGTTCTCCGTCACGGCCACCCCCGGCGCGCCTCGCGCGGTCTCGTTCAGCCAGCGGCGCCTCCGGTATTCGGCCTCGACCGACACCTTGGCGGCCACCGCTACGCCGCGCGATTCATTCGGCAACGCCACGGGGACATCCGTTGCCTGGACTTTGCGCGATTCCACCCTCGTGGGCGTGACTCCGTTCGGCGTCAGTTCCGCCGCGGTTCGCGTACTGAAACGGCCGGGCACGACATGGCTCGTTGCGTCGAGCGCCACGGCCAGGGACAGTCTCGTCGTGGTGGTTCCGGATTCATCGTCCACCCCGTGCTCGTTCCAGGCAACGCCGGTGGCGCTGGCGCCGGGCGGCTCACTGCAGTTCGACGGTGGTACGACGTGCGTGCGCACCACCGAGGCAGGGGTCGAGTACGTCGTTGTGGCGCACCTGGGCACGGCCGCGTATTCGGTGTCCCAGTCGTTCGAGGTGGTTGGCGAGGGGATCACGGCGCCGCCAGGAGCGTTCCCCGATCCAGCGTCGCTCGTGTCGCCTGCGGCCGCGCCGGCGTCGCCGCCGGTGAGGGACCTGGGCTTCGAGCGGCGCATGCGCGCACAAGAAGGCCGCGAGGTCGCACCGCGCCTGGCGTCAGCACGCGCGCAGTTTTCACGATCGAGTTTCGCGGCGCTGCCGCTGGCATCCAACATCCTTCCCGCCGCACCCACCGAAGGGCAGGTCGTTTCGCTCAACGTGAACGCTCTGAGTTTCTGCGGTGGCGTGGACGCGCGAAACGGGCGGGTCGTGGCGGTCAGCAAGACGGCGATCATCATCGCCGACGTCGCCAACCCCGAGGGTGGGTTCACGGACGACGAGTACCGCGCGCTTGGCGCGCAGCTCGACACGCTGATCACGCCGATTGACACCGCCGCATTCGGGTCGCCCACGGACATCGACAACAACGGGCGCGTTGCCGTCTTCTTCACGCGGGCGGTGAACGAACTGACGCCGTCCGGATCGCCCGGCGGCGTGGTGCTCGGCTTCTATTATCTGCGCGACCTGCTGCCACGGCGGAGTTCGTTCGGCGACTGCCCGGGCAGCAACGGGGGCGAGATGTTCTACCTGCTGGTCCCTGACCCCTTGGCCACGGTGAACGGCAATGCCCGCACCAAGACGTTCGTCAGCAGCACGATCGTCGGTACGCTGGCGCACGAGTATCAACACCTGATCAACGCGTCGCGCCGCATGTACGTGACCGATGCCATACGTGTGGATGAGGATGTATGGCTCAACGAAGGCCTGAGTCATATCGCCGAAGAACTGGTGTTCTATCGCGCCGCCGGGCTCCAGCCGCGCGCCAACATCGACGGGAGCCAGTTGGCGCTCGGCAGCGCTGCCCGCACTGCGTTCGACAACTACCAACGGTCGAACTTCGCGCGCTATCAGCAGTTCCTGCGACTTCCCGAATCGAACTCGCCGCTGGCCGATGACGACCAACTGGCGACCCGTGGCGCCACGTGGTCCTTCCTGCGGTATCTCGTCGACCGCGTCCGCACCGCCGACGGTGACTTCTGGAGGAAAGTGGTGAATTCTCGCTGGACGGGGGCCGTGAACCTCGACAGCGCGCTGGCTGGCACCGGGGTCACGACGTTGAGCGCGATGCGCGACTGGTCCACGGCCGTCATTGCCGACGACCATCCGTCAACAACGTCCGCCGCGTTGCAGCAGCCGAGTTGGAACTTCATTTCATCGTTCGCGGGCGCCGGCGGCACCCTGTCGTTTGCCCTGGCGCCCCGCGTTCTGTTCGACGGCCTGTCGACGGCGGTTGGTGTCGTCGGCGGTGGAACGTCATACCTCCGGTTTGGAGTGGCCCAGAACCGTGAGGCCCTGATCCAGGCATCGGCGCTCGGTGGTGGTCCGCTACCGGCCGGAATCCGTCTCACGCTTGTGCGAATCAAGTAGTTTTCCAGCCTGCATGCGCAAACTCCTGCCACTCCTCGCTTTGACCGCCGTCCTCTCGTGCAACGACGACGTGACGGGCCTGGGGCCGCCCAGTGACCCGACCAAGGAGACGTTCGCTCCGTCATTGGGCGTGAACATCGCGACCATGACCAAGACGGAGAGCGGAGTCTGGTTGCTGGACGTGACCCCGGGCACCGGAAAGCCCGATACCGCGACGACGGATTCGATCACCATCAACTACACCGGTCGGTTGAAGGATGGCTCCCAGTTTGACGCCGGACTCAACGTCACGTTCGAAGTCGCGCGCCTCGTGGTCGGCATGCGGACGGGCCTGTACGGAATGAAGGAAGGCGGCAAGCGGCGCCTGGTCATTCCGTCAGCGCTCGGGTACGCGGGCCAGGCGATCAGGGACACCAGCGGCGCTGTCAAGATTCCGCGGCAGTCGACGCTGATCTTCGACATCGACCTGATCACGGCGTTCAACCGTGTCGACACCACCAAGACGTCGCTGCGAACGCCGTAGCAATCGCGCCACCCGTGCAACCGCTCTGGACGCCGACGGCTGACCAGGTGGATCGAGCGAACCTCACGCGGTTCATGCGCGAGGCCGGCATGCCGGACTATCCGGCGCTGTATCGGTGGTCGGTGGATCAGCCCGAGCGATTCTGGGCGGCTGTCTGGCGCTTCGGTCGTGTGTTGGCTGACGATCGCCCCGGCCGTGATCCGTGGGACCGCGTGTTTCGCGGCGACGGGCATGTTGCGCCGCCCGCGGCTGAGGGACCACGCTGGTTCGAAGGCGCGCGGCTGAACTTCGCCGAAAACCTGTTGCGCTTCGACGACGACCGGCCGGCGCTTGTCTTCTGGAATGAGCTCGGCCGTCAGGGTGAGATGACGTTCGCGCAGTTGCGCGCGGAGGTGGGGCGCATCGCGAACGGCCTGCGCTCGGTTGGCGTGGTGGCGGGGGATCGCGTCGCCGGGTTCCTGCCGAACATCCCGGAGGCGGTCATCGCGATGCTGGCCGCGACCAGCATCGGGGCCAGCTGGTCCAGTTGCTCGCCCGACTTTGGCGTGAATGGCGTGATGGACCGGTTTGGCCAGATCGAGCCGAAGGTGCTGGTCTGCGCGTCTTCGTACCGCTACGCCGGCCGCGAAATCGACTGCCTCGACCGCGTACGCGAAATCGTCGACCGCATCCCCAGTATCGAACAGGTGCTCGTGGTACCGTATCTCCGAGAGCCCGCGATAACGCAGATTCGCCGCGCCATGCTCTGGGCGGACTTCGGACAAGTCGGACTACCGCAATTCGTGCGCACGGATTTCGACCATCCCATCTACATCCTGTATTCGTCCGGTACCACCGGATTGCCCAAGTGTCTCGTGCACGGTGCGGGTGGCACGCTGATCCAGCACTTGAAGGAGCACCTGCTGCACTGCGACCTGTCGCGTGACGATCGGCTGTTCTACTTCACCACGTGCGGGTGGATGATGTGGAATTGGCTCGTGTCGGGTTTGGCGGTGGGATGCACGATCGTCCTGTACGACGGCGCGCCGCTGATGCGACGCAAGCCGATTCTTTGGGACATGGCCGCCGCCGAGCGCATCACGACGTTCGGAACCAGCGCCAAGTGGATCGCCCTCGCGGAGAAGGAAGGGTTGGTGCCCCGCAACTCGCATGACCTGACAGCCCTCGCCGCCATTCTCTCCACCGGGAGCCCGCTGGCGCCGGCGAGCTACGACTATGTCTACACGTCGGTGAAGCCAGACGTCCGGCTCTCCAGCATCAGCGGCGGCACTGACATCGTGTCGTGTTTCGCTTTGGGTAATCCCATCGCGCCGGTGTGGCGCGGCGAGATCCAGACGCGCGGCCTGGGGATGAAAGTGGACGTCTTCGATGAATCGGGCGCGCCGGTGAAGGGCGGCCAGGGGGAATTGGTTTGCACGGCGCCATTCCCGAGTATGCCCGTGCGGTTCTGGAACGACGCGGATGGCGCCAAGTATCGCGCGGCGTACTTCGAGTTGTATCCAGGTGTGTGGCGGCACGGCGACTGGTGCGAACTCACCGAGCACGACGGCATGGTCATCCATGGACGCAGCGACGCCACGCTCAATCCGGGTGGCGTCCGCATTGGCACGGCGGAGATCTATCGCCAAGTGGAGCAGTTGCCCGAGATCGTCGAGAGCATCGTGGTTGGCCAGGACATCGCGACCGATGCTGGCATCGACGTGCGGGTGGTGCTCTTCGTGCGGCTGCGGGACGGCCTGACGCTGGACGAACCGTTGCGCGAGCGCATCCGGCGCCAATGCAAGGAGAACGCCAGTCCGCATCATGTGCCCAGGAAGATCCTCCAGGTTGCGGATATCCCGCGGACCATCAGCGGGAAGATCACCGAGCTGGCCGTGCGGGACGTGATTCACGGGCGACCGGTGCAGAACGTTGACGCGCTCGCCAATCCGGCCGCGCTGGCGCTGTTCCGTGATCTGCCGGAGCTGAAATAGAGTACAATTCAAAAGACCGCCCAGCGAGATTGAATCATGGCCACCGCGACGCTACCCAAGGGCAGCGAAGTGCAGGATGTCTTCCCGATCAACGGCACCGACTTCGTCGAGTTCTATGTCGGCAACGCCAAGCAGGCTGCCCATTTTTACCAGTCCGCTTTCGGCTTTCAGCTGGTGGGCTATCGGGGGCCTGAAACCGGCGTACGGGATCGCGCCAGCTACCTGGTGACGCAGGGGAAGATTCGATTGGTGATTACGGCGGCCATGGGCCCCGAAGGCCCGATCGCCGAACATGTGCACAAGCACGGCGATGGCGTTCGCGACCTTGCGCTTTGGGTGGACGACACGCGCGACGCATATGCCAAGGCGGTGGAGCGCGGCGCCAAGAGCGTGCAAGAGCCGATGGTCCTCAAGGACGAGCATGGCGAGGTGGTGATCGCGGCCATCGCCATTTACGGCGACACGGTTCATTCGTTGGTGGAGCGCCGCAATTATCGCGGGTTGTTCATGCCCGGGTTCCAGGCGCGCAAGCCGCTGTATCAGGCAGCCGAAACCGGCCTGATGTACGTGGACCATTGCGTCGGCAACGTGGAACTGGGCCAGATGAACGTGTGGGTCGCCTTCTACGAGAAGGTCATGGGCTTCCGCAACCTCATCTCGTTCGACGACGAGGACATCAGCACCGAATACAGCTCGCTGATGTCGAAGGTGATGTCCAACGGGAACGAGCGGATCAAATTTCCTATTAACGAGCCAGCCCGGGGTAAAAAGAAATCCCAGATCGAAGAGTATCTCGACTTCTATCGCGGCCCGGGCGTGCAGCACATCGCGCTGGCCACGAATGACATACTCAAGACGGTCACCACATTGCGCGACCGCGGCGTGGAGTTCCTCAGCGTTCCCACGAGCTATTACGACGAACTGCAGGGCCGCGTTGGCAAGATCGATGAGAACGTGGAGGCGCTGGCCAAACTCGGCATTCTCGTGGATCGCGATCCCGACGGCTATCTGCTCCAGATCTTCAGCAAGCCGGTCGAGGATCGGCCGACGTTGTTCTACGAAGTGATTCAGCGCAAGGGCGCGAAATCGTTTGGGAAAGGGAACTTCAAGGCGCTGTTCGAGGCGATCGAGCGGGAGCAGGGGCTTCGCGGGAATCTTTGAACGACAGTAACTGGTGATTGGTGACTGGTGACTGGACTTTCACCGGCGGCCGATCACCAATCACCAGTCACCAGTCACCGCTTCAATGCCGATCTATCACTCGCTCGGAAGCATTCCCCGAAAGCGCCACATCGCCTTTCGCAAGCCCGATGGCAGCATCTACAGCGAAGAGCTCGTCGGCCACGAGGGCTTTTCCGGCACGTCGTCACTGCTGTATCACGTGCATCCGCCGACGACGGTGAAGTCGGTTCGACGACTCAAGGAAACGGCGTACGAGGTGGACCCGGACAAGACGCTGCGCCACCGCCACTTCCTGACTTCGAAAGTGAAGCCGGGCGGCAGCGCGACGCTGGATCGTATTCCGCTCCTCTTCAACAGCGATATCGCGATGCTCTACGTCGAGCCCACCAAGGCCGACGAGCACTTTTATCGAAACGCCCAAGGCGACGAGATCATCTACGTCAGCAAGGGCAGCGGTGTCCTGGAGTCGCAGTATGGCGAGCTGCCGTATCGTGAGGGCGACTACGTCATCATCCACCGCGGCATCCTGCATCGCTACCGCATGGACGCCAACGTGCCGCACAAGTTCGTGGTGTTCGAGAGCCGCGGCCACGTTCGCACGCCCAAACGCTATCGCAACGAGTTCGGCCAGATCAAGGAGGGCGCCCCGTATTCCGAGCGCGACTTCCGCCGGCCGGCGAGCCTCGTCACCAAGGACGAGCAGGGTGATTTCCCGCTCCTTGTGAAGCAGTACGACGGACTGAACGAAGTTGTCCTCGACCATCACCCGGTGGATGTGATCGGCTGGGACGGGTACTTCTACCCGTGGGCGTTCAACATCAACGACTTCGAGCCGATCGTTGGTCGCGTGCATCAACCACCGCCGGTGCATCAGACGTTCGAGGGCGACGGATTCGTGGTGTGCTCGTTCTGCCCGCGCCCGTTTGACTTCGACCCCGAAGCGGTGCCGGCGCCGTACAACCACAGCAACGTGGATTCGGACGAAGTGCTGTACTACGCCTCGAGCGAGTTCATGAGCCGGAAAGGCATCGAGTTCGGCAGCATCACCCACCATCCGGACGGCATCCCGCACGGGCCGCATCCCGGCAGGGCAGAGGCGAGCATCGGCGCCAAGTACACCAACGAATTGGCCGTGATGATGGACTCGTTCCGGCCGTTGCGCGTGGCCAAGCAGGCACTGGCGTTCGAAGACGCGAAGTATCAGCGGAGCTGGATTGACGCGACGGGAGGCGGCTTCACGCCGCCGACTTCGTAAGCGCCAAGGAGACTGCCCTGCACATCACCGACATAAGTCGCAGCCCAGAATAGGCATCCGCGGTGCGTCGACGACTTGGTACGGCAGAGACTTGCGCTATCTCAGCTCTGATATATCTTAGTACTGAGACATATGACGCCGACCGCCAGTAACACCAAGCCCGCCGCGAGCCGAGAGCGTGCGCTCAAGCTCTTCATCGTGTTGTCTCGTGCGATGAACGCGGTCACGGCGCACCTGGAGTGGCACCCGGACCGGAACGAACTCACGATGACGGAGTTCGGGATCCTGGAAGCGCTACTGCACAAAGGCCCGCTGCTCCTGGGCGACGTTCAGAAGAAGATCCTGCTGTCCAGCGGCGGCGTCACGTACACGATTGACCGGCTGGCGGAGAAGGGCCTGGTGGAGCGGCAGGAGTGCAAGAGCGACCGGCGCGCGAAGTACGCCGCACTGACACCAAAAGGGCAGGCACTCATCAAGCGCTTGTTCCAGGACCAGGCGACGCGTATCGAGGAAATGATGTCGGTGCTCTCAGCCCGTGAGCAGGATGATGCAACCGCGCTGGTCCGCAAGCTGGGACTGGCGGTGGCGCGCGCCGAGGCCGGCGTCGCCATGAAGGCGAGCGCTTAGCTCAACAAACTGGACATCACGCCGCACAGCGTTACTCAAATATCTCAGTACCAAGAATTCAACTACCAAACCAAACGGAGAACACCATGACCACCAGGATTCAGAGCGGCACCTATCAGATCGACGCGACGCACTCCTCTGTCGAGTTCGCCGTGAAGCACCTCATGATCAGCACCGTCCGCGGCCGGTTCAGCGACGTGAAGGGCACGCTCATGCTGCCGGAGTCCGGCGATGCGACCGTCGACATCACCATCGGCGCCCAGTCCATCTCCACCGGCGTGGATGCGCGCGACACCCACCTTCGCTCGGCGGATTTCTTCGACGTCGAGAAGTTCCCGGAGCTGCGCTTCGTCAGCACCCATGCCACGCGTCACGGTGACGGCTGGGGGCTGGAAGGCAACCTGACGATGCACGGCGTGACGAATCCGGTGACGCTCGCGGTGACCGAGGAGGGCGCCGGCGTTGATCCGTGGGGCAACCAGAAGGTCGCGTTCAGCGCCACGGGCAAGTTGAACCGGACCCACTTCGGACTCACCTACAACGCCGCGCTTGAAACGGGCGGCGTGCTGGTCGGCGAGGAGATCAAGCTTTCGATCGACGCACAGCTGGTGAAACAGGCGGCGAAGGCGGCCGCGTAGGCGGCTGCTCGCCGAGAACGTGTTTCATCGTTTGGAAAACTTCTCTATGGCCGCCCGAGTGTGCACTGACAATGCCAAAGCGCCGCTGATCTTGGCCCGGTGATCGAGTAGATCTTCCCAGTGCTCGGTGTCCGCCCAGAACACCTTTTTCATTTGACGGATGGCTTCGGGGTTAGCCGACGCCAGAAAGTCCATGACCTTGGCGAGTGCGGTGTCCATCGCTTCCACGTCCTCATAGACGTGAGAGTACAGGCCATGGCGCTCGGCCCACTGCGCGTCGCGCCAGTCGGCGTCGATGGCGAGGTCCGTGAACGGGCCGGAGCCCAGTCGACGCTCAACCACCGGCCCGATGACGAACGGGCCGATGCCAACTGCGAGTTCGCTCAGCTTGATCGACGCGCCTTTGACGGCGACGCTGTAATCCGATGCCGCGACAAGGCCCACGCCGCCGCCGGTGACTTTGCCTTGCACCCGGGTCAGGACGAACTGTGGTGCGCGGGTCATGGCCAGGATCACCTTGGCAAAGCCGCTGAAGAACTCCTTGCCGCTGGCGGCGTCGGTCACCGACTTCATCTCGTCGAACGACGCGCCGGCGCAGAACGCCCCGTCACCGGCGCTGCGCAGCACGATTGCCTTGACGCTGGAGTTGGTCGCGAGTGTATTGATTTCGTCGGCGAGCGTGCGGAGCAATGCGGCGGGCAGGGAATTGCTCTTGGGGTGAGCGAAGCGCACGAAGGCGATGGCGTCGTGGATCTCCACTTCCACGTTGCCGGCAGTGCGGGGATCGCTCATGCGGGGAAGATACCGTCGAGGAAGCCGAGAGCCGAGAGCCGAGAGCCGAAAGGCGAGCGCCGTTTTGTTGTCCAACCCTCGACCGGCCAATACATTCCGCCCATGGAGCCGAAGACCGCAGGGGTTGAGGACCCGAAGCGCAACGCGGAGTTCGAGGCGCGGATTACGCGCGGCGAGTCCATCGAACCGAAGGACTGGATGCCCGAACGCTACCGCAAGCAACTGGTGCGGATGATGTCGCAGCACGCGCATTCGGAAGTCGTCGGCATGTTGCCGGAAGGGAACTGGATCACGCGAGCGCCCACATTGCGCCGCAAGATGGGGCTCCTGGCCAAGGTGCAGGACGAAGCGGGCCACGGCCTCTACATCTACTGCGGCACCGAGACGCTTGGCGTCGACCGGCACGACCTGATCTCGCAACTCCTGGCCGGCACGGCTAAGTACTCCAGCATCTTCAACTACCCGACGCTGACGTGGGCCGACATCGGCGCCATCGGCTGGCTGGTGGACGGCGCGGCGATCGTGAACCAGACGATGCTGGCCAAGGCGTCCTACGGACCGTACGCGCGCGCGATGGTGCGCATCTGCAAGGAAGAGAACTTCCACAAGAGGCAGGGCTTCGAGATCATGACGACGCTCTCGGCCGGCACGTCGGCCCAGCATCGCATGGCGCAAGACGCCGTGAATCGCTGGTGGTGGCCGAGCCTCATGATGTTCGGCCCGCACGACAAAGACTCGCCGAACTCCGAGGAGCTGACGCGCTGGGGCGTGAAGCGGAAGAGCAACGACGAATTGCGCCAGCGGTTCATCAATCTCACGATTGCGCAGGCCAAGGCGATCAACCTCACGATTCCCGATCCGCTGCTGAAGTACAACGAGGCGACCGAAAACTGGGAGTTCGGGCCCATCGATTGGGACGAGTTCTGGCGCGTCGTGAAGGGCGATGGTCCGTGCAATCGCGAACGGCTGGCGGCGCGCAATCAGGCGCATGCCGACGGCGCGTGGGTCCGCGAGGCGGCAATGGCGTACGCATCAAAGCACTCCGCAAAGTCAGAGGCTGCGTGAAGAACGACCAGACGTCCGACGTCCGACGTTCGACACCCGACAGTCAGTGGCCCCTCTGGGAAGTGTTCATGCAGCCCGGCAGCGGGGAAGCGCATCAGCACGTTGGGAGTGTTCATGCCGCTGACGCCGAACAGGCGCTCCAGAACGCGCGTGACGTCTACGCGCGCCGGGGCGAAGGCATCAACATCTGGGTCGTGCCCAGCGACTCGATCACGGCGTCAACGCCGGAGGACATGGGCCCGTTCTTCGATCCGGGGAACGATAAGGCATACCGACACCCGCAGTTCTACAAGGTGCCGCGCGGCGTGCGTCTCTAGTGTCCCAGCCTGACGTCTTCGAGTACCTGCTGCGCCTTGCCGACGACCGTCTTGTCCTCGGCCACCGCGTGTCGGAATGGTGCGGCCACGCGCCGATCCTGGAAGAGGACATCGCGCTTGCCAATATCGCGCTCGACCTCATTGGCCAGGCCAACCTGCTCCTGACCGCCGCGGGCGCAGCCGAGGGCAAGGGGCGAGATGCCGATGCGCTGGCATTTCTCCGCGACGAGCTCGACTATCGCAATGCCCTGATCGTCGAGCTGCCCAAGGGTGACTTTGGTTTCACGCTCACGCGCCAGTTCCTGTTCAGCGCGCACGCATTGGTCCTCACCGACGCACTCCGTTCCAGCAAGAACACCGAACTCGGCGGCCTCGCCGACAAGATGCACAAGGAGTCGCGCTACCACGTGCGGCACAGTGGCGACTGGATGTTGCGCATCGGCGACGGCACTGAGGAGAGCCATCAGCGGGCTCAGGCCGCGGTGAACGAATTGTGGCGCTACACCGGCGAGCTGTTCATGGCCGACGACATCGAACGACGTCTGGCGGCGCAGGGGATCGCGGTGGATTCATCCAAGCTCGAGACGCCGTGGCGCGCGCAGGTGGATGACGTGTTGAAGCGCGCCGGGCTCACCGTGCCGAGCGTGGCGTGGATGCAGCGCGGCGGCCGGCAGGGAAGGCACACCGAGCACCTTGGCCACTTGCTCGCGGAAATGCAGACGCTGCAGCGCCAGCATCCTGGGGCGTCGTGGTGAGCAGCACCTCGTCGGCGGTATCGCGCGATCGCATGATGGCCGTGCTCGACACCGTGATGGATCCCGAAGTGCCGGTGTTGAGCGTGGTGGAATTGGGCATCATCCGCGAAGTGGACGTGCGAGACGATGTGGTACGCGTAGTCGTGACGCCGACGTACTCCGGGTGCCCGGCCATGCGCGTCATCGAGGAGGACATCGAGGCGGCGCTGCGGTCCCATGGCGCCACCAAGGTCGAGATCACTACGCGGCATTCGCCGGCTTGGACGACGAACTGGATGCCGGCGTTGGCGCGCGAGAAGCTGCGGGCCTACGGCATTGCGCCACCAGGCGCCGCGGCGCAGGATGTGCCGGTGTCGATCGGACGGCGCAGGCCGGCGATGCGCTGTCCTTACTGCGGGTCGGCCGCGACGGAAATGCGCAGCGAGTTCGGGTCCACGGCGTGCAAAGCGATCCACTTCTGCACCGCCTGCGAGCAGCCGTTCGAGGAATTCAAGCCGATCTAGCTTCCCTGGAGGACGCGTGAAGCTGCTGCGCCACTGGTTCACGTTCGAGGGGTCGGTTGCCCGTCGCGCCTATCTCGTCCACGGCGCGGCGTTGATGGCAGTGAAATACCTGACTGACGCCGCACTTATCTGGTTCCTGGCCGGTGCGCGCTGGCTGCCGTCGGACTACATCACCACCGGTTCATCCTTCGAGCACTCCAAACTCGCGGGCGCGCCCGCGATGCTGCCCCTCATCCTCAGCGCGTGGACGGTACCATTCCTGTGGGTCGGCCTCACGCTGACGACACGCCGGGCGCTGGATGCGAAAGTGTCGCCGTGGTTTGCGCTGTGCTTCGTGGTTCCACTGGTCAACTATTTCGCGATGCTGTTGTTGTGCGTGCTGCCGACAGCGGACGAACCGGCAGCTGGGCCTGCGCCAATGGCGTACCGCGGGAAGAGGCAAGGGCAGTACGCCGCATTGGCGGCGGGAACCGCCACCGGGGTTCTGTTGGTCGTGATCGGCGTGATGGCGCTCAGGAGTTACGGTGCCGCGCTCTTTGTGGGGACGCCGTTCATTATGGGTGCGATCACAGCGTATGTCTTCAACCGCTGGTATCCGGCGACCAGCGGCGAGACGCTGGAGATGGTGATGTGGACCCTCGGCGCAGTTGGCGCAGCACTGCTCGTGTTCGCCATCGAGGGCGCGCTGTGCCTGATCATGGCACTTCCATTGGCCGTGGCGACCGCGTGGCTCGGGTCAAAGTTCGGCCGCTTCGTCGCCCAGCAAGAGGCGGGTGCAACCGCGCACATCGTCATGGTGGTGCTCCTGGCACCCTTGGCGACGCCCCTGATCGACGCGCGCTCGGCAGTGCGCACGCGTGAGGTGCGGTCGGCCGTGGAAATCACTGCCGGGCCGGACATCGTGTGGCGCAACGTCGTCGAGTTTCCGCGCATCGATGGACCGCGCGAGTTGTTGTTCCGCGCCGGGGTGGCATACCCGATCGGTGCACGTATCGATGGGCAGGGCGTCGGAGCCATACGCTACTGTGAGTTTTCAACGGGATCGTTTGTCGAGCCGATCACACGATGGGAACCAGGGCGCCGCCTGTCATTCGACGTGACGCGTCAGCCGGCGCCCATGCGTGAGCTGAGCCCCTACGGCATCCAGCCGCCTCACCTGGACGGATACTTCCGGGCGGTGCGTGGTGAGTTCCGGCTCATCGCGCTTCCGGATGGCGGCACACGCCTGGAGGGAAGCACATGGTACGACCTGACGATTCACCCCGCGCCGTACTTCGCCTTGATCGCGGACTTCGTTGTCGGCCGCATCCACAAAAGGGTGCTCAGCCACATCAGGGCAATAGGCGAGGCAGAACGAGTCCTCGCCGCCTCGACGTCACCTTGAGTTGTACCCGAACTGCTGCGCGTACTTGACCGTGAGGGACCGTGACTGCGGGCGGCGCCAGTTGAAGAAGCTGTCAGCCTCCTCACTGTCGTTCAGAACGATGAAGAGGCCCGCGCCAGCCGATCGAAGCCAGCCAAACCGGGCGTTGGCGGACCAGGCCCCGGCCTGATTGCTGTATTGTGTGAGCGTCTGCACGAATACGCTCGGCGTGAAGAAGTAGGACACGCGTGCGCCGATCAGCTTGCGCTCGAACGAGCCCTGATCGAGATGCACATCCGTGTAGTCGACGAGGAGGGAAGTCGAGAGCGCGGCGCTGCGCCGGTACGTGAACGTCACCGTGCCGCCACGTCGATCGCCGTTGTAGAACGGGCCGATGTCGCCACGCAGCAGGAAGGACAAGGGCGCGCTGGCGTTCGTGCCCCAATCGAGCCCCCAAGTGGCGTAGGTGTACGCGCCGATCGGAAGGGTGTCACCCGGCGCGATGACAAAGGGCTTCTGCAGGCCTTCGTGAAAAACGTTGACATCGGGGCCGAAGCGCCCGCCGCCGGCGAGTTGCACCTCCGTCACGTCCACGTGTACCCAGCCGCTCTGGTAAAAACCGTCCGGGCCGAAATACTCGCGAACGCTGACGTGGGGATTCCATTCCTTGAGCCACGTGAGATTCTTGCTCCGAACCAACCGCATCACCATCAGCTCGTAGAACCGAAATCCGCCCGTCCGGTTGATGAAACCGACCTCCGGATTGAAGGCAGCGCCGGCTTGGATGAACCGCAGCGAGTTGTTCCAATCCGCCGTCCGATACTCACCCCGAACGCTGTAGGCATAGTCGTCGCCTGAGCGGCCCGGTGTCTGCGTCCTGGCGCCCCAGAAATCCAAAGTCGCGGCGTCGCCGAGTCCCAAGCGGCCATCGGCAGCCAGGGTCGTATTGGCGCTGGAGGACGTGTCGAGCGCACTGCGATTGACCGCCAGGATTCCAACCCGCGAGCGGTTTGTCAGCTCGCGCGCCACGCGGGCCACGGTGTACGCATTGGCTGGCTGGACGCCCGTTGCCTCGTCCGTGACGATGGCCAAGGCACCAACCGTCAGCCCGGCGGCTCGCCCCGAGAGACGTCCGCCGCCGAGAATCGGGACCGGACGACCCAGTGTGTCTATGCCGATGCGCCGCGTGAAGAACAAATCGACGGCTTGGGGCGTGCCGGCGGAGAACGTGCCGGCATTCTCGAGAAAGAAGGGTCGTTTCTCGGGAAAGAACAGCGGAAACCGCGTGAGGTTGGTTCGCTGCTCGTCCACCTCGACCTGTGCAAAATCCGTATTGTAGGTCAGGTCGAGCGTGAGGCCCGGCGTCAGGCCGTACTTGATATCCATGCCGATCTGTGCGTCCCGCTGTGCACCAAGCCCAGTGGAATAGCGGCGCTGCGTGCTGCCCAACGCGTAGGGGGTCATCGTCGCCATGCGCTGCGTCGGGACCTGCGGGAGTTGCAGGGATCCGGCGCGCGACAATCGGTACAGCGAATACCGGCGCGGAATGAACGACCAGTACGCGTCCTCGTTGCGGCGCCGGATACTGCGGGCCAGGTTGAGCCCCCAGGTTTGTTGCGATCCGCTTCCGTAGCGCAGCGTCGAGTACGGGATCCGGAACTCGGCGTACCAGCCGAGAGAGTCCGCTGAGGTGCGGACCTCCCAGTTGCCGTCCCAATTCACGTTGAAGCCGCCCATGGAACCGACGGATGCCCGCGTCTGACCGGCCTGGAAGACCCCGCCGCCTTCGCCTTCCTTCACGACTTGCCCGTCGTACTCGATGCCGGCAGGCGTCGTCGCAAAGACGAATCCGTTCTGGCGATCCCGATACGAGTCGAGAATCAGCGCGAAGTAGTCGCTGTTCTCGAGCGTGACATCGCGGATCTTCTCACCCGGCACGATCGCGGATGGATCGCGGTCATACAGCCATGCGCCCACGTAGATCGCGTCGGCGTCCGTGACGATGCGTACTTCTGTGCGCTCGGTGACGGGCTCGCCTTCATGCAACTCGCGCTGAACAAAGCCAGTCAGCAGCGCGACACCACGCCACGCGTCGTCGTCGAGCTTGCCGTCAATGACCGGGCGGTTCTTCACCACCGCTGCAGACGCCGACGGCGCAATGACCGGGGTGGCCGTAGCGGTCTCTGCCTGCCCGAGCACTGGGCCGGCTGACGCAAGAAGAAGTAGGGCCGCTGCGCAACAGAATGGTGATGACGGTTGGGGAAACTTCGTCAAGTTCGTTCTCACTTCGGCAAGTTCGTTTTTACACGGATGACACAGATGAACACGGAAACGGCAGAAAGGCCGACGGGGAAAACTAAG